>WNFU01008910.1_pt1 | contig 11464 bp, 8 predicted proteins | sample 5400121 | NCBI WGS metagenome assembly WNFU01 (sample SAMN13153360, study PRJNA577476) | soil metagenome | isolation source: 100 cm soil or saprolite under grassland replicate 1 | place: USA:California | collected 2016-06-15 | reverse complement strand
CATTCGACCAGGGCCGAACTGCTTCGACGCCTGGGGCGCATCGACGAGGCGCGTGACGCCTACCGACGTGCGAGGGATCTCACCGACGACGGCGCAGAACGGCGCTTCATCGAACGACGGCTCGGGGAACTCGCATCGGCGGCCGGGTCGTCATCGGTTCGGTAGCGCCATGTTCGGGTCAGGGTTTGGCTGACCCACTACCGAGAAGCTCAAACGCGCCCCGAGTTGGAACGCTTCTCACAACTTGACACCGAACGAAGCTGGCTCCCACGAGGGCTCTTCCAGTCGTCCACGAGTCTGCTGACCGCGTACGCGATCCCCTCTGTCAGAGCAGCGACTCGTGGCACGGTCGTGGCGGCCACCGACCTCCTCCTCACTGACCAGACTGACCTGGCTAGAGGGTAACTCAGCAGAATGACAGGCGTGTAGTTCAACCTCTTGGTCTTGTCGCTCTTTTTGACCGCGCGGGCCGCTCGTCCGGCGCGGATGGTGACGATCGACCAGTCAGCAGACGGCCTTGGAATAGCCGTCCGGAAGAGCCCCAGGGGCGCCGGGGAGAGATTGGCGAGCCATCGGGGAGGGCCGGCGTTCAGGGTGACGTCATGAGCGGAGGCTGCCTGATTCGGCCTACACCGCGACTTGGCCACCTTGGTCCTCGGAACCTGGGAATGTGAGCAGAATCAAGAGCTCATCGATGCGCGCGCTTCCGATAGCCCCCCCGCCGAAGCTTCGCGTGACGACCGCTGAGACGGAGCACATGCCCTTCTACCTGCGGATATTTTTCGAGTACTGTCCGTTGGCTGCACCAGAGCAAGCAGAGCGACTCGATCGAGTCGCCCCTGCCGGTGAGAGTCGCGCCCTCTAGGTCCTCGCGCCCTCCCGGCAAGGGCAAGGTAGCGGCAGCCGCCGCGCCTGCACGCTCGACCGCGTCCGTTCCGCCTCGCCGTCCCAGTGGCCGGTGCTCAGTCGTCGAAGATCCGAAGCACCACCTTCCCCGCAATGCCCCCAGCCTGCTTGACCTCGAACGCCTTGGGGCCGTCGGGGAGAGCGAACACCTCTCCCACCACGGGCCGCAGCTGCCCCGTATCCGCCCAACGGGCCAGCTCCTCGAGCTCGGAGCGATCCGGCTCCACCACGAAGTACGCCCCGCGGACCCGGCCCACCGCATCCAGCCGTCCCCGCGGATCCTCCACGGCCGAGACGACAATTCCTCCGTCCTTCACCGCGGCTCCAGACCGTTGCAGGATCTCCCCACCCACGAGATCGACCACCAGGTCCACCTTCTCGGCCACATCCTCGAACCGCTCCCGATCGAGATCCATGAAGCGCTCGGCCCCGAGGTCGGTGACCAGGTCCCGGGCCGCCGTCCCCCTGCCGGTGGCGATCACGTCGGCGCCCGCCGCCCGGGCCAGCTGGACGGCGATGCTCCCCACACCCCCGCCCGCGCCGTGGATCAGCACCCGTTGTCCCCGGGAGAGCCCGCCGAGGACGAACAGGCCTTGCCACGCGGTGAGGCCTGGCATGGGGAGCGCGGCCGCCTGCACGTGGTCCAGGGAGGCGGGTTTCAGGGCCAGGTTCCTCGCCTCCGCCGCCACGTATTCGGCAAGGGTGCCGTCCCGATACCAGTCCGTCAGCCCGTACACGGCCTCGCCGAGGGCGAACCCGGTCGTTCCGAATCCCAGGGCCTCCACCGTCCCCGAGACCTCGTGGCCAGGGATGATCGGGCGCCGGTCGTGTCCCAGCCGGTCCACCCAGGTCGACGGCCACGTGAGCTCGGTGGGGGTGAAGCTGGCCGCATGGACGCGCACCAGCACGTCGCCGGTCCCCGGCTCGGGGACAGGGGACTCCCCGTACGAGAGCCCCTCGGGGCCTCCCTGCTCATGAGCGCGCAACGCGTACATCGACGCTTCCTCCTCTCGTCCTCTCGGCACCTGACCGAACTGGGAATCAGGGGTCGCTCCGCCCTCCCCCGGCGGTCAAAGAGATGTTGCCCAGAAGCTCACAGCTGGGACCGTTCCGTCCGTTGCTGCCCCCATGGCTCTCCGGGCTTCGAGGCCTCGGGCCCCGACGGCTTAAAGAAAAGGGGCCTTGGCCGCATCGACCGGCGAGAAGCCGCCGATGCACGCCCAGACCTTCTCCGGCATTCCTCCAACCCCGATCGTGCCTGATGAGCCGTCCTCAGTTTCAACTCCCCACATCCTCTTACCCGGCCACCACCTCGTAGTGCCTCACCATCTCACCCCGTTCAATCAGGTACCGGTCGTCCTCCGGGTAGAACACCGCGCGGTCGATGTCGTCTCCCGCAAAATCTCTGATCGCATCCTTGGACTCCCAAAAAGCTGAGGGTCAGGAATTCCGCTCGCCCGTCGGCGACCCGCCAGAGCACCCACGCCATCTCATCTCCTGTCCTTTCGGTCTCGGCAGCGCCACCCAGATGCGCCGCCTGGGGATTCCCGAGACCCGGGAGATTCCCGCCTCTCACCCCTACACGAAGGCGACAGCCGAAATCGACATCGCCACCCAGCTACGGCGCCAGCAAAGCGCCGCGATCTTCCCAGCCCGCCGACCCCGGCGATCTCCAGGACCGCTTCGAACAGGGCGGCACCCAAGAGCACATGACGATTGTCCTAGAACAGCTCGCACCGGAGCAGCGGGCCGCTCTGGGTGAGCTGCACGCCCCTGATTGAACCCCCCATCAGAGGCACAGTGGGCGGGCTCCGAGCTGAGGGCGTGACTTTCGTCCCGGAGCGTGGTGGCGGCGGGGAGAGGGCGGGGAGTCGAAAACGACTCCACGATTTCTCCCCGAGTGCCCCCGGGGCGAACCGAACGAAAGGGGAGACATCCGGTAAGTGCATTTGTACAGGTAGAGGCCACCTACTCGCTTGCGGACTGGGGCTGAGTCCGGACACCTCCGGGTCAGATTCGATCGGGCGCCGGTAACCAATAGGGCCCCTGAGATCGGACCGCAACACTCGGGAGGCCGGCCCGGAGGCCGACTTACCCGTCTGTTCAGCACGCTGGGTGCCTCGATAATCGCTCGACAGATACGTGTCGGGGTCCCCAGCGGCTTGGAGCGTTCTTGGAGAACGCTTCTCTACCGTGTCGGCATGGTCTCCGGTAAACAGAAGCCCCTTGGCTCGACTCTTCCACCAGGGGACTCGGGAGCATACGCTCCGGACGTGGAATTTCACGTCCTGGGGTCCGTTGAGGCCCTCAAGGACGGCGTTTCCATCCGCCTGGGGGGGCCGAAGCAGCGAACCGTCCTAGCTCTGCTGCTGATGGAGGCGGGACGAACGGTCTCAGTCGACCGCCTGATCGATCTCATCTGGGGGGAGGAGCCCACTCCGGGCGCCCGGAGCACGCTACAGACTTACATCTCCAACCTGAGAGGCGAGCTGGGCGAGCTCGTAGTGCGGGCGGGAGGCGGCTATCGCCTCAGGTCGAGCGGGACAGAGTGGATGCGTTCCGCTTCGAGGACGAGGTAACCGGAGCCCGAGAAGTCGTCGACGCTCGGCCCCTAGAGGCCGCCCAGCGGCTCCGGGAAGCGCTGGCAATATGGCGGGGCCACCCGTTTGCCGACATCTCGGGTTGCCCATTCCTGGACCAGGAGGCCCGAAGGTTGGAGGGGCTCCGCGTGGGGGCCATCGAGGAACGCCTTGAGGCGGAACTCGCTTTGGGGAACCACGCCGAGGTGGTGGGAGAGCTCGAGGTCCTCGCCGCCGAGCATCCCCTCAGGGAGCGCTTGCGGGGCATGCACATGCTCTCGCTCTATCGTTCGGGCCGCCAGGCCGAAGCGCTCCGCGCCTATCAGAAGACCCGGACCATCCTGGCGGAGGAGCTGGGGATCGACCCCTCGCCGGACCTCCAAGAACTGGAGGGAAAGATCCTCCGGCAGGATCGGTCTCTCGTGCTGGAAACAGAGCTGCGGGTGGAGACGCTCGTGTTCCTCCTCGTGGACATCGAGGATTCGACGGTCCTGTGGGACCTGCATCCGCGGGACATGGGATCCGCGGCGGCCCGCTACGACCGAATCATCGCCGATGCGGTGGAGGCGGCTGGGGGGCGAGTGGTGAAGCGGGTGGGCGACGGCCTCGACGCCGTCTTTACCGACGTAGGCAGCGCCGTGGCCGCCGCACGGGAGGCACAGCGAGCCCTCGTTCCGGTTGAATGGGGAGCGACCGGTCCTCTGAAGGCCAGGATGGCGATCGACGTCGGGGAGGTGGAGTCAAGGGGGACCGACTACTTCGGACCCGTGCTCAATCGCTGCGGTCGGATCCTGGCGGCGGGGCACGGTGGACAGGTGCTGCTCTCAGCCGATGCCCACGGCGCCCTCTCGGGTTCCGAGGCCGGATGGGAGGCCAGGGCGCTCGGTGAGTTCCGGTTCAAGGGCCTGGGCCAGCCCCAGCAAGTGTTCCAGCTGCTCGTAGACGGTCTCCCCTCCGAGTTCCCGCCCCTTCGCATCGATCGACCGCCGCCCTTGCCAAGGAGCAGCTTCGAAAGGACCGTCCGAGGCTACGAGCTCAGGGAGAAGGTGGGAGGAGGCGAGTTCGGGATCGTGTACCGCGCCTACCAACCCTCGGTCGGTCGGGAGGTGGCAGTCAAAGTGATCCGGCGTGAGTACGTGAACCAGCCTGCGTTCGTCCGCCGTTTCGAGGCCGAAGCACAGCTGGTGGCCCAGCTTGAGCATCCCCACATCGTTGCGCTGTACGACTACTGGCGGGACCCCGACGGGGCCTATCTGGTCATGCGGTGGCTGCGCGGAGGAGCGCTCCGCGAGGCTCTCGACCGGGGGCCGTGGAACCTCCAGCCCGCTTCCCGCCTGCTGCAGCAGATCGGCTCAGCGCTCGCCTACGCCCACCGCCAGGGCGTGGTTCACCGAGATCTCAAGCCCGGGAACGTGCTCCTGGACGAGGAGGGAAACGCCTACCTCTCGGATTTCGGCGTGGCGTCACGCCTAGTCGATGCCTCCGAGGCCGGCCGGCCCATCACCTCCTCCCCCGCTTATGTCTCCCCCGAGGAGCTCCGAGGGGAACCCTTGCGGCCCGCCGCGGACATCTTCGCTCTCGGTCTGCTCACCTTCGAGTTGCTGTCCGGGCGTCGCCCACCCATGGACCGCTCTCTTCCAGCCGTCACCGAGCTTCGGCCTGACCTACCGGAGGGGATCGGCCCCGTCATCGCCTGCGCTACCGCCGATGACCCGGCCAGCCGGTTCGCTTCGGTCGACGATTTCCTGGGAGCCTTCCTCGGGGCATTGGGAGAAGCTCCACCGCCCGAAGAGCCCGCCTACACGCCGACCCGGAACCCATACAAGGGCCTGCATGCTTTCTTGGAACTCGACGCGCAGGACTTCTTCGGCCGCGACGCGTTGACCCAAGAGCTTGTCCAAGCCGTCAAAGACCACCGCGTGGTGGCGGTGATCGGCCCATCGGGGATCGGGAAATCCTCCCTGGTCCGGGCCGGACTGATCCCGGCCCTGAGAGCCGGCGCTCTCCCCGGGTCCCGGGAGTGGGTCATCACCGACATGTTCCCGGGGTCCTATCCCTTCGAGGAGCTGGAAGCGGCATTGCTTCGGGTGGCCGTGGAGCAACCGGAGGGCTTAACCGAGGACCTCGCCCGAGACGAACGGGGCATCCTTCGCGTCACCAAGCGGATCCTGCCTCCGGACGCCCTGGCCCTCCTTGTGGTGGACCAGTTCGAGGAGTTGTTCACGCTCACCACCGATGAGGAGACCCGGAGGCGCTTCCTGGATGCCCTGGCAGCCGTGGCCACCGACGGGCGCTCCCGGGTGCGGGTGGTCGTTACGCTGCGAGCCGACTTCCTGGATGGCCCCTTGCGCTACCCGCACTTCGGAGAGCAGCTGCGAGAGGGGATGGTGGCGGTCACCGCCCCAGGCGAGGCCGACATCGTCGAGGCCATCACCCGTCCCGGGGATGGAGTCGGGGTCCATTTCGAGCCGGGGCTGGTTTCGCGGATCATCGCCGACGTCAACGATCAGCCGGGAGCGCTCCCCCTCCTCCAGTACGCACTGACCGAGCTGTTCGCCGCTCGGACCTCCAACCTGCTCACCACTCACGGCTATCGGGCCGCCGGTCGTGTGCTCGGGGCGCTGGGCCGGCGGGCCGAGGAGCTTTACCAGGCCCTCGATACGCAGGGCCAGGAGGCCGCTCGCCAGGTATTCCTCCGCTTGGTGGCGGTGAACGACGCTGCCGAGAACGTCCGCCGGCGCGTCCGGCGGCAGGAGCTGAGCGGGCTGGGGGTGGAATCGGAACTGCTGGAAGAGGTCCTCCGGCTGTTCGGCGAGTACCGTCTTCTGTCCTTCGATCGAGACCCCCTGACCCGGGGTCCCACGGTGGAGGTCGCTCACGAGGCACTCCTGTCCGAGTGGGAACGCTTGCGGACGTGGATCGCGGAGCGCCGAGAGGACCTCCTGCTGCAGCGCCGACTGGCCGACGCAATCGATGAGTGGAACCGGTCCGGCAGGGAGTGGTCCTACCTGCTGTCCGGTGGCCGGCTCGAACAGTTCGCTACATGGGCAGACACGACGGATCTGGGCCTGACTGCCGATGAACGCGACTACCTCCAGCAGGGCCGAAATGCGGCCAGCGAGCTCCGGGGCCGGCTCCGCCGACGGCGGAGGAGCATCCTGGCGGGGTTCGCCATCGCCACCGTAATCTCTCTGGTCCTGGCAAGCGTGGCGCTGGTAAATCAGCGTCACGCAAGGGGATCCGCGGAGCTGGCCCGGTCCCGGGAGCTGGCGGCCTCGGCCATCAACGTCCTGAAGGAAGACCCCGAACTCAGCGTGCTGTTGGCGGTCGAGGCCGCCCAGAATGCCAACCCTCCCTTTGAGGCTATCAAGGCCTTGCACGAGGCACTGAGAGAGGACCGCACGATCCGGACCATCACGTGGCCTTCAGACCGAGAGCTTCGCGGCGATCTCTCGGGTTCGCTCAGCCCCGACGGCCGGATCGTGGTGCTCAATGGGAATCGAGGCCACCTCGAGGCCTACCACGTCGATGACGGGAGGCTCGCCTGGAGCGTCGACATCCCCGGAGGCGAGGGACTGTCCATTCCAAAGGACCAGGGCGTGGTCACTTCCGCACCTCATTTCACGGAAGACGGCTCGATGGTTCTGGCGGTCGCCGACTGGTCTTCGACGAAACACCCGGACCCGCCCCCCGATGCCAAGCTCGGGGTATACGGCTGGGACTCCGCCACGGGGAAGCAGGTTCTGTTCATCCCGCCACGATCCTGCCCCCGGCCCGCCGACATCTACCCGAACGGACAGTTCATCGACATCCACCGCCGGGTCACGGTCCTCTCTGGACAGGGCACCGGTCATTGCGATCAGGTGGCAACCACGGTCTCCATGCTCGACCTGAAGTCCGGGCGCACGGAGAAAGTCTTGGACCTGGCCCCAGACGACTGCCCTTACGTTTCGATCAGCGCCAACGAGCGATACCTAGCCCGTGCTCAACCCACAACGATCTCCGTGGTCGATCTCAGGAACGGAAAGACAGTGTTCAGGATGAGCACGGGCGAGCACGGCTGCCCGGTGCTGAACGCCGATGGCAGGCGATTCCTGATATCCGGATCAGGTGGTCTGCCCGTCGAACTGTGGGATGTGGCGAGGGGTCAGAAGCTTCGCGATTTCGCTCATTTCGCGCCCTGTTGCCTGTGGTTCAACCAAGACGAGACGATGGTGTACACGGCCGGCTATGACAACTTGATCCAGGTCTGGGACGCTGAGACTGGGCGGAGGATCTTGAGTCTCGAGGGCAGCGGCAGCATTCGCGACGCTCATGCGAGCGCCGATGACAAACGACTGGCGACGTTCTCGGCCGACGGAGCGGCCCGGGTACTGAGCCTTCAGCCCATCGGAGAGGTGGCAACGTGGGCCCTCCCCCTAAGGGGGTTCAACCCGGGCAGCTCGCTTGACTTGGCCGGTCCCCGGGGAGCGGCCGAGGTCTATGATCAGCGGACGGACGAAGCCTCGGCCGTAGTGTTCGACCGGTCCACTGGGCGCGTCGAGCGGATCATCAAGGATGTGGCCGGCCAGATCGTTCGCCTTTCCCCCGACGGTACCCGCCTGGCCGCCCAGCAAGTGCCAGCCCGCAAGCTTGGCGACAAGGTTGGAACGGTGGTTGTCCACGATCTGGCCACCGGAGACAGCGTGGACATGAAAGGTCTCTGCGTGTGGGACCGTAAGGGCGATAACCCTCGGTGCCAGGACCCTCCATCGACCCCCTTTGCGCACGAGGTGTGGGACTTGGCGTTCTCATCCGATGGATTCCTGCTGGCGTCCGGCGGCCAGTCGCGGACCCTTGCAGTGTGGAACTCCACCACGGGGGAGCTGCTGTGGAGCCGCGGTCATCTAGGTCCACAGTGGGTGACGGTCGTGTTCAGTCCGGACTCGCGCTTGTTGATCGCGGCGCCCGAGGATAGCTCGCTCATCATGTTCGACCCCCGGACCGGGAGGGAGATCAAGCGCTTCAATTTCCCCTTCGCCTCGTGTGGGCGCCTCCGGTTCACCCCTGACGCCCGGCACCTGGTCTGCGCAACTGAAGACGGCCCCATTCTGGTCCTCGACACCGCATCCTGGAACGTCGTTCGTGTGCTAAGAGGTCACCAGGGAGGAGTCGTGGACCTGGAGGTAAGTCCGGATGGCAAGTTGATCGCCTCTGCCGGGTCGGATGGCCTGGTCCGGATGTGGGACCTGGGATCCGGGGCGGCCCTGCAGGCTTTCTCCCCGGGCGAGGGTCGCGCGCAGGACGTGGAGTTCCTGGACGAACGCCATCTCGCGGTCAGGGGGGAGTTCGGCTCGATCCTCATCTACACGCTCGACACAGACGAACTGCTCAAGATCGCCCGTCACCGCTTGACCCGCAGCTTCACGCAAACGGAATGCCAGACTTATTACATCGATCCCTGCCCCGACCTCGCCGCCATCCAGCATCGGGAAGGCTGATGCCGAGATCGGCGATCCTAAGGCATCGAGGCAGCCTGAGCCGCTGGCTGTTCGACAAGCAGCTTGTCGACGAGCTCACCCTGCTCACCGTCCCGGTGATCGTCGGCCCGGGCACGCGGCTATTCCCCGACACCGGCCCGGACACAGCGCTTGACCCGCGAGCCACCCCGAAGGGCGTAACGATCCAGGTCTACCGGCCCACCGGGCGCCCTCAGTACGGAACGGCTACGGTCGACGTGAACCACGTGACATAGAACGTCCTCGAAGGCTACGCCCATATCGAGCGCGCCCTGCAGGATGGAGCGCTGCCGGAGCGCAAGGCGGTGATGCAGGCGGTGGTCGCGGAGATCAGGGTCCGAGATCGCGGCCACATCCAGCCGGTCTTCCGTGTCCCGATTTTTGGGCCACCGTATGGGTTGGTGCCCCCGGGGCGAACCGAACGAAAGAAGAGACATCTGGTTGCGGCGTTTGTGCAGGTGGAGGCCACGTATTCGCTGGCTTGAGTTGTGCGGAGTGCGCCGCTGATGCCGCCGGGGATCGCTCGGGAGGGCTACCAGTTGCGACCTTGCCTTAGCCCCGGTTCGATTCCCGATCGCGGTGCCCTCCTAGAGGTCGTGGCCACGGACTCCTACCGACTTGGGGCCATCAACGTCCCGGTGGCCGACCTCCAGGCGACGCTGGCCCGTCCGCCCCTGGTCCCTGCCAGGACGGCCCGAGGGCAAGCCAAGCAGCTAAAGAAGGATCGGGGAACTGTCCGGATCTTAGGTAGTTCTGGCAATAGGAATGGGCAGTTAGCCATCTTTACATCCCGGCTGGTCGGGCGCAGCATCAGCCACGAAACACCAGCAAGGAGACAGACGTGGAAGGAACAGGGCCTGAACCGAAGGAAGCGCCTGCGGAGCCCCTCGGACAAGGGTGGCAGGGCGCGATCGGCGTTACGCACTCGGGCCCCTCTTATCTGCTGGGCTACGGAAGCGATTTCTACGGGGTGTGGGACCGTAACAAGCCTGGCCTGCCCATATGGCGTTTCCCGCGAACCGACGAGGGGTGGGGGGCAGCCTGGAGCCAATTCGTCGCGATGGAGCCGCGGTTGGAGAACGTCCCTTCGGCTGAGGGGCCTCCGAAGGACATTCTCGTTAAGTACGCCCCTCCGGGTGGCTGGCGCTCCGCATTGGCCTGGCTCGGGGTGGCTTTCGGGTTCCTTGCGTATATCGTTCCCGGGTTCTTTGCGCTGAAGTCCGTCAGGAGGTGGAAGCGAAGGGCCATCCCGCGTCCAACTTTCGCTTGGGTCATGGGGGGAGCCATTGGTCCCTTGTTCGTCGTCCTCGGCGTGATCGGCTATCTGAGCTTAGGAGAGTCCAAGTTCCTGCTCGAAGAGCATTTCAGTTCGGCCCACCCCGCATTTACCACAGACAGCGATCGATTCGTAGACTTCTCTGTGGCAGATGGTGCGTACCACATCCTGATCAAGGACGGGAGCAGCCCTCAAACCGCCCGCCATATCTTCCACTACACGCGCCATGGGCTCAGGATCGAGTCCACGGTCACGATGCCCCGCCAAAGTTCGTTCTTCTCCGTTGGCTGCTGGAACGGCGACGGCGCGTACTTACTCGTCCTACTCGATACCGGGGAGGTCGGACTGTTCGAGAACGTCACTCCGTCAGAGCGCCGTGCGCTCACCGATCCCATTAGGACCGACGCCGTTCGTCCGCCAGGCGAGCCGAACCGGCTCCGGATCGACTGCGTGGGAGGTAGCAGGAAGCCGACGATCGTTTCAAGCTGGGTCAACGGCAAGCCCGTCTTTAGCGTTGCGGTGTCAGACGGGGTTGACTCGTTCGACGCCGTAGGGTTCCTCGTGGCAGCGGAAGCCGACGGGACCGAGTTCGTCGTGGACGATGTGCTCGTAGTTGCGGAGCGTCCCCCGCCAGCGAAGAGCCCTGTGCCCGCGATTGAAACTTGAACCACATAGCAAACCACGATTAGCAAACGGGCGAGCAGAACTCGCTGCCGGTTGTGTTCTCCGCACCGCAGTTGGAACAGATCAAAGGTGCGGAGGTCCATTCCGTGCCCCCGGCAGGAGTCGGACCAGACCTGCGACGGTTGGTTCGGCTTCGGCAGCGGCTGCGCCTGCGCCTGCGTTTGAAGCGCTCACGCTGATACGCCATGGCGCTGGAGGCGCACTCCCATCAGATTCCATCAGCGTTGGCCACGAGCGGAGACGTCGTGCATCAGACCGGTCAAGGCCCCAGCCCTTTTCACGGCACTGTTGCGTTGCGGGTCGCAGCTTCTGCGGGGACACTCGCGTCATGAGATCTCGACGTCACCTTCGTCCCGGACCGGCGCCCGCCTCTGCGTTCGCTGGGTATCGCTTCCCGCCCGAGGTCATCACCCTTGCCGTCCGCTGGTACCTGCGGTTCGGTCTGTCCTACCGGGACGTGGAGGAGCTCCTGGCAGAACGAGGCATCGAGGTCGACCACGTGAGCATCTACCGGTGGGTCC
>WNFU01008909.1_pt1 | contig 11466 bp, 13 predicted proteins | sample 5400121 | NCBI WGS metagenome assembly WNFU01 (sample SAMN13153360, study PRJNA577476) | soil metagenome | isolation source: 100 cm soil or saprolite under grassland replicate 1 | place: USA:California | collected 2016-06-15 | reverse complement strand
CGCCCGAGTAGCAGCACGAGTGCGAACAGGCGACAGGCGACGACGTAGACAAACGACACGAGCACAGGCGGCCTCCGAAGACGGGGCCGTGGACGCTACCGCGCTCGCAACCGATCGAACCCCAGCACCGCGCCCAGGCCCACGACCGGATTTGTGCACCCCACGCCCTGAGCCGCCCCGGAAAACCTCGAACCTGTCCCCAGAACCTAGCCCCAACGGAGCGTGTGCTTGCGGGCCACGATGAAGATGGGCGAGTGTCTCCTCGGAGCTGGTCCGGGCATCCGTCGTGTGCTCTGTCTGGTGGGGCATCGGGCGACCACGCTACTGCTGCGCGCGGATAGCGCCAGTGAGGCGGGGGACACCGGCTCAGTGCGGAATTCGGAGGCGCCAGAAGGGTGCGAGCAACGGATCGGTGGCGCGCTCGACGATGCCGACGAGACGGTCGATGAGTTGTCGTGCGACGCGCGCGAGAAGGAGCGCGGCGGCGAGGCCGACCAAGCAGCCGGCGAGGACATCGAGCGGGTAGTGCGCTCCGATGAACACGCGGCCTGCGCCGATAACGGCGGCTGCGGCGAGAAAAACAGGCGCTCTCGCGGCTGCAATCGATGCGATCAGCTACGCGAGACGAGCTGCACGATCCCGTTCACGATGGCTACGTCTCATGCGGTCGCTGGCGCCGCGTGCGACGATTTCATCCGTGGCGGCGACCCTTCTCATCATCGGCGACTACGGCGGTTCCGCGCTCCCCCCGACGGGCGAGCCCTCCGGCCCTGTGCTCGTGGCACTGACGGGCTGGTAACCGGCCGTGCGGTTGCTCCGGCTCGCGCTGCTTCTCGGCGCGGTCGGGCTCGCCGTCGCGGCCGAGTGGGTCTCGTACCGGGAGGGCGATCTCGGGCTCGTCGTGGCCGACGGCGCCGTTGGTCTCGTCCTCGTAACGTGCGGGGTCATCGCCTGGGAGCGCCGCTCGGCGAGCCGCGTTGGGCCGCTGATGGCGCTCGCCGGCGTCGCCTGGTTCGCCGGCAACTTCGGGCAGGGCGCGCTCTACCTCCACCGCGGGCCCCTCGTCCACCTCCACATCTCCTACCCGACCGGGCATCTCCGACGGCGGCTCGCGCACGCGACGGTCGCCGCCGCCTATGTCGCTGCGGCGATCGAGCCCATTGCGCGGGACGACGTCGTGACGCTCGTCCTTGCCGCGCTAGTCGCCGCCGCGGCCGCCGATGTCTTCCTGCACGCCTCGGGTACTGCCCGCCGCGCAGGCATCCCGGCGCTCGCCGCGGCCCTCGCGTTCGCGTGCGTGCTCGCGCTTGGAGCCGGACAGCGGCTCGCCGGCTGGGACGCGGACCGAGAGGTGCTCTGGGCGTACGAGATTGTGATCGCATGCGTCGCCGTCGTGCTCCTGATCGACCTGCTCCGTGGGCGCTGGGCCGAAGCGGTCGTTGCCGACCTCGTCGTGGATCTGGGGAAGCGGGCCGACACGCTGACGCTGCGGGGCGAGCTCGGGCGAGCGCTCGGGGACCGCTCCCTGGTTATCGGTTACTGGCTTTCCGAGGAGGGGCGCTACGTCGACGACGGCGGACACACGGTCGAGCTCCCGCAGCCCGGAACAACGAGAGCGGTGACGCCGATCTCACACGGCGGCGAGCCGCTCGCCGTTCTCGTTCATGACCCGGCGGTCCTCGAGGACTCGACCCTGGTCGAGGCGGTTGCCTCGGCCGCGAGGATCGCCGTCTCGAACGCCCGCCTCCAGGCGGAGGTGCGGGCACGAGTCATGGAGCTCGCCGCTTCGCGCCGGCGGATCGTCGAGGCCGCCGACGTCCAACGGCGTCGCCTGGGACGAGCGTTGCGCGAGGGTGCAGAGACGCGCCTGATTCGTGTCGAACGGCTGCTCGTGCGAGCACACGAGGACGCAGATGAGCGCGCTGGGGAACAGCTCACCGAGATCGAGGGAGAACTTCGGGGAGCGCGCGCTGAGCTCCGCGACTTCGCGCAGGGCATTCATCCGGGTGCCTTGACGGAAGGAGGGCTAGGAGCGGCGCTTCCGGAGCTCGCCGGACGGGCAGGGATACCCGTCGAGCTCGAGATCTCCGTTGGCACGGTTCCTCCTGCGGTCGAGGCCGCCGTCTACTTCGTGTGCGCAGAAGCGCTTGCAAACGCGGCGAAGCATGCCGAGGCGGCGACCGTGACGGTCAGCGTCTCGCAGTCGAGCGGTCGCGTGTCCTTGACTCTCGTAGACGACGGCGTGGGCGGCGCCGATCCGGGGCAAGGCTCCGGGCTTCGCGGCCTCGCCGACCGCGTCGAGGCGCTGGGGGGGCGGCTTTCCGTCCGGAGCCCGATCGGCGGCGGCACTCGGCTGGACGCGACGATCCCGGTCGACGCACCGCTGTAGGGGCGGGCCGTTACCCGCCCCTACGTTGGAGTCGCCGTGGTCTGGAGGCGGCCGGAAGGCATTTGGCCGAATCCTCAGTCGATCTTCACCCAGGGATGCGACGCCCAGACCACGGTGTCATAGGTGGCGTCGCCTCCGGGTTCCCTAATGTCTCTGAACATGAGCGCGTGATCGTCCAGTGACCAGCGGGCGACGATCTTGTAATCCGCCGAGATAACGGTCTCGATCTGGTCGCGGTAAACCGTGTAGCTTCCTTGCTCGCCGTCGCCGTTCGGCCCGCGAGCGGTCCACTCACCGGCATCGAAAATCATCGTCCAGACGCCAGCCGACTGAGCAGCGTCCTCCTCGGAGACCCCTCCCTTCAGGAAGTCGGCCTTCGTCAGCGTCGTCTGGTAGGTCCCGTCCGGGATCCGCGATGCCGTCGCCGAGGGCGTCGTCGAGGTGCACGGGGGTCTTTCCGCCGCGGCTGCGATCTCGCTCTTGAGCTTCGTGATGCCGTCGATCTTGGACCCGGTCTCCGCGTCGGCCCTCAGCTCGGCGTACACGGGCTTGAGCGCCGTGCGAAGCTCCGCGAGGTCGCTCTGTGAGGCGACGGCGAACGTCAGGCCCCGACGACAGAGCTGGAGCGCGGCCTCGTCGTCCTCCGCGCGCGCCGCCGCGAGCGCCTCGGGAACCGCGGCGGCGGCCGCCTCGCGGAGTACGGCCTGCTGCTTCGGCGCGAGCGACTCGAAGACGCCCTTGCCCGCGATGATCACCAATGGCCGGGGCCAGAAATTCACGTTGGCACCGACGTACTTCGCGTTCTTGTTGTAGCGGTTGCTCCAGATCCCTTCGAGATGTTGCTCCGTGCCGTCGAGACCCTTGAGAGACCCGCCCACGGGCAGCGCCTCGAGCGTCGCCCCGAGAGCCCGGAAGGTCCGAACGGAGAGTTCGTTCTCCGCCCCTCCGATCACCTGGCCGTCGAAGTCGGACGGCCGCAGGAATGGATGGCTGACCCCGAGTAGCCTCCGCAGCTGTCCCGGGAGGACGCCGATCCCGACCACTCCGAGCTCCTCGACACCATTGAGCATGCTCGTGGGGATCCCGCTGTCGAACACGCGGCCCTCGAGCTCGTAGCTGTCGACGAGGAGCGGGGCGAGGAGAGCCTGGAAGCTCCTGACGCCGAGCCTGTCGAAGACCCGCGCCCCGACCCAGGCCATGTCGACCTTGCCGGCCTTGACGTCCTCGATCGTCCCGCGCTCCGCGTCCGGATCCCCTCCTCGCCACTCCGGCTTGAATTCGATCCGCAGCGTTCGGTCCGAGCGCCGGGCAACCTCGGCCGCAAACACCTGGAGCTGCGGCTGGATGTCGCCGGTGATGCTCGCGAACGTGAGCACAACCGGCTCCTGTTTCTCAGCGCCGCCGGCCTTGTCGCCGCTCGAGCCGGAACAGGCGGCCACCGTCATCGCCAGGGCCGCGAGGACCGCCGCGAGCGCAAACCTGGTGAAGTGTCTCGTCTTCATCGTCGTGCACCTCCTCTTGTCGGTGCAATCGACGCTAGGACTCGCGTGCTCCGCGCACATCAGGGCGCTCCCTCGACTGACGTCCGCAAGCATGGGGTTAACCCTCGTCGTGCGCAAGCGAGCACCCGGCACGGGACGGTCTCCCGCCGCGTGCAACGATTCGTCCATGCCGCTACGGCTTGTGCTCTGGCCGGCGGGTTTGGCGCTGGGCGTGTTCTCGCTTGCGATCGCGCGCGACAATCCGACGTTCTCCTTTGCAGGGACCTCTCTCGGCGGCGCCGTGGCCCTGCTCGGCGCCGGTTGGGCGCTGCTGGCGAGCGGGCTCGCGTTCTGGGGGAGACGTCCCGGGAACGCCGTCGGCCCGATTCTCGTCGCAGCGAGCGGCGCCTGGTTCGTCGCCGAGTGGGACAACCCGAGTATCGGCTCAGCGGTCGGCTTCACGATCGGTCTTGCCCTCTACGCCGCGTGTCCGCCATTCGTGGCCTGGGCGATGCTCGCGTACCCGAGCGGCCGCCTGGCCTCGTGGGGCGAGCGCCTCGCGATCGGTGTCACGCTGGCGGGAGCCGTGCTCGTGCTGGGCCTGCTGCCGGCGCTCTTCCTCGACCCGGCCGCGGCGGGCTGCGCCCAGTGTCCGGAGAACGGGCTGGTCGTAAGCGACGAGCCTGGACTCTTCGACGACCTCAACCGCGTTGGAGTGCATCTCGGTCTTGCGTGGTCGCTTCTGGTCATCGCGATGGCAGTCTGGAGACTCGTGCGCTCGAGCGCCGCAAAACGCCGCGTCGTCGCCCCGCTCCTGCTCGCCGGCGGCGTCTATCTTGGCCTTGTCGCGAGCACCTTCGCTGCCAGCCTCGACCGCGGATTGGTCGGTAGCGGCGAGCTCCAGCGCCGGCTGTGGTTCGGTCAGGCAGGCGCGCTTGCCGCCCTCGCCCTTGCGGTCGGCTGGGGCTTGGTGTCGGCTCGCCGCACGCGCTCATCTCTCGCCCGACTCGTCGTCGAGCTCAGCGAGTCGGCTCCGGCGGGCAGTCTACGGGAGGCGCTCGCGCGATCGCTTGGCGATCCGGAGCTCGAGATCGCCTATCTGGTGGGCGAGGAGCGCTACGCGGACGCGCGGGGGCGCACCGTCGATCTCGCCAGCGTGGACGTGCGCGCTGCGACGCCGCTTCTTCGCGACGGCCGGCCGCTCGCCGTCCTGCTCCACCGGACCGATCTCGTCGAAAACCCGCAGCTCATCGACGAAGTTGCATCAGCGGCGCGCCTCGGGCTCGAGAACGAGCGTCTGCAAGCCGAGGTGCGCGCGCAGCTCGAAGATCTCCGCGCCTCGCGTGCCCGCATTGTCGAAGCGGGTGACGCCGAGCGCCGGCGGCTCGAGCGCGACCTCCATGACGGCGCCCAGCAACGGCTCGTCGGGCTCTTGTTCGCGCTGCGTCTCCTGCAGGGACAGCTCCGGACGGATCAGGACGAGCAGCTCTTGGCGCGCCTCCACGAGGTCGAGGCGGAACTGCGCGGCGCGATCAACGAGTTGCGCGACCTCGCCCACGGGATCCATCCCGCGATCCTCAGCGAGGGGCTTGCCGCGGCGCTCGAGGCCCTCGCCGAAGAGACGGCGGCGCCGCTTCGGATCGCTGCCCTCCCGCAGGAGCGGTTCTCGCCGGCGGTCGAGACAGCAGCCTACCTCGTTATCGCCGAAACCGTGAGGGCCGGGCCGTCCCGCGTCAGCGCCACTAGGCGCGACGGAGTGCTCGTCGTCGACGTCGAGACCGAAGCCGAGCCCGGTAGCCTCGTCGACCTCGAGGATCGCGTCGGTGCTCTAGACGGAACACTCGCGGTCACGCCGGCGCAAGGCGGCCGAGTCAGAATCCGCGCCGACATCCCATGCGAGTAGTCGTCGCCGACGATTCGATGCTCCTCCGCGAGGGCCTCGCGCGCCTCCTCGCCGACGCGGGCTTCCACGTCGTGGGGAAGGCCGAGAATGCGCCTGAACTCATACGCCGGGTCGAGCTCACGCGTCCGGACGTCGCGATCGTCGACATCAAGATGCCGCCCACGCACACGGACGAGGGGATAGCCGCGGCACAGGACATCCGCCGAGCGCATCCGACGATCGGCGTGCTCGTACTCTCGCAGTACCTCGAATCGCGCTACGCGATGCGCTTACTCGAGGAGGCGCCCGAGCGCGTCGGCTACCTGCTCAAGGACCGTGTCTCAGACATCGCTGTACTCGCCGACGCGCTCAAGCGAATCGGCGAGGGGGAGTGCGTCATCGACCCGACGATCGTCTCACGGCTCGTCAACCGGCCGCGCGAAGGGGAACCGCTCGACGAGCTGACGGAGCGCGAACGCGAGGTGCTGGCGCTCATGGCCGAGGGACGCTCGAACGGGGCGATCGCTCAGGCGCTCTTCATGAGTCCGAAGACGGTCGAGGCGAACGTGCGACAGATCTTCCGGAAGCTCGGCTTACAGCAGTCGCCCGACGATCACCGTCGCGTGCTGGCGGTGCTCAGGTACCTGCGTCCGGAAACTCCGACGATCTGACGCGACAGCACTGGCCAGCGCATCCTCACGGGCACATCGGACAGCCGATCGTGCGAGCGGTCATCAGGCTTGCGGGTATTGCCGGCTACGACCCGCTCCCGCCCGCTATTGAGGGCAGCACAAGGAGAGGGATCGCCGCAATAAGCCGGCGGTCATTTGCGCCTAAAAGGACAACAGAAGTGGCCTATCCGCGGGAACTTTTACGGGAGCGGGGGCTCGAACACACGAACGCGGGCGTGACAGGCCGGTCTTGCTAGTTTCGCGCTCGCCGGGAGTACGCGGGGATTAGCCGTCGAGAGCCGGGCGAAGCCAGCCAGTTCCTGAACCGCGCGCACGCTCGAACATCCCCTTCTGTCCCCAAAACCTGTCCCCAAGGTTCGGGGCGCTGCACAGCGCGACAGCGACTTTCCCTTTTCCAGCCACTTTCACGGCTTTTGGCCGCGGCCACCACGTCGAGTCCCTCCTTGTCAGGGAGGTGCTCCAGCCGACTGGCAAAACAGGCCTATTTGCAGGCAGGTTGCCGGAGCCGAGGCGAAGTTCGACGGTTCCTGGCTCCACAGGGAGGTGCTCCACAGTGCTGATCCAGGCAACGAAACTAGCCGATTTGCAGGTTATTCTGAAGAGATTAAGCCCTCTGACGGACTCGAACCGTCGACCCCCTCCTTACCATGGAGGTTTCGGCGCCCGGCTACGTGGTCTGAGAAACGCGCTTGGTATCCCGGTTTGCCTGCAATCGGGCTGGTTTCTCCGCTTTCAGCACCCTTCCCTTGAACGACCCTGAGCCTCCCCGAAACGCCGCGAACCTGTCCCCAGAACCTAGCCCCAACGAATGCCGTCCTCGTAGTCCATGGTGGCAACGGGCGAGCGGAGTCCGGCAACCGGCCCCCGGGCATCTGTCACCCGCTTCAGCCTTGTGGCGCATCGGGAAGCCAGGCTAGCTCTGCACGCGGATGAAGCTCGCCGAGCGCGTGTGCCACGCCGCTCGTCGCGGCGGCAGGTGCACGCCACGGAGGGGCGCCGGCCGCCGGTGATTGTGCCGACCACGTTCCCCGGCGCCGTCGCGTCCGCGAGGCGAGCGCGGTGAAACGGTCTGGCCGCGGGGACACGTCCGCCGCGGCCAGATATAAGGCTCAGAAGGCCGCGCGCTCGGGAAGCGCGACCGTTGTGGCAGTAGAGCGGCGGAGCGAGAGCGTGGTGGCGGTGATGACGAAGATCCCGATCGCGGCCAGCGGGTTAACGCTCGAGTAGTTCAACCCTGCGGCCAGCATCGGCGCGTGCCAGGGGCCCAGATCAGACCCACGACAACTGCGGCCTTCACTTCTCCGAGCGGGAGCAGCTTCGGGAGGAGGTAGCCGCGCCAGCCGTATTCCTCGCCGAAGGTCAGCACCGAGCCAAACGTAAGAGCGATGAGGGCGAGAACGACGTACTCGAGCGGCAAGGCACGTCCTCGTCCCAGGCGAAGTCCCCCCAGCCGGCGACCTCAGTGATCACGATGGTGAGAGTGACGAGCACTGCGGGGAGAACCAGCGCGAGGGCGTAGAAGCGCCACTTGCGCAGCGAACCTAGCGAGCCCTTGAGCTCTTCCTTGCTTACGAACATTCGCATCACGAGGGCGGCGAGCATGGGGGCGAATATGGCGAAGACGGGGACGATGGAGATGTCGAGATCGGCGGGCGTCTTGTCGGCGCTGATGAGGTCGAAGACGTTCGGTATGAACGGCAAGGTGAGCGCCCAGGCGATGGCGTAGGAGAGGAACGCGAACAGGGCAACGTGGCCCCAGGCGACCCGTGAAGGCGCTTCCATCACCGCGCTCTCTTCGCGCGACCCCGAAGCGGCCGCCGCTCTCGCAGTAGACGTAGTTGATCCCGACATGACGGCTCCTTCGTTCGTGGGAGGTCGTCGCGCAGTCCACGCGAAACCGGCGGTGCGGGCCTCCGTCGCGCCCGGCACGCGCGACCTCCCGGGTTGTCGATGGGAATGCATCTCTTCATCGAGGATCGCAGCGCGCAGTCGCTGGTCTGGCATACGAAAAGGCCCTCGGGAACCTCGACTGCCCCGCGTCACCTCGACGGCGCCGCGGCCCGCGAGCTGTGACGGCGGTCGCCAGTGGGCGGCATGAGCCCCTAGCTGTGGTGGGCGAGGCCGTGCTCTTCTGGCACGGTGGCTGTGTCGGCGGGCGGGGCCAGTCGACTCGTCCGCCCGCGTCGTTAGGTCAGCAATGTGACCGGATCGCCGACGCGGGCAAACCCGGGTGATCTCACGGACGCGTACACGCCGAGACAGCCTTTGTGCTCTTTGGCTGTGGTCCGGAGGATGCTGAGGTCGCGCGGTAGCTCTTCCTGTGCGAGCGTCGACGTGACGCACCAGAGCGTTGGTTGGAACTCGTCGAGCGTGAGCGTGTCGCCGACGGCGAGGGTGCCGCCGAGCCAGTCGTCCTCGATGAAACGGTCGGTGTTCGGAGTAGTGTCGACGAACAGGTTCGGTCGAAAACGGCGCCGATCGATTAGGGCGGTGCCGCCTTGGAGCTTGAGGAGATGCTCGACTGATCCGCTTGCCAATACGAACACCGGTCCGATTTCGAAGAAGCTGTTCTTCATCAGCTGGAAGTAGTCGGGCATCGTTTCCGGCGTCCAGTCGGGCTTCATCTCGCCGACGGGGACGTCGCCGAAGACGGTCGTTCGGTCGATCCCCGCCTTCTCTTCTTCCTGCGCCTGGTTCTCGAACCGCAACGTCCGTCGGAGGATTTCGGAAATCAGTCGCGACGCGTCAGGGTCGTCCGGATATAGGGCTTGGCCGTCGGGAGTCTCGATCCGAACGCGGCCGGGCTCGTCGGGTGTCGGTTCGACTTCGTAAGTAGCGCGAAACTCGAGGAGGCGTGGGAACTTCTTCGCGCTGGCGATCCTGCCGCTCTCGACATCCCGGAGCGCCCAAGCACGATCACCGAGACCGCCGCGCTCGGTGATGAAGATCTCGTTCACGGTCGTGCCGAGCATCGACTTGACCGGATATCGCCACAATTCGTGGATAGAGCCGACGTGACGTCCGCGCGGCGCTCGCTTGCGCGGCGCCTCCGAACCGATTTGGTCTACGCGCGCCATCGTCGGGCTGCCGCTCAAGATTTGTGCCTCTCGGCCGGACTGCGGCGCAGTTCCCCGTCCACGCTGACCCTCACGATCGCACCTCGCTCAACCTCTGGCAAGCGCGGCGTTCTCCCCAGGCGGGCGATGCAGGAAGAGGCTTCCCGCAACATATGGGGTCTTGAGGTCCGCGCAGCTCATGCGGCCCTGTTGAGGGCCTGGTCGACAAGCTGGATGGTGTCATTGAGGAGTTCGTCCTGCGGTGGAAGCGCGCCGAGTGTCTTCACCGCCTGCAGCGATTTGTAGATCAAGGCGAGCTCGCCAAAGGTGAGTCTCAGCTCGTGCATCTGCGTGTCCCGGCTACGCGGCGCCGATCCGGTCGTCGCCGACGGCGCAGTGACCAGGCTCAGCCTGGGGCGGACGGGCTCTTGGCTGGTGCGGCGCTTGTGGTGGCGCCGGTTCATGCCGCCGGCGCCTGTGCGAGCGTCAATGTTGGCCGGGCTAGTCGGTGCACCTGATCGGCGCTTTGCGGCGATGCGTTTAGCTCGTCTTCGTGCGCGACCGCCCATTCGTAGAGGGCCATCAGCGGCTCGGTTAGCTGCCAGCCGAGCGGCGTGAGCGTGTATTCCACGCGGACCGGTATCTCTGCGTACACCTGCCGAGAGACGATCCCGTTCTGCTCGAGCTTGCGGAGCGTTGCCGTGAGGACCTTCTTTGATAGCCCGGGGATGTTGTCGACGAGCCGGGCGTGACGATGCATGCCGCTGGCGAGCAGGATGATGATGTCGACGCTCCACTTCGCCTCGAGAAGCGCCAGCGTGGCGCGGATCCGTTCGATCATCTCGAAGTCCTCGAGCCGAGCGCGCTCTCGATCGTTTCGGGGCAGGCTCACAACCTGCGGCGGGCGGTGTGTCTCGTTGGCTGACACCTGCACTCCCTCCTCTACCTGGCCGGCTCTTCGTACCGGTCTGTGATGGTCTCTCTCTTCGCGACGGCTGCGGCCCAGGAGGGCAGCGATGCCGTCGTGTAGGGCAGGCCGCGGTAGGCGGCGTGCGCGTACGGGTGGTTGAAAACGTCGAGGGCTTGGTGCGGTGCGGCGGCGAGTTCGAAGTAGGCGCCGCTGCGCTCGTCGGAGACGGCGACCGTCAGCTCGCCCGTGCGCTCGTGCCAGAAGAGCACGACCTCGAGGCCGTCATTCGCTCGGTGTGCGAGCTCTCGGTACGGGTTCGTCGCTTTGCTTGCCATCGTGACTCCTTCCGCTGCTAGTGAGCCCACGATCGCAGCGGCACGTGCGTATGTCTCTGCGGCCAGCTAGCGAGTCGCTGGCCCGCCAACGGGCCAGTTCGATGTATGGCTAGCTTCATTGCGTCGGCGGCGTTCTCTACGCGAGGCTGAGTCGTGTGGCTTTGCGCTGCCTCATCGTCGACGACAGCGAGGCGTTCCTCGCCTCGGCCTCGCGTCTGCTGTCTGCCCAGGGGCTCGAAGTGGTGGGGCGCGCGCTATGCGGTGCGGAGGCGCTTCGACTGGCCCAGAAGCTAGAGCCCGATGTCACGCTCGTCGACGTCCAGCTCGGCGGCGAGGACGGGCTCGAGGTGACGCGACGGCTGGCCGAGACCGTTCCCACGACGCGGGTGATCCTGATCTCCAGCCACTCGAAGGATGAGCTCGCAGAACTGATCGCTGACAGTCCGGCCGCCGGGTTCCTGCCGAAGGCGGCGCTCGGCGCCGAGGCGATCGCGAGGTTGCTCGGTTAGCGCGCCTCGAGGTAGGTCACGACCGCGAGCACCCGCCGATGGTCGTCTTCGGTCGTCGGCAGGTGAAGCTTCATCAGGATGCTGCGCACGTGCTTCTCGACCGCGCCCTCGGTGATGTAGAGCCGATGCGCGATGCCGTTGTTAGAGCGGCCCTCGGCCATCAGCGCGAGCACTTCGCGCTCTCTCGGCGTGAGCTCGGCGAGGGGGTCGTC
>WNFU01014480.1_pt1 | contig 11468 bp, 10 predicted proteins | sample 5400121 | NCBI WGS metagenome assembly WNFU01 (sample SAMN13153360, study PRJNA577476) | soil metagenome | isolation source: 100 cm soil or saprolite under grassland replicate 1 | place: USA:California | collected 2016-06-15 | reverse complement strand
CCAGGGTGACGGAGATGGGCGCCATGACTTTCAAATGCTAAACGCATAATCCTCCGGTTCGGGTGCGGGTGGCTTCGAAATCGTGCTCCCGGGGCCGGGATTCGTCACTCCTCTGGAGCGCGTCGGCGGAGGCGTTTCAGCCGAGCGCGGCGCCGCTTTTCCTCGAGCCGCCGCTCGCGCGAGGCCGCCGTCGGTTTCGTCGCCACGCGGCGACGTTCGACCCGGAGTGCGCGCCGAAGTTGCTCGACCAGCCGCTCGAGCGCAAGCGCGCGGTTGCGCAGCTGACTTCGCTCGTCTTGAGCGACTGCTCGGAGGACGGGTCCCGCGCGGGCGATCACCCGGCGCTTCTGGGCCTCGGTCAGCGCCTCGGAGGTCTCTACGTCGAAGACGGCCTCCACCCGCGTCTCCGACTTCTGCGCGTGCTGTCCGCCAGGGCCGCTCGAACGTGAAAATCGGAACTGCACCTCTCCGATCGGGAGAACGACGGAGCGGGTCACCCGAATAGACTCGCCGTCCATGGCAGCGATTCTGCTTGACGTCGACGGTGTCTTCCACGTTTCGCGGGAGCCGATCGCCGGGGGCGCGGACGCGGTCCGCCGCCTGCGCAAGGACGGGCACCGCCTGCGCTTCGTCACCAACAACACCACTCAGACGCGCGCGACTCTCGCCGAGGAGCTGCGCGGGATCGGCATCGAGCTCGACGACGAGGAGCTCCAGACGACGCCGCGGGCAGCGGCGCTCACGCTGGCCGGCCGGCGCGTGCTCGCGCTGACGATGCACGCGATCGTCGGGGAGTTCGAGGGCGTGGAGCTCGTCGGTGAGGACGCGGAGGCCGTTCTCGTCGGCGGCGCCGACGAGACTCCCGAGACGAATCTCGTCTTCAGCTACATGAACCTCGCGCGCGCGTTCCACGAGCTCGAAGCTGGCGCTCAGCTCTACTGCCTGCACAAGAACCGCTGGTGGCAGACGAAGCACGGGCCGCTGCTCGATGCGGGCGCCTTCGTCGCGGGGCTCGAGTACGCGGCCGATACGGATGCCATCGTTCTCGGGAAGCCCTCGACGGCCTATTTCGAAGCGGCCCTTCAGGCGCTCGACGCGGATGCCAGCCTGACCTGGATGGTCGGCGACGACATCGAGTCGGACATCGCGGGGGCGCAGGCACACGGGATGAAGACTGTCCTCGTCCGGACGGGGAAGTTTCGCCCTGATGTCGTCGAGGCGGCGCGGATCCGTCCCGACGGCATCGTCTCGTCGGTCGCGCAGCTGCCCGAGTGGCTGGAGGAGCACTTGTGAGAGTCGGCGTCGACCTGATCGAGATCGAGCGCGTCCGGCGCGCGCTCGAGCGCTACCCACGCTTCCGTGAGCGCTGCTTCACGGAGGCCGAGCGCGCCTACTGCGAATCCCGGCCCAACCCCGCGCAGAGCTACGCGGGACGCTTCGCCGGCAAGGAGGCGGTCGGCAAGGCGCTCGGCTTCGGCGTCGCGCGCGCGTTCGCGTGGCGCGAGGTGGAGATCGCGGGGCGGCCGAAGCCGTCGGTGTACCTGAGCGGGCGTGTGGCGGCGTGGGCGGAGCGGGTGGGCGCGGGCGCGATCGACCTCTCGATGACGCACTCGCGCGAGCTCGCCAACGCCGTCGCCGTCGTCGACGAAAGCTAGTGCTGATGTTCGAGCCGCTCTACACGGCGGACGAGATGCGCGCCGCCGAGCAGGGCCACGACGTCGACGCGATGATGGAGCGGGCGGGGAGGGCGATCGCCGAGGTTGTGCTGCGCCGCTACCCCGAGGCGCGCCGGATCGCGGCCGTCTGCGGGAAAGGTGCAAACGGAGGCGACGGCAGGATCGCACTGCGAATCCTCGCCGAAGAGGGCCGTCAAACCAGCGAGGAGCCCGACGCCGACGTCGTCATCGACGCGCTGTTCGGGACCGGCTTCCACGGCGAACCTCGCCCCGATGCCGCGCGGCAGATCGCGCGGATCAACGAGGTGAATGCGCCCGTCGTCGCGGTCGATCTTCCTTCCGGTGTCGATGCGTCGACCGGGGAGACGGCGGGTGCGGTGGTAGACGCGGACGTGACCGTGACGATGCACGCGGCGAAGGTCGGTCTGGTCGTCGGGCCGGGTCGCTTCCATGCCGGCGCGGTTGAGGTTGCCGACATCGGGCTCGCGCCGGCCGAGACCGAGCACCGGCTTGTCACCGAAGAGATTCTGCGGCTCGTCCCCCGCAAGCGCGAGCAGGACACGAAGTACACCGCCGGCGCCGTGCTGGTCGTGGGCGGCTCGCCCGGGATGACGGGGGCCGTCTGCCTCGCGGCCGAGTCATCTTTCCGGGCGGACGCGGGCTACGTTGCCGTGGCGGTCCCCGCCGCCTCGCTCCCCGTCGTCGAGGTGCGCTTGCTGGAGGCTGTGAAGGCCCCGCTCGAGCGGGTGGACGAGCTCGCCCGACGCGCCTCGGCCCTCGCGATCGGGCCGGGACTCGGCCGCGGCGAGGAGGAGCGGGCGCTCGTCCGTCGGCTGCTCGCGGAGCTCGAGCTTCCCGCCGTCGTCGACGCGGACGCGCTCTTCGAGCTGGAGCCGGGCGACTGGCCCGCCCCGCGCGTGCTGACCCCGCATTCGGGCGAGCTCGGGCGGCTGCTCAATGAGGACGGCAAATGGGTCGACGCACATCGGCTGGAAGCCGTGCGCAGGGCAGCCGACCGTTACCGCTGTGTCGTGTTGTTGAAGGGGGCGGACACGCTGGTGGCCGCGCCCGGCGAGGGCGTGCTTGTCTCGACCGCGGGTACGCCTGCTCTTGCCACCGCGGGAACGGGCGATGTCCTCACCGGCGTGGTCGCGGCATTCCTGGCCAAGGGGATGGATGCACGACTCGCCGCCGCCGCCGCTGCGCACGCGCACGGGCGCGCTGCGGAGCTGGCGCCGCAGCAGGCCGGGCTCGTCGCGTCCGACCTGATCGACGCTCTCCCACGCGTGCTTCGGGCGTTTTCGGTATGAGTTCGAACGGTTCGATCGGTCGGTTCAGACGGACGCGCGGGCAAAGCCCGCGCGTCCTGACAGCGGCACCGCAAGCGGTGCCTTAGCTGATGCACCGTTCGGAGATCACGATCGACCTCGGTGCGCTCCGCAGGAACGTGCGCACGCTCCTGCGCGCACTCGACGGCGCGGGGCTCTGGGCGGTCGTGAAAGCGGACGGCTACGGCCACGGGGCCACCGACGTCGCGGGCGCGGCGCTCGGCGCCGGCGCGACCGCGCTCTGCGTCGCCACGATCCCCGAAGGGCTCGCACTCCGCGCGGAGTACGCCGTCGAGCGCATCGTCGTGATGGGGCCCGCGGGATCGAATCGCGAGGTGGCGCAAGCACGAGACGCCGGGCTCGAGCTCGCGATCGCCGACGGCGAGATCCCCGAGGGCGTCCGCGTGCATCTGAAGCTCGACACGGGGATGGGCCGCTACGGGCTCTCAGAGCTGCCCGCGCCCCCCGCCGAGGTCGTCGGGCTGATGACGCACCTGGCCACGGCTGATACCGACCCGGACTTCGCCTGTACGCAGCTCGAACGCTTTCGCTCGGCCACGGACGACTACAGACACCTGACGCGTCACGCCGCCAACAGCGCGGCCGCCCTGCGGCTGCCGGAGTCACATCTCGACGCTGCTCGCTGCGGCATCGCGATCTACGGGTTGTCGCCGTTCAACACCGATCCGGCCGATGACGGACTCGAGCCGGTCCTGTCCTGGCACAGCTCGCTCGCTCAGGTGAAGCGGCTCGAGTCCGGGGAAAGCACGGGCTACGGCCGCCGCTTCGTTGCCGAGGAGCCGACCTGGCTCGGCATCGTCCCCGTCGGGTACGCCGACGGCTTCCGCCGCGATCTGACGGGAACGGAGGTGCGCGTGGCGGGCGAGCTTCGGCGCGTCGTCGGAACGGTCTCGATGGACTCATTTGCGGTCGAGCTCGACCGCGAGCTGCCGGTCGGGAGTCCGGTGGTGCTCGTCGGGCACGGCATCCTCGCCGAGGCGCATGCTCGCGTCGCCGGGACGATCAACTACGAGCTCGTGTGCGGGATCGAGACGGGACCCCTGCGTGCACGCCGGACGATCATCGATGCCTGAGGCACCGCTTGCGGTGCCGCTGTCAGGATGCGCGGGCTTCGCCCGTGCATCCGTCTGAAATGACCGGTCGAACCGATCGAGCTGACGACGACAAACGCATGAACCAAGCGTCGAACGTCGACGATGTGCGCGCCCGTTTCGGCGCCACGGCTGACCGCGTCGCGACACACGCCGAGCAGCAGGTGGAGACGGTCCGTGAGCAGGTGCGCTCGTTCGTCCTGCCGACGGGAGACGAGCGCGCGCTCGACGTCGGCACCGGCGCAGGAACGCTCGCGCTCGCCCTGGCGCCGCTCGTCCGTGAGGTCGTCGGCGTGGACGTTGTGCCCGAGCTGCTCGATCATGCCCGGAAAGGGGCGCCGCCCAACGTGACCTTCGTCGAGGGCGACGCGACGAAGCTTCCGTTCGACTCCGGCTCCTTCGAGCTCTCGTGCAGCCGTCGCACGTTTCATCACATCGCACGTCCCGAGCTCGCGGTCGCGGAGCTCGTCCGCGTCACCGCCCCGGGGGGACACGTCTTCGTCGACGACCAGATCGCGCCGGTGGACCCTCTGGCCGCGCTCGAGCTCGACCGCTTCGAGCGCGCCCGCGACCCGTCGCACACGCGCACGTTGCCCGACATCGACTTCAGGCATCTCTTCGAGGCCAACGGGCTCGTCCTCCTGCGCACACACTTTCAGACGCATCGTCGCGAGCTCGACTACTACCTCGACCTCGCCGGCTGCGAAGGCGATGCACGCGAGCGCGCGCGACAGCTCTCACCCGGCGGACCGGAGGCCTACATGGCCGAAAGCGCCTGGTACCTGCTCGTCAAGCCCGGCTAGGAGCCCCGATAGCCCGACCGCGCCGACATCCGGGCGACGAGTCCGGGGGCAAGTGCCTGCGCGACGGCTGCCAAGCGATACCAGCGCGGCACGAACGTCTCGCGGCGGTTGTGCTCGATCGCCTTCAGCACGTGCCGCGCGACGTGCTCGGGGCCGACGACCAGGCGCCGGAGGATCGGACTCCGCAGCGTCGTCGCCTGCGGAAACCCGTCGGTCTCGACGAAGCCGGGATTGATCGTGTGCACGCGGATCCCGCGTCCGCCCAGCTCTGCGGCGGATGCGCGCGAGAAGGCGAGCTGCGCGTGCTTGGACGCGGAGTACGGCCCCGCCGGTGCAAATGCGACCGTTCCGGCCACGGAGACGATGTTCACGACGTCGGCGTGATCCGCCGCCTCCAGCGCCGGCAGGAACGCGCGCAGGCACCACACTGCGCCGAGGTAGTTGACGCGCAGCACCTCCTCGAGACGCTCTGCATCGATCGACGTGAAGCCGGCGCGGCCGGGAATCCCTGCGTTGTTCACGAGCAGGTGGATCTGCGGGTGACGCTCGATCACCGACTTCGCGACCCGTGCCACGTCGTCGCGGCGTCCGACGTCGCAGAGGTGATACTCGCCGTCGAGCTCTTCCGCCAGCGGGCGCAGCCGTTCCTCGCGACGCGCCAGCAGGACGGTGTGCCAGCCGCGGCCGGCGAGTGCGCGCGCAATCGCTTCCCCGATGCCGCTCGAGGCACCGGTCACGACAGCAATCTTGTGCCCCTCCCAGCAATGCATGCCGGCTTCTGGCCCGCGATCACGCGGCGCCATAGTCCACCCTCGCCCTTACCAAGGCTGCAAGCCTTGGCTGCGGGCGAGTGCGGCCTCTGGCTTGGTGCTCGCGACCCAGAAGCTCGGAGGCATCACTGGAAGGGGCACTGCTCAGCGACAGACCCGCACGCGGCGCGTCCCGGAGAGCGTCCGTCCCCCCGCATCCCTTGCCTGGGCGCTGAGAAGGTGTTCACCCGGCTCGGCGAACCGGCTCTCCCACGAGCCCGAGAAGACGTCGGCCGCGCCTTTCCGGTCGACGTCGATCTGCTTTCCGTCCACGAAGAAGCGCACCGAGCGTACGCGCTTCGTCGAGCTCGCGACGACGACAAGGCCGACCGTCTTGTCGACGCACTGATTTTCGGCAGGAACGACCCAGGTCAGCGCCGGTCCGATCACCCCCGTGATCGCCACGGGCCTGAAGGCCGTGTTCGGAAGGATGTCGTCGCCGACCGAGTTGACGTTCTTCGCCTCCTGATAGTCGGAGGCCGTCAGGATCGCTCGCGTCCGTCCCTTCGGGATCTTGCTCGCTTGCTTCGGCAGCGGGAAAACCGCGACCCCGGACACGGGGTCGTAGAGAACCGCGCCGACCAGCACTCCGCGGTACGCGATTACGAGCGAAATGGGATCGACGCCTGCGCCTTTGTCCACGACGCGCGCGACGATTGTCGGACGCCCGGTCGCGACCCGCTTTGTCAGCAGCCGGATGCTCGGCGGGCGAACGTCGTTCACCCACGAGCGCAAGACGTAGCGACCCGGGAGGGGCTGGTGCGTGAACGGATCCGAGCCGGAGTCGACCGCGACGTAAAAGCGCTGCACCTTGGGGAAGGTCGTGCCCGCGGCGCCGAGGTCGACGTGGAAGTCGTACATGAGCTCGTTGACGTTCACCGGCGTGCCCGAGTAGCCCTGGACGTCGCGCTCGTTCGGAGAGCCGAGGAACCACGGGTGGACGAGAGATCCGGCCGTGGACGACTGGATCGCGACACCGAGGTTCGCCACCGGCTTGTCGATGCTCGTGGCGTAGACGGTCTCCGACCCGGTCTCCTCCATCGGCGCTCCGACGTAGTCGGGCGGCGGGCCGAACGGCGCCGCGGGGCAGCAGTACGTGTCAATCCTGTCCTGGCCGCCGACCGTGGTGCCGGCCTGGAAGCGCACCAGCCGCGTCGTCGGCATGATCTCGAGCCGGGGACGGCCGACGAAGAACTCGTAGGCGATCTTGCGCGTGACGTCGCCGCGCCGGAGCAGGATGAAGCCGTAGTCCTCACCCACCGCGGCGTCCGCGCCTGCGCGCGCGACCGCGGCGAGATCGGCCTCGCCGCCCGGAGGAACCGAGACCGCGGGCGCGACGTCGAGCGAGGCGCCGCCCGACGTCGCCTGTGGCGCGAGCTGTACCTGCCAGGTTCCCGCGCCGCCGCCGGCATCCGTGACGCGCACGAGCAGGGCCTTGCTGTCGCTGCCGCGATTCACGTCCAGGTCCCGGAACGACAGCGAAGCGGGCTCGGTAAAGAGCTGCGGCTTCACGGCCTGCGGAAGATTGACGAGGCCTGCACCGCCGAGGGTGACCGGAGCCTCGTGCGCCCGGGCGGTGTCAGACCAGACGGATCCCGCAGTGGAGACGAGCGCCGACTTCACCTGCTCGGGCGTCCAGCTCGGATGCAGCTCGAGCAGCAGCGCCGCCGATCCAGAGACATGCGGTGCCGCCATGCTCGTCCCGTCGAAGACGGCGAACGGGGGTCCCCCGCTGAACTCCGGCAGCGTCGAGGACAAGATCTGACCTCCCGGCGCGGAGAGATCCGGCTTCAGCAGGTGCTCGAAGGCTGTTGGACCACCGGACGAGAAGCTCGTCACGATGCCGCTGCGGCCGGTCTCGTCGCGCTCGAGGATGTTCCCGATCGTTACGTCGGCCGCGCCGCCCTGCGTGGCGAGGTAGTCGCGGAGACGTGCACCGTCGAGGTCGGAGATCATTCCCGCCGGAATCGCGAGCTGGAGCGGGATGGGATTCGCCTCGCCGGGGCGGTTGTCGACGAGCACGAGCCCGACCGCCCCCGCCTGTGCCGCCCGGATCGCCTTCGAGACGAACGTGCAGTGCCCGCGCGCGGCGAGCGCGATCGCACCGCTCAGAGATCCCGGACGGAGCGGTGACTTGCTCCCGTTGTTCGCGTCGTTGTCCGGCCCGCAGATACGCCGATCGACGGGCGCCCCGCCGACGCCGGTCAGCGTCGCCACGTCGACGAGCCTGTGGGTGGTGAAGGAGAAGGCGCCGGGAAAACGGGTCCCGCCGGAGCTCGCCACGGGTATACGCGTCACCGCGGCCGGCGCGTCCGGGGCACGGACGGCGAGGACAGGTGCGAACACGTGTTGGAGACGGCGGCAACCGTGATCGCGTCGGGTGCTGTCCCCGGAGATCCGACGGATCCCATGCCGAAGTCGTCGCGGTCGTTCCCAGCCGAGATGACGGGTACGACTCCCGCCACAGACGCGTTGTGAATCACCTCGATCATCGCGTCGTTCGCGGGCTCCGTCTCCGCGCCGCCGCCGGAGAAGTTGATCACGTCCATTCCGTCGCGAACCGCGGACTCGAACGCAGCTGCGATCTCGGGCGTGTTGGCGACGTGCCCGATCGGCGTCGGGACGTTGAACACGCGGTAGTTGCCGATGTACGCACGTGGTGCGACGCCGGAGAGCCCGCACGTCGCTGGATGGTCGCGACCGCCCGGCGAGCACGTGCCGGCATCTCCTGCGGCGATCCCGGCGACGTGCGTCGCATGAAACGACGCTCGCCTGTCCACGGCGAGGCGACCGGGACGTCCCGAGTTTGGTCCGGGAAACGCACGCGCGACGATGACCTTCGGTGACGTCCACTTCCGCGCGCCCTTCGGGAACCCGGGCGGATACGAGTAGCCGGCGGGATTCAAGAAGGGATTGGTGCTGTCGACGCCGTCGTCGACGATCCCGATCTTGATGCCGTCGCCGCGCGCACCCGTGGTCGCGCGCAGCTCGTCCGCGCCGATGACGGACGGACTCGTGTCCGTGGCGAGGTGATACCGGATGCTCGGGTAGATCTTCCGGACGAACTTCAGGCGAGCAAGTTGCGGGAGCTTCGTCGCCGGAAGTGACACGGTGAGGGCGTCGAGCACCACCTGGAAGCGGTGCTCGATTCGAGCCTCCGGGATCGCTCGCCGCAGCTCCGCCGCCGCCAGGCGTTGCGCGACGACGACCCGGGCGAGATAGCGCTGCGAGGCGGCGTCGGCGACGTTCAGCTTCCTCGCTCCGGCCTGCGCTGCGAAGGCGCGCCCGTACGAGGCGGCGAGCGGCGCGAGCGGGAGACCGACGATCACACGGACGCGTCCCTGAGCCTGGTGGCGCGGGATGGTCAGGCTTCCGACGCGCACACGGGGCACGGTGAGATCGCCGAAGGTGCGTTTGATCGGGATGAGCGAGGCGCCGGCCGGAACGGCCGCCATGAGCGCCGTCACAACCGCGAGAAGACCCACCGAACGGCGCAAGGGACCGCAATCTAGCGGAAGCTGAGGCGCCGACTCGGCGGCGCCGCATAGAGGCCGTGCGAGCGATCGCTCGCGCGGCCGTCCTCGCCTTTTATGCTCGTGCAATGACTGTGACCTACGAGGGCAAGCGTGGTTTGGTTCTCGGAGTTGCGAACCGCCGCTCGATCGCGTGGGCGATCGCCAAGCGGCTTGCCGACGGCGGCGCCCAGCTCGCGTTCACGTATCAGGGCGAGCGAATCGAGAAGGGCGTGCGTGAGCTGGCCGAGTCCGTCTCCAGCCCTCTCGTGACCGAGTGTGACGTGCGCTCCGACGAAGACGTCACGCGTGTCTTCCGCGAGGTCGGCGAAGCGTTCGAGGGAGGCCTCGACCTGCTCGTGCATTCGGTCGCGTTTGCCGACGCGAAGGACCTCGAGGGACGATTCACCGACACGCCGCGCGACCGCTTCTGGCTCGCGCTCGACGTGAGCGCCTACTCGCTCGTCTCCTGCGCCCGCGCAGCCGAGCCGTTGCTAGAGGCTCGCGGCGGCGGCTCGATCCTGACGATGACCTACCTCGGCGGCGAGCGCGCCGTCCCGCACTACAACGTCATGGGCGTTGCGAAGGCGGCCCTCGATGCATCGGTTCGCTACCTGGCATGGGATCTCGGAGAGAAAAACATCCGAGTCAACGCGATCTCCGCCGGACCCGTGCGCACGCTCGCGGCGCGCTCGATCGCCGGCTTCCCGACGATGGAAGCGATCGTCGAGGAACGATCGCCTCTGCGCCGCCACATCGAGGCAGACGACGTCGGCGCGGCCGCCGCATACCTCATGTCCGACGACGCCCGCAACGTCACGGGGACGATCCTCTACGTGGACTCCGGCTACCACGCGATGGGTATGTAGATAGAGCCTCTCGGCAAGCCGATTTTGGCTCAACAAGGCCGCTTGCCGGGTCGTATACGCCGCCGAATCCCGTGCTCGTGGAGACTGGGTGATGACGCCGGTTGTTGCATATGCAGACAGCGAGCCGGGTGCACTGCGGATGCCGTGGTTGGTGTGGCATTTGATCCCTAATTGCTCAAAGGCGGCCCCAGCATGGCCATCGTGGACAGCCGTATCGACGTCGGCGGCGCGCGCGCGAAAACCCACTCGCTGAGCTCACCCGGCGACGAGCGGGAAGTGCCCTGCTCGTCGCCGAGGATATGTCCAACCGGAACATCGCTGCGCGTCTCGTCGTGATCAAGGCAGCGAGGAGGCGCGCATCGAGCAGATCTTGTGAAGCTGAGCCTCTGCGCTTCACCGGGCCACCACCGGCGCTTCTCGCGGTGCTCGCCTTCCTTCGCGCGTCAGCGGCCGTCGGCGGATCCGAACCTCGGAGCGACGAGAGCTGCCCTGGAGCTGATCGCGCCGCGCCGTCTAGCGCTCTGCAATGGGTCGTGATACGACTCCGCGCGTGAGCTCTGTCGACGAGCTGCCGATCGGCACCGTCACCTTCCTGTTCACGGACATCGAGAGCTCGACCCAGCTGCTCAAGCAGCTCGGAGGAGAGCGCTACCGTGAAGCGCTCGAAGCTCATCAGCAGATCCTCCGCGAGGCCTTCGCCGAATACGGCGGCCACGAGATCGATACGCAGGGCGATTCGTTCTTCGTCGCCTTCCGGCGGGCGAAGGACGCCGTGTCTGCTGCGATCGCTTCTCAGCGGCGACTCGCAAATCACGCGTGGCCAGACGGCGCCGAGCTTCGCGTGCGCATGGGCATTCACACCGGCGAGCCGACCGTGGGCGGCGAGCGGTACGTCGGCCTCGGCGTGCACCGCGCTGCCCGCATCTGTGCAGCCGGTCACGGCGGCCAGGTGCTCGTCTCGCAGACGGCGCGCGAGCTGCTCCGGGACGATCCCATCCCGGACGTCTCCCTACGAGACTTGGGCGAGCACCGGCTCAAGGACCTGGACGAGCCGGAACGGCTCTACCAGCTCGTTGCGCCGGGGCTCCGGGAGCATTTCCCTGCCCTGAAGACGGCCGCTCCCGCGCCCTTCGAGGGTCGCGAAGGAGAGCTGGCGGAAGCGGCCGTCGAGGAGATGGCGAAGCGCTGGCGACGGCCGGGCCGGCGGGTGCTGGTCGGTGCGACGCTTGCGGCGGCGGTCGTGGGAGCCGGTCTCGGAGTGCTCCTTACGCAGGGCGGTGGGTCGACGGCGAAGGCCTCCATCGGGCCGAACGCGGTCGGGGTGGTCGACTCGAAGAGCGGCAGGATCGTGTCGGAGAT
>WNFU01011092.1_pt1 | contig 11470 bp, 5 predicted proteins | sample 5400121 | NCBI WGS metagenome assembly WNFU01 (sample SAMN13153360, study PRJNA577476) | soil metagenome | isolation source: 100 cm soil or saprolite under grassland replicate 1 | place: USA:California | collected 2016-06-15 | reverse complement strand
GTGGGGCTTTTGGTCACGCATCTTGTTTCGATTAGAAAAAAAGAGGTTGACAGCAGGTCGAGGCTTGGAGTATATCACCACTACATTCAGCTATTTCGGTGGAAAACACCAACATAGATTCAATCAAATGCCCAGAATAAAGCATATAGCACCAGCTAAAGCGGGGTGTTTACTAAGAATCAAGAGTGCCGTCGAAATGTTCAAACCGGCGGAAAGAGCCGTGGCCGCCTATGTATTGAGCCATCCGGAACAAGTAATGAACATGTCGGTATCCGAGGCTGCACGCGACATTGAGGTTGGAGAGTCGACCGTAATCAGATTCTGTCGCGCTCTCGGCTATAAGGGGTATCAGGAATTCAAGCTAAGACTCGCGCAGGATCTAGTTGAGCCGGTAGAGTTCATCCACGAGAACATCACCTTTTCCGATAACGCCGCCGAACTCGCGCAAAAGGTCTTCCAGACGAATATCAAGGCGGTGGGCGATACCATGAAGGCAGTCGACCCGCATATGGTCGAGGTAGCCGCTAAAGCCCTGGCGGATGCGGGCCGAGTTGATATTTATGGAGTGGGGTATTCCTCGTTCACCGCGCTCGATGCAAAGTTAAAGTTCGTCAGACTGGGTCTCACCGCAGATGCTTACGGAGATGCACACCTGCAGGCCATGGCGGCTGCCTTGCTAAGAAAGGGAGATGTCGCCATGGGCATCTCGCACTCCGGAAGCACCAAAGATGTAGTCGATGCGCTGGCGGCGGCGCGAAAGGCCGGGGCATCAACCATTTCCATAACCAATTTTAGTCCCTCTCCGATTACCCGGGCTTCCGACGTAGTGCTCCTCACTGCATCACCGGAGTCTCCCTTAGGTGGCGAAGTATTGACTTCGAGAATTGCGCAGCTCTGCGTGCTCGATGTGCTTTCTGTGGCCCTCGCCGTAACGCTCGGCGAAGGGTGTCTCGACTTGATCAAGAAGACTTCTGAAGCAGTGAAGAAGAAGCGGTACTAGGGCACTGCGCCAATCACAACCGGGTGGTATATCGGTTCTTTGCCTGAACAGGCAAAAAACTCTCAGGTTGCAAAAGACTTTCAGTAATTCAACCCCCTTTTACGGGCCTTGAGGAGACCGCCATGAATTTAAAGAGAAGGTTGACAGTTAGCTCCCTCGCTATTTTGCTCGTTATGTTTTCGCCGGCATTGCTGTTCGGGCAATCGGAAAAAGGCGCAATTCTTGGAATCGTAACCGACAGCACGGGAGCCGCAGTCCCAGGCGCGAGTGTCACGATTACCGACCTGGGGACTAAAACGACTCAGACTCTTACGACCAATGGCGAAGGTCGGTACGAGGCGCCGTTTCTGAACCCTGGAGGCTACATGGTGCTCGTAAAGCTCACCGGTTTCAAGACCGCAATGGTTAGCGAGGTCGTCGTAAACGTAGGACGGCGTGAGAGCGTGAACGTGCAACTCGAGACGGGAGATATCAAGGCCACCGTAGTTGTTGCGGACACGTCAACGCCCTTGCTGCAGACGGAAACTGCGAGCATCGGCACAGTTGTGACGACCAAACAGCTGACCGATCTCCCGTCTCAAGACCGGAACATCTACGGCTTTCTAAACCTCGACTCAACGGTCACCAGCGGATTTGCAGGCAACGCCGAGCCGTTCCGACTTGAGAGTGGTGGTACATTCGTCATATCAGGTACGAGGGCGTCGTCCATAACTTTCAAGATTGACGGCCAGGCCAATACGGATCCCACATTCGGCACACCTACCATCACCCCGACAATTGATTCCGTGAAGGAGTTTCAGTTGCAGAACAACGCATACTCCGCCGAATATGAAGGCATCACTCAAATCAACGTCGCCAGCAAGGGTGGCACCAGCGGATTTCACGGTTCGGGGTTTGAGTTTGCGCAGAACGACTTCTTTCAACCCCGCAATCCACTGTTAGCCCCGGATAAGAGCGGCAAACCTGCCAAAAACAGACTGCGCTTTAACCAGTTTGGCGGGACCATCGGTGGCCCGCTTTGGTTGCCACGCTTTGGCGAGGGCGGCGCGTCTGCCATCAAGGACCGTACTTTCTTCTTTTTCAGCTACGAAGGTAAGAGGCTAAGCGGAATTACTGCCGGCTTCGCTCGGGTTTTGACGGAAGCGGAGCGGAGGGGAGATTTCTCTTCGAGCTTGGGCGCGTGTGTTAAGTCAGGAACCACCGATGTCCCTTTGCTCAATCCGAACGGAACCCCGTCGGGGCAATGTATCAGGGTTGGTCAAATTTTTGATCCTGCGACCACAATTAGGAATCCACTATTTAGCGGCACCGCCTCGGCGCTTAATCCGGAATTTATCCGCCAGCCGTTCTTGAATAATCAGATCCCCTCCGACAGGCTAAACTCGGTAGCACAAGCCATCATCAACTTGCAGCAACCTCTGCCTAACCGGCCTGGCACCGACCTGAATTATTTAGGCACTTCGGGGGCGCTGCTTATCAACGACCAATACTCCCTGCGAATTGACCACAAATTTTCCGACACCGACAACATGCATGGGCGATTGACGTGGCAGAATAACTTGCGTGACAACGTATCGATTCTCCCGTTACAGCAAAAGAACTTAACGGGGAACGGGCGGGTCTTGAACCTGAGTTGGACGCATATCTTCAACGCCGGGCTGGTTAACGAGTTTCGTGCTGGTTACGTCCGCGGAGTCTATGGAGACAGCATTGAAGAGTCAGACCCAAAAGCTGTTGGTGTGAACAATACTCTGCTCAACACCCTGCCGGGCCTGCTATTACCCAATAGCCTCAATTTCGGCGGCTTCACAGCCTCGATCCTGAATACTGTGCAGAATACTTATCAGATCGCCGATAACGTTTCGATGATCCGTGGGCGGCATGCCTTCAAATTCGGCTTCAAGATTGACGAGAACCGGTTCAGGAATGGCGAGCAGATCGGCGGCAATGGCGTGGCCAACTTCAACGGGATGTTCAGCACCGGGAACAGCAGCATAGCCACCAGCGGCAACCGCAATAACCATGTCGCTGATCTTCTGTTAGGTCTTCCCAGCAGCCATGGGCTGCAAACGAACCAACTAGCCAATCTGCAGAACCGGCCGTGGGCGGTGTACTTCCAGGACGATTGGAAGCTTGGCCCGCGCATGACGGTGAACCTGGGACTTCGTTATGAATATCACCAACCCTTCAGAGAAAACCTGTTGGGTGGCAGCCGCGTAGACTTTGAAAACGGCGGGCGCCTGATAGTGGCAGACCCGGAGATAGCCAGGATTGCCAATAGCCCGTTGGTTGTGTGCTGTACCAGCCCACGTGTGGTCGATGCCGACAAAAACGATTTCGGTCCGCGCATTGGCGTTGCGTTCCAGCCGTTCAAGGGTGACCCCATGGTCCTCCGAGTGGGTTATGGCCTGTTCTACTCCGACTCATCACAGTTTTTTCACTGGCAGAAATACACGCCCTTTAGACGCGGCAGTTTTACGGGGGCGCTCACCAGTTTCCAGAGCCCTACAATTTCGCTCAGCAATCTCTTCCCTCTGAGCCAGTTCACGCCGACTACCGGAAGCGGAGTCAATGTATCTGTTCCCGGCGGCGTGAATCCTGCGGTGGTTCCGCAGCCAATTCTTAACGTTTCGTCTCTGGGTTCATATGATACGCCGCAGTCACATCAGTGGAGCGTGAGCCTACAGCGGCAAATCTGGGGCGACATGGTAGTGGAACTCAATTATGCCGGTTCAGTTTCAAAGAACCTGCCGCTGCAATGGTTCTTCAACCAACCCACGTTTAGCCCGACTGTGGCTAACTTGCAGAGTCTGGACCCTGCGGCCAACCCCTATCTGCGAAGGCAGTTTGCAAACTTCACTACGAATTCGAATATTGTGGCCAATGTACTGAAGTCGAATTACAACGCCGGAACGGCGAAGGTCACGAAACGATTTTCGAAAGGCTACAGCTTTACTTCCACTTACACCTGGTCGAAGAACATAGATCAGGGGGCGGAGGTCTTTACCGTTTTTGCCAATCACGCTTTCATCGCCAACAATCTAAACTTTGACGATAGCAAAGGCGTTTCCGCTCTTGACGTCCCCCACCGCTGGGTTACGAACGGAACAGTGGAATTGCCTTTTGGTAAAGGGAAGCGCTTCTGGAACAGTGGAGGCTTAACTGACAAGCTGGTTGGCGGTTGGCGTATCTCAGGGGTCGCGACGCTTCAATCCGGATTGCCTATCAATCCTTACATTTTCAATAGACTAACCAATACGGGACTCAGTATCCCTGAACGTGGCGACCTTGTGGGGCCTGCATATTTGACCGGCGATGCGTGGGATGCCGCTGTCGACGCCTGGGAGCATAGGGGTCAACGGCTGTTTCTCATTCCATTTGGATCGATTAGCCTCAATTACGCGCCGGGCACTCTGGGAAATATTCCCCGTAACTTTTTTCGCGCGCCTTATGGACGGCTCTTGAATCTTTCGGCAGCTAAAGTTACTCGCTTTGGCGAGTCGCGGAGTGTTGAAGTGCGTATGGATATGTTCAACGTGACGCGAGAAGTCCTGCACCGGCTTGCCAGCGCCACGAGTTACACCCATGCTAACGCACTGACCAGCCCGCTGCTCGGCAGCATGGCGCCGCGCAGCACTTTCTTTGCCCCACACATCATTCAAGTTGGGGTGAGGATAACTTTCTGATCGATTAGGTTAAAGTCAGGGCTGCCATCTAAACCTTGGTGGCCCTGATAGCCGTTCGTGCCTCGCCGGAAAGATGAGCTCCGGTCGCTAACTACGACGTTGCAAGACCCAAGATCTGAGGAAGACCCTTGCTAACCGCAGGATTCAGCAAAGTCTGTATCTCCCCTCCGATAGGTGCGCCGTTGGCCGGCTTCGCTGCCAGGCAAGGTGTATCCCAGGGAATCCACGATGATCTGTTCGCGCGCGCTCTCGTGTTGGCAAACGGAGAAGCCGTTGTCGCGTTGGTCAGTGTGGACCTGCTGGCGTTGCCGGGTGACTTCATCAAACGAGTCCGTGAGAGAATTCAGCAAAGCACGGGAATCGAACCTTCGTCGGTGATGGTCGCCTCTACGCACACGCATGCCGGTCCGGTTACAATAACCACCTTTTTCAATCCTGAAGAAAGCGTTGACTCCGCTTACATGGACTCACTCGCGAAGGCCGTCGAGCAAAGCGTAACCAGTGCCTGGCGGGAGCAGTTTCCGGCCAGAGTCGGTGTAGGTGTAGCGGAAGTTGACGGAGTAGGAGTCAATCGTCGCAGCCCCGATCAGCGGCCTATCGATGAACAAGTCGGCATCATCAAGGTTGATGATGGCAATGGCCGGACGCGCGCGGTGCTCATAAACTATTCCTGTCATCCCACAGTGCTGGGGCCTGATAACCTGCTCGTCACCGGGGACTTTCCCAATTTCGCTATCGAGCGAATCGAAAGAAACATCGGTCCCGAAGGCTTTGCGATGTTTGTCAATGGCACGCAGGGCAATATCAGTATGGGCCATTCTTCGGAATTGAGCGCCATTGGTGTGATCACGCCCGGGCGCACGTTTGAGCGCGCTGAGGAGCTTGGCCACCTGCTCGCGGATGCAACCCTGGTGGCGTTGCCGGACATAGCCACCAGTGACGCGCCAACTCTCAACGCTTTGACGATTCCCGTAAACCTTCCGCTCAAAGACTATCCACCATTGGAAGAAGCCAACACATCCTTGCGAGATGCCGACGAGCTTCTGGCAAGATTAACTGCGGAAGGTGCGCCCTTGGATCAGATAATGCCGGCGAAGACGCAACGCCTCTATGCGTCAATTACAAATTTCTATGCTGGCGAAGCGCTGGCCCTGCCTGAGGGACACCTGCCCATCGAGCTTCAGGGTTTTCGGCTGGGCGATGCGGCTTTTGTGGCAATCCCTGGCGAGGTGTTTGTGGAAATCGGCCTGGCTCTTAAACGTCAGTTACCGCACATGACATTTGTGGTGGGAATTGCCAACGGCTACATCGGTTACCTGCCAACGCGCGAGGCGTACACGACTGGCGGGTACGAAGTAGTTTCATCAAAATGCCAGCCGGAAGCAGCGGATATCCTGGTTAAAAAAGTAGCCAGTCTTACCGAGCGGTTGTTCAGCGACGGCGCAAACGGCGGTAAGACATCAACTGCGTAATACTTCGACCCGCGAGAGCACAAATGAGAGATAAGGTACACATCGGAGTAATCGGACTCGGCATCATGGGCGAGCAGTATGTACGCATCTACCAGGCGCACCCCCTGGCTACGGTTACCGCGATCTGCACTCGTGGGAGCGACCGGCTCAATGAGGTCGGGGAAAAGTACGGGATTAAGACCCGCGTCTCCGATTACAATGAACTAATCTCACAGCCAAATATTGATGCTGTCTGCGTGGCCACTCCTGATTTTGCCCACTACGCCCCAGTGAAGGCGGCACTCCAGGCAAACAAGCATGTGCTCTGCGAGAAACCGTTTACGACTCTGTTAGGGGAGGCCGATGAGCTACTTGCCTTAAGCCGGACGCGCGCGCAATTAAGGCTTCAGGTGGCTTTCAATCATCGCTGGCTCTCGTCCTACTACCATGGATTTTCCCAGATCAGGGCCGGCGCCATAGGCCGTCCCATTGCGGGTTATGCGCGCAAGAACGACACCATCCATGTTTCGACGGAGATGATCAATTGGGCCAGCCAGTCAACCCCGATTCACTTCCTGGGAGCGCACGATATTGATCTCATGCGCTGGTTCTTCGACAGTGAGCCGGTTGAGGTGCGGGCCTATGGCGCCAAAGGCGTGCTTACTGAACGCGGCATTGATACCTACGATTTGATTCAGGCTCAGGTCAAATTTGCGAGCGAAGCTTTTGCGACCTTTGAATCGAGTTGGATTTATCCGAACACTTTTCCCACGATTGTTGATTCCTTTGTCGAAGTGATCGGCAGCCAGGGCCATTTACACTTTGATCGCAAACGCGAGTCTATCGAGATGAGTACGCCGCAGCAGTTCACCTATCCCAAGACCTTCCTCAACCATGAAATCTTCGGAAAATTACGAGGCGCTTTTGTCGAATGCCTTTCGGACTTTGTCGATGCAATCATCAACAACACCGAACCAAAGGTAACGGCATTTGATGGCCGCCAGGTAACTGCCGTGCTCGATGCGGTTTCGCGCTCGCTCGAATCGGGCGGGACCGAAGCGGTGTCAAATGCAAATCTTGAACCCAGGGAAAGTCGAGCGGGGGCAACCCACCCTTCCTGACTGCCTGTATTCAACGTTGAATGCACGCGGGATAAACTAAATGCCAACTGGTCTCCACACTGCCGATCACATTGTGATCCTCGGCTATTTTGTGTTGCTGACCTTGATCGGCTTCTATTTCTGGAAACGGATGCGCCACGTGCGCGACTTTTTCACCGGCGGTAACGCCATTCCCTGGTGGCTGGCGGGCGTCTCATTCTACCTGACAGGCTTTAGCGCCTTCTCTTTCGTGGCTTACTCAGAGATGGCCTATCGTTACGGTTTCGTCGCCGTGACGCTGGCGTGGAGTTCAGCGGTGGCCATGGCCGTGGGCACTCTTTTCTTGGCTTCCCGCTGGCGGCGAGCCCGAATAGTAAGCCCGGTCGAATTCCTCGAAGCACGCTACAACAAACAAATCAGACAAATCCTGGCCTGGGCCGGCATTCCTCTCCGGGTGGTGGATGATGGACTGAAGATCTATGCGACGGGTGTGTTCGTCTCGGTGGGCATGGGCTACGACCTGAAGATGAGCATCATTGTCAGCGGCGCGGTGATGCTGCTTTATACCTTTATGGGCGGGTTGTGGGCGGTGGTGGTGACCGATTACATCCAATTCATAATTCTCACACTCGGCGTGGTGGTCCTTTTTCCTTTGGTCTTCGCGGAGGTGGGTAGCTTTGGCGCGCTGGCCACAGGAGCTCAAGCGGGATTTTTGTCACCAGTCGGCGCGCCTTTCTCGCTGCTCTACGTGCTGGCTTTCTATCTATTGATTGTACTGAGTTACAACGGCAACTGGGCGTTTGCGCAAAAGTTTTACAGCGTCAGTGACGAACGCGCGGCGCGCAAGGCCGGCATGCTGGCTGTGGGTCTCAAAATTATCGGCCCACCGCTTTTTATTTTGCCCGCGATGGCCGCGCGCAGCCTGATGCCGGAACTAATGCAGCCGCCCAACTCGCCGCAATATACCTACGCTGCCCTCTCGCTAAAGTATCTTCCCGCCGGCCTGATGGGTCTCATGATTGCCGCGATGTTCTCTGCCACCATGTCCACCCTCAGTGGAGATTACAACGTCATCGCCAGCGTCATGACCGAAGACATCTATCGCCGCCTCTTTCACAAGGACGCCAGCCAGCGGCGCCTTGTTATCGTCGGGCGCATTGCCACGCTGGTCATCGGCGCAATCACTATCAGCATCGGCGTAACGCTCATCGCTACGGCGCGCAGGGGCTTGTTTGAAGTAATGGTGACGGTCTTCGGCATCTTTATCGGGCCGATGCTGATTCCGATGCTGCTGGGTTTGTTGAGCCGGCAGGTCACCTGGCGCGGTGCGGCAGCTGGGATTACCGCGGGTCTGATCTCAGGACTTTCGTTCTACTTCTATAAGACGCTGGTGCTGGCAAAGCAACCCGGTATCGATCTGAACTGGCTGCGATACGACTATGAAGCGATCAGCATCCTGACTAATTTCTCGATTACCCTGTTGGCGATTCTGCTGGTGAGCGCCATTGAGAAAGTGTCCGTCCGCGAACGCGCGAAAATCGACGAGTTCTTCGTGCGACTCTCAACACCGATTGACGTCAGCCAGACTCACGCGCGGGTCACGGGCGAGGTTTTTTCGCCTTTCTACATTATCGGGTGGATAACCGGCGGCACCGGTTTGCTTCTTCTGATTGCCAGCGTGGTCCAGCCCGCCGGCATCGGCCGATACATAAACCTGGCCGCCGGCATAACTATCTGCCTGCTGGGCTACGGTTTCTACCGCCTGCACAAAAGAGTCATGCTGAAACAAGCCCTGGAAGCGACCCCAAGCAGAAGCCCGACCGTCAGGGAGGGCTCGACCAGTCCTGACGAGACTCCTGAAGGCATATGAAGCTAGCGATCTTCAACCATAACGGCGCCCAGCGCATAGGCATAGCCCCTAAAGGTTCGAGCGACGGTTTTATTGACGCCGTCGCAGCGTTAGGGCTCAGCAGTTCCGAGCCCCTACGCGACATGCTGTCCCTGATTTCTTCGTCGTCAGAGCCTCAGGGCCATTACGCACAACTTAAACAAGCGTTGGCCCGGAATGATCAGACGCTTGCTGGAGCGCGTCTCGACATCAATGGTCTTAAGCGGGAAGCACCTCTCGCCCGTCCCGGCAAGATCATCTGCCTGGCCGGCAACTACCGTGAGCACATCGTTGAAAGCGGGTACGCCGCACCCCAGGAATCCGCCATCATTACCCAGCAGCTATTTCTCAAACCTTCGAGCGCAATAATCGGCGACGGCGACGAGGTCATCATTGGCGAAAACAACCACACTGTCGGCTGGGAAACCGAGCTCGCGGTTGTAATCGGCAAGGGCGGAAGAAACATTCCAGCCGAGAGCGCCTACGATCATGTCTTCGGCTACACCATCCTGAATGACGTTTCCGAGCCAAGCGTGAGATGGATGGTTTCTTCGATTGGCTTGCCGGCAAGTGGTTCGATGGTTTCGCGCCTTGCGGCCCCTGGATTGTCACCGCTGATGAGATTGAAGATCCCCACAACCTGGAGATCAAACTCAACGTTAACGGCAAACCCCGCCAGCAGGGAAATACCCGCGATATGATCTTTCGCATTCCGGAACAAGTCGCCTACATCTCTTCGATTATGACGCTGGAGCCCGGAGATATTATTTCCACCGGCACCCCCGTAGGCGCCGGAGTGGGTGGAGCTGCGTCGTTGAGCGATGGCGATGAGATGGTTTGCGAAATAGAGGGCATCGGAACGCTGCGGAATAAAGTGAGGACGGGCAATTGAGAACCCTCGATTGGGCCGTTGTCGGCGTCTACTTTCTTTTCATGCTGGTGGTGGGCCTTTACTTTATGCGCCGTGCCAGCCGCAGCCTGGCCGACTATTTTGTTTCCGGGCGAGACCTACCATGGTGGGTAATTGCGCTGTCGGCTGTAGCCACCTACACAGATGCAGGACTCGCGCCCGCCGTCACTATGCTCACCTATCAAGGGGGCTTGCTGGGTAACGCTGTGTGGTGGATTCCCTATGTCGTCTGGATGCCACTAGGCGCAGTGCTCTGGTCCAAGTATTGGCGCCGGCTGAGAACTGTAACCTCAGCCGAATTGTTGAACATTAGATACAGCGGCCGATTTGCGCACATGTATCGCGGTATTTATGCCGTCTTCATGAGTTTTGGTTTTATTGTGGTGTTGATGGGCTATGTGTCTGGCTGGCTGGGCGCGGCGTTGGGGCCAATCCTGGGATGGGAGCCGCTGAGCTTGATCCTGTTTTCCGCGATCGTGACCGCCGCTTACACCGTAGCTTCCGGTCTCTCCGGAGTCGCTTACACTGATGCTTATCAATTCGGAATTTTTCTAGTCGGCAACATCATTCTTGTTCCCATTGTGCTGACCGCTGCCGGAGGTATGGAGCATGTCTATCACACTATCGAAGTAACGCGGGGGGCAGCTGAGGCTGAGTCGTTTTTTCGCGTACTGCTACCCGTCAAAGGCCTGGATGGTCTAACAATCTTTGCCTTCATTATGCAGGGACTCTTTTTTGCCGCTTCCCCGACTGGCGGCGAAGGATTTACAGCGCAACGCTTCATGGCGGCCCGTAACGAATTCCACGCTCAGGTGGGGCAGCTCTTCAACGCCCTGCTGACCTTGATCGTCAGGGTCGTGCCATTTCTTTTCTTGGGCGTATTTGCCGCCGCTCTTTATGCCCCCGGAAGCATTGCAGAGCCAGGCGAGATATGGGCGCGCATGGTTCGCACCTACGCGCCGGTTGGTTTGCTGGGACTCCTGGTTGCCGGAATTTTCGCTGCCTATATGTCTACGATCAGTACCCTGATGAATTGGGGAGCTTCATACATCGTAAATGATTTCTACAAGCCCTTCGTGCGGCCGTCAAAAAGCGAGCGTCACTACGTTTGGGTGGGACGCATCGGCTCGGTTGTCATTTTCTCACTGTCCCTTGTGGTTGCTTACTACTTCGTGGAGGGATTGCGAGCGTGGTTTCTCTTCATTAACTCCGTCGTCTTCGCTTTCATCCTGCCACTTTCGTGGCTCAGGTTTTTTTGGTGGCGGCTTAATATCTATGGCGAAGCGGCAGCACTCATTATTGGACTCCCGCTCAGTTACATCGTGTGGTTTCCGCTGGGCTTCTCAAATGAACAAGCGCACCCCTTCTGGCAGGGATTTCTCCTCTTGTTCGGTCTGGGCATGGCAACGATCATCGCAGTGACATACCTAACCCG
>WNFU01013477.1_pt1 | contig 11472 bp, 11 predicted proteins | sample 5400121 | NCBI WGS metagenome assembly WNFU01 (sample SAMN13153360, study PRJNA577476) | soil metagenome | isolation source: 100 cm soil or saprolite under grassland replicate 1 | place: USA:California | collected 2016-06-15 | reverse complement strand
TCGGTGGTCATCGCCGTCCTCCCCTGCTCGGCGGGTGGCTGTCACGATGCCGCGACCCGCCGTGGGAGGATCGGGGAGTTCCCCTATTTCGCTGCTGGTTTTGTGCGGGCGGCGTAGGCGGCGGCCTCCGCCCGGCTGCGCAGGCCGAGCTTGGCCAGGATGTTGCCGACGTGGTGCTCGACGGTCTTGCGGCTGCTGAACAGGCGCTCGGCGATCTCGAGATTGGACAGCCCGTAGCCGATGAGATCGAGCACCTCGGCTTCGCGCCTGGTCAGCAGCCCCCCACCCCTCCTGCCCGACGCGGGTCGAGCCCCCAGCGACCGCAGCAGCGCCGCGGCGGCGTCCGCGTCACGGGCCGCCCGCAGCCGCTCGAACGCCTCCAGCGCAGCCCGCGCCTCGGCCATCGCCACCTCGGGACGGTCAGTGAGGAGCGCGTTGGCCAGCTCCAGTCGGGCGCGCGCCAGCTCCATCGGCAGCTGCGCCCGGGCGAAGCCGGCCAGCGCCTCGCGCAGGCACGCCCGTGGGTCGCCGGTGCCCGCCGCAAGACACACCCGTCCGCGGGCAAGCGCCGCCGCCGCCCGCAGATAGTGGCTCGCGTGCCGGGACGCGCAGCGGGCGAGCGTCGCCACCGTCGCGTCCGCGTCCTCAAGCGCGTTCTCGGCCAGGTGCACGTCCACCAGCAGCGCCATCAGCGGCGCCGCCGTCGCGCTGTTGGGGTCGAGCTGGTCAAGGGCGCGCTCCAGGACGTCCCTGGCCAGCGACGTCTTCCCTCTTGCCAGGTGGATCGCGGCCAGCGGGCGCGCCGCCTCGACGTCCACACGGCCTCGGTGAGCGCGGCATCGGCCTCGGGCCAGCGTCCGCGCGCGGTGAGGATCCCCCCGTAGTGCGTGCGGCAGTACGCCGACACCGCCGGAAGGCTGCGTCGCTTGGCGATCGCCTCCCCGATCCGCATCCACTGCTCGGCCCGGCTGACGTCGTGTGCATGCTCGCAGGCCGAAAACAGCTGGCAGAAGACCTCCTCCAGGACCTGGAAGTCGTCGACCTCGCCGCCGGCCACCGCCGCCAGCGCCTCGTCCAGCAGCGCCATGCCCTCCTCGGTCCGGTCGCCGTGGACCAGGCTCGCCCCCAGGTAGGCGAGCGTCACCGCCTCCAGGTCGGTGTCACCGAACCGACGAGCCGCCGCAAGCGCCCGGCGGAAGCGCTCCTCCTTCCGCGCCCGGTCACCCTCGAACAGGCCGAGGTTGAGCGACACCCAGCCCGCCTCGGCCGAGTCGAGCCGCCCGAGACGGCGCGGTCGCCGACGATCACCAGGTGTACGTACCCGAGCGTGCGCGCCACGCGGACCGCACCCGCCCGGTCCGCGGCCTCGCGGTGCGCCGCATACGCGCGCTCCCAGTCCTGGATCGCGCGGGGAAGTCGAGCTCCAGATAGGCGGCTCGGGCCAAGCCCTCGATCACCTCGCCGGACGGCGAGGAGGCCAGGGCACGCTCAAGGACACGCCGCGCGCCGGCCGCATCACCGGCCCGCAGGGGGCGCGGCCCTCGTCGATCAGCTCCTGGACCGGCACGGTCATGCGCCGATCATCGCACGTGGTGACGCCGCCGTGTGGCCTGCTCGTCGCTTGGCGCAAACCGGCACGTCCGCCGTGAGCTGCGTGGACTGGTTGCGCAGGTGCGGTCCGTTCCGTGGGCACCCTACCGCTTTCCTACCCGCCTACCGTACTCGCTGGCCGTCACCGTTCTTCGGAGACCACTGCTTCATTCCTCGAGCTCTGCGTGGTGTCAGTGCCCTCTACTTGGAGCGATAGGTTTCCGGTAGGCCCGTCACTGCGACTCTGTCGACTCCGATGGCTCCAGGCCGGCCGGCATGGCGGCACCGGAGCGGCAGGCAGTCGCCACGTGCTCCCTCGTTGCACCAGCGAGCCCGGCCACTGGGACCGGGCGTTCGCTAGTTGCTCTGCTCTTGTGGCGCTACCGGCAGGTGAATGAGAAGTGGCGGCTCGGGTCGCCTGAACTTCGATCTGGTGCTGTCGAGTCGCTCGTCAGGACTTCTGTGCGGGCCCCCAGTCGATATTCCGTGGTCTGAAGCTCGAGAGGGGGAGGATCGGATGCAGGTCACTGCCGTCGGGGCGCATCCTGTAGAGCCCGTAGCTGCCGTGATCCTCGAGGCGGAAGACGATCCACTGCCCGTCGGGGGAGTAGGAGCCGACGTAGGCCCTGAGATCGGGGCTGCGGTAGTGCGTCAGGTAGCGCAGGCCAGTCCCGTCGGGCCGGACGGTGGCGATGTTCGCGGGCCTTGAGGGGTCGTTCGCGTTGTCGGTGATGGCGAGGTGCCGGCCGTCGGGCGCCCAGTCGTGCTTGAACGCGACGCCGATGAACGGCGTGACCTGGAAGACGTCGCCGCCGTCGAGGCTTGCCGTGAAAAGCGCGGTGGCATCCTCTGAGCCGCCGAGGAAGCTGACGGTCTTCCCGTCGGGAGAAACATTCGGATCGGGGGCCCCCGCCGACGTGATCCGCTGTCGGTCGGTGCCGTCGAGGTTCATGCTCCAGACCGCGTCGTCCTCGATCGAGGGGTCGTAGCGTTCGAAGACGAGCCGCGAACCGTCGGGCGTGAACGACGGGTCGGCCTCACAGCCTCCCGGTGTCTGCGAGGGCAGGACCGTCAGGTTGCTCCCGTCGGCGTTCATGATCGCGATCGAGCACTCGTTGAGGGCGAAGGCGATCCTGCGGCCGTCCGGTGACCAGTCGGGTTTGATGGCGTCGCCGTCGACGTGGGTGATCTGCCGCAGGTCGTGGCCGTTGGGGCGCACGGTGTAGATCTGGGTGCCGCTCCCCGTGTCCGCTGTGAAGGCGATCAGGCCATTCCGGGCGGGGAAGGTGGCGTGCGCCGTCGGTGTGAGCACGAGGGTCGCCATCACGGCTATGACAACCATGCTCGACAGTAGCCTGAATCTACTCATAACTCCCTCTTTCCTCTGGCACTATTCGCCGTCCAGGCGCTGACTTGCGATCCCGCCGCGGGGTCGCTCTGTTGGTTCCTCGTGCGAGCGGCATGCAACGCTCACCGCCTTTCTGCGACGTGGCCAACTGCTTTCAGCGACAAGGCTGGATGACTCGGCGGGGCGGAACATCGGGGGTGGCCGCAGTCTCTGCGGCCACCCGACTGCGGCTGGCCACAGTCCCGGACGGCTCGAGCCGGTGACACGATGTGCGCGTTGCCAGGCAATCCACGCTGAGCGCAGCCCGGGCGGCTCCCGATCGCGATATTGGTGCTGGCCACAGTGTGTGGTCCCGTGGCATATGGGACGATCAGCGCCGTGTATCCAACCGTGCTCATCGTCGACGACCACGCGGCCTTCCGGGCGTCGGCTCGAGCGTTGCTCGAGGCCGAGGGCTTCGACGTCGTCGGTGAGGCGGCGGACGGGGCGGGGGCCGTGGAGGCCGTCGCGGTCCTGCGGCCCGAGATCGTCCTGCTCGACATCCAGTTGCCGGATCTCGACGGCTTGGCCGTGGCCGAGCAGCTCGCCGGGGCCGAGGACTCCCCTGTCGTGGTGCTCATCTCAAGCCGTGACGCGGCAGCCTATGGGCCGCGGCTCCACCAGACACCAGCGCGGGGGTTCATCCCCAAGGCCGGGCTGTCCGGGGAGGCGCTTGCCGCGTTGGTCGGCTGAGGAAGACGATGCGGCGGCTTGGTCTTGTCTGGCTGGCCGGCGGTGTGCTCGGCCTCGCCGCCGAGTGGGTCGGGTTTGGATGGGGCGATCAGCGCCACTGGATCCCCGATCTGGTGGTCGGGTGGACCTTCATTGGCTGTGGGCTCATCGCTTCGGCCCGGCGACCGGAGAGCCGCGCCGGTCCGCTGATGGCGGCGACTGGCTTCACCTGGTTCCTGGGGAACTTCGCGCAGGTCGGTGTCGCGCTGGTGGCATGGGCGGCGGCACACATGGTGTACCTGCACCGCGGGCCCCTGCTGCAGCTGGTGCTCACCTACCCGTCCGGGCGGCCAGGGTCCCGACTCGTTCGAGGAGCCCTCGCTGTCGGCTACGGGGCGGCGGTGATCACACCGGTCTGGCGAAGTGCGGGCGCCACGATCGTGCTGGCCGGCCTGCTGCTCGCTGTCTGCGCCCGCGACCACGCTCGGGCGGTCGGCCGACTCCGACGGGCGCGCCGCGTCGCGCTGCAGGCCGCGGCCGGGTTGAGCGTGGTGCTTGCGGGTACCGGGGCGGCTCGCCTGCTGCTGCCGCCGGGGGATGTCAGCGGTTCGTCGCTGGTTGTGTACCAGGTGGCGCTCTGCGTGCTTGCGGGCGGTCTGCTGGCCGGCCAGCTGGTCGCCCCGTGGCAGCGGGCGGCCGTCGCCGACCTCGTCGTCGAGCTTGGCGAGGCCCGCTCTGGCACGCTGCGGGGCGAGCTGTCCCGGGCGCTTGGCGACCCGTCGCTTGAGATCGGCTACTGGCTGCCCGACCGGGCGGTGTTCGTCGACGCGACGGGCCGCGTGCTGTCCCTGCCCGCTGCCGGTTCGGGGCGTTCGGTGACCATCGTGGAGCATGAGGGCCAGCGGGTCGCCGTCCTGGTCCATGATCCGGCGGTGCTGGAGGACCCGGGGCTGCTGGAGGCGGTGGCGTCCGCGGCGCAACTCGCGGCCTCCAACGCCCGGCTCCAGGCTAAGGTGCGGGCCCGCGTCCTGGAGCTTGCAGCGTCGCGTCGACGGATCCTGGAGGCACGCGACGAGGAGCGCAGGCGGCTGGAGCGTCGCCTGCACCGGGGAGCCGAGGCTCGGCTCGTGGAGCTGGCGGTGATGCTGCGCGGCGGCTGGCGGTCGGCCTCCGGCGAGCGGACGAGGGAACAGGTCGCCCGTGCCCAGGACCAGCTGGTAGAAACCCTTGAGGAGCTGCGCCGGCTGGCGCACGGGCTGCATCCCCGCGTGCTGTCCGAGCATGGGCTGGGGGGCGCGCTGGCGGCCCTGGCGAAGGACTTCGCCGTTCCGGTCGATGTCAGGGTCACGGGCACCCAGCTGCCCCAACCAGTCGCGGTGGTCGCCTACTTCGTCTGCGCCGAGGCACTGGCCAACGTCGCCAAGTACGCCGGCGCCTCCTGCGTCACCGTTGCCGTCACGGCGGGCGAGGGCCGGGTCCGGGTTGAGATCGCGGACGACGGCGTTGGCGGGGCCGACCCTGCGCATGGATCGGGCCTACGGGGTCTCGCCGACCGGGTCGAGACCTTCGGTGGGACGCTCCAGGTGGAAAGCCTTCGCGGGCGTGGGACGCGCATCGCCGCCGAGATCCCGCTCGGCGGCGATGCGTAGTGAGCTCACGTGGCGAGTGTCAGCCGATCTTCGTCCAGACCTTGTACGAGCACTGGAACGCGTCACCCTTGTCCATGGGGAGGACGGGCGTGAGGTCGAGGTTGCCCTTATCGTCCGCCGAGAAGGTGAAGGTCATGCTGTAGCCGTATTCGGGGGCGTCGAACGTGATCCGGTCATCGTTGACGGAGTAGCTGGCGCCTTGGCCAAAGCAGCCGCCATCCACCTGACCGTTCTCCAGTTTCACCGTGGTGACCGATGGGAACTCGTCGAGATTCGCTTCCCCGCCCTTGCGGGCATCATCCTTGGTGAGCAGGTAGCGATAGGTACCGTTCAGGTCGGCGGGCGCCGTCCCCGAGTGCTCCGCGGGTTGCTCGGGCGCCTTGCCGGTGCAGCCGGCTGGGATGGCCAGCGGCGCTCCAGCCGGGGTGGACCGCTTCAGCGCCTGGATCTGGTCGAGGAACGCCTTGGTCTTGGGGTCCTGCTCCAAGCTCGCATAGACCGGGGCGAAGGCCGTGCGCAACGCTGCCAGGTCGGCCTGGGAGGCGTTGGCGAAACGGGCCCCCGACTGGCACGTGTTCCTGACGCTCTGGGCGTCGCGGTCAGCGAGGGCGGCCGAGCGAGCCGCGGCGCCTTGGGCCGCTTGCCGGAGCCACCCGCGCTGCTGCCCGGTCAGCGCGGCAAGACGACCCGGGTTGGCGAGCAGGACATCCATCTGCGGCCACAGGTTGACGTTCGCAGTCACGTACGGGGCGCGATTCGCCAGGACATTGCGCTCGTAGCCAGGGAGGTTCAGCTCGAAGCCCTGGATCTTGCCGTCCTTGAGCGCTTGGTCACGCTCGGTCCCGAAGACCTCCACCGGGGTCGCGCCGAGCGACCGGATCGCCTGGGCCTGGTCCTGCGACTTGTAGGTGCCGAACGTGATCCCGCGCCAGTCCGCCGTGCCGAGGACGGGGTGCTTGACGGCGATCGGCTTGCGCAGGCCGTCGGCGAGGATCCCGAAGCCCATCACACCGACCTTGTTCAGCCCTTCGAGCATCTGGCCCGGGATGCCATGCGCGATGACGGCATGCTCGAGGGCGTAGTTGTCGATCAGCATCGGGGCCTGTAGCGCCTGGAGGCTGGTGACGCCCAGCGTGTCGAAGACCCGTGCTCCCGCCCAGCCGAGGTCGACCTTGCCGGCGGCCACGGCCCGCACGACCTGCTGCTCAGCATCGGCGGAGAAGTCACCCCAGCGATTTGCGACCTGGATGCGAACGTTGCCGCCGGAACGCTCCCTGACCTGCGACACGAAGTCCTTGATCGCAGGGTAGTACTCCAGGTCGGCGGAGGTGTTGGCCATCCGCAGCACGACCGGCTCACCGGAGCCACCGGCCTTGTCGCCGCTTCCCCCGCCACCGCTGCAGCTCCCCGCCACGACGGCCGCGATGGCGGCGAGCGCAATCGTCGCGAGCCGGGTTCGGCCTTTCATCCAGCGCATGGAACCACTCCTTGTATTGACGGTCGAGGGTCACGCTAGGAGGCGGCGGAGCCGGGCACATCGTGGCTGACCCCACAGTCGGACTGTAGCCAGCACGGACCCGCGCGACCGCGGCATGCCACAATCGCGCGGTGACGCCGGTCTTGCTTCAGCGGGCGAACCTGGCGCGGCTGGCCGCCGGGCCGGTCGCGCTCGCCCTCGGCTTGGGCGCACTGGCGGTCGCTGTTGGCCCCGGCAGGTTCACCACCTACGCCGGACGCTCCGGCCTGGCCGCCACGCTCACCGTCGCGGCCGGACTGGCGCTGGTCCTGGCCGGCCTGGTCACCGTCTTCAGCCGCCCGCCAGGGGGGATCGGGGACCTGGCCGTGCTCGCCGGCCTGGTCTGGTTCGCGCCCGTGTGGGTCGGCTGGGACAAGGGACCCCCGCTGGTCCGAAGCCTCGGCATACTCGCCGCCGGATTCGCCTTCCCGCTGCTGCTGCACCTGGTGCTCGTCTACCCCAGCGGCCGGCTGCGCGGGGCGCTTGCCAAGGCGCTGGTGTTCGCGGTCTATCTTGGGGCCGTGCTCGCCGCGCTTGGTCGGGCGCTGTTCCGGGATCCCTTCTTCGACCCGGACTGCTGGGCCAACTGCAGCGACAACGTGTTCCTGCTGCATTCGCTCCCGCGCCTCGCGCGGGGGACCGAGGTGGCGGACCGGTGGGTCACCGCGGCTGCTGCGGGCGCACTGGTGGCGGTCTGCGCCCGGCGGCTGCTGCGGGATTCGGGGCCGGCTCGCCGTGCGCTGCTGCCGATCGCCACGCCGGCGATCCTGCTTGCGGGCGCGGTAACCGCGCGCGGTCGCGCTGCAGCGGATACCGCCTGAAGATCCGTCCGAGCCGGCCTTCCGCTGGAGCTTCATCATCGGATGCGCCGCGGTGCTCCTGCTCGCCGCCGGGCTGGGGTGGGCCGCGGTCCGCATGCGAGTCCAGCGCCGCGCCGTGGCCCGGATCGCGACAAGCCTGGGTCAGGCGCCCCCGCCCGGGTCCTTGCAGGCGGCGCTCGCCCGGGCGGTCGGCGATCCCGAGCTCAAGATCGCCTACTGGCTGCCTGACTCGCAGTGCCATGTGGACGCCAACGGCCAGCCGATCGCCGAGCCCCTCGCCGCCCCCGGCCGCGCGAGCACCGCGCTGGTCGCGACGGCCGCCGGATCGCGGTCGTCTCCCACACCGCAGCCCTGCCCGACCTGGAGCGCGAGATCGGCGCCGCCGTCCGGCTCGCGCTGGAGAATGAACGGCTGCAGGCCGAGGCGCTCGCCCAGCTCGACCAGCTGCAAGCCTCCCGCGTCCGCATCGTCGAGACGGGCGACGCCGAGCGGCGCCGGCTGGAACGCGACCTGCACGATGGCGCCCAGCAGCGACTGCTGGCCCTCTCCTACGACATCCGGCTCGCCCGCACCAACGCCCAGGCCGACGGCGACAGGCCCACCATGTCGCTGCTCACCGAAGCGACCGGCCAAGCACAGGCGGCTCTGGGCGAGCTCAGAGAGCTGGCTCATGGGATCTACCCGGCGATCCTGGCCGAGGCGGGCCTGGCAGCGGCCCTGGCGACCCTTGCCGACGCGGCTCCCCTTCCGGTCGAGATCCTCGCCGGGGCCGACGGGCGCTACCCGGCCGCGGTTGAGACCGCCGCCTACCTCCTGGTGGCCGAGGCGCTCGACGACGCCGCCGGCCGAGGCGCCAGCCACGCCGCCGTCAGCGTGGTGCAGGACGGCGGAGGGCTGGTGGTCATGGTGGACGATGACGGCAGCGACCGCACCGCCGCAATGGTGCAGCTGGCCGACCGGGTCGGCGCGCTGGACGGGCGGCTGGCGATCGAGCCGACGCGGCTGCGGGCAGAGCTCCCATGCGCGTAATCGTCGCCGACGACGTCATGCTCACCCGGCAGGGGATCGTCCACCTGCTGCGCGAGGCGGGCATCGACGTGATCGCCGAAGCCGAAGACGCCGAGGCGCTGCTCCGTGAGGTCCGCCTGTCCCGCCCAGACGTGGCACTGGTCGACATCCGCATGCCGCCAACCCACACCGACGAGGGCCTGGTCGCCGCGCAGACGATCCGTGCCGAGCAGCCACAGGTCGGCGTCCTTCTCCTGTCCCAGTACGTCGAGCCCAGCTACGCCATGCGGCTCATCCAGGAGCACCACGAACGGGTCGGCTACCTGCTCAAGGAGCGCGTCTTCGATATCGCCACCGTCGTGGACGCCCTGCGGCGGATCATGGACGGCGAGACGGTGATCGACCCGACGATCGTCTCGCGCCTGGTGGGCCGACGCCGCCGCGAGGACCCGCTCGCCGGACTCAGCCGGCGGGAACGACAGGTGCTGGCGCTCATCGCCGAGGGCATGTCCAACCGGGCCATCGCCGCCCGGCTGGTCGTCACCGAGCGCACCGTCGAAGCTCACGTCACGCAGATCTTCCAGAAGCTGCGCCTGCCCGAATCAGCCGACCAGCATCGCCGCGTACTCGCCGTCCTCGCGTTCCTCCGCGCCTGACCAGGTAGTAGAGTGGGAGACCCTTACCACAGGAAGCTCCACGGCTGACGCCCTGCAATGAGCATTCGTTGCGCTTGGAATACGTGCACTCCGCCAGGAGACGATCGACCAGCGTTGTCCACCAAGCGTGCCGTAGACGACGGGATACCCGGTGGCAGGGCGTTGGTCTCCAGAGCACAGCACGGTGAACCAGTTCGCCTGGCGCAGGTCCCCGTAGCAGTCCGCCAGATTTCAGACTATTGTCGGCTATGACACCGCCGAGGGCACACCAAGCATGGGAACACGGAGAAGCTGCTGGTGCTCACACTCTTGACCAGCACCAACTCGTCGTGGAAGGCACCATCGAGCTGCCCTGAGCATCGGTGACTCCCCCTTCGGTGTCGCCGAGCGAACGCGGCCAACCAGCCGCTGCCTGGACCGGCCACCGGCAGGCCAGAGGCAACGCCAACAGCATCGCCACTGGACCGGGCATCGCTGTCCCCGCTCCCGCTCTCGCCCGCGATCCCGCGGCCGCGGCCACCACGTCGGACTGGTCGCCGCGGCCTGCTGCTCGAAATCGCGCGTCCTGGCCATACCGCGCACGCTCGTCGCGCTCGCCGAGCGTCTGAGCATGCCATCGGGGCCGCCCGACGGACGCCCACAGGCCGCCTGTCACGCCCCACGTGGGGCGGGACGGGCGGCCAGTGCTGGGTGGGTGTCAGGGTGAGCTGTGGGCACCGGCCGGCTCCCGCACCTCTTCGCTGGTCTGTGCCCGCTCCGCGGCCCGGTGGAGTCGTCCGCCCTCGATGTCGAGGTTCGGCAGCAGCCGGTCCAGCCATCGGGGCAGCCACCAGGCCGCTGGGCCGACGAGGGCGAGCACGGCTGGACCAGGGTCGTGCGGACAAGGAACGCGTCGACCAGCACGCCGAACGCCAGGGCGAACGCGATCGGCTTGATGATGGCGTCGTCCATGCTCACGAAGCTGGCGAAGACACAGAACATGATCAGGGCCGCGGCGGTCACCTCGCGGGAGGCCTGGCGGGTGCCCTGGATGATCGAGGGGCGGGCCTGGCGGGTGCGGGTCCACTGCTCGCGCATGCTGGAGACGAGGAAGACCTCGTAGTCCATCGCCAGTCCGAACAGCACGGCGATGAGGATGATCGGCAGGAAGCTTGCGCCAGTCGCCAGAGACGACAGCGATGAGAAAAAAGGGGATGTGGTCGCTGAGTAAGCCTGGCTGCGCTTACGGTGTCCCCTGCCCCGGCGTAGGGACCACGCCCAGCTGCTGCATCAGGTTCAGCTTGTCCCATTCCTCCCGCTGTTCGGCGATCTTGCCCTCGGCCAGGCGGTAGATGCTCATGCCACCCAGCCGGAAGTGCTTCCCAGTGGGCGGGATGCCCAACAGCTCTCCCTGGTGGGTGCCCTCGCCGGTCCAGCGCATCGCGACCTTGTCGCCTTCGGCGACCAGCTCCTGGATCGTGACGCGCAGATCGGGGACCGCGGCGATGTACGCCGCCCACTTCTGCTTGGCGCCTTCAAGCCCGGGCGCCTGCCCGGGCACGGCACCGTGGTCGAGGTAGTCCGGCGCGTAGAACTCCTCGGCCCGCTCCACCTGGTGCTGGTTGAAGACCACCTCATACGAGGCGCGCAGGATCGCCTTGTGCTCGTCCAGGCTCATGGATGGCTCCTTGGTGCCGTGGCGTGTGGGAAGCAGGATGACGCGGCGTAGAAGCGGCTGCCCCCGGTAGTCAGCGACGCGCTGGCGACTGCCCACCCCGACAACCTGACGTGCTCCGCTGGCGCCTGCTGAACGGCTACCCTCCCTGCCTTGGCGTGGGGAGGACGCCGAGTTGCTGCATGAGCCCAAGCAGGTCACCTTCGACCCACTGTTCCACGATCTTGCCGTCGGCGATCCGGTAGATGTCGGTGCCGGTAATGCTCGCCTCCTTCCCTGTTGCTGGGATTCCTTGGAACGCACCGGTGTGCTTGAACCGATAGGTATCGTGGATGACCACCATGTCGTCCTCCGCCACGAGGAATTCGGGCGTGTCGTCAACATCGAAGGCGGCGAAGTAGGCGGCGACCAGTTGCTTGAGTGCCTCGCGGCCTCGGACTGGTCCAGGGACACCACCGATACGGCCGACGTAGTCCGGGCCGCAGAGCGCATCGACGACGTTCAAGTTCCTCCTGCCCC
>WNFU01008904.1_pt1 | contig 11472 bp, 7 predicted proteins | sample 5400121 | NCBI WGS metagenome assembly WNFU01 (sample SAMN13153360, study PRJNA577476) | soil metagenome | isolation source: 100 cm soil or saprolite under grassland replicate 1 | place: USA:California | collected 2016-06-15 | reverse complement strand
AGCTTCACCGTCATCCTCTTGCCGGCGAGCGGGCGGACCGTCAGCGTCGGCTACGCCACCGCCGATGGCACAGCTACGGCACCGGCTGACTACCTCGCGGCCGGCGGCAACCTCGTCTTCAGTCCCGGCCAGACGGCGAGGACGATCACCGTTCAGGTCAACGGCGACACCCTCAACGAGATCGACGAGACGTTCACGGTCAACCTCGCGAACCCCGTTAACTCGACGCTTGCCGATCCGGAAGGCGTGGGGACGATCGACGACAACGACCCGCTGCCCACTCTCTCGATCAACGATGTGACAGTCAGTGAAGGCAACGCCGGCACGGTCAGCGCCAATTTCACCGTCAACCTGAACGCGGCGAGCGGGCGAGCGGTCAGCGTCGGCTATGCGACCGCCGACGGGACGGCCGCCGCCGTTAGCGACTACCAACCGAAGAGCGGGACGCTCATCTTTGCAGCCGGTCAGACCACGCAGCAGGTGGCGGTTCCCGTGAACGGTGACACGCTCTTGGAGCCGAACGAGACGTTCTTCGTCAACCTGTCGGCGCCGGTGAACGGCACGACCGGCGACCGCGAGGGGCTCGGCACAATTGCAAATGACGACGCGGCTCCGTCGCCTCCGACCCCGCCGCCACCGCCTCCGCGTCCGCCCCCGCCGCCACCACCGCCGCCTCCACGACGGCAAGCCAAGCGCCCCGCGCTCTTCTCGCCGCCCCGTGGGGCGCGGCTGACGAGGCCGCCGCTCCTCGCGTGGCGCGCAGTCCGGAACGCGGACTTCTACAACGTCCAGCTCTACCGGAAAGGGAGCAAGATCCTTACCCTCTGGCCGCACCGGCCGCGGCTGAAGCTGCGGTGGCAATGGAAATATCACCAGCGGGTCTTCCGCTTGCGGCCCGCCGCCTATACGTGGATCGTCTGGCCCGGGTTCGGGTCTCCGACACAGGGGCGATTCGGGCGCATGCTCGGGACGAGCACGTTCCGGATGGTAGGAAGGTCGCGCCGAGCCAGGTGAAGACCAAGGCTCTCGTCTGTCTGTTTACAGCCCTGTTCGGGCTGGTAGTCGCAGGCATGGCTACGGCCGGACCGAGGCCCGACAGATCACCAATTCCGAAAGTCGCCCCGGATCCGCAGCCGGCGGCACCTCCGACGCAGCCGCAGCCGATCCCGCCACCTCCGGTTCAGCCGCCCGTCGTTGCGGTGCCGAGCGCGGCCGAGATCGCCGCCCGCCGCGCCGCGGCGGCCGCCCAGCAGGCGAAGGTCGCGCGCCGGGCGGCGCGTAAGGCTGCCCGAATGGCTACGACAGCCGCCCGCCAGACTGGCGCGGCTCGGAGCTTTCTCGCCCCGCCCAGGCGGGCGGCGCCGCGCGCGAAGGCCGACTCGGGGGAAGTGGGTCTTCCTTTCTTGGTTGCCGTCGTGTGCGGTGCGGCGCTCCTCCTCCTCGGCGTCGCACGCATACCCGTGCGCGCCGTTCCCCGGTACCGCGGCTCCCGCATTCCCGCCAAACGCCGCCAGGACCTCGGCCGTCCGTTCCGTCCCGGCGGCCTGCGGCTGTACCGGCGGTTGCTGTTCGAGGCCAGACCGTACTGGCAGCACATCGGAGCACTCTTCGCCCTCAGTCTCCTGTCGAGCGTGTTCGCGCTGCTGACGCCGGTCCCGCTCGCGATCGCCGTCGACACCGTCGTCGGCAATGCGCCGCCCGGCTTCGTGCCCGTCCACTCGCAGACGGGCGTTCTTCTGTTCGCCGCGGGGCTCTTCCTGCTCCTCTCTCTGCTCAAGCAGCTGCAGGAGTTCGGCAGGCTTCTGCTGAGCACCTACACCGGAGAGAACCTGCTTCTCAGCTTCCGCAGCCGCCTGTTCCGGCACGCGGAGCGCGTCTCGCTCGGGTATCACGACTCGAGAGGGACGGCCGATTCCGCGTACCGAATCCAGTACGACGCTACGGCTGTCTCGAGCATCGCCGTCAACGGCCTGATCCCGTTCTTCACCGCGACCATGACCGTCACCGGGATGATCTACGTCACTGCGAGAATCGATTGGCAGCTCGCCCTCGTCTCCCTCGCCGTCACCCCGGTCCTGTTTCTCGCGATGAGGGTCTATCGCAAGCGTCTTCGCGCCCAGTGGCACGACGCGAAGAGGCTCGAGAGCTCCGCGCTCTCCGTCGTCCAGGAGTCGCTGGAAGCCCTGCGGGTGGTGAAGGCTTTTGGTCGCGAGGACGACCAGCGCGATCGCTTCGCGGAGCGCTCAGCCGCGAGCGTTCGCGCCAAGGTCAGCCTCTCGTTCGTGGAAGGACGCTTCGGCATCGTCGTCGGCGCCGCGATCGGCCTCGGGATGGCGACGGTTCTCTTTCTGGGTACCCGCCGTGTGCTCGCAGGCGCGATCACGCTCGGCGAGCTCACCCTCGTGATGGGCTATCTCCAGCAGCTCTACGATCCGCTGAAGACGGCGAGCAAGAAAGTGGGGTCCCTTCAGTCCTCACTCGCCAGCGCGGATCGTGTCTACTCGCTCCTCGATGAGGCACCCGACTTCGTCGATCCGCCCGACGCGCTCCCACTCAGGCGGGCGGCCGGCGCCGTCTCCTTCCGGAACGTCTCGTTCGCCTACGAGCAGGGTCATCGCGTGCTGGAGGATGTCTCGTTCGAGGCGCCACGCGGAACGCGGCTTGGGATTGCCGGGACGACCGGAGCCGGGAAGACGACCCTCGTGAGCCTCCTGACGCGGTTCTACGATCCGAGCGGGGGGCAGATCCTGCTTGACGGCGTCGATCTTCGCCGGTACCGGCTGGCCGATGTCCGCAACCAGTTTGCGATCGTGCTCCAGGAGCCGGTGCTGTTCTCGACGAGCATCGCCGAGAACATCGCCTACGCCCTTCCGGGCGCCGACTACGTCGATGTGGTAGCCGCAGCGAAGGCCGCCAGCGCACACGAGTTCATCAGTGCGCTGCCAGACGGCTACGACACGCCCGTCGGGGAGCGCGGAGTCCGCCTCTCGGGAGGTGAGCGGCAGCGGATCGCGCTCGCTCGAGCGTTCCTGAAGGATGCCCCGATCCTGATTCTCGACGAGCCGACGAGCTCGGTCGACGCCCGGACCGAGAATGAGATCCTCGGCGCAATGGAGCGGCTGATGAGCGGCCGCACCGCGATCATGATCGCGCACCGGGCCAGTACGCTCGAGATCTGCGATGCGCGGCTCGAGCTCGAGCTCGGCCGCGTCGTCGGCATGACGTTGCCCCACGCTGGTCGGGCTCCTCATCGGCGGCGACGCGTCGCCGCCGCGACGACTTCGCGGGCTGACGGACCGGCTCGACGGCGTCAAAAGCACGTCCCAGTGCCCTGTGATCCCGTGCACGACCCCGTCGTCCGCGCGTGGCGAACGATTGCGCCGGCGCGAACGCGCGTCGATCGCGTCGATCGCCTTCGGGCGAAAAAGAAGGTCGAGATCTACCGGCTCGCGTTCGGCAACGGTGCGACCAATGTCATCGCGAAGCGCCGGGGCCGGGAGGACCTCCTCGTGGAGCGAACGATCTACGAGAGCGTCCTGCCCCGGCTCCCGTCGCCCGCGCTGCGCTACTTCGGGTTCGTCGGCGACGAAGACGAGAAGTACGCATGGCTGTTCATCGAGGACGCTGGCGACGACCCGTGCTCGCTCGCGCGGCACGGTCCCCTCGCCGCGCAGTGGCTCGGCACGCTGCACGGCGCCGCCGCCGGGCTCGACCTCGCGCATTCTCTGCCGGAGCACGGCCCGAATCACTACCTCGAGCACCTGCACACCGCGCGCACGACGATCCTCGACAACTTCGACAATCCCGCCCTGCGGGGTGCAACCGACAAGCGCACGCTGCGAGCCATCGTGTTCGCCTGCGACCGTATCGAGTCCCGCTGGAGCGCCGTCGAGGCGATCTGCAGCGACCTCCCCCGGACGCTCGTCCACGGCGATCTTGTGCCCAGGAACCTGCGGCTCCGGCGCGACAACGCCGGTCCCGCGATTGTCGCCTTCGACTGGGAATGCTCTGGCTTCGGTATCCCTGCGGCTGACGTCTACCAGTTTGCGGTCGACGCGACGCGCGAGGACCTCTCCCGGTACCGCTCGACGACCTCCGAGTACGCGCGCCGCATCGACAAGGAGGAGCTGGAGGCGCTGGTGCTCATGGGGAAGGGGTTCCGGCTCCTCGCCTCCGTGGACTGGGTGACCACGCACCTCCGTCACTCCTGGCCCGAGCGAGCGATCGCGACGCTCCGATGCTACGAGCGGCCGCTGCGGGAGTGGGGCGAGCGGTTCGCCGCAGTGGCGCAGACCGAGCGATGAATGCGTCCCACGCCCAGGCGGGTACCGAAGAGGAGGAGCTGCGGCATAGTGTCGAGCACGCCCTCGCACGGGTGAGAGGGAGCAGATCGCCCGTCGCCGCGATCCGTCGACGTGACTTTCCGGGATCGACGTCGTATACGGTCGAGATCGTGACCGCCGAGCTCGCGACGGGCGACGCGGTCGACATCTTCATGAAGGACTTCGGCGAGTCGAGCCAGCCGAAGCACTCGGCCGCGGAGAGGCGCGAGCGGGAACTGCGCGTCTACGAGGACCTCCTGGACGGCCAAGAGCTCGGAACCGCTCGGCTCTATGCGGCCCACCGGGACGAGGCCGCGGCGCGCTTCTGGCTCATGCTCGAGTTCGTGGAGGGCGAGCTGCTCCGCGACTGCAGCTTCGAGTACTGGCTCCCGGCTGCCGCATGGCTCGGAGGCCTGCACGGACGCTTCCACGGTCGACGCGACCAGCTGCGAGCATCCGGGTTCCTGGTGCGCCACGACGCCGACTTCTTCATCGATGCAGCCGGCCGCGCGTTCCGAGCCGTGTCCGGCCTCTCGGAAGCCCTCGCTCGGCGGCTCGCGGCCGTGCTCGAAGGATACGAACCGATCCTCGCGGTGCTGACCCGCGATTCGGACACGCTCGTCCACGGCTCGTACCGGCCGCAGAACGTGCTTGTGGTTCGGTCGTGCGAGCCGCCGCGAATCTGCCCCACGGACTGGGAGCTCGCCGCGTTCGGTCGCTCGACATTCGATCTCGCCTTCATCTGCGACGGGTTCCGACCGCCCCGGCTCGATGCGCTCCTCGACGCCTACGAGCGCGAGGCGGAGAGCTTCGGGCTGCCGGTGCGTGACAGGGACGAGCTGCGGCACGAGGTCGATTGCTTTCGCCTCCACAAGACGATCAACTCACTTGGACACTTACGCCAGTGGCCACGTCCAGCGGAGACTGCGGCAAAGGTCGTCGCCACCGCCGAAGAGCTCGCTGGCACACTGGCTTGACGCGGTCGCCGATCCCCGGTCGGCCGCGTGCCCGTCCGATGAGCCACGCGCAACTGCGTGCGGGTGCCGGCTCCGCACTCAACGTCCTTGAGGAGCTCGTGCGTGAGGTCGTCGGTGCCTCCGGGACGCTCGAGGTGGGCAAGGAGAGGATGAAGTCCGGTGTCTATCGGCTTCGCTGCACCATCAACGGGACGACGCAGTCGTTCGTCGCGAAGCGTCTCGACTCGGATATCGCACGCCGGAACGAGCTTGTCGCGCGACGGTGGCTCCCCGCTCTGGGCCTCGCAGACTCGGGGCCGCCGCTGCTCGCTGTTTCGGCGGAGCGCGATGCCTGGTCGGTCTGGCACCTCTACGAAGACCTCGGCGATTGTTGGCTCGACCCAGCGCGGCCTGATTCCGGCGACCTCGCGCTCGCTGTCGCCGCGATCGCCCGAATCCACACCCGCTTCGCGGGGCATGCGCTGATCCCCGAATGGCGACTCTGGGGCGGCGACCTGGGCATCGCCTTCTACGTCTCGAGCGTCCGCGACGCGATTGCGTCCCTCGAGTCTGTGTGTGCTCACGAACGGCCTCTCGACGTCGAGCGCACGTCCCTGTGCGGTCGGCTGCTCGGACGTCTGGCCACGTTGCTCGAGGAGCAGGCGCCTCGCGCCGAGGCGCTCGCGCGGTTCGGCGGTCCTGAGACCCTTCTCCACGGGGATCTCTGGCCAATGAATGTGATGGTCGTCTCGAGCGGGGACGAGAGGCGGGCGCGGCTCATCGACTGGGATCACGCCGCGGTCGGGCCCGTGTCATACGACCTCTCGACCTTTCTCAGCCGCTTTCCCCCAGAGGAGCGAACACAGATCCTCCATCTGTATAAGGAGGAGGTCGGGCGCGCAGGCTGGCAGCTGCCCTCGGTGGTGGAGCTGAACCTCATGTTCGAGACTGCGGAGCTCGCGCGCATTGCGAATCGCGTCATCTGGCCGGCGCTTGCAGCGTGGGAGAACGATGCCGGCTGGGCGTTCGGCGCGCTGCAGGAGGTCGAGCGTTGGTTCGAGCAGGTGACGCCCCTCCTGCGTCTGGACGAACGGTGCTCGCGGTCGTAGCAAGCCGTGGCGTGAGCAGCCTGCCCGAGGTGGCGGGCAACACATGGACCTTCCTCCAGTACGTCGTCGGGCTCGACCGTCTCGGCGTCGAGACCGTCTGGGTCGACTACCAGCCCAAGCTCGATCCTCGGCAACCCGTACGGGAGGGCCGCGTTCGGCCGCACGAGGATTGCCACAGCATCGACTATGCGCACGGGCGCTTCCGCAAGATGGCACAGGCGTTCGGGTTCGAGAACCGCTACTGCATTCTCGGTGAGGGCGAGGAGACGGGCTTAGGCATGAGCGCGGCCTCCCTCGGCGAGGTCGCGAGCAAGGCGGACCTGCTCCTCAACATGGCCGGGCCGCTGCCGGCGGGCTCACCCCTCCTGGAGATCGAGCGCCGCGCGTATGTCGATCTCGATCCAGGCTTCACGCAGATCTGGGCCGATCAGCTCGATCTGGGTCTCGAGAAGTTCCACTTTTTCTTCACTGTCGGCCAGAACGTAGGCCGCCCGGAGTTCACGATCCCAACTCTCGGGATCGCCTGGGAGCCGATCTTCCCGCCGGTCGTCCTCGACCTGTGGCCGCCGCACATCGACCCATCGTGCGTGCGGCTCTCGACGATCGGCGATTGGCACGGTTCGCAGTACGCGCGATACGGAGGCGAGCTGTACGGCGGCAAGCGGGAAGAGTTCCTCCGCTTCCTCGAGGTGCCGAGGCGAGCACAGCGTCCGATCGAGCTCGCGCTGTGCATGTTCCAGCAGGATCACGAGGATCTCGGCCTACTCCTGCAGAACGACTGGTACGTTCGAGATCCGTACCTCTACGCCGGCGACCTCGACAGTTACCGCGAGTTCATTCAGTTCTCCCGGGCGGAGTTCAGCGTCGCCAAGAGCGGGTATGTCGCGTCGCGGAGTGGCTGGTTCAGCGATCGCACCGCCTGCTATCTCGCTTCCGGCAAACCGGCGGTGGTCCAGTCGACGCACCTCGAGTGGTGCCTCCCGACCGGCTTGGGCCTACTCACCTTCGGGACGGCCGACGAAGCGTGTGCAGCGATCGAAGCGCTCGGCCACGACTACCTCGATCATTGCCGTGCCGCGAGACAGATCGCCGAGACGCACTTCGACTCGGCGATCGTCCTAGGCTCGATCCTCCGTCGCGTTGGTCTGTGAAGGACGGCGGGTTGGAGACTTGGCCGCATACCGCGTCATCTCCCCCAAGGTTTGCGCGAGATCGAAAAAGTGGCCCCGGGAGGGATCCAACCACCCTGCAAATCGGCATCTTTTCGCCGCTGAGGTCTGCACCGTAGTCTGCAGGGTGGCACGAATCGCGCGGTTTTGCACGCTTACGCAGCGGCGAGGACGTGAGCCCAGTCGAAGCCGTCTCGTCGAAACGGATGTGCGAGTAGACGTCTGCGGTAACCGAGAGGCTGCCTTGCCCGACGAACCCGCCGATCCTGGCCCGCGGCATGCCGCGCAGGCCGAGGAGCGAAATGGGGCGGTGGCGAAGGCCGTGCGGCGAAAGCGACACGCCGGCTGCGCGGCAGGCTTCGCGGACTGGCTGCAGGATCCTGGCGGCGACGCACACCAGTCCGGAGAGGGACTCGAAGCCCGTTCCTAATTCATGGAGCCGGCGCCGGGTACGGTGAGACCGGGGATCACGTCCGGCGCCGCGACCACCAACACCCCGAGAACAAGGAGGATGGCCGCCGTTCCGTACGTCACGAGTACCGCTCGCGCCGCTCGTCTCCACCTCCGGCTATTTGCTCACCGGGAGCGGCGCAGGCCTCCTCGCCTTCGGGATCTCGGACCTCGGGGGCAACATTCTCGGCGATGATCTCGCCTGGAACACGGCAGGACGCTGGGCCGTCGGCGCAACCCTCCTCGCCGCCGCCCTCTACGCCGCTGGGTTCTTCATCGGCTCCTGGCGCGGCGGTCTCTCGGGAGCGCTGCAGATGGAGACGCGCCACGGCGCCTGGTGCGTCGGCTGCTGCTGGGCGCTGGATGGCCGCGCTCTTCGCGCTTGGCGTGATGAGCATCGCCTGGATGGCGTTCGTGGCTGCGCTGATCGCCGCCGAGAAGACGCTCCCTTGGCGTCGTACCGCGAGGGGCCTGGAACGGATCTCGGAACCCTCGGCTGGTTCCTCGGCGTGTCGGTCGTGATGATGGCCGCGATGATGTTCCCATCCGTTTCGCCGACGGTGGCGCTCTATTCCCGCATGACGCGACGACGGCCGCGCATCCGGTCGACCGTGAGCCACCACGCGAGGGCGGCGAGAGCAAAGAGCAGAGCGGCGAGGCCGAGCCGGGCACGCGCGGCGGCGAACGCTGGCGCCAGCCCCGCGGCAGCGGCGCGACGCTCGTGCGCTGAGGCGATCATCTGCTCAGGCGGCCCAGGAGAACTCGGACCTGGAAAGGCCGGACCTGCCCTCATACTCGATGCCGAAGGCGTTGATCCGCGATCGCGTCGCCTTCGACACGGTGAAGTCCGAGGCGACCGGATGGAAGATGCCGGCGATCCGCGCCGGTCCGCCGGTCTCGATGCCGAACGGCACCACATCCTCGATCTCGAACTCGATCGCGTCGCCGCCCGTCACGCTGTGCCGGAGGCCCTCCTCCTCAATCTCGAAACGTGCCCGCTCGACGCCGAGGTTCTCGCCCACTAGCGGCGCGAGTCCCTCCATCGGTCCGCCGAGCTGGCCGCTGAAGACGCCGAGGAGCTTCTCGGCCTGCTCGTCGGACGCCCTCTCATCGATGAGCACGCCCAGGCGCCAGTTTCCGTCGGTCATGACCTTCGGGGTGTCTGCGATCGCGGCCACGGCGAGACCGCCGACATCCGTGTCGACATGCCCTCGGTCACGTTGAAGACGAGCGTGACGCGGCAGTAGTCGTAGTCGGCGCCGTTGGCGAGCGAGAAGTTGCAGGGACAGAAGAAGTCGCAGGAGCAGGTCTCGATGTACGAGCCTTTGATGTTCCAGGCCATGCCGCCTCCTTCGGGAGAGAGTGAACGCGTACGCGACGGGATTCTGTGTCTTCCGGGGCGCTGTGGTCAACTGAACACCCGAGCGTCTGATCATCGGCTCCTGGCGGCGCGTGCGGTAGCGGCTGGCGCCCCGACCTGGATCGCCGCCGCCCAGTCGACCACTGCGACCCGCTCGGTACTTCCTAGGCGAATGTGGTGGCGCTCTCCTCGTCCGCGGTGAGGAGGTATCGGCAAGTCGGCGCTCCTGGATGTGGCGCGCCGGAGCGCCACTCGACGCGGGCTTCGCTGCGCAGGTCACATGACGATGACCACCGCTCGCTGGGAGATGCACCATGAGCGAACCGGCGCCCACATCTCCCCGTGTCGCCAGCTGGCGAGATCCCGGGGGTAGCACCGGGGTCTGCACCGCCTCGCAAGTCCGGGATTCCTCACACGCTGGTTCCCAGTATTCATGCGGGTTCCCACATCCGCCAGCGGTGCGAATGGTCTGCACCGACTTGCAGATTCGGGGTTCTTCGCACGCCTATCCGTAGTGTTCATGCGGGTTGCGAAGATCGCCCCACAGTCTGAGTGGCCCCGGGAGGAGTCGAACCTCCGCACACGGATTCGAAGTCCGTTGCTCTATCCGCTGAGCTACGGGGCCTCAGCGACACAGAGTAGTGCTGGCAGAAGAAGGGTGGCGGACGGGACTTGAACCCGCGACCACCGGGACCACAACCCGGGGCTCTACCAACTGAGCTACCGCCACCGCGCAACCCCAGGATAGCCTCTCCCCGGCGCGGCCCGGCCCCCTGGGCCGCCCACGGGCCTCCCTCCGGTTTGACCCTATCGTCGAAAAGCGCACGGTGTGTAACGGAGTCGTGCCAAGACTCCTATTCCCTCGCGGCGGTCCTTAGCCGGCGAGCGGCGTCTCGTCGAGTCGGCGGCGCAGCTCGTCGACCGATTCGAAGACCGCGATCGCACCCGCGTCACGCAGCTCGTGCCTCGACCAGCCGCCGGTGATTACCGCCAGGGTCTCGAGCCCGGCCTGGTGTGCCGCCTCGACGTCCCAGCGCGTGTCGCCGACCATGACGGCGTTCTCGGAGCAAGCCTTCTCGAGGGCGGCCAGCACGAGGTCGGGGGCGGGTTTGGTCTGCTGGACGTCGTCCTTCGTCGTCCACGCGTCGGCCAGGTCATGCGCGTCGAGAAGCTCGAGGTAATGCTCGAGCTCGTCTTTCGGCGATGAGCTGGCGAGCCCGACGCGCAGGCCACGCTCCCTCAGATCGACGATCAGCTCGCCCACGAAATCACTCGCCCCCGCCCGCTCGACGAGAGGCCCTGCTTCAGATAAGTCGTCATGGCCGCGTCAGCGGCCGGACTTTCGTCGGGAGTGCGCCTGGAGGGATTCGAACCCCCGACCAACGGCTTAGAAGGCCGACGCTCGGGTGGCCGAAACACGCTTGGTAGAGCGGTTTTCGGGCACGTGATTTGGGCCTAGACCTTGGCGCGACCTTGGAGCGACGGCAGCCCACCTACCGTCGGCGCTGCTAGACCCAACTGCCGGCCCAGGTCTCTACGTCTTGCCAGCGTGGATGACCGCGCGGGCTTACGGGGTCACGGACCCAACCCGGATGGCCGTGAGGTCCAAATGATGCTCTGAGCCCACATAGCTGTTGTTGTATCCAATTGCCCCACCCGCCGGCAGGTGCCCGATTCCCTGGAATGGGATCGTGACCTTGGCGCCCACCGCAACGGTTCCGTAGCTGGTCGGAGTCTGCCCCGTGGCGCCCGTGCCAGCGAAGATAGGCGTCACAGAAGCGGTGCCGGGGGGAAAGTCCCCCGCGCTGTTGTCGTTGACCGCCTGTCCATATACCACGTAGTCGCCCGGCGGAAGGTTGCCGATGACGGTGTCGTGGGCGTAATACGCGTTGCTGGGCCCGATGTCTCCTTTGTCTCCCTTGAGGCCCTGGCTTCCTTGCTGCCCCTGCAGCCCGCGCAGACCACGGTTGCCCTTCAACGTCCGTCTGGCCTTAGCAGACAGTTTCTTGGCCTCGATGCTGCCATTCTTGATCTGCGCCCCGTTGATCACGAGCGTGGTTGTCGCCGTGGCTGCTCCTGCGGAGATGACCGCCGCGACAATGGCCG
>WNFU01008899.1_pt1 | contig 11476 bp, 10 predicted proteins | sample 5400121 | NCBI WGS metagenome assembly WNFU01 (sample SAMN13153360, study PRJNA577476) | soil metagenome | isolation source: 100 cm soil or saprolite under grassland replicate 1 | place: USA:California | collected 2016-06-15 | reverse complement strand
GCGAAGAGCCAGCCGATGCCCGGGAAGCCGAGGAGCGCCATCGGCAGCTCGTAGCCGGCGAGCGCGGCCGGGCTGCGTCTCTGGACGCGCTTCGGAACGCGACCGGCATAGACGGCCGGAGCTGCCGCGAGCGCCCGCCTGCCGGCTGCGCGCTCGCGCGCAGTCATTCTCCAAGCCGCCACAGCGTAGGCGCCGAATCCACCCACCACGGCGAGCGCTGCCGGGGTCAGCACGAGCGCCGGCCACGGCTGGAGATCGGCGACCGCGGTCGCGAACGTCCGGCCTCCGGCGACGGCGTGAGCCTCGAGCGCCGAGAACGCCATCGCTCCGGCGTAGTAGACGGCCATCCCGGCGGACGCGCCGATCAGGGTCGTCCGCACCACACGTCGCCGGCTCCCAGCGCCAAGGTCGGCGAGCAGCGCCAGCGCGACGCCGACGAGAATCACCATCAGCCCGCCGAGCATGTTGAGCTGGGCGTGGAGGTTGACGATCACGCCGCCTGCATCCCCGCCGCGGTCCAGCAGATCGTGCACGGCGGGGAACGCCTGTACGGGCCCCTGGAGCGTCCCGACGGCGAGCGCGGCGCAGCCGGCGAACACGAACAGGCGCGACGACCCGCGCGCGCGCCGGAAGCAGCGGACAAGGACGGCGAGGAGCAGCCAGAAGGCCGCGAACATCGCCACACCAGCGGCCATGATCAGATACGGATGGAGTGACGTCGCCTCCTCGGCCTGCTCCGGCGTCAGCCCGCGCCGGACGACGAGGCGCCCCTCGTGGAAGCCGAGATACAGCGCGGCCGCGTAGAAGGCAAGCGAGCCGCCGAGCAGCAGGTAGAAGCACGTGTTCGCGACCTTGCGCGAGGGCGGCGTCCCCCCGAGTAACGGGACGAGGTGGAACACGGCGCCCGCGACCAGCATCGTCAGCCCCGTGACGAGGTTGATATGCGCATGGCTGATGGGGTCGATCCACTCGCCGGCGTGGCCTGCGCGGTAGAGCCAATCGGCCTGAGCCGGCGCGACCTGGATCACGCCCTGCACCGTGCCGACGGTGAGTCCCGCGGCGCCGGTGGCGAGGAACTTCCACAGGTGCCCGCTCGGTTTGGGCACGCGCACGAGACGTGCATGGAAGACGGTCAGGAACACATTCGCTGCGAAGCACCAGTAACCGAGGCCCATCACGCCGGCGCCGATCCCGACCGGCACCTTGTACCACTTGCCCATGCTCGCCTTTGCGGCCTCGTAGTCCCAGCCGTGCGCAACGAGGCGCCCGATCGCGATTCCGTTGCCGACGAACGCCACGTAGAAGACGAGCAGGCCGACGGCGGTGAACCAGAACGCGCACTGAGCCAGAGCCTCGCTGGCGAGCGGCCGGCCGACCATGCGCGGCAGCACGTACCAGCAGAGGCCGGTCGCGATCAGCGTGCCGCCGCCGACGATCATCACGTGCGTGTTCGCGAGGTCGCGGACGAGGTGTCCGGCGTAGCCGGCGCGCGCGAGCCACTCGGCCGTCCACGGCAGGTTCTTCACGACCATGTGGAGGCCGCCGAGGACGAGGAAGCCGCCGCCGGCGACGAAGTACTTCGCCAGCTTCGGGTCGTGAGCACCGAGCTGCTGCTCGGGGTAAGGCACGGTTCTTACCGGCGGCGTCTTTCCGGGTAGCAAGCGCCAGAGGGCCGCGACGACAATCGTGAAAAAGGCGACGTAGGTCAGGAACTCGAGCGAGGAGAGGTGCTTCAGGTACACGGCTGCAACCGCCGCGCCAGCACTAGCGAAGACCGGGCTCGATGAAGTAGACGGTCAGCGTCCAGCCGAGCGAGACGGCGATCATCACCGCGAGGATCACCCACGCTCGGATGTGCGCCTGGCGCGACCAGCGCACGTCCTCGCCGATGTCCCGGTAGCCGAAGAGCGGCCGCGCCGGGCGAACTCGCCGCTGCGCGCGTTCCTCTGGCTCGGCCATCAGAAGACCTTCTCCATCACGAGGCTTCGCTGCGTTTCGAGGCCCTCCCCAAGATCAACCAGCAGACGCTCGAACGTATAGCCGCGTTCGAGAAACGCTTCGAGCTGAGCCGGCGTATCCCAGGTCGTATAGCACTGAATCCGCACGTCCCCGTCCTGCTCCGCGCGGATGAAGACGTCGAAGCGCTGGCAGCCCGGGTACTCCTGCACGTGCCCCTTGAGAGCCTGAAGCGACGCGTACACCATTTCCCAGTCCTCCGCCGGGATAAGCGCCTCGCTGAGCGTCGAGTAGGTGACGAACGGCAGCGTCGTGGACATCAGAACCTCTGCCCCCAGATGAGGTGGGTGATGACCATCACCACCGCGAACGCTGTCAGGAACGCCGTCAGGATAAGGAAGAAGGTCGTCGCCGGACCGGCCGCCTCCGAGGCCCAGCCACCGAAGCGGTCGACTGGATAGATTCCGATGCGCGTCTTAGTGGTCCTGTACTGCCTCACCCACAGGCCGGCGCCGATGACGAGCACGATGATGAAGCCCCACAGCCACGCGAGCGAGAGCCAGTCGACGTGCCACGTCTCGACCCGGCCGTCGATGATGTGGTGGCCGTTCAAGTAGTCGTAGTAGGCCTGGGCGTCCTGCGGCGAGTCACCGGACGGCATCGACATCGTCCCACTCCTCCTCGTCGTACGCCCACTCGGGCGTGTAGTAGTCCTCCTCGTCGATGTCGAGCGGCACACGCGCGGCCTCGGCCAAGTTGTGGAAGTGGCCGCCCTTCCAGGCGATCACGAACGCGACCAGCGCAACGCCCGCGAGGATGAAGAACATGTCCAGCATCCAGTCGGCCATCACCCATTTCGACTGGTCGTTCTCCGGTGCATCGTGCGCAAGCGCTGCCGCAGGCACGGCGAGGGAGACCGCCAGCGCGAAGACAGCCGTGACGAGAAACCGCCTCATCAATGCCCCGGAAGGGTCGGAGGAATGTCCTTCTGTGCCTCAGGCGGCAGCTTGTCGCCCCGCGCCCTCGCGTCCGCCCAGGTGCGATTGAGCAGATCCTCGTAGATCGTCCTGATGCCGGCGGCGGCGTCCTTGAGGGTGAGCTTCGTCTCGAGGCCGTTGACGTCGATCACGTCGCCCGGTGCAAGACCTGGGAAGGTGCGCCGCGCCGCCTGGAAGAAGGGATCGGCCAGCTCGTGCTTGGAGAACGACGCGTTGTTCGCGATCTGCTGGCGCGTCTTGACCCACGCGAGCAGCTCCTTCGACGGCGACCAGACGATGTAGTCCTTCGGGGTCGGAATGCGATGCTCTTTCACAGTCCCGTTGGGGATCGTCTTCAGAAACAGGACGACGCGCCAGATGTCGTCGACCGAGAGCCGCTCACCGAAGTTCTCCATCGCGGTGCCGGGCCACCCGCGCAAGATGCGGTAGTAGAAGTCGCCCGGGCCGGTGTCCCCGCCACAACATTGGTCGTCGGCGTCGTCGAACGGGAGCGGAGTCGGCGACAGGAAGCTGGCCGCCGGACCCTTCCCGTTGCCCTTCGGCCCGTGGCAACCGACGCAACGCTCGAGGAAGATCTCCTTGCCGCGGAGCAGGTTCGCCGTCGTCACGGGCAGCGGGTTTGCCGCCAGCCAGTAGCTACGGTCGATCTGGGCGAGGTTCGGCGCCTCCTCGAGCTGATTCGGCGGCGGCTTCACCTCTTTCGGCTCGAGCGGCGGCTTGTGTGCTCCCTGGAAGCCCTTGTACGGCGCCGGGAAGCCCTGGACGGTGTTGACGACGTGCTTGGCGTAGAGCTGGCTCGCGTAGCGAAGCAGACCCGACTTGCCGCTGCGCTCCTGCGTGAACAGAATGAGGTTGTCGACCTGCTTGTCCGAGAAGAGCGACTTCATCGGCGGCATCAGCGAGAGCGGGTCGATGAAGCGCGGGTTGTAGAAGTGGGCGCGGTGCCAGTCGTCGGGGTGCCAGCCCGCGTCCTGCGACAGGTCGGGACCCGTCCGCTCCGTGCCGAACAGGTTCGGCGACTGGTCGCTGCCGAAGAAGTCTCCCGGCTGGGAGACCTTCGGGTAGAGAAAGTACAGGGCGTAGCGGACGTCTTGCGGGCGCGAGTAGCCGGAATGGCAGACGTAGCAGCCGTTCGAGGCGAACAGGTCGCGGCCCTTATGGCCGTTGTTGGAGAGCGGTGCCCAGTCAGCGGAGGCCGGTGGGTCGAAGGTGTGGATCGGGAGCCAGACGACCGCAAAGACGACCGCGAAGAACGCGAGCAGCCCACCGAGGCCGGCGACCCACGGCGTCATCAGCATCCGTTCGCGGGGGTGCGGGGCCCAGCCGCGCGGGGCGCGCGGCTCGTCGGTGTCGAATCGGTCGCGCTCGGCCATCGGCTAACTCGCAGGCAGGGCCGGCGAGACGGCCTCCGCAAACCGCAGCGTCTCCGCCCGTCGCCGCTCGTGGGTATTCGACCAGATCGTCATCCCGACGTTGATCATCTGGACGACGCCGGAGGCAATGATCATCACGCCGAAGATCCCGCGCGCGATGAAGTACGCGTGCAGCTGGGGCAGCACGTTCACCTCGGGAATCCCCTGCGCCCAGCTGAACCCCTGCTGAAAACCGGCGAGGGTGAGCACGCTGAAGAAACCCGTGAAGCCGATGGTGACGAGCCAGTACTGCCATTCGGTGAGGCTGCGGCTCCATAACGGGCGTGCGTAGACCTGCGCCACGATGTAGTCGATCACGCCCATGCCGAGGATCGTGAAGGCGCCGAGTAACGCGAGATGGGCGTGGGCGACGACGAAATTCGTGAAGTGAGTGAGCCGGTTGAACGGCTGCAGCGCCTGGAAGGCTCCCTGGATGTTGACGAGCCAGTAGAAGAAGAACGCCGTCAACGTGAAGCGCAAGGGTAAGTTCGTGAAGAACTTGTCCCAGTTGCCCTTCATCGTTCCGAGGATGTTGATCGTGAAGGCGAAGACCGGAACGAGGAGCATCCACGAGGAGGTCTCGGCGATCGTCTTCAGCCACGCGGGCGTCGGCGACTGGAGGATGTGGTGGTCGCCGACGCCCGTGTAGAAGAAGGCGATTCCCCAGAAGCTGACGAGTGAGAGCGTGTAGCTATAGAGGGGCGTGTTGGTGACGCGCGGGACCATGTACAGCGTCAGCGCCACGAGCATCGGCGTCAGCCATAAGCCGAACAGGTTGTGCGCGTACCACCAGTTCAGCATTGCGTCCGCGAGGCTGTTCGAGAGCGTCCCCGACGGCGCGCCCCAGACGTGGCCGGGCCGCCAGATGACGTTGCCGATCGCGTAGTCGACCGCGAGCCACAACGGACTCGCGAGGAACCACCAGACCGTGACGTAGATGGGCCGGATCGTCCGGATCTGGACGGTGGCGATGATGTTGACGATGTTGAGACACCAGATCACGAGCAGGGCGATGTCGAGCGGCCAGATCAGCTCGCCGTACTCGCGGCCTTGACTGTGGCCTGTCAGCAGGGCGATCACGCCGAGCAGGTACATCGCATTCCACGCCCAGGCGCACCAGACGCCGAGCCGCTCGCTCCACATGCCTCGCGTGCCGCAGAGCCGCGGCAGCATGTAGAAGAGCGCGCCGAAGTACATCATCGTCAGCCAGGCGAGGATGACGCCGTTGACGTGCCCCTGGCGGACGCGCGAGAAGGCGAGCCACGAGATGCCTCCGAAGGCGTCCGGCGAGACGAACTCGGTCGAAAGGACGCCGCCAAAGAGATCGACGACGGTCAGCCAGATGATCGACGAGAGCAGCCAGTGACGAGCGGCCCGATCGGGGAACGGCGACGGGCGTGCAGCCCGTTCCGTCAGCGGTGCCGGTGCCTCGCCGATGACGCCGCCTGGCTCCAGAGTACGCTGGGCCATCGCCGGCGCCGACCATAAACGCGGGATCGGTTCGGTCCCCCGCAGATGACGGAACTGTCATCCACAGGTCATCTCCCCGTCATCTCGTTTATGGTCGCTTCGGCGCTCATGCGGATCCTGGTGATCGAGGACGAGCCGCGCATCCTCGGGTTCCTCGCACGAGGACTCGAGGCTGAAGGCTTTTCCGTGGACGCCGCCCGCAACGGGGCCGAAGGCCTGAAGCGCGCCCGTCGCGACGAGTACGACCTCGTCCTGCTCGACCTACTCCTTCCGGGTCTGGACGGTCTCAGCGTCCTGCACGAGCTCAACAAGGCTCGCCCCGAGCTTCCCGTCGTGATCGTGTCCGCGCGTTCCGACTTGCCGACGAAGCTTCGAGGCTTCGGGCTCGGCGCCGCCGACTATCTGAGCAAGCCCTTCTCGTTCGACGAGCTCATCGCCCGGATTCGCGTGCAGCTGCGGAAGGCGCGCAACGGTGAGAACGGGCACGTCGTGCGCGCCGGGATGCTCGTGCTCGATCTCGCGCGGCGCGAAGCGCAATTCGGATCGGTGACGGCGCAGCTCTCAGATCGCGAGTTTCGGGTTCTCCATCATCTCGTCGAGCATCCCGGCGAGGTGATCAGCCGCGAGCGGCTGCTGTCGGAAGTCTGGGGCTACCACTTCGATCCGGGCTCGAACGTCGTCGACGTCTGCATCCGTCGCCTGCGCAAGAAGCTGGGCGCGGACGCGCCGATCGAGACCGTCCGTCATGCGGGGTATCGGCTCACTCCGGCTTAGTCGCCTGGAGCTCCTCTGGGCTGCGTTCGCGATTGCGAATCTCGTCGCGATGGCTGTCTGGCCGAGCTGGGAGACGATCCCCTTTCACTTCATCTGGATCAGCCTCACGCTCCTGTACGGCTTCCGGGTGTGGCGACCCGCTGCCACCTACCTGACGCTGCTCGCCGTCGTCGCATCGACCGGCGCGCTCATCCTTCAGGACGCGTTCTCGGGGGAGCAGCTCTGGGGCGAGCTCTTCGAGGTGCCGCTGATGTCCGCGATGTTTCTCGCGATGGTCTGGCACGCTCGCCGGCGCCAGGAGGCGCTCGCCGTCGTCGAGCGCCAAGCCGCGCAGCGCGCCTCGTTGCTCGAGCGCCAAGAGCGCTTCCTGCACGACGCATCACACGAGCTGCGCACGCCGGTGACGATCGCGCGCGGGCATCTCGAGGTCCTGCGCCGAACGAACGGCGAAACGGCGCAGGAGATCGACGTCGCCCTGGACGAGCTGACACGGATCGAGCTGATCCTCGAGCGGCTCCTCCTCCTCGCAAAGGCGGATCAGCCGGACTTCGTCGTCCTCGAAGACGTGGACCTCGAGCCGTTCCTCGAGGACGTCTTCATGCGCTGGTCGGAGGTTGCGCCGCGCGCATGGCAGCTCGGGGCGCTCGCGTCGGGGAAGCTGTCCGTCGATCCGGAGGGCCTGCGATCTGCCCTCGATGCATTGCTGGAGAACGCGGTCAAGTACACGGATCACGGCGAGACGATCGCGCTCAGGTCCCGGGCGGTGGGGAGCCAGGTCATGATCGAGGTCGCGGACGGAGGCGGCGGGATCCAGCAGGATGCGCTCACGCATATCTTCGAGCGCTTCGCGCGCGCCGACGCCGCTCGCACCCGGGCTCACGGCGGAGTCGGGCTCGGGCTTGCGATCGTCGACGCGATCGCAAAGGCGCACGGCGGCGGCTGCCGAGTCACGACATCCACGCAGGGCTCGACGTTCACCCTCCGCTTCCCGGCGTTCGAGTCGACGCCGGTGTTCTGGTCCGAGGCGGTTACGCCTCGCGCGCCGGCGCCGGACGACGGCCCGGAATCCGGTAGCCGTGGTCGTGACACAGTGACCCCGGCGCGTCCTCGGTGAGCGCGTCGCAATAGCCCTTGCCGTAGGCGGCACGCATGAACGCCGCCACGACGTCGAGGTTCCAGTCCGTGATCTCTCCGGCCTCGCGCCAGAGATCGGTCAGCCGGAGGTCGATGTCGAGCTCGAGCAGATCGATACGTGACGGCTTCTTACCCATGAAACGAGGGTAGGAAAGGCGTCGGACGGCATCGCTTTACCCGCGTGTCGGAAGGCGTGGCCAGGCCCGTTTCCAGGTCTTTCCCCGGTCAGCCGTCCGCCAGAGCTGGCCCATGACGCCGTTGCCGGCGACAATCCAGGCGCTGCCCGCACCGGTGGCTGCGACCGACGTGATCGGAGACGGAGCGCGCAGCCGCGACCAGGTCCGCCCGCGGTCGACGCTGTGGAGCAGCAGGCGCTCACACCACAACCAGACCTCGGCATCGCGCGCGACCGCCGGCTCGCACGCGTGTGGAATCTCCGAGATCGTCCAACTTCGGCCGCGGCTGCGGCTCAGCGCTAGAACCGGAAGGCAGTTGCGAACTCCGACTGCGGCGAGGAGATCCGGCGCGACCGCGACCGAAGCCGACGCGGGCGCTGAGGAACTCGACGTCGCCGATGTTCGGGCCGGGGCCGGCGGGAAACGCCGAGGGCGCGCTGCGCTGCAACTTCACCGACCCGGCATGCGTCACGCGCAGCTCGCCGAAGTGGCCCGAAGCAACGACGGATACCACCGCGAGGACGGCAACTCGAAGCACGATCTCAGAGTAGTACGGTTGGACTCGTGGCCAAGCTCCACTTCGGCCCGGCGCGCGTACCGTCGCGCGAGAGCCCGGAGGAGGCGATCGCGCTCCTACGCGAACGCGGCTACACGGCCTGCGAGATCGACTTCGAGGGCAAGTTCTGGATGGACTACGCGTGGGCGGAGCGGTTCGGAGAGCTCGCCCGCGACGCAGGCGTCGTGCTCTCGGTCCACGCGCCGATCGCCGGCTTCATGGGACACGCGGAGCGCGGCAAGAAGCTCAACATGGCGATCGGCATGCTCGACCACTCGGCGGGTATCGCGAAGAGCTGCGGCGCGGAGCTCGTCGTCTTCCATCCCGGTTTCCTTCTCGGACGCGAACGGGACGCGGCACTCGACGCCGTGGTGGAGCAGCTCGGCGAGCTACGCGAGCGGCTGGAGAAGAAGGACCGGGCGGTCCCGTTCGGCGTGGAGATCATGGGACGAGTGCGAGAGCTCGGCACGGCAGAGGACGTCTTCGCCATCTCCGCGCGGTGCGGCTGGGTCCGGCCGGTGCTCGACTTCGCGCACCTGCACGCGGTCACGGACGGCGGCTTCACTGAGACAGCTGCCTTCGCCGCCATCCTTGCAGGGGCGGATCAGGTGCTCGAACCGGCGGCGCCGTTCCACATCCACTTCTCGGACATCGCCTACGCCAACCGCAACGAGACGAAGCACCTTCCCTACGGCGAGGGAACGTTGCGCGTGGAGCCGCTCGGGAAGGCGCTGAAGAAGTTCACGCGTCCGGCGACGGTCATCAGCGAGTCGCCGGACCTGGCTTCCAGCCTCGCGATCCGCGAGGAGCTCTACGCGGCCGTGGGAACACGTTCGGCGAGTCGCGCCTCGAGCTCAGCTGCGTCGGCTTCGCGGTCCCGGGCACGCAGGAACTCCGCGTAGGGAGGGAGCACGTCGAGCAGGATGCGGCAGTGTTCGCTGCCGCTGAGGACCTCGACGGCTTCGCGGAACAGCGTCTCCGCTTCGTCGTCACGCCCCTGCGCCGCGCGCACCTGCGCGAGCGCGACGCGCGTCGTCGCGCGTGACGTCACGTCCTCGGCGCTCACAGTGTCGCGACCCGCGAGTGCATAGTTTTCCGCCTCGTCGATTCGACCCTGTTCCAACAGCAGCTGAGCCAGGAGGCGCTGGCTCTCGCACAGCGTGCCGCGTTCCCGCATCGGGGCGAGTAGGCGGATCGATTCGCGGAAGAGCTTCTCGGCCCGCGCGAGATTTCCCGTGCTCCAGGCCACTTGGGCGAGTTGCCGGGACGTCCACGCGATCTCCGATACCGACGCCGTCTCACGGTAGAGGTCGAGTGATTTCGTCAGCCAACCGTGGGCCTGCTCGTACTCCCCGCGCACACGGTGGAGCGTGCCTTTCGACTGGGCGGCGCTCGCGCGCGCGACGATGCTGCCGCTTTCTTCGGCCAGCGCGAGAGCGCGATCGATCAGCGGCTCCGCCTTGTCGTCTTCCATGCGGCCGATCTGGATTCCGGCGAGCTGGAGCGCAGCCCTCGCCTCGTGGTCCTTCCGCCCTGCTGCCCGCGCCGCCTCGAGCGCCTGCTCCTCGAACTCCTCGGCTTCGGCGAGGCGGCCGACCCATCTCGCGACGCGCGCGCGCCGGTCGAGGGCGCTGAAGCGGCCCTCGTGGTCATCGGCCTCGACGACGGCGAGCGCCTCATCGGCGAGCTCTGCCGCACGAACGAGCTCACCATCGAGCGACGCCGCGGTCTCGGAGAGCGCGGTCAGCGCCCTGGTTTGAACGTCACGCGCGCCTTCGGCGGCGGCTTCCTCGGCGAGGACGCTCATCTCGTCGCGTACGACCGGGAGATCCCCGAGCTGCCACGCCGCCCGCGCGGCGAGGAACCGGCGCCACAGCGTCGGCTCGAGCTCTGCGGAGCGCAGGAGCAGCTTCCGCGCCGACACATTCGACTCGAGCGCGAGCGCGCGCTTACCGGCTGCTTCGAGCGCTCTCGCCGCGATCTGGGCGAGCTCCGCGGGGGGACGCCCGTCGAGCTCCGCATACAGGGCGGTGGCGTGGTCGAGGTGATACGCGCGGACCTCGAGGAGCTCCTTGTCGGCCTTCTGTCGGAGCCACTCCGCAAAACGTGTGTGGTACTCCGCGCGGCTCGACTTCGAGAGGCCGGTGTACGCGACTTCGCGGATGAGAACGTGCTTGAAGCGGTAGGCCGATTCGCCGCTGATGGTCGACCGTTCCTCGCGCGTGACGAAATCGCGCAGGAGCAGGTCGTCGAGCATGTCCTCGAGATCGTCAGCGTCGTATTCCGGCGACAGGTGGTCGACCGCCCCTGCCCAGAAGACCCGACCGATCACGGATCCGCGTTGCAAGATGACCTTCTCGCCGGCCGGCAGTCGGTCGATGCGGGCTGCGATCAATGCTTGCAGCGTGTCGGGGATGCGGTCGCCGTGGGCACCCTCCTCGAGGAGCATCCGCACCGTCTCCTCGACGAACAGCGGATTGCCTTCGGTCTTGTCCAGGAGGCGGGCGCGAACGTTCTCGGGCACGTCGTGCTCGGCGAGCAGCGCCTCGGCGAGAGCCTCGCTCTCCTCGCGCGCGAGCGGCTCGAGCTCGATCGCGGTCGAGCGAACACGCCCTCCGCCCCACCCCGGCCGCACGTCGAGCAGCTCTGGCCGCGCGAGGCAGAGGATCAGCAGCGCGCGTTCGCGGACCCACTGCGCCAGGTGGTCGATCAGCTCGAGCAGCGGCTCCTCGGCCCAGTGGATGTCCTCGAAGACGAGGATCAGCGGCTGGACGTCGGCAAGCTCGTCGACGAATTCGCGTGCCGCCCAGGCGATCTCGGGCTGGCCGCGCTCGCCCTCGACCGCTTCCATCACGCCCGACGCGAGACCGAGCAGCTCCGCGATCGCCTCGTCCCCGCAGCATTCGATCAGCTTCTGCTTTGCGGTCTCCATCGGGTCGTCGTCCGTGATCCCGGCGGCCGCCTTCACCATCTCGGCCAGAGGCCAGTACGTGATTCCTT
>WNFU01022448.1_pt1 | contig 11478 bp, 16 predicted proteins | sample 5400121 | NCBI WGS metagenome assembly WNFU01 (sample SAMN13153360, study PRJNA577476) | soil metagenome | isolation source: 100 cm soil or saprolite under grassland replicate 1 | place: USA:California | collected 2016-06-15 | reverse complement strand
GTGATGGTCGATCTGAATTTCGACCGCGTTCGGCCGCCCGTGCTCCTGAACCTGAACGAGGTGCCGGAGCTCCGCGGGTGGTCGCGCGGGAATGGAACCCTCACCCTCGGCGCCGGTCTGACCTACGCCGAGGCGATGGAGCCCCCGCTCTCCGAGGCGTTCCCGGCGCTCGCTGAGGCCTCGCGCACCGTCGGCGGACCGCAGATCCGAAACCGTGGAACGATCGGCGGGAACCTCGGCACCGCCTCTCCGGCGGGAGATGCGCTGCCTCCGTTGCTCGTCTCAGGGACCGAGGTTGTCGTGATGAGTGTCGAAGGGTCTCGGCTCGTGCCACTCCACGAGTTCCTGCTCGGCCCGAAGCGGAACGACCTCCGCGACGACGAGTTGATCGTTGCCGTCGAAATGGGCACCGGTACGCCTGCAAGCCGGCAGACGTTCATGAAGGTCGGCCCACGCAACGCGATGGTGATCGCTGTCGTTTCGCTCGCGCTTCGCGTCGACCAAGACCTGCGCGCCGCCTTCGGCTCGGCCGGACCGGTGCCGCAACTCGTGCGGGCGCGCCTCGACGAGGCCGAGACCTTCCCGGATCGTGTGGCGGACGCCGCCGCGCCGATCGACGACGTTCGCGGGACGGCGACCTATCGCCGCCATGCGCTACGCGTCCTGACGGAGCGCGCGCTGGAGCGCTGCCTGGCATGAAGATCTCGCTCAGCGTCAACGGGGAAAGGCACGAGACCGAGATCTGGGAGGGCGAGAGCCTGCTCTTCGCACTGCGCGAGCGGCTCGGCCTGCCCGGCTCCAAGAACGCCTGCGAGCAGGGCGAGTGCGGTTCCTGCTCCGTGCTGCTCGACGGGACCCTCGTCTGCGCCTGCCTCGTCCTGGCGGCGCAGGCGGACGGTCACGAGCTCGTCACCGTCGAGGGGCTTGCCGAGGACGGACGCCTGCACCCGGTGCAGGAGGCCTTCGCCGAGACCGGCGCCGTTCAGTGCGGCTTCTGCACGCCGGGCCTGATCGTGGCGACCGCCGACCTGCTCGAGCACAACCCCGACCCGAGCGACGACGAGATCCGCGAGGCGCTCTCCGGCAACCTCTGCCGCTGCACGGGCTACGCGAAGATCTTCGACGCCGTCCGCCTCGCAGCCGGGAGAGGCGCGTGAGCGGAAGACCTAGCAACAGACTGTTACAAAGCTCCGGGGCCCGGCAGCTCGAGCTGGGACGCGTGGGGGAGAGCGTCAGACGGGTCGACGCGATCCCGAAGGTGACGGGCGAGTTTGCCTACGCGAGCGACCTCTTCGCAGCGGGGATGCTCTGGGGCCACACCCTCCGCAGCCCGCACGCGCACGCGCGGATCCTCGAGACCGACCTCTCGCAGGCGCTGACGGTGCCGGGCGTCCACGCAGTCCTCACGCACGCCGACGTGCCGGGCGCGAAGACCTACGGTCTCGAGTTCCCCGACCAGCCGGTGCTCGCGATCGACCGCGTCCGCTATTTCGGCGAGCCGGTCGCGCTCGTCGCGGCCGAGCACCCCGAGCAGGCGCGGCGGTCGGCCGAGAAGATCCGTGTGGAGTACGAGCCGCTTGAGCCGGTCGTCGATCCGGAGCGCGCAACCGAGCAGGAGCCGCTCCACGAGGAGAGCCCGACGGCGGGCCACGGCTTCCGCAACGATCCGAGGTCGAATGTTCTCCGCTCGATCGTCGTCCGCCACGGCGACCCCGAAGCGCAGGGCGACGTGTCGGTCAGCGGCGTCTACGAGCTCGGCATCCAGGACCAGGCCTTCCTCGGGCCGGAGTCCGGGCTGGCCGTCCCCGACGGCGAGGGCGGGGTGGACGTCTACGTCGCCACCCAGTGGCTCCACGTCGACCGCGACCAGGTCGCGCCCTGCCTCGGACTGGACAAGGAGCAGGTGCGGATCCATCTCGCCGGGGTCGGGGGCGCGTTCGGCGGGCGCGAGGACCTCTCCATGCAGGTCCACGGCGCGATGCTCGCGCTCCACGCCGACCGGCCGGTGAAGATGGTCTACAACCGCGAGGAGTCGTTCGTCGGCCACGTCCACCGGCATCCCGCGAAGATCTGGGCCGAGGATCGCGCCACGCGCGCGGGAAAGCTCGTCTGCGTCCGGATGCGGATCCTGCTCGACGGCGGCGCCTACGCGTCGAGCTCGACCGCGGTCACCTCGAACGCCGCCGCCTTCGCCTGCGGGCCGTACAAGGTCGAGAACGCGCTCGTCGAGTCGACCTGCGTCTACACGAACAATCCGCCCTGCGGTGCGATGCGTGGCTTCGGCGCGGTGCAGAGCTGCTTCGCTCAGGAGGCCCAGATGGACAAGCTCGCGACCGAGCTCCGGATCGACCCGGTCGAGCTGCGGCTGCTGAACGCGCTCGGCCCGGGCGACACGATGCCGATGGGCCAGCAGGTGACGGGCTCGCTACCCGTGGCCGAGGTGATCCGCCGCGCGGCGGCGCTGCCCGTGCCCGAGCCGGAGGAGCTCCCGCGCGACCCGATCCGCCTGCCCGGAGGCGCGGGCAACACGACGCGCGGCCAAGGGGTCAAGCGCGGGGTCGGGTTCGCGGTCGGGTTCAAGAACGTCTGCTACTCGGAGGGTTTCGACGACGCCTGCGCGGCGCGCGTTCGTCTCTGGGCGGGCGCGGAGGAGGAGCTCGTCGCGGAGGTCCATTGCGCCGCCGCCGAGGTCGGCCAGGGGGTGACGAACGTGATCCTCCAGGTCGCTCGCACCGAGCTCGGGACGGAGAACGTCGCGCTCGCGCAGGGCTCGACGGCGGGCGTCGACTCGGCGGGCTCGGCGTCGGCCTCCCGCCTGACGTGGATGGCCGCCGGCGCTGTGCGGCTGGCCTGTCGCGATGCGCTCGCCGAGTGGCGGCGGACGGGCCGCGAGGTCGACCTCGAGCGCACCTACCACCATCCACGCACGAGCCCGCTCGACCCGGAGACCGGGCAGGTCGTGGGCGAGCGCGTCCATGTCGCGTACATCTGTGCGGCGATGCGCGTCGTCGTCGAGGTGGACGTCGAGCTCGGCCTGACGCGGGTCGTCTGGATCGGCGCCGCCCAGGATGTCGGCAAGGCCCTCAACCCGCAGGCCGTCCACGGCCAGATCGAAGGCGGCACGGCGCAGGGCCTCGGGCTCGCGCTGATGGAGGAGATCCAGACCCGCGACGGCCTGATCACGAACGCGAGCTTCACCGACTACCTGATCCCGACCACGCTCGACATGCCGCCGGTCGACGCCGAGCTCGTCGAGGAGGCGGAGCCCGACGGGCCCTACGGCGTCAAGGGCGTCGGCGAGCCGCCGACGGTCGTCTCGACGGCCGCGGTCGTCTCGGCCCTGCGCGATGCCACCGGCCGCGAGCTGGCGCGGGTACCGGTGCGGCCGGACGAGCTCGTCGGCCTCTAGCCTCCGACTCGCGCCGGATCACGATCGCTACCACTGGATTGAAGTAGGCGTGGTGGCTACCTCTTCAGCGTCAGGGCGGCGCCGAGCGCGAGCAGCAGGAGCCCCGTGACGCGCGGCCACGAGAGCGCCAGCCGGTCGGCTCCGAAGAGGCCGAAGCGGTCGATCGCTGCGCCCATCGCGAGCTGGCCAGCGATCAGGATCGCCACCGTGGCGACGATGCCGATCCGAGAGCCGGCGAAGGTGATCGTGAGGACGATCAGGAGGCTGAGCGCCCCGGCGCTCCAGAGCCAGACCGGCTGGCGTGCGGCCTCGACGAAGCCGTGCAGGCTCTGACGGGCGAGGAGGAGCAGGGCGGCGGCGAGCAGGGCCGTGAGCGCCGTCGCCCATGCGAGTGCCGCGAACACGCCGACCCGATCGCCCAGCCGCGCCATCACCGCCACCTGGATCGAGCCTGCGATCCCCGCCGCGACGGCGAGGGCTGTTGCGAGGGCGCTCACGCCGCGGGCGACGCTACCACGCTTCGCGTTACGCTCCGCCCGTCCTCGACCGAAGGAGGAAAGCCGAGTGATCCGCGTCTTCGTTCTCTATGCCGAGCAGCCCGACCCCGAGCGCTACGAGCAGCACGTCGAGCTCTCGCGGCAGCAGGTTCCGGGCGCGGAGATCCGCCACGGGCACGTCCTCGGCGGCATGCCTGACCCCGACGCGACGCACTACTTCGAGTTCGAGTTCCCGAGTCGGGACGCCTGGAAGGAGGCGCAACCGGGGCTGATGGCCTCGGGGGAGGACGCGCAGGGCCTCGGTGTCCCCTTGCGGGTCTACTTCGCGGAGATCCAGTGAGCCAACCGGACGCGCCCCGGCCGCTGCCGCCGGACGAGCTCGGCTTCGAGCGGATCGTCTACGAGAAGGCGCCGCCGCGGGCGACGATCACGCTCAACCGGCCGGAGATCCTGAACGCGTTCGACTTCCGGATGCTGCGGGAGCTTGCCCGGGCCTGCGAGGACGCATCGTGGGACGACGAGATCCGCGTGGTGGTCCTGACCGGCGCGGGGCGCGCGTTCTGCGTCGGCGCGGATTTGAAGTCCTGGGCGGAGGAGTACCTGGGTAATCCGACCGAGTACTGGAAGTGGTTCGGGGCGTTCAAGGACGCGCACGACAGGCTGCGAGAGATCGGCAAGCCGACGCTGGCGCGGATCAACGGGATCGCGGTCGGGGGCGGGAACGAGCTCCAGATGGCGTGTGACCTCGCGGTGATGGTCGACGACGCCTTCATCCGGCACGTCGGGCCGGAGCACGGCTCGGTCCCGGCCGGCGGCGCGACCCAGTGGCTGCCGATCATGGTCGGCGACCGGCGGGCGCGCGAGATCGTGCTCATGTGCGAGGAGATCCCGGCCGCGCGGGCGGAGGAGTGGGGGCTCGTCAACTGGGCCGTCCCGGCCGGCGAGCTGGACGCGAAGGCCGACGAGGTGGTCGAGTCGCTCGCGCGCAAGCTACCGCAGACGACGCGTTACGCGAAGCAACACCTCAACTTCTGGCGCGACCTCGCCTGGCACCAGACGATCAACCACGCACGCGACTGGCTCGCGCTCTCGATGGCGACCGACGAGCCGCGGAAGGCGATCGAGCGCTTCCTGGAGCGCGAGTGAGCGAGGAGCTCGAGCGGATCGAGGACGAATGGGCGGCTGCGATCGTCGATCGCGACGTCGAGGCGGCTCGGAACATCCTTGCGGAAGACTTCGTCCTTTCGAGCGTGGGCGGGGACAGCGAGCACATGGCGCGGGAGCAGTGGCTGGACGCGTTGCCTCGAATCGAGACGCGCTCGCTGACCTGTACGGATGTGCAGTCGCGGGAGTTCGATGATGTCGCCCTCGTGCGGGCGCGGCTCCGGTGGGAGGCGTCGCTCGGCGAGCACGACCTGACCGGCGACTACGCCGTCGCGGACGTCTTCACCCGGCGCGCGGATCGATGGCGTCCTTCCTGGCGGATCTCGATCCGGCTGGAGCGGGGATGACGGACCTCGCGCGTCGTCAGCGACGTCTGGCTCCGCGGAGACTGCGACGGCGGCGGCTGGCGGCCGCGCTGGCGCTCGTGGGCACGGCTGAATGCGAAATTCCTCCGCGAGGAGCTCGAGGCTTGATCCGGCGCGTCCGCTTCGGCCGGGTCCGAGGGACAGTCCCTCGGCCATGGCCCAAAGGGACGCCCAGGCGAGCAGACGCGGCTCGTACACGGGCGTTCGCCCGGCGGCCGTCGCCACCCAATCGGCCGGACATGGCCGTTCGTGACGTGTCCACGGGACAGACCCTCGGACCTGGCTGGTACGGACATGGCTGAGCTCGTCCTGGTCGAGCGGGACGGGCCGATCGCCGTCGTGCTCCTCAAGGCGCGCTCACGGAGCTCGACCGCGACGAGGGCGTCCGCTGCCTCGTCCTCGGCGGCTCCGAGCGCGTCTTCGCCGCGGGCGCCGACATCGGCGAGCTGGCGCGCTCGTCCGCAATCGACCTCTACTACCAGCGGCGCGTCGAGCGCTGGGACGCGATCCGCTCGCTCTGGACGCCCCTCGTCGCCGCTGTCTCCGGCTACTGCCTCGGCGGCGGCTGCGAGCTGGCGATGTCGTGCGACCTGATCGTCGCGTCCGAGACGGCGCAGTTCGGCCAGCCCGAGACCGGGCTCGGGATCATCCCGGGCGCCGGCGGCACGCAGCGGCTCACCCGCGCGGTGGGCAAGGCGCTGGCGATGGACGTGATTCTCAGCGGCCGCCGCCTCTCCGCCCGCGAGGCACTCCAGGCGGGCCTCGTCTCCCGCGTCGTTGCGAAGGAGGCCTGGCTCGAGGAGGCGAAGCGGGTCGCGCGCGACATCGCCGAGAAGGGCCCCGTCGCGACACGGCTCGCCAAGGAGTCGGTCGACCGCGCGGACGAGACGACCCTCGCCGCGGGGCTCGAGGCCGAGCGGCGCGCGCTCTACCTTGCGTTCGCCTCCGAGAACGCGAAGGAGGGCCTGACCGCCTTCACCGAGAAGCGCAAGCCCGACTTCAAGGGCCGCTGACCGGACTCACGCGTTTCCTGGAGCCGCCGCCGCTGCGCACGCAGGCGGCGGCTCCAGGCCGAGGAGCGGGCGCGCGACCTGGCTCGAGCTCTTCTTCGACCTCGTCTTCGTGGCGGCGATCGCGCAGATCTCGTACGTCCTCACCCGCGACCTGACCTTCGTCGGCTTCCTCCGCTACCTCGGGCTCTTCGTCCCGATCTGGTGGGCCTGGATGGGCTTCACCTTCTACGCGAACCGGTTCGACACCGACGACCTCCCGTACCGGCTCCTGATCCTGCTCGCGATGCTCGCCATCGCCGCCCTCGCCGTGAACGTCCGAGACGCCCTCGCCGGCGGCTCGGCCGGGTTCGCCCTCTCCTACGCGTGCGTCCGGCTCGTGCTGCTCGCCCTCTACGCCCGGGCTCGCCGCCACGTCGAGAGGCGCGCCCGGGCGCGACGCTCTACCTCGGCTTCTTCGGCGCGTCGGTCGTCCTCTGGCTCCTCTCGATCGCGGTGCCGGAGCCCGGGCCGCTACTGGCTCTGGGCCGTCGGCTCACACTCGAGCTGAGCGCCCCGATCTTCGGCTGGCGGCTGATTCCGCAGGCGCCGGTCGACCCGCGCCACCTGCCGGAGCGGTTCGGGCTGCTGACGATCATCGTGCTCGGCGAGTCGGTGCTCGCGGTCGTCGTCGGGACGGCCGACGTCCAGTGGCACGTCTCGACCGCGCTCGCCGCGACCGCCGGCTTCGTCTCGGCTGCCGCTCTCTGGTGGCTCTACTTCGACTTCCTCGACGACACCCTGGTCGGACGCTCGATCGCGCGAGGGCTCGTCTTCACCTATACGAACTTCCTCGTCGTGGTCGGCCTCGCCTCGCTCGGGACGGGCGTGAAGCTGGCCGTCCTCGCAACCGGCCCCGGCACTCGCTACGACAACAGCGGCTGGTACTCGGCGCGGGCACCGCGATCTTCATGCTCGGGCTGGTCGCGATCCAGCTGGCGACTCCGCCGCTGATCTTCGACGTCGACGTCTGGATCCAGCTTGGCACTGTCGCGCTGGCGGGTGCTCTCGCCGTCGTCAGCTCGGCGTTCTCACCGCTGGCGATCGCCTGGCTGGTGGCCGTCGCGCTGGTGCTCCAGGTCGTAGTCGAGCTTGCCCGCCACGAGGAGCACGTGCGCGGGGAGAGTCCGGTCTAACCGTCTAGCTCGGCGGGGACGAGCTCCAGCTCGAGCTCTCTCCCCCCGCGCAGAATCCGCATGGGCACCCGCTCGCCGATCCGCTCCCCGACCATCAGGCGCTGGATGTCGAGGACGCCGTCGACCGGCGTGCCGTCGAGCTCGACGATCAGGTCCTCCGGCAGCAGCCCTGCTGCGGCCGCCGGTGTGCCTTCGAGCACCTGCACCACCTCGACTCCGGCCTCCCGATCGAGGCTGCGGGCCAGCCGGGGCGGCAGCGGGCGTGTCCCGCCCGCAATGCCGAGGTAGGCGCGCCGGAAGCGGCCTTCGGTCATCAGCGCGCCGACGATCTTCCGAGTCGCCGAGTTGACGGGCACCGCGAGGCCGAGCCCGACGCCGGCGACGGCGGTGTTGACGCCGACGACGTGTCCGCTCCCATCGGCGAGCGCGCCGCCGGAGTTGCCGGTCTGGATCACGTTGTCGACGACGCGCCCGCCTTGAGTCGGCAGCGAGCGGCCCAGCGCCGAGACGACGCCTGCGGTGACCGACCCGGCGAAGCCGTTCGGGTTCCCGATCGCGACGACCAGCTGCCCGACGCGCAGCCGCTCGGCGTCGCCGAGCTCCGCCGGGACGAGATCCTGCGCGTCGGCGCGCAGGACGGCGAGGTCGGAGTGCGGGTCGGAGCCGACGATCTCGAAGCCGAGCTCGCGGCCGTCGATGAACGACGCCCGGCCGCCGCGGCCGTCGCTTCGCGCCACGACGTGGGCGGAGGTGAGCATGAACCCGTCGGGGGTGATCACGACAGCGCTACCGCCCCCGTCCAGGCGCCGGCCGCCGCGGACGCGGTGCGAGACGCGCAGGTTCGCAACGGACGGAGCGAGCCGCTCCGCGACGCCGATGACCGCACGCGAGTAGGCGTCGAGCGCCTCGGCCTCGGCTGCATTCGGCTGCTCGGCGCCGTTGTGTTCGGGCCCGCCGAGAGCGTTGATGAAGGTCGGCTGCGCCACGCGGCCAAGCTAGCAACGCGCCGAGGCCCACCGACGGACGATCCCGGGCGCGCGCCTCCTCTGGTTAAGGCACGCCCAACCTCCTCCCCACGGCGAGCGTAACGGGAATGGGCGCACGCGTGTGTAACGGGTCGTGCCGGATCTGTAACAACGGGCCTACTGCGGCGCGGTGGGCGCTGCCGTGCCAGAGTCTCCGTGGAAGCGAGACGAGGAGGCGTCGCATGGCTGAGGTCGAGACGAGCCGGGAGGGAGCGGTCCTGACGATCACGCTGAATCGGCCCGACGTCCTGAACGCCCTGAACGCCGACCTGCACAGGGCGCTCGCCGGCGCCCTGAAAGAGGCCCGGGGCGCAGACGTGCGCGCGGTCGTGATCACCGGCGCGGGGCGCGGCTTCTGCGTCGGCCAGGATCTGAACGAATTCCGCGAGGCGGCGGGCGACATCGCCACCCGGCTTCGCAACGGCTACCACCCGAACGTCCTCGCCATCCGCGCGCTCGAGAAGCCGGTGCTCGCGTCGGTGAACGGCCCGGCGGCGCAACCTTTGTCCCGGCCTTCATCAACGTCGGCCTCGTGCCCGACTCCGGGGGGACGTACTTCGTCCGGCGTCTGCTGGGTACCGCCAGAGCCTTCGAGTGGATGACCTCCGGCCGGCGGCTGAGCGCGGCCGAGGCGCTCGAGTGGGGGCTCGTCTCGGAGGTGATCGAGGACGAGCGCCTGCCCGCTGGCGCCGCCGAGCGGGCAGCCGAGCTCGCCGCGCTGCCGACGCGCGGGATCGCGCTCAGCAAGCGCCTCTTCGACCACGCCGAGCACACCACGCTCGAGGAGCAGCTCGAGCTCGAGGCGCAGCTTCAGGCCGCCGCGACCCGGACGGACGACTTCCGAGAGGGCGTCGCCGCCTTCCTCGAGAAGCGCGGCCCGCGCTTTCAGGGATCGTGAGCGCTCGTTAGGATCGGCTCATGGAGACCACAGCCGCCTCAGCCATCCCGCAGCACCCGATCCGCCTCATCGTGAGCGACGACCTCCAGCGCAACCGCCTGACCGTCTTCTTCCGCCTGATCCTGGCGATTCCGCACTTCATCTGGGTCACGCTCTGGGGCGTGATCGCGATCCTCGCCTACATCGTCAACTGGTTCGCGACGCTCTTCATGGGCCGCTCTCCCGAAGGGCTGCACAACTTCCTGGCGACGTTCCTTCGCTACTCGACACACGTCCGCGCATACACCCTGCTCGTCGCCGATCCGTTTCCGGCCTTCACGGGGAGGCCGGGGAGCTACCCGATCGACGTCGAGATCGACGGCCCCGAGCGGCAGAACCGGCTGACCGTCTTCTTCCGCTGGATCCTCGCGATCCCGGCGCTCCTGCTCACGTACCTTCTCGGCCAGCTGAACCAACTCCTCGCGATCTTCAGCTGGTTCATCGCGCTCGTGCTCGGCCGGGTACCGGAGGGCCTGCGCAACTTCGCCGCGCTCGCGATCCGGATCGAGACGCAGACCTACGGCTACCTGATGCTGCTGACCGGGCGGTATCCGAGCTTCAACGTCGGCGTCTCGGCCTAGCGCTTACAGACGGCCGCACCGGCAAAGCCGGCACGGCCTCTCTGGTCGGCGTCGCAAGCGAGCGCCTTTAGCCCCCGGAGCTCGAGGCGCAGCGCGACAGCCCGAGCCCCTTCCGGGCGACTCTGTCCTGGTCGGCGTCGCTCGAGCGGAGCTTCTGGAACGCGCTCCGTACCGCCTGCGCGTCGTTGTTCTTCACCGCATCCCGCAGCTGCGCGGCCGCGGCCACCTCGTCGTCGGCGATCTTCAGCCACCGATCGAAGCGCGGCTGGAGCTCCTGCGGCGGCTCGAGCCTCCTGAGCTCGTCGTTTCCTTCCCTGATCACCGGGAGCGCCTTGTCGATCGCCCCGGCCAGCTGCGACTGGTCGCCGGGGTTGATGCCCGCCATCGCCCGGGTCACCTTCTGCTCGTATTTCCTGCAGACCGCGTTCGCGCGATCGACGAACTGCTTGCGTGAGAGCCGCGCCTTGCCGCCGCAGCCCGCGACGACCACGGCGGCGGTGAGGGCAAGTGGAAGAACGATCCGCGCCATCAGATCGTCTTGAACTGCTCGAAGGGCTGGCGGCAGCTTCGGCAGTAGCGCAGCGAGCGGCAGGGAGTCGGCCCGAAGATGTTCTCGAGCGCGGTGGCGCGGGAGCCGCAGTACGGGCAGCGGAAGGCCTTCGACTCGAGCTGGACGAGCTTGGGACCCTCCGGCGCTCGTGGCGGGGGCGGAGAGAAGCCGCTCGCGCGGAGCTTTTCGCGTCCCTCGGGGGTGATCCGGTCGGTCGACCAGGAGTCGTCGAGCACGACCTCGACCTCCGGCACCGCGCCGAGCTCGGCAATCCGGTGGGACATCTGCTCGCGCATCGTCTCCAAGGCCGGACAGCCGAGGAACGTCGGCGTGAACTCGACGCGGACGCGCCCGTCCTCGACCTCGATGCCGCGAATCACGCCGAGGTCGACGACGGAGACGACGGGAATCTCCGGATCCGGGATCTCCGCGAGCGCGGACCAGACCTCGGCCTCGGTCACCATCGCGCCGCCGGGATGCTCCGCCGAACCATCGTCATCTCCTCCCAGAGCGGGGCGAGCTCGGACGTGTGCCCGTCTCGCAGCTGCGAGTCGAGGAGCGCCGCCGAGAGCGGCCGGAGCTCCTCGAGCGCAGCCGTGAAGCGCGGCTCGGCCTCGAGCCGGTCGAACCACATCTGCGCGTGCATCCGGTGGTAGACCTCCTCGCGGTCGATCTTGGCCGCGAGGCCCGCGAGCTCGGCGTCGTCGGACTGCTTCAGCCGCTCGAGCCGGATCGCGTCGGCCTCCTCGTAGAGGTGGTGGCGCG
>WNFU01008522.1_pt2 | contig 11478 bp, 11 predicted proteins | sample 5400121 | NCBI WGS metagenome assembly WNFU01 (sample SAMN13153360, study PRJNA577476) | soil metagenome | isolation source: 100 cm soil or saprolite under grassland replicate 1 | place: USA:California | collected 2016-06-15 | reverse complement strand
CCCTCAGATCACCTTGTCCACTCTGCGTCAGGACATCGGCGGTCTCGATTTCGGGTCCACGGCCGAGTTCGTCGACTTCACCCACCCCACGCTTGTGAATGGCAAGCGCTCGACGTTCTATCCGAGCCTCAGCCTGCCGTTCATCACGCCGGGTTCCTTCCTCACACCCAAGGTCGGCGTGCACTACACGTACTACTCGCTTGATGAGATCCCAGTGATCCCGGGCTCGGTAGCACCGAGACCGATTTCGAACATCCCGGCGTTCCCGGATTCGATCAGCCGCACGCTTCCCGTTTTCAGTCTCGACACCGGACTGATCTACGAGAGGGAGACCCAGGCGTTCGGACAGGCGGTGACGCAGACGCTCGAACCGCGTTTCTACTATGTGTACGTCCCGTTTCGCGACCAGAACCAGATTCCGCTGTTCGACACCGCGATCGCAGACTTCAACTACGCTCAGATCTTTTCCGAAAACAGGTTTTCCGGGGGCGACCGCATCAACGACGCGCGTCAGCTCACTGCAGCAGTAACGTCACGCATGCTTCTGCCCTCGAGCGGGCAGGAAGTGCTGCGCGGCACCTTCGGCCAGCGCTACTATTTCAGCGATCAACGGGTCACGCTCAGTCCTACGGACGCGCCGCGCACCTACAGCGCGTCGAACTGGCTCGCCGCGCTGTCGGGGCGCGTGAGCCAGCACTGGACCATCGAGGGAGCTTCCGAATACGATCAACGCGATCGCCGCACCGAGCGCTTGACCCTGGCAGCGCGCTATCGGCCCGAGGGGCTCAAGGCGCTCAACCTGAGCTACCGGTACCTGAGCGGTGACATTACGACGACGGTTCCGCTCAAGCAGGTAGACCTGTCGGCACAGTGGCCGATCTTCGGTCGCTGGTATGGCGTCGGACGCTTCAACTACTCGCTCGCCGACAGCCGGATCGTCGAGGGCATAGGCGGACTGGAATACGGGGCCGACTGCTGGACGAGCCGCATCATCATGCAGCGATTCGCACTGACGGCCGGCACCTCGTCGTCGAGCGTGTTCTTGCAGCTGGAGCTGAACGGCTTTTCGCGCCTCGGGTCCAATCCCCTCGAGGCCTTGAAACGCAACATTCCGGGTTACCAGCGGATCAACGCTCTTTCACCCGACAGGAAACCCGGCGAATCATTTGATTTCTACGACTGATGGCTTGACAATGAAACGATGAGATTTCAACTTACCATTCTGTTGCTGGCGGTGTGTGGCGCGGCGTTCGCGCAAAGCGCTCGCCCGGAGCAGGCTGCCGCGGCGCGCATCGACTTGATCGACCGGATCGTCGCGGTAGTCAACAAAGAGGTGATCACGCAGTACGACCTGGCGGAGCGGATGAATCGCGTGCAGAAGGAGTTGCAGCGGCGCGGAACGTCCCTTCCCGATCGCGGTGAGATCGAGCGCCAGGTGCTGGAGCGCCTCATCATCGAAAAAGTTCAGTTGCAATACGCCCGGGAGACTGGGGTGCGCGTGGATGATTTGGAGCTCGATCGTACCCTCAGCCGGGTCGCCGAGGGGAACAAGCTCTCATTGACGGAATTCCGGCAGACGCTCGAGCGCGATGCGATCCCTTCGAGCAGCTGGAAACCCGGCGTGCCCGCGCCGAGGAAGCGGTCAAGCGGCTCAGGGACGGCGCGGAGTTCGCCCAGCTCGCCGCCGCCTACTCCGATGCGCCGGATGCGCTTCAGGGAGGTGTGATGGGTTGGCGCAGTCAGCAGCGGATGCCGGAGTTGTATGTCGAGGCCTTGAGGGGCCTGAAGCCCGGAGACATCAGCAGTGTGTTTCGAAGCCCCGCCGGATTCCACGTAGTCAAGCTCCTCGAGCTGCGCGGCGCCGGCGCGCCTCTGCTCGTGGAGCAGGCGCACGTGCGTCATATTCTGGTACGCACCAACGATCTCGTTTCCGAGGACGAGGCCAACAGGAAGCTGCGCAGCCTGCGGGAACGGATTGTAAACGGAGTGAACTTCGCCGAGCTCGCCCGCCTGAATTCGGACGACGGCTCGGCCTCTCGGGGTGGAGATCTGGGATGGATCTATCCGGGCGATACCGTGCCGGAATTCGAGCGCGCTTTTACGGAGTTGAAGCCGATGGATGTAAGCCAGCCTGTCAAGACTCCGTTCGGATGGCATCTCATTCAGGTGCTCGAGCGGCGTACGGCCGACATGTCTTCCGAGCGCAGGCGCGTCGAGGCGCGCAAGGCTCTTCTCGACAGAAAGGGTGACGAGGCCTATCAGGAATGGCTGCGCCAGTTGCGCGATCGCGCGTACGTGGAAATGCGGCTCGAAGAACGGTGAACGCCCGACTTGAAAAGCCGGCGGTGTCCCGGGCAGCCGTTGCCTCGGGCTCGAATTCCGTCCCGGTCATAGCGGTGACCTCCGGGGAGCCGGCGGGCATCGGTCCGGATATCTGTCTGGCCCTCGCGCGACAGAGGTTTGCCGCGCGCATCGTGGTTCTTGGAGACCGGGAGATGCTCGAGAGCCGCGCCCGGCAACTCGGGCTCCGGGTGCGGCTGTGTGATCCCGGCGCGGGCTTGATATCGGATTCGATCGCGTGTCTGCATATCCCGCTCTCAACCACCTGTCGGGCAGGCACGCTTGATCGGCGCAACGCGCCTTACGTGATTTCGCTTCTCGACCGCGCAATCGCAGGCTGCAAGGCAGGCGAGTTCGCGGCGCTCACGACCGCACCGGTGCACAAGGGCGTCATCAACGACGGCGGCATCCCCTTCATCGGCCACACGGAGTATCTCGCCGAGCGTACCGGCGCTGCTCAGGTGGTCATGATGCTCGCGGGCGGGGGCCTGCGCGTCGCGCTTGCGACCACGCACCTCGCCTTGAAAGACGTGCCGCGCGCGCTGACCCGCAAAGGCCTCGAACGGACCATCCGGGTTCTCCACGCGGAGCTCATCCGCCGGCTCGGCATCTCCGCGCCGCGGATTCTGGTCGCCGGTCTCAATCCGCATAGCGGCGAGGGCGGTTATTTCGGGCGAGAGGAAATCGAAGTGATCGGACCGGTTCTCGAGAAATTGCGCGCGGAAGGTTTGCGGCTCACAGGGCCTCTGCCGGCGGATACGCTGTTTGTTCCGGATCGGCTCGCTGGGGCTGATTGCGTACTTGCGATGTATCACGATCAGGGCTTGCCCGTGCTCAAGTACGCGAGCTTCGGGAGGGGCATCAACGTCACGCTCGGCTTGCCCATGATCCGCACCTCGGTCGACCACGGCACGGCGATCGAGCTTGCCGGCACCGGTCGGGCAGAACCCGACAGCCTCATCGAGGCGGTCGAGGCGGCGATCGAGATGGCACAAGCCGAGGCTCGGACGGTCCGCTAGACAGTGGCCACGTCTCGGCATGTCCCGCGAAAAAGATTCGGTCAGCACTTTCTCGTCGACCCGGGGGTCATCGAGCGGATCGTTTCCGCAATCGATCCGCACCGGCGCGAGCACATCGTCGAAATCGGCCCCGGGCTCGGGGCGCTGACGACGCCGTTGCTCGAGCGCGTCGGGCACCTTCACGTCGTCGAACTCGACCGGGACCTGAGCGAGCGCCTGCGTGAGCGCTACCCCGCCGATCGCCTGACGGTACACCAAGCCGATGCGCTGTGCTTCGACTTTGCGACGCTGCCTGCGCCTCTTAGAGTCGTGGGCAACCTCCCTTACAATATTTCCACCCCCCTCTTGTTCCACGTTGCCGCCGCGGCGGCCAGGTGCACGGATCTCCATTTCATGCTGCAGCACGAGGTCGTAGAACGGATGGTCGCGAAGCCTTCCGAACCCCAATACGGGCGGCTGTCGGTCTCGCTGCAGTATCGCTTCCGCCTCGAGCGGCTTTTCACGGTCGCCCCCGAGTCATTCCGGCCACCGCCCAAAGTTCACTCTGCAGTCGTGCGGCTCGTACCGCGGCCTTCGACGGAGCTCGATGCCCTGAATGAAGCCGGCTTCTCCGGGATCGTTACGCAGGCGTTTTCGATGCGGCGAAAGACTCTGAGAAACACGCTCTCGAGTCTGATTTCCGCAACCGACCTCGCCGAACTCGGCATCGACCCGGGCAAGCGTGCACAAAACCTCCCGGTTGCGGCTTTTGTCACAATCGCCAACCGGCTCGCGCAGCGTCGTACCTAGACCGCGCAAACGCCCGCTGGCAAAATGGTGTATAGATAGATCGATATGAGGTTTGAAGCAGGGGGACGGCGATGGGCCTTCTTGACGACCTGAAAAAACAGGCCGACTTGGTGAAGACCCAGCAGATTCATCAGCAGAATCTGCAGGGGGACAAGCTCAAGCTGGTCGAAGACAAGATGAAACAGACGTTCCAGTACGTGCACGAACTGCTCAAGCAGCTCGCGGTGGTCAAGCCCACCAGCCCCCTCGTGTACTCGATCCCTGGGGTCGCCGATTTCAGGAATCTCGTGTTCACCGAGTCGTTCATCGACTACCGGAAAAAGCGCATTAACGACAAGGAATATTTCGACACGACGCATTTCTTCGTCAAGTGGGCCGGCCCTGACGCCGTGGTGATCGAGAAAGACATGCCGCCCGTGATGCAACGCATCCGTGAGTCTCTTTGGCTCAGCAAGGTCAAATTCGTGGAGGAGGAAAAGAAGAGCGCCAAGGGTTTCGTCATCGGCGCCAAGTTCATCGTTCCGGCCGCGGTCCTCACGGACATCATCATCAAGGCGGACCACGAGCAAGGCAAGCTGCACTTCCAGGCGACGCATCTCTTTGGCCTGGGGGTGGAGTACCTATCGGTTCCGGCGCAGGAAATCAGCGACGACATGCTGGAAGACTTCGCCAAGACACTGATCGGGCAGCAGAGCGAGATCCGCAAATACCGCGTTGCCGGGGCGCCCGGAACTTTTCGCTGAGCGCCCGCGCGCGAGCACCCAGCCCTTGGAGCATCGTCGAGCCTACTTGCGCTCGATCAATTCGATCTTGTAGGTGTCGGGGTCCTCGATAAAGGCGATCACCGTCGTCCCGTGCTTCATCGGCCCCGCCTCGCGCGTGACCTTTCCCCCGCGGCGCTTCACTTCCTCGCAAGCCTTGTAAGCGTCATCCACTGCGATGGCGATGTGGCCGTAAGCGTTGCCGAGCTCATACTTGTCCACGCCCCAATTGTGGGTCAGTTCGAGCACCGCGGTATCGGTTTCGTCGCCGTAACCGACGAAAGCCAGGGTAAATTTTCCGTCAGGATAGTCCTTGCGGCGGAGCAGCCGCATGCCGAGAACCTCGGTGTAGAAGCGCAGCGACCGCTCCAGATCGCCTACTCGCAACATGGTGTGGAGAATTCGCATCGATGCTCTTCCTATAGATCCGGCAAGGTCAACGCCCGGGCACTCAATTCGCGCCGCGCCGCCCGATGGTCCGGATACACAAGCGCGACGATATCCCAGAAGCGCGGTGAATGGTTGAGCTCTCGCAGGTGGGCGAGTTCATGCGCGGCCACGTAGTCGATGAGATGCGGCGGCAGCATCATCAGGCGCCAGCTGAGGAGTATTCGCCCGTTGGAGCCGCAGCTGCCCCAACGGCTCTGCGCGTTGGAAAGCCCCACGACCAAGACGCGAAGCCCATGCATGCGCGCCAGCTCCGCAACCCGTTCACGGAAAAACTCCAGCGCCTGCCCCCGCATCCAATCGAGCGCCCTCTCGCGCAGGCTCGCCCCGTCGGCGAGCCCGAACTCGAGCCTATCCTGCGAGAACCACACGCCGATCTCTCCATGCCGCAGCGCCAAGGTCACAGTGCGCCCGAGCCACGGCAGTCGCGCCCCGGCCTCCCACACGAGCGGTCGCCGGCGCGGCTCGGCGAGCCGTCTGCGGATCCAGCGCTCCTTTTCCCGGATGAACGCCTCGATATCCGCGATCGTGGCACGGCGTGGTGCGCGCGCCTCGATTCCGTCCCCATCGACGAATAGCGCGATGGTTCGCCGCCTGGCGCGCACAAGGTGGTAGCTCAGCATGCCGCCCGCGAACTGAAGTTGGCGAAGACGCCCGACGATCTCCGCTCGCGGCGGGACGTCAAATGGAAGCTGCAGCTGCCTCAGCGCCGGGGACATAGACTGGCCATGCGGCCCTCGATCCACTCCTCGACCGACAGGTTCAGCGACTCCGGTGTGTGAGCACGCGAATCGATCGGCGGTCCGACCTCCACTGTCACTGTTCCCGGACGCTTGAGAAAGGCGTTGCGGCCCCAGAACAGGCCCGCGTTGTGCGCGACCGGCACGACCGACGCGCCGCATTTCACCGCAAGCCATGCGCCGCCTTCGTGATACTTGCCGCGTTCGCCCGGTTTTACGCGCGTGCCTTCCGGGAAGATCGCGATCCAGAACCCTTGAGCGAGCCGCTCGCGGCCGAGCTCGGCCATCCGATTCAGCGCCCGCACGCCACGGCTGCGGTCGATCGCGATCGGGCTCGTCAGCGCAAGACCCCAGCCGAAGAACGGGATCCACAGGAGCTCTCGCTTCAATACCAGCACCTGCGGCGGGAAAATGACCTGGAAGGCCAAGGTTTCCCACGCCGATTGGTGCTTTGCCAGGATCACGCCGGGAGTCCGTGGCAGGTTTTCCATGCCGATCACGCGGTAGTGGATGCCGAGCACCTTCCTCGCGAGCCAGATCATCGCGCGCGACCAGCCGGAGATCACGCGATAGCGCGCAAGCCGCGGCAAGGGAAACGTGGCGAGGGCGATGATCGCGTAAGGCGGGGTGAAGAGGATCTGGGCGATGACGAAGACGAGCGAGCGCAGAAAGATCATTGACACAGCGCGTCCGCCACCGCGGCCAGATTCGGATAAACGGTGGTCCCTTCCGGAAGCTTGCCGGCGGAGCGTGTTTTCGCGCCTTTGCCGGAGAGCACCAGGATCGGATGGGCTCCCACCGCGGCCGCCGCCTGGAGGTCGCGCAGGCTGTCGCCCACGCAGGGCGCCTGGTCGAGGGCGACGTTGAGGCGCTCGGCGATGGCGAAGAACATTCCCGGATTGGGCTTGCGGCAGGGCGACTGAGACTCGGCCGTGTCGGGGCAATAGAACAGCGCCTCGATGCGTCCACCCGCCTGATTCACCGCCTTGTGCATCTTGGAGTTGATGGCATTCAGGCTTGCCATGTCCATGAGACCGCGGCCGACCCCCGATTGGTTCGTGGCGACCACGACGCGCCACCCGGACTGCGTGAGGCGCGCGATCGCCTCGAGGCTCCCGGGGATCGGCCGCCACTCGTCGGGGTGCTTGATGAACTCGTCGCTGTCGTGGTTGATCACGCCGTCGCGGTCGAGGATGATGAGTTTCATGCGGCCAGCTTGGAGATATCGGAGAACCGATTCATCGCCTTGCGCATATCGGTGAGCAGCGCGAGCCGGTTCTCGCGAAGCTTCTTGTCGTCTGTCATGACCATGACTACGTCGAAGAACGAATCCACTGGACTCTTCAGAGACGCAAACGCTTTCAGATATCCGGCAAAATCTCCAGAGTCGAATAGAGGCTTCGCCGAACGGGACGCCGTCTGCAAGGCCTCGAAAAGCGAGATCTCGGCGGGCTCCTTGAGCGCTGAAACGTCAGCATCGGCAAATGACTCGCCCTTGCTTTCCGCCTGTCGCAGTATGTTGGCAATTCGCTTGTTGGCCGCCGCAAGACTGGCTGCTTCTGGAAGCGCGGAAAACGCGCGAACAGCTTCGAGTTGCTTGGGAATGAGGGCGATCGCGACCGGGTTGAGGCTGAGAACCGCCTCGACCTCGTTCGCGGAATAGCCACGCTCAAGGAAATAGCTGCGCATGCGTTCTGTGAAAAACACCTTGAGATCCGTTTGCGGCCTATCCCTGAAAGGCCCGAAAGCCGCGTCCAAGAGATCCCTTAGGGACAAAGGAAGCTGATTTTCGACGACGATTCTAATGACCCCCAGAGCTGTGCGGCGAAGTCCGAATGGGTCCTTGTCTCCGGTCGGCAGCTCCTTGATGCTGAACAAGCCGGCGAGCGAATCAAGCTTGTCGGCGAGCGCTACTGCACTGGCGATCGGCCCTTCGGGAAGCTTGTCGCCGGCGAAGCGCGGGCGGTAATGCTGCTCGATCGCATCGGCAACTTCGCGCTGCTCGCCGTCGTGCAGGGCGTAGTAGCGTCCCATGACGCCCTGCAGTTCCGGAAATTCACCGACCATGGCGGTGAGCAAATCCGCTTTGGAAAGCTCGGCGGCGCGCTCGGCCTGCATTACATCCGCGCGAAGCGAGCGCGCAATCTCGCCGGCCAACAGCTTGATTCTCTGCATGCGCTCGAGTTGGCTGCCGAGCTTGTTGTGGAACACGACTTTCGCCAACTGCGGAACGCGCGCCTCGAGGCGGGTCTTCCGATCTTTGTTGAAGAAGAACCGCGCGTCCTCGAGCCTGGGCCGGACGACCCGCTCGTTGCCGCTGACGATTGGGCGCGGATCGTCGACGCGCATATTGGAGACGATGAGGAATTTCGGCAGCAGCTTCCCGTCGGGGGCGAACAGCGGAAAATACTTCTGATTCTGACGCATGGTGAGGATCAGGCATTCCTGTGGCACCTCGAGGAACGAGGCTTCGAATTCACCTGCGTAAACGGCCGGGAACTCGACCAGTGCGGCGACTTCGTCCAGCAGGTCCTGATATTCGCCGAGACGCGCCTTCTGGCGCTTGGCCTCGGCCTGCAGCTGCTGATCGATTTCAGATTCGCGCGCCGCGAAGTCGGCGATGACACGACCGTCCTTGAGCAGTCTTGCCTCGTACTCGTCCGCATTGCTCAGACGAATCGAATCCGCTCCCATGAATCGATGCCCACTCGTCGTGTTGCCTGCGCGCACGCCCAGAACGGTGCCCGGGACCACGCGCCTGCCATGCATCATCACCAGGCCGTGCGCGGGGCGCACGAACTGTTTATCGCCGTTGCCCCAGCGCATGACCTTTGGAACGGGAAGCTTCTGGAGGACTTCGTTGACCATGTCGGGGAGTACGGAGTCGAGGGAAGCCCCCTTCACCGTCGTGTGCGCGAAATAGAATATTCCTTTAGGGGTATCACGCTGCTCCAGCGCCGCGACGTCAACACCGTTCTTTCTGGCGAAGCCAGCCACTGCCTCGGGCGGCGCTTTGATGGATGGCCCAGGCACCTCCGTTGATCGGTCTTCCGCAAATGCCAGGACGCCAGGTACGAGTACTGCCAGTCTGCGTGGCGTTGCAAAAACCCGCCAATCCGGAACCCGAAGCTTGAGCCGATAGCGGCTGAGTCTGTTGCCGACTTCGTCGCCGAAGAACCTACTGAGCAGCGAAAGCGATTTCGGCGGCAGTTCCTCGGTGAGAAGCTCAACGAGCAGGCTTGCCGCTTGCGGGGTTTTCGCAGCCTTACTCTTCGCCATGGTTGCTTAGGCCCTGGCCCTCTTTTTCGCTGTTTGCGCCGGTTTCAGCATCGGAAACCCGAGCTTCTCGCGAGAGGCGTAATACGCTTGCGCCACGAGCCTCGCAAGCGCGCGCACACGCGCGATGTATGCCGCGCGCTCGGTGACCGAGATCGCTCCCCGCGCGTCGAGCAGGTTGAAGGTGTGCGAGCATTTCAGCACCATCTCGTAGCCGGGAAGGGCGAGGCCCTCGGCGATCAGTCGCTTCGCCTGCGATTCGTAGTCGTTGAACTGCGACAGCAGCCAGTTGGCGTCGCTTGCTTCGAAGTTATACTTCGACTGCTCGACCTCGTTGTGGTGGTAGACGTCGCCGTAAGTGACGCCGTCCACCCACGTGAGATCGAAAACGCTTTCCTTGCCTTGCAGGTACATCGCGAGGCGCTCAAGCCCGTAGGTGAGCTCGCCCAGAACCGGCCTGCAGTCGAGGCCGCCGACCTGCTGGAAGTAAGTGAACTGGGTGACCTCCATGCCGTTCAACCACACTTCCCAGCCCAGACCCCAGGCGCCGAGCGTCGGCGATTCCCAGTCGTCTTCGACAAAACGAACGTCGTTCTTCCGGAGATCGATGCCGAGCGCTTTGAGCGAGCCCAGATAGAGATCCTGCAAATCATCGGGCGAAGGTTTCAGCACCACCTGGTACTGGTAGTAGTGCTGCAGGCGGTTGGGGTTGTCGCCGTAGCGTCCGTCCTTGGGCCGACGCGAAGGCTGCACGTAGGCGGCGCGCCAGGGCTCTGGGCCGATCGCGCGCAGGAACGTCGCGGTATGAAACGTGCCCGCGCCCATTTCCATGTCGTAGGGCTGCAGCAGGGCGCAGCCCTTGCCGCCCCAGTAACTCTGCAGCTTGAGGATCAGTTCCTGGAAGGTCAGCATGAGCGCGCGGTGACAGCGATGGATTCTACCGGCTTTCTCCGACCCGACCAACGCGGCGGCGGATGAATACGAGCGCTCCAAGGAGCACGACAGACAGAAGGACGATCGGGGTGTTGCCGAATTTGACGTAGGGCGATGCACCTACGTAGCCGCGCACCTCGCCCTCGAGGATGCCCTCGGTGAATTGCGGCATCCTCGCAACGACCGCGCCGCGAGGATCGATGATCGCGGTCATACCGGTATTGGTCGCGCGCAGCATGGTCCGCCCAGTCTCGAGCGCGCGCATGCGCGAGATCTGCAGGTGCTGAGCCGGAGCGAGCGAATCGCCGAACCAGGCGACGTTCGAGACGTTCACCAGCAGCGTCGCTTGAGGAAGCTGGCGGATGATCTCCTCGCCGAAGGCGTCCTCCCAGCAGATGTTCGGCGCAACCCGCTGCCCGGCGAGCGCGAGCGGCTTCGGATTTTCCGTGCCTAGGGAGAAATCCGAGAGCGGAATCGCGAGCGTCTTCACGATCCAGCCGAAGCCGGGGGGCACGAACTCCCCGAAGGGAACGAGGTGCGACTTGTCGTAGCGCTGCGAAGGCGAAACGCCCACGCTGACCACGCTGTTGAAATAACGCTCGTCCGGGTCCCGGATGGGAACGCCGATGAGGACGTCGGCGCGCCGCTCGGCAGCGATTCGCGCGATGTCTTTCAGATAGCCGGGATCGACGGCGTCGAGAAACCGCGGAATGGCGGTTTCGGGAAGCACGATGAGTTCACCTTGGCTCGCTTCGACCAGCCGCTTATAGGTTGTCAGCGTCGCCGTGTATCGATCCGCCTGGAACTTGAGATCCTGGGGGATGTTTCCCTGGAGGAGCGCAACCCGGAGAGGGGCACCCTGGGGAGAGGTCCAGTGGAACTGCTTGAGCACCTGGCCCAGGGCGAACGCGCATACGAGTGCGAGACCGCCCGCGAGATGCGCCTTGCGGGAGCCGGAAATCACGATGACTAGAAGCCCGGCACAGAGCGCGGTCACGAACGATACGGCGTATGCCCCCGCGACGGGAGCAAAACCGGCGAGCGGCGAGTCGACCTGGCTGTAGCCGAGGGCAAGCCAGGGAACGCCCGTAAAGATCCAGCCGCGCAGCCATTCAGAGAGCGTCCACAAGGCTGGGAACGCGAACAGCGCGGAGGCGAGGCGACCGAGCCGCA
>WNFU01013384.1_pt1 | contig 11479 bp, 7 predicted proteins | sample 5400121 | NCBI WGS metagenome assembly WNFU01 (sample SAMN13153360, study PRJNA577476) | soil metagenome | isolation source: 100 cm soil or saprolite under grassland replicate 1 | place: USA:California | collected 2016-06-15 | reverse complement strand
TTCCCGCAGATGGTCGAACGAGCGGGCTATCCGCCGCTCTACGACGATCGCGTCAATGGTCCGGCCTGCAAACTCCGCCTCGAATTGTCTGCCCTCGGCGGTGCGATTTCTATGGGCCGAACGGCCCATAGGAGCCCCCGCCTGGTCCCACTGACGCGCAGCGGGCGTCGGACTCAGCAGAGTCCTGGACGGAAAGCGTGCCATTGTGGTTGAGTGACCACGCGACGCGCTCAACATGGTTGCGCAGGCCTCTTGTTGGTCGCGCTGCTACTCGTAGCCGTCGTCTTCGGCGTCTACTTGTCGCTCCCTCACCGCGAGTTGCCGGACGACTTCGACTTCCACGGCGAGGAATCACCGAGGCGCGCCGGGCCGCCGTCCCCGAGCTCGAGGCTCAGCTGCAGTCCGTCGAGCATCGCGCCGGGATCGAGCACGTTGGCCCGAGTGGCCGAACCGACTGGTGCGAACCCGGTCAGGACAACTTCGAGAGAAGTGACGCGTATGCGTACACGTGCACGATCGAGCTCGTCCAGCTGTTTCCTGTCAGCGAGCCCGCCAGGGCCGGGGCCTCGCATCTCGGCGAAGCGCTCATCGAGGGCGACTGTCCGAAGGGCACCACCACCGACTTCGCGCTCGCCGAGCATCGCCGTCTCGAGGATCTGGACGAGACCGGCGGCGACTGCGTCCTCGGCTATCAATTCGACGCACCTCGGATCACCGGCTGGCTTCGGGTCGAGCCGAGTCCGGATGAGTTGAGCGGCGCGGAAGTTGATCTGCCCTCGCCGTGCGCTCTGGAAGAAGACCGGGCGCTCTGCCAGGAGACGCGGTTGGATCTCGCCGCCGTCGCGGAATTCGCGCCTCGCGGTACCGCGTACCTCGCCATCGTGCGCGCCCGCAAGAACTATTACGACCTCGAGTGGTGACGAACTGAGCTCAGCCGACGGCCGCGGTGTCCACGGCCGCACGCGCCAGCTCGACTGCTTCGTCGGTTGGGAGCGCCCGACCCTCCGCGTATCGCGCGGCGAAGTCGTTCGCACCGAGGCCTGCCGTCAGCTCGGCGAGCAAGCCGTCGTGCCACCGATGGTCGGCATCGATTCGATGCGCGTCGATGGCTTCGCGGGCTCCGTCGGCGCAACCGAGCAGTGTTGCCGCACACGCTGGATCGCGTCGCGTGGCAGCGAGGACCGCCAGCGCGTCGAAGCACTCGGCCATCAGGTGGCGCCAGGCGAGCGACTGTCCGAGCGACAGGCTCTCGACGAGGACCCCTTCGGCGCCTTCCACATCGCCTCGTTGGATCAACGCTCGGCCGAGCGATCGCAGAGTTGCGCCGCGCGCCGGCGCATCACCGGCCTCCCGGCTCTCCGCCTCGGCCTCACGGAGCACCGCGAGTGCGCGGTTCAGGTCTCCGCGCATCAGCGCGAGCTGACCGAGCGAGTCCAGAATGCCGACCGTCCGCCGGCCGAGCTTTCGTCGCAGCGCGAGCGCCTCCCCGAGAGTCTCTTCGGCGCGCTCGTACGCACCCTCGTCGAGCTCGAGCATGCCCAGGTTCGCGAGCTCGGTTGCGACTCGCGCTTCTGCTCCGATCTGCCGCCCCAGTGCGATGCTTGTCTCGAAGAACGCGCGCGCGCTCGCGGCATCGCCCTGAAGCGCCGCGAGTACGCCTGCGCCGCCAAGCGCCCGCGTCCGCAGCAGCGGCGGCACCGCTCCGTCGAGCGCGAGCGCTGCCTCGAGCCACCGGCGCCCCTCGGCGAGGTGCCCATGGATGTCCCAGAACCGCCGCAGCGCCGCGCTGAGCGTGACTGCGGTCGTGGCGTCGCCGGCGTCGATCACATACGCGAGCGCGGCCCGGACGTTGTCGTGCTCGAGCTCGAGCCGTTCCAACCAGGGCGCCTCTGTGGGCTGACCCATCTCGCTGTACGCGCGCTCGACGAGGTCGCCGTACCAACGAGCGTGCCGAGCTCGCGCCTCGTCCTCTTCCCCGCTTCGCCGCAGCCTTTCCGCGGCGTACTCGCGCAGCGTCTCGAGCATTGCGAAGCGGGGCTCGGCTTGCCCCTCAGCGCGTAAGAGGCTGTTTGCGACGAGCGATTCGAGCCCGCCGCCGACGTCCCGGCACGCGCCGCAGACCGCCTCCGCGGCCTCGAACCCGCAGCCGCCCGCGAACACGGAGAGCAAGCGGAAGAGCCGCTGCTCGGCGGGCGAGAGCAGCCGGTAGCTCCAGTCGATCGTCGCACTCAGCGTCTGGTGCCGCGGAGCCGCGTTCCGCGAGCTCGACTTGAGCACGTCAAGCCGTCGTCCGAGAAGCTCCAAGAGGCGAGCCGGCGGCAGCACCTTGAGGCGAGCCGCGGCGAGCTCGATCGAAAGCGGGAGACCTTCGAGCCGCCGGCAGATCTCGGCGATCGTTACGACGCTTCTGTCGCCGAGATCCAGGTCCGGTCTCACCGCCTGCGCCCTCTCGACGAACAGCGCGACGGAGGGCGCCTGCAACAGCTGCTGCCGATCGCGCTCGGCTGGAGCTGGAACGGCGAGAGGCGACAGCGGGTACTCACGCTCACCGGCGAGATCGAGCGCTGCTCGGCTCGTCGCGAGCACCTTCAGCTCCGAGGCAGCGGCGAGGAGCCTCGACACGAGCGGCGCGGCTGCGAGCAGATGCTCGAAGTTGTCGACGACGAGCAGCAGGCGGCGCGCGTGCAGGAACTCGATGAGTGTCTCTTCGAACGATCGACCGCTCCCCTTCTGCACCTGGAGCGACGTCGCGATCGTCGCCGCCACGAGTTCGGGATCGGTCACCGGTGCCAGCTCGACCAGGAAGACGCCGTCTGGAAACTCGTCGCTGACGGCTGACGCGAGCTCGAGCGCGAGGCGCGTCTTTCCGACACCCGGCGCGCCCGTCAACGTGACCAGGCGTACGTCACCGCGACGCAAGCCGACCAGCGCCGTCGCGCGCGCGGGGAGGTTCGTGGGGCCGTTGCCGGTCGCGAGCTCGAGCGACCGGTCTTGGACGAGGATCGCCTTCTCGAGCCGCTTCAGCTCCGGGCCCGGTTCGATCCCGAGTTGCTCGACGAGCCGGTGCCTGGTCCGCGTGTAGGCGCCGAGGGCGTCGGCCTGGCGGCCGCAGCGGTACAGCGCGACCATCAGCTGGCCGTGCAGGCGCTCGCGCAGCGGCTGACTTGCCGCCAGCGCCTCGAGCTCGCCGACCACCCTGGCATGCCGTCCACAGGCGAGATCGGCGTCGATGCGGTCCTCGAGCGCGCCAAGGCGCAAGTCCTCGAGCCTCGCGACCTCGGCGGCGACGAACGGCTCGCCGGCCAGGTCGGCGAGCGGGGCGCCGCGCCACAGGCCGAGCGCGTCGCGCAGCGTGGCGGCGGCTTGCTCCGCGTCACCGGCACGCAAGAGGTCGCGGCCAGCGTCGACGACGTCCTCGAACCGGTGGAGGTCGACGTGCTCGCGGGCGACCGCGAGGCGGTATCCGTGCGGCTCGGTGCGCACGAGCCGCTCGAGCTCCGGTCCGAGTGCGCGCCGGAGCCGGGAGACGTAGATCTGGACGATCTTTCCGGCCGTCCTGGGAGGGCTCGTCCAGAGCGCGGAGACGATCGCCTCTGCACGGACGGGCTCGTTCGCGCGGAGGAGCAGGTACGCGAGCAGGGCACGCTGCCGCTCGCCGCCGAGGTGGACGGGGCTTCCGTCGTCCACCACCTCGAGCCGGCCGAGAATCCGAAACTCCGCCGTGGGCGTCGAGATACGCGAACGTTAACGCGCCTCGGGTTTACCGGTCGTTTACCCGCCGTTTTCTTCGGGCGGTGTGGCTGCGAGGGAGAGGGGAGATAGCGGGCCTACATCGCTCACATCGGACCAGGAGGTAAACCGCGATGGTCATCCGGAAGGGCCGCCTGCTTCTCGCAGGCCTGCTCGTCTTTACGACGCTGCTCGCGCTGAGCCCGCCGGCCTCGGCGCATTCGGGGGTACCCAGCAGCGCGTGGCACAGATGCCACACGCACTGGGGCAACGGCTACGGCTACTTCACCGGCATCGTCTATGCCCCGATCAACACCGCCACCCAGGTCTACGCGCGACTCGTGCCCGCATATCCGTACGGGTGGAGCGGCACGGTTAACGTGAACTGGACAGACCATCCCAGGATCTGGGTTCCCGCCTTCACGACCCACTGGTTCCCCTCACGAGTCATCTTCACGTCCGGGGCCTTTGGGTACCGCGCGGTGGTGTCGCCGAATTACGGGGTCTTCAACAGCTATGCCCTCGAGATCTGGTCGCCGTATGCCTGTAGCTGACGCAGCGGGCACGGCGACACGGGCTGCTCTCTTGAAGCGCAGCGCCGTCGTCGGCGCAACGGTTCTCGGAGCAGGTGCGGTTGCCGGAGCCGCGCGTGCCGGCGACGACGGCCCGCGCGTCTTCAACGCGTACGACGCCGGAGCACGACCCGACGGCGCGACGGACAACACGGCGATCTTGCAGGGACTGCTCGACACGATCCGCGACTCGGCGGGCGGGGGGCAGCTCTATTTCCCGTACGTGCCGAGCAGCGGCAGCGTGTACCTCACGCGCGGTCTGTGGGTCCCGAGTTACACGCGCATCACGGCTGATCCCGGGATCGAGATTCGCGCGATCGGGCCGTCGCTCGACAACCGCGCGCAGTCCAACGACTCCCCGTACCCAGACATCCCGGCAAACGGTTTGTTCACGATCTCGTCGCAGGAGGCGCACGGATTTGCCCACAAGATGCACGACGTTCAGATCGAGGGCCAGTTCACGATCAACGCCGACAACGCGATCCTGTACTGCCTGGAGTTCAACGGCGCGCAGGATGTTCGGGTGCGCGACGTCATGATGAGTTCGGGTGTGTCGGACAACGTCATCCTCCAGATCAGGAACGGGAACCGTGTTCCCGGAAACGAGAACGCCCGCATCGGTTTGCATCGCTGCGTGATCTCGAGCGCGGGACGAAACGGCGTTTCGCTGATCGCCTTCCGACACGTGACTCTCGACGAATGCACCATTAGCGGCTCGCGAGGATTCCCCGCGGCAGGGATCGACGTGGAACCGAACTTCTCCAGCGACCCGGTCCGCGGGCTCATCGTCCGAAACTGCCTGATCGCCTTCAACGGCCGGGAGGCGATCATCTTCAACCCGCCGACCAACGGCGGGCTTTCGTCTGACAACACCGACCATCTGATTGAAGGCTGCATGCTGTACGAGAACAGTCTCGACCGCAGCGGGGGGAACGCGAACCAGATCCAGTTCGCGACGAACTCGGGGCAGGGGGATGCGCTGGGCGCGGTTCGCCTGGTCGGCAACGCGATTTCGCGCAGCAACGGCGGCAACTCCGTGCGGAACGACAGCGCCTACTACCAGGTGATCGCCGTCGGAAATGTCTTCGGCCCCGCCTACTCGGGTCCGGCCACGGCTTTCGCTGGGAACTGGAACTCGTAAACAGGTGGCGTCAGCGGGGCGGGCCGCGTTGAGGCTCGCCCCGCGATTTCTGACTTCGTGCGCACCCGGTCTAAGGTGAATGCGTGTCCCGCTCGAACGGCCTGCGGCTCTTGCCGATCGTCCTGCCCATCCTTCTGCTGGGCTGCGGCCATTCGTCGCCGTCGGCGTACCGTGCTCCGCCCGTGCAGCAACCCGTCCTTTCCGAGTCACTCAACCTCCGCGAGTGCTCGAGCTCGACGATGGGCGGCACCTTGCTCGCGGTCTGCGACCCCGTGCTGCTCGAGCAGGCCTGGGAGGACCACACCCTCACCGAGCCGGGAACCCTCGATGTGAAGATCGCCGGGCGAAAGGTCCGTGTCGGCAGCAACCCTGGATTGACGCAGGTCGTCTCCGACGACGGCATCGGCTCGCTGCTCGTGCCCACGAAGGTGACGTTGCTCGGCACGGCAAGTGCCGGCAGCCACCTGTACATCAGTGCGCGGTCGCACAAGCCCGACCATTGGGCGAACGGGGAGGCGCTGTTCGGCAATCTCGGACTCACGCACGGCGGAACGGCGACGATCGACGTGAGGTTGGAGGGCGGGAGGGTGGCGTTCGTCTTCCGCCTCCCCGACGGAAGCGTGTTGAAGCCGCTGCGCCGGTCACACGTGGAAGGCCCTGGCCCGCGGGCGGAGCTGCCGCCGCTACCTGATCACTACGCAGACACGCCGGAGCAAGGCGTCCGAACGTACGTCGCCGCAATCAACGCGCACGACGGAAAGACGATCTGCGAGCTGTGGACCGCGGACCTACGAGCACGATTCGCCGACGAGCACTCCCCCTGCTGGGCGAACGTGACGGGGCTGATCGGCTACGGCGGGGAGGCTGACTCCCCAACCTTTCAGCGGGCGCAACTGCTCTCCGTCGACGAGCCGTACACCAAGACGAGCTACGGCGTGAGCTTCACGGCCGTCCCGGTCTCGATTCGCTCGCACTACCTCACGAGTCGCCAATCACCGGAGACGGCCGACCGGGAAACGACCATCTGGTTCCGGAAGACACGCGACGGCTGGCGGATCGCGAACGATGCTTTCTTCAACAGTTCGGGAGGCGCCGCGGTACCTCCGGACCCGTACGCCGCCCAGCATGCCAAGCAGGCCGAGCAGCGGAAAGAGCGCGCACGGCTTGCGGCCCGCGCGCGATCGCGCATCCGTCTCACACAAGCACCGTCCTGCTCGCGCCCCGCGCTCACGCTTCAGGATCCGGCCAACGACGTAGGCGTGAGGACCGGCGGCTCCGCCCGCGGCGGCGCGAGCTCCGACATCGTCAGGGCGTCGCTCGCACTCCCGGGCCGCCGGGGCTGCTTCTCGGTTACCTTCCGGGGACAGCCGCTCGCGGGGAACGAGAGGATCGAGCTCAGCCTCTCCTACGCCCCCTCGAATCCGGCGCAGCGCCGCTACGCACGCTTCGAGATCGACGACGATTACCCGACGGCCGACGGCCTGCACGCAGGCTTCTACGACACGACGGCCGGAAGCGACGGCCTGTCGCCGGCCGACGCCCGCGTCGGCGTCAACGGGAACACGGTCACCGCGTCGTTCGAGCTTCCGCCGTCCTTCCCGACGCTCGGCCGCGCCCGGCTCGCGCAACTCGGCTGGACCGTCTCGGCCACCGCACGCAGCGCGAACGACTCGAGCGTGTTCGACAGCGCCGAAGCTGGGTTCACAGCTGCCAAGGTCGCGGCCGCCGCGGCGAAAGCGGAGCGGGCGCGGCAGGCAAAGGAGAAGGCCGCAGAGCAGGCGAGAGAGGCAACGGCTTTGGCGCCGACACTGGCCCGCCTCGGCAGCGGCAGCGTCCGCTGCCCCGGCAGGCAGGTGCACCGCACGGACACGGCCTCCGACGTCCGGCCCGCTGGGGCGACGACCATCCCACGGCAGTCGGGGGCGCTGCTTGCGACCTCCGATCTCCGCAGCGCGGCGGTCGCCGTGTCCGGTCGCCATGTCTGCTTCTCGGTGTCGTTCGCGAAACCGCTGTTCGGGCAGCACCAGCGCCGCTACTCGCTCCAGCTCGGACTCAAGCTCACCTACAAAGCAACGTCCGCGCCGTATCTACGCATTGCGAGTTTCGGCGTCGAGACGAACGTCCGGGTCGCGAACGGTCTCACCTACGCAGGGCTCTTCGAGGGCGGCGCGCCTGTCCGGCCGGCCCACGCGCACGTCGAAGTGCGGACGAACACGCTCAGCGCCGACTTCGATCTCGAGCGCGACTTCCCCTCCCTGCGGCCCGCCCAGCTGAACAAACTCACCTGGCGAGTGACGTCCCTCGGCAGCGATCTCGGCGGCCGCCGAGCCGCGACGGTTCATCCCAGCTCCTACGACGAGCTTCCGAACAACGCCGACGCCGCCAGCAACGTGGTCTCTCCCGAGGTGCGGCAGAGCGACGGCAAGACAATCACGCCCTACTAACGGTCATGCGGACGGGTCCGCGGTGTCAATGACATTCGCCAGAGCCTGTGTGCACGTGGTTCGGGTCTCCGCAGCCGTGGCCGTTGTGCACGAGCGGGCTGTTTCCGGGCGCGACGACCAGCGGTACCGTCTCCGTCAGCGACGAGATCATCTTCTCGTCGATGAAGTGGTAGTCGCCCGGCACGAAGCGGAAGTCAATTCCAGTGACGCCCTCGTCGTGGTAGCTCCCGGTCGGCGTCTGGATCGTCGCGTCGTACCCGAGCGCGCCGGCGCCGAGGAAGTACCTGCCGGCCGTGTCGTCGCAGTACGCGAGCGCAAGCGGGTCGTCGAAGTGCTTCGTCCCGGTGATCGTGGTGTCGCCGGAGACGATCGTGAAGCTGATGTTCCCGACCACGGCGGCGTCCGACGTGGTGTTGGTGGTCGATGCGCGCGTGATCGTGAACGAGCCCGTCTCGGTGACCGTTCCGATGTACGTCCCGTCGGCCGGGCCGCTGAATGTGAATCCGATCGTCCCCGTCCGATCGGGGTTGCAGTTCTTCGTGATCGTTGCGGGGTTGCCGTCGCCCGAGTCGCTGCGGAGATCCTCGACGAGGATCGGTGACGGCGGAGTCGGCGGCGGCGGCGGGTCCGCCGATGCGGTGGCGGCCAGAGCCGCCGTCGAGCAGGCGACTGCGAACAGAGTGGTCAGGATTCCACGCACGTGCACACCCCTCCCTCGTGAGCTCGTGAGGCGAGTCTCCTCCTCGCTCGGCGGCGAGTCAACGGCCACGAACGCATGGTGCGCGGGTGAGCCGCGCGGCGCTTGGGGGACGGCGTCGCCGCCCCCCAAGCTGTATCGGCGCGAGTCAGCGGTCGAGCGACGCGACGACGTGCTTCGGCGCGGGCATCGGGCTGTTCGCGCCCCTGACGCTCTTCCAGATCGCGACGTTGAGCTCCTGCTCCGGCGCCTCGTCGGCGTCTGCGAGGTCCATCCGCGCCGATGCGGCCGCGAGCGGCGAGCTCGCGGTGTTCAGCTCCGTCAGCGACTGAGTCGGTGTGATCGCGTCGTACGAGGCAAGGTCCGGCTTGTTCGTGAAGCTGGCGATCATCGGCGTCGCAGCCGCATCGAATTGCGTCAGCGGCGGCAGGCCGAGGATCAGCTCCATCGTGCGCATCATCGAGACGGTCGAGTAGAACGTGGAGTCGACGCGTCCGGTGTGCGAGTAGGGACTGATCACCTGCGCGAGCGTGCGGTGCGCGTCGACGTGGTCGGGGCCGTTCTGCGCGTCGTCCTCGACGACGAAGATCGCCGTCGTCGGCCAGAACTCCGAGTGCGAAACGGCATCGACGAGCTTGCCGAGCGCGAGGTCGTTGTCGGCCACCATTGCCTTCGGCGTCGGGCGCCCCGGAGTCGTGCCGACAGTGTGATCGTTGGGCAGGCGGACAAGCTCAACAGTGGGAAGCATCCCGCTCGCCTCGTAATCGTGGAACTCGCTCAGCCACTCGTTGATCCGGGTCTGGTCGGTGATCGCGGTGTTGTAGCCCGGGAACTGAGGATCCGTGTTGCCGGCGAGCTCCGGCTCGCTCGGCTCCGGGGTCGCCGGAGACACTCCGAAGAGCACCCAGAAGCCGTAGTTGCGGAACGAGATCCCGGCTCGGTAGAGCCGGTCCCAGAGGTACGAATTGTTCGGGTCGCGACCTGCGGCATTGGCGAGGTTGTCGCCTTCGAAGTCGTAGGGGCGGCCCCGGCCGGAGTAGTTCGCCGGCCAGTTCTTCTGGTTGTACGTGTTCGCCTCCGCTTCGGTCGACCAGCTCCAGCCGTCGGCCGAGACCTCGGCGTTGGCGTAGAAGTTGTCGAGCGTGACGAACTCGCGTTGCAGCGTGCGCGCGTTCGGGGCCGAGTCGTCGCCGAAGAGGTTGAGCGACGGATCGCCGTTGCCTTTGCCGAGCGAGCCGAACTCCTGGTCGTAGGTGCGGTTCTCCTTGATCACGTAGATCACGTGCTTGATCGGCGAGGGCTCGCCGACGCGGCGCGGGATTATTTTTGTCCCGACGTCCGCGCCGCGCACGGCCGTGCCCTTGCGGAAGTCGTTGTTGCGGATCACCTGCCGGGTCAGCTTCTGCAGCTGTCCCGCGTTGCGCGGCACGTCGATGAACGAGAGCGTGCCCTTGATCATCGAGCCGCTGTACTGGTCCTCGGAGGAGCCGTGGTACGGAGTCGGGCCGTTCGGGTTCGGTCCGGCGCCGAGCCCCTTCCCGTTTGCGACGTAGAGCTCGGAGCCGTCGACAGAGATCGCGATCCCGGTGGGGAACCAGCCGGTCGGGATCAGTCCGGAGACCGTGCCGCTCGCCGGGTCGACGACGGCGACGTCGTCGTCGCCCGCGTTCGCCACGTAGAGCGTCGTGCCGTCCGGCGCGACGGCGAGCGCGTCGGGGCTGGTGCCGACCGGCGCGTTCGCATACGGCGCGAGCTCGATCGTGCGCGTTACCGTGGCGGCCGCGGTGTCGACGACCGAGATCGAGTCGCTGTCGGTGTTCGCTACGTACAGATCACCGGTCACGGGGTTGACCGCGAGCGCGCTCGGATGGGTGCCAACGGTGATCGATCCCGCCGGCGCGCCGGTGGCGGCGTTCACGATCGAGACCGTGTTGCCGCCCCAGTTGGAGACGTACGCCTTCGTCCCATCGTTCGAGAGCGCGACTGCATACGGGTTGTGACCGGCAGGCGTGGTTGAGCTCACGGTGTCGCTTCCCGTGTCGATGATCGACACGGACTCGCCGAGGTCGTTGGCCACGTAGAGGCGCTTGCCGTCTGCGGAGATCGCGAGCCCGCCGGGATAGGAGCCGGCCGGCATCGCAATCGGCGCCGTCTCGGTCAGGCTGCCGTCAGCCGCGACCGCGTAGGTGCGGATCTTGTTATTGCCGCCGGCCGATGCGTAGGCGCGGGTCCCGTCGGGCGCGTAGACGACGCCGAGATAGAGCGCCTGCGGGCTCACGTAGGGGATCGTCTGGCTGACGGATCGCGCCGTCGCATCGACCGTCATCAGCGACTGCGTCCCCTGGTTGTCGTTCGAGAGCAACAGCTTGCGACCGTCCGGGCTGAGCGCCAGCCCGTAGGGACGGCCGCCGACCTGCACCTGCGTCCCGGCCGGGTCGATCAACCAGCCGTTCGGCGCCACGCCGGTCCCGTCCGGCCGCGGTCCTGCTGTCAACCCGCCGCCGCCGGCCGCGACTGCGGCGACCGCGAGCGTGACGATCGTGCCGAAGACGAGCAGAAACACCCGCGCGCGGAATCCGCGCGCACTTCGTGTGCGTAGACCCATTCGTCGCTCCCTTCTCGTGGGTTGTGTCCATGGGCGTAGCGGTACAAAGACCGCCGAAGTCGGCGCGGTTGGGGTCCGGTGAAGATCTCGCGATCCTGCGTCCGTATGAGTTCACTGCCCCCATCGCGGGCGAGGTAACCTCCCGCCGGTTGGTAGCAGTCCGCGGCGTCAGCGCGGGACGACGAACGCCGGGCAGAACAGCGCGCCCGGCGCCGGCTGAGCCGCCAGCGGGTCGCTCTGCGCCGGCGGGTCCTGCACAGTCGGCAGATTCGCCGATGCGGACGGCCCGCC
>WNFU01008894.1_pt1 | contig 11480 bp, 9 predicted proteins | sample 5400121 | NCBI WGS metagenome assembly WNFU01 (sample SAMN13153360, study PRJNA577476) | soil metagenome | isolation source: 100 cm soil or saprolite under grassland replicate 1 | place: USA:California | collected 2016-06-15 | reverse complement strand
GGCAGCTCGATGAGCAATGGCAGCGGCGACTATGTGATCGCATTCTCGACCGCCCGACCGCCGCCGTCGCAGTTTGACCGCCCGACCGCCACGCTCGAAGTGGTCCGCAACGATTGGATGTCCCCGCTATTCCAAGCGACCATCGACGCGACCGAAGAAGCGATCTACAACTCCTTGTTGCGGGCGGAGACGGTCCGGGGCTATCGTGGCACTGTGCGTGCCCTTCCGGTCGATTCCACCATCACGATCCTCAAACGGCACGGAGCCATCCCTCGATGACTGAAGGCCTCTCCGCCAACCTGCAGCATCTCGAGACGTCGGCGACGATTGCGATCTCGGCGGAAGCCAAGCGGCGCAAGGCCGCGGGGGAGGACGTCATCGATCTGGGCGCCGGCGAGCCTGACTTTCCGACGCCGCCGCTCCCCGCCGAGGCGGGAATACGGGCGATCTCAGGCGGGAAGACGCACTATTCGGCGAACGAAGGGATTCTCGAGCTGCGCGCCGCGGCGGCGACGCATCTCTCGCTGCTCTCGGGCGGCCGGCCGGTCAACGCGGACCACATCGTCGTCTCGAACGGCTCGAAGCAGTCGCTGTTCAACGCCTGCTTCACACTGTTCGGCCCGGGCGATGTCGTCGCGATTCCCTCGCCCGCCTGGGTGTCGTATCCGCAGATCGTGCATCTGGCGCGCGCCCGACCTGTGATGATCGCCGGCGATCCGGAATGGAGTCTCAAGGCGAGCGTGAAGGATCTCGAGCGCATGTTGCCCGGGGCCACCGGGTTGATTCTCTGTTCGCCCTGCAATCCCACCGGCGCCGTATACACGCACGCCGAAATCCGCGCGATCGCGCAGTGGGCGAAGGCCAAGCAGGTGTGGGTGATCGCGGACGAGATCTACCGACGCATTCACTACGGCACGGGGCCCGCGCCGTCGTTCCTCGATCTCCCCGACGATCTGCTGGAGCGCGTGGTCCTCATCACCGGCGTCAGCAAGACGTACGCGATGACGGGATGGCGCATCGGCTTCGCGCTCGCGCCGGCGAAAGTCGGCAAGGCGATGGCGGCGCTCCAGTCACACACGACCACCGGGGCAAATCACCCGGCGCAATACGCCGCCGCGGCCGCCCTCGGCGATGAGCGCGTGGAGCAGGATGTCACGCGCATGGTGAACGAGTTCCGCAAACGCCGGGACCTGGTCGTCGGCCGCTTCCGGCAGGATCTGCCGGGCGTCGAATTCGTCGACCCGCTTGGCGCTTTCTACTTCTTCTTTAGAGTGGATTCATTCGGGAAGATCACCGGTACGGACTTCTGCACGCGGCTGATCACGCAAAGCGGCGTCGCACTCGTTCCTGGAGCCGCCTTCGGCGATGACCGATGGGTGAGGCTGTCGTACGCGGCGTCAACCGATTCGATCAAGCAGGCGCTCGACCGGATTGTTGCATTTGCGAGGAAGTTAGGCGACTAGCTTTGAGGTGTTCTGAGCCCTGGCGCCAGCCCGGGGTTCAAGAATCACCGATCGGTGTTTGGGTATTCCCCGGGCTTGCGCCCGGGGTTAGAAAGTCGAACTACAATTTCGCGGGCCGGTGCGACAGCACCTCAACTCCGTTCGCCGTCATCATACAATCGTCTTCGATCCGAACCCCAAACTTGCCGAGCTGATAGATACCGGGCTCATCGGTAAACACGATCCCGGGCTCCATGCGGGTCGTATTGCCTTCCACCATGTACGGCGCCTCGTGACCATCCATGCCCATGCCGTGGCCCAGCCGGTGCGTGAAGTACTGGCCGTACCCCGCGTCGCTGATGACCTTGCGGGCCGCCCGGTCCACCTCCTGGCATTGCGTGACATTCGGCTTCGCGCTCTCGACGGCGGCGGTCTGCGCGTCATGCACGATGTTGTAAACCTTCTTGAATTCATCCGAGGGTGCATCGCCGAACCAGATGGTGCGCGTGATGTCCGACGTGTATCCCTCGACTCGCGAGCCGGCATCGATCAGCACGACGGTCTCGCGGGTGAGCCGTCCCGCCGATGGTCCACCGTGCGGCAGCGCGCTCGACTGTCCGAACTGCACCAGGCCACCGCCCGGTGAGCCCCGGCTGGCCATTTCGCGCGACAAGAGCGCGGAGACGTCGCGCTCCGACATCCCGACGGCCAGCTGAGAGAATGTCGCGGCAATCGAAGCTTCCGTGGCCGCGATCGCCTGACGGATCAGGGCGATCTCTTCCGGGCTCTTGATGATGCGCAGTCGCTCTGTGACCAACGCGCCGTCCTCAAATCGCCAGCCGGGCAGCGTACGGGAGAGCCGCCGGTAGCTTTGGTAGGAAGTCGTGGGTTCGATACCCACAGCCCCGGAAGGACCGGCAGCTTTGGCAACGAGGTTCCACGGATTCTCCTGCTCCTCCCACCCGCGCGCATCGCTGATGACGGTGTTGCGCTTGATGCGCTCCACCTCGAACGACGGGCACACGATGACCGGCGCCCCGCTCGCGGGCACCATCAGGAGGATGAGACGCTCGCTCCGTCCCGGGTTGTAGCCGGTGAAGTATTGGAAATTGGTGCTCGGCTCGACGACGAGGAGGTCGAGCTTGCGCGTCTTGAGCTCGTCCTGCGCGCGCGCGATGCGTTGCGCGAATACTTGAGGGCCGAGCGTGGGTGTCTGTGACCGCCCGACCGCCCGACCGCCCATCGGCCGGACCGTCGCTCCAATCACCACACCGCCAGCGACCGAAAGAAACTCGCGTCGTTCCATAGTGCGGCTATATTACGCGAGCCTCACTCGCGCGGGAAGGCGCAGAACCGCATGCACTTCGAAGCACGCATCGAGCCGCTCAACGGCAAACTTCCGAAGGTGACGTACCGCTGGGATCCGGAGACCGACATCCTGACTGTCGCCTGCAAGGGCGTCCCGAAAGGGAACGGGATGAACGGCACGGTGGACCTCGAGGGCGGGGACGGCTCGTTTGTCGTGATCGATGTCGCCGGTGGGGCGCTCCGCGGCGTGGACGTCGTCACCTGGCCCGACGATGTGCGGACAGTCGCGTCGCTTCAGCCGCCGGAAGCATCGAAAGAGGGCCAGGTCACCTTCCCCAACCGGCGCTCCCAGCCCGGTATCGCGGCCGTCGAGGTCGATACGGCGCTGACCGTGGACAAGAATCAGGCGGAATCGGTCTTTCACATTCGCGTCGGCCGTCAGCGTGCTGCGACGATCGTGCGCGTAGCCGATCACATGCTGGTGGAGGTCGACAAGCAATCTCGCATTGCCGGACTCTGGCTGTTGGAGGTGCCGCCCTTCCCGAACGTCGAAGCCACGGCGTAGTGGACGATCCCCCTCGATTCGAGCGCTACGTCACCGAGCTGTTCGCCGCTGAAGACCCGATTCTCTCCAAAATCCGCGCCCGTCACGCCGCCGAGAATCTCCCGGCGATCAATATTTCGCCCGAAGAAGGCAAGCTGCTGCACGTTCTGCTGCTCGCGATTCAAGCGAAGCAAGTGTTGGAGATCGGATCGCTCGGCGGGTACAGCGGCGTGTGGCTCGCGCGGGCGCTGCCGCCGGGCGGTGAGCTGACCACGATCGAGAAAGACCCCAAGCACGCGAAGGTTGCGCAAGAAGCTTTCGATATGGCGAAGCTGCACGGCCGCGTGCGGCTCATCCAAGGTTCAGCGCTGGACGTGTTGCCGACGCTCAGGCCCGGGTTTGATGCGGTGTTCATCGACGCCGACAAAGAGCCGCTCCCACAGTATTTCGAGTGGGGCATGAAGCTCCTCAGGCGCAGCGGTCTGCTGCTGTGCGACAACGCGTTCTTCCACGGCGCCGCGGTCGATCCAAACGATCAGTCCGGCAACGCGCGCGGTGTGCGGGCCTTCAATCAGCTGGCCGCCCATGATCCCCGGCTGGTCGCCACGATCATTCCCGTGCGGGACGGATTGGTCGTCGGCGTCAAGATGCGGGACAGCGCATGACCTGGTGGCGAGCGCTGGTCGACGCTGGTGCTGTTGCTGGGGGTTCGGGGTTAGGGGTTTGGGATCGGGGAGAAACCGCCACGTACGACACCTCCATTGTGGAGGACTCGGAGCTCCAAACGCACCCAATTCCCAAATCCCGAATCCCTAACCCCCAACCCCCAATCCCTCACCCCGTCTCATTTCTCAATGGCATAGAGCGGTGGAGCGTCGTCGCGTACGACGGCGTGGCGCAGATCGTCAGCGCCTACGTCGCGGCGGCGGTGTGCCGGCGCGACGAGCGAGGCGTACTGCACGCGACGCACGAACAGAGCCGCGCGTTTGCCGTGGCTCCCGTCGATCGCATGAGCCCGACCCTGCGGCCGTTACTCGAACAGGCGGCGCCCGACCTCGAGTCGGTCGATGGCGCGCTGGCGGATCAACCGGCGCGCTACCTGGAGCAGGTCGAGAGCACCGTGCGGCGGGCGCGCGCACACCTCGAGCGCGAGCTGGCGGAGGCGGCCACGGCGGCACTGGGCACAAACGAGTGGCTCGTACTGGACGGGCGGCTGTCCCGATCGCCCGCGGTCGCGCGGCACCCCCGCGCCCTGGGCGTGATCAACAGTCATGGCGCGCAGTTTCTGGAAGGCAGGGGACTTGAACGCGCGTTGACGCTGCCGGCCGGTTATCGGACGTCGGTCTTTGCGGTGCGCGGCGGTCATACCCGCACCGAAGTCTATTCCTGGTATCTGCGGTTGTGGCCGTGGGAAGGAAACGACTTGCTGTATGGGCTGCTGCGTGTCGAAGCACGTGCGGATCGCGATACCGTCACGCGCGCGTCGGAGGTGAGTGGCTGGCTCCGGGCGGAGCGGGCGCCGCTCGCGACGCCGGCCACGCGGTGGGACCGGCTGTTGTATCCTTTACATCACGTGGAGGAATACCTGAAGGCTCGTGCGCCGCGCTCCCCGGCGGTCCGCGCTCGGTTGCCGGTCGCATGATCGATAAAGCGATCCCGGACGCGATCGGTCAGGTCGTCGCGACCGAGCTGAAGCCGGCGACCCCACACCAATTCCACTTTTGGACGCCGACCGAGACTGCGATCGGAATCGGGGCGATTGTGAAAGTCGGGGGAGCCGAACGGGTGGTGTACGGCGTCGTCACCGAGGGATTCGCGTACTCCGATCTCGCGACGCCGCTGCACGACGTCGTCGGTGCAGAAGGCGATCCCACCCGGGCTGACGACGCGCCGACGGCACGCCAGCAGATTCGCTATTGGACCGCCGCGGTGCTGCGGCAGACACCGGAAGAACCCCTCCAGCCGGTCCCGCTCGGTCAGGTGTACCTTGCCGATGACGCCGACGTCGCACAGGCACTGCGGATGGACGGGTTTCTCTACTCGGCGACGCCGACCGCCATTCCGGTCGGTCTGTACACGTCAGCCGGCCGTGACTCGCCCGTCTACCTCGATGCCGATTTCCTGCTCGGTCCCGAGGCGGCCCACCTCAATATCTCCGGTGTGTCGGGCCTCGCCACCAAGACCAGTGCGGTCGAGTTCCTGCTCGGGGCGATCTTCGCGCATTTTCCCGCGCACAAGGGACGGATCGCGGCGGTCTGCTTCAACGTGAAAGGCCCCGACCTGTGCTTCCTCGACCAGCCCGGCGATCTGAGTGACGAGGACCGGCATCGCTACGAGCGGCTCGGCGTTCCCGCTACGCCGTTCCAGCGCGTGCAGCTCTATGCCCCGCTCAAGGCGGATGGGGTCAATCTCAATACGCTGCGCACGCATCCCGATCTCGTCGGCGACGTCGAGCCGCTGACGTGGGGGTTGCAGGAAGTCGTCGATTACGCCGAGGTGCTGCTCAATCGGGACGACATCGACGCCAAGGCTGACGCGTTTATCGATTTTCTCAGGGATCGAGTTTTAGGAAAATCCTTCGATGACGGCTTCGGCACCACGCATCGCGTCCAGACCTTCGCTGACCTGGATCGGTTCTTCCGCTCGATCTTCGACGGCCTGGAAATCACGGCGGGCGGCCGCAGCGACACCTGGCGGACCCACCACATCGCGACGATGCGCAAAGTGCGCAACCGGCTGCTCAACATCTCGACCCGCTGCAAGGGTCTCGTGACTGACGACGGGCCATCCAGCGATCTCCCCTGGAACGAATTCGCGGATCGCACCGTCTACGTCATCGACATCGCGAACGTCGATCCGCTGGGGCAGGATCTCGTCTTCGCCCGCGTAGTCTCGAAGCTGCGCGAGCAGCTCGAGCGGCGTGAGCTGGGCGTGGAAGCGGTGGTCGTCTTCGTCGACGAGCTCAACAAGTACGCGCCTGGTGACGGCCCCGACACCTACGTGAAGAAGATGTTGCTCGATATCTCCGAACGCGGCCGCTACCTCGGCCTCGTGCTGTTTGGTGCGGAGCAGTTCCGCTCCCAGGTACATCGTCGCGTCGTGGGAAATGCGGGGACACAGCTGTTCGGCCGCATGGACATGGACGAGCTGGCGACGCCGGGTTATCAGGTTCTCACACCCGCGACCAAGAGCAAGCTGGCCACGTTGCCCATCGGCGAGCTGATGGTCCGGCACCCCCACTTTACGCAGCCGATCTTCGTGCGCTTCCCCAAACCGCCCGTGTTACGGGGCCGGGATGGGGTCGAGCGCTTTCCGCCCGCCGCGGACGTGCCGTTCGAGGACGCGGTGGTCCGGCAGCTCGTTCGGCTGGACAGGCGGGTCCGGCCCAACCAGGTGAAGGACCTGATCGCGGAGCGCGAGCAGGACGATGTGCGGCGCGCGCTGGCCGCGGTGCGGCGCACCCGACCGGACGATGTCCTCGCCTATTTTCGAAAGGTGCTGGGCGCCCGCGTGGATGCCGAGGCAGGCATGCCGCGGGAACGCCAGGCAGTCCCGCCACTCAACCCGATTTCCGACGAGCCCTACTGATATGAACCAGCGCCACGCCGCAGTCCTTGTCCTGGCAGTGGCCGCTTGTGGTGGGGGTGGTCCGAAGGTCACGTTGAGCTATCACCCACCCTCCGGCGCGGTATATCACTACGCACTCGAGCAACGGACGCAGGTCAGCATCGAGTCTGGTCCGCTCGCGGCGATGGGCAAGCAGCGGATGTTCATGCGGATTCCCTTCACGCAGACCGTCAAGGGGCCGGCCAGCGGAGGTGGCACGGAAGTGGACGTCGTGTTCGAGGCGATGACCATGGAGATGCCGGGCGTGGCGCCCGACGCGATCGCGCGCGAGCTGGAGAAGATGAATGGCCTGCGCAGCACCATCGTGTACGATGAGCGCGGGAAGATCCTCCGCAACACCGTCACGCCGTTGCCCGGTGTGCCTCCCGATCTGATAAAAGAGATGTCGACGGGCGTCCAGGCGATGACGTTCGGCTTCCCGGATCATCCGGTTGGCCGGGGCGATTCTTGGACCGTCGCGACCGAGCTGCCGCTCTCCCAGGTGCCGGGAGCCAACACGTCTCAGGCAGGTCCAGCCAAGACGACGCTGACCGTGCGCGAGATCCGCATCGCGGGCGCCGATACCTCAGTTGTGCTCGACATCAAAACGGAATTCCCGTCAGGACCGATCCAGGTGACAGCCGGTGGACAGTCGGGCACACTCAAGCTCGATGGCAGCCTCACAGGCCATCAGCAGTTCTCGATTTCGCGAGGCGCGATCCTGGATGGCACGATCAAGGGCAACACGAAGATGCACATGGCGAATGCAATGTTCGGCGCGAAGGGGATGGACGTGCTGACCGACACCGAGAGCTCGATCTTCCTGCTTCCTTGAATGATGAACCTGAGACCTTTGTATTGGATCATCCTGTTTGCAGTAGTTGCCGCCTGTAGCGGCAAGGTCGCGCTGCGCCATCGTCCGCGTCGCGACGCGGTCCACCACTATGTGCTGACGATGCGCTACAGCAGAGACGATGCGCCGATCGTGGCCTCAGTCGCTCGGACCGATCAGGTGTGGACCATCTACTACACCCAGTCCGGGCGCTTCACCGACCGACGCGGCGCGGGGAGCGAGGTCTCGCTCCAAATCGATTCGGCACGGGTGCAACCGTCCGGAGCCGATCCCGATCTGTCCCTAATGAATGGCGCGACGATTTTGGCTTTCCTCGACGGCCGCGGGCAACTGCGGCGCACGGAGCCCGACACCTTTCCTGGTCTGACGCACGACATGGTTCTGCGGCTTCGGGCGATCGCGGCGGCCGTGGCCCCGTGGTTCCCCGAGGAGCCCGTCGAGCCTGGCGACGCGTGGACGGTCACGAGGCCCGCCCCCGTGGAGGTGTTGGAAATGAGCGGGCAGGATTCTTCGAAGCTGCAACTGCACGCCACGCTCAACGCGCTTCAGAAAACGGTGAACGATCGGATCGCGGACGTCGAGATCAATGGTCAGCTCCCCACTGACGAGACGCGCGTGACGACGAGCTTGGGCGCATTGGCGGCGCGATCGTCTGGGACCATGATCGGCCGGTACCGGTTTTCGCTGCCACGAGGTGTGATGATTTTCGAAGAGCTGTCTGTGAGAATGACCCTCGTGACCGCCCACCCGATGGTGGGCAGAGACACCGTTTTGTCTCGGCTCGTGACTCAGACCACGATCCGCTTGCAATGAAGCTCGCCCACCTCGCCGACCTGCATCTGGGGTTCCGCCAGTTCGACCGGCAGACGGCGAAGGGTGCGAACCAGCGTGAGGTCGATGTCGCGGAAGTCTTCAAACGCGCGGTCGACGATCTCCAGGAGCAGAAACCCGAGCTGATCGTCATCGCCGGTGATCTGTTCCACTCGGTGCGGCCGACGAATGCCGCGATTCTGTACTGTTTTCGCCAGCTGCAGCGGCTGCGGACCGGCCTGCCGTTGACCCCGATCGTCGTGATCGCGGGCGAGCACGATACGCCGCGCTCGAGTGAAACCGGCACGATCCTGCGGCTCTACGAAGCGCTGGGCGTCGAGGTCGCGGTCGAGGACGCCCGTCGGATCACATTTCCCGCACTCGATTGCGCGGTGCTGGCCGTGCCGCAGCAAGCCCTCCTCAAGGCCGATCGCCCCTCACTGCGGCCGGAGCCGGGCGGCCCAACGCTCAACATTCTCGTCACGCACGGCAAATACGGCGGTCTGGGCGAGGAGCGCGGGACGATCGAATACGGTGGTGCCGAGTTGTCGCGAGAGCTGCTCGCGCCGGAAAAGTGGGATTACATCGCGTTGGGGCACTATCACACCGCCCAATCCGTGGCCACGAACGCCTGGTATTCGGGAAGTTTGGAATACCTCCCGCCGAATCCCTGGGGACAAATGCAGGATGAAGCGGATTTGCGGAAGGGCAAGCGTTCGAGCGCAATGGATGGCAAGGGGTACCTCCTCGTCGAGCTTCCCGGAGCGAGAGTAACGCGTCGTTCGATTCCTCCGGTGCGTCGCCACATCAGCCTCGAGCCAATTCAGGGCGCCGGTCTCAATGCCAAGCAGCTCGACGAGCGAATCGCCGCGGCCGTAGGCGCGGCGAAAATCGACGATCAAATTGTGCGGTTGTTGGTGTGGGATGTCGATCGTGCTGTCGCCCGCGACCTGGACCATGCGAGAATCCGCGAGTTCAAAGCGCGGGCACTGAACTTCCAGCTCGATCTCCGTAGGCCGGAAGCGCAGCGAGCGGTGGGAAGTAGCGTCGGCCCCGGCACACGCCGCCAGACGCTCACCGAGACGGTCAAGGATTTTCTCGGTCGCCGGCCGCTCGATGCCGAGCTCAATCGCGAGACGTTCGTGACGCTGGGCGTCGAGTATCTCGAGTCTGCCGCCAGCGCGGACAGCGCGACATGAAGCTGCATCGGCTGCGGCTCGTCAATTTCCGCCAGCACGCCGACACCGAGATTGCGTTCGGAGACGGCATCACCGGCATCATCGGTCCCAACGGCTCGGGCAAGACGTCGCTGCTCGAAGCCATCGCATGGGCGATCTACGGCAACCCGGCGGCGCGTGGCGACAAGGATTCCATCCGCAACCTGCGCGCCAAGGCCCGTGCATCCGTGCGCGTGGAGCTGGAGTTCGGGCTGGGCAGCCACTCCTTCCGCGTGGAACGGGGGCTGAACAACGCCGAGCTGTATCAGGACGGCGTCGTTGTCGCCAACTCGCTGAAAGAGGTCACGGGCCGGCTGCAGCGCGTGCTGGGCATGACGCACGCCGAGTTCTTCAACACGTACTTCACGGGACAGAAAGAGCTGGCGGTGCTGGCGGACGCCACGCGCCCCGAGCGCGCCGCGTTTCTCTCCCGGGTGCTGCGGCATGAGCAACTCACCATCGCGCAAGAACGTGTGCGCGAGCGCCGTAACGCGCTGGGGCCCGAGGTGGACGGACTCGAGACGGGCCTTCCCCCGCAGGCCGAGCTCGAGAAGGAACGCAAGACCGCCGAGGCACGGCTGACGGAGGCGCGTAAAGCCGCGACGGCAGCGGCGAGCGAGCGCACCAAAGCGCAGCTGCTACTGGCGGAGGAGGAGCCGCGCTGGCAGCAGTGGGTGGAGCGGCGCGAACGCACCCTCTCGCTGCACGGCGACCTGCGCGTCGCCGAGCAGGGAGTCGTGGTCGCGCGCCAGGAGTTCCAGCGCCTCGACAAGGAGCTGGCCGAGGCCCTATCCGCGCGCGAGGAGCTGCGCAAGCTCGACGCGGATGTCGCGCCCATCTCCAAGCTCAAAGCGGAGCTGGCCGAGCTCGAACGGCTGCACCGCGAAGACGCGGCGCGCCGTGAGGAGCAGGCGAAGCTCACGGAACTGACGCGGAACCTCAACGTCCTGGATCGCCGCATCGCCGAGTTGGCAGAGGCGGAACCTGCACTGGCGCGGGCGGCGCAGGACGCGGGCGCGCTGGCGGGGAAACTGGACAGCGCTGAGAAGCTGGTCGAGGAGCAACAAGCCGCATGGGTCCGTGAGAAGGAAGCGGCGGGCACCCGGCGCAAGGCCCTCCTGGAACAGTTCGAGGAAGTGAAGAAACACCGCGATGATATCCAGCGGCTCGGCCCCGAAGGCCAATGCCCCACGTGTCGACGGCCCCTTGGAGCGGAGCATGCTGCGGTCCTCAGCGAGCTCGAGGAGCAGCTGGAAGTGATCGTCCAGGACGGAAAATGGCTGAAGCAGCGCATCGAGCAGCTGACCGAGCCTCCCGCCGCCGTGACCCAGGCGGAGGCAGCGCGCGATATGCTGCGCGAAGAGGCGCGGCAGGCGAGCGAGCGCGAGGGTAATTTGCGGGCGCAAACGAGTGAGCGGACGCGGGCACAAAAGGAGCGGGCCGGGCTCGCGAAACGGACCCAGGAGATCGAGCGGCGCGTGGTCGCGCGCGACGCGGGCTACAATGCTGACCGGCACAACGAGGTCCGCACGGAGCTGGCGCGCCTGGAGCCCGTGGCTTTGCAGGCGGCTGCGTTGGCGGCGCGCGCCGACCGCGCCGAGGCGTTGGTGGGGGAGGCGGAGCTCGCGGAGAAGGCACTCTCAGCGCGGGAGGAGCACGTCAGGCAGCTCGCGGATGCGGTGAAGGCGGAGGGGTTCTCG
>WNFU01008893.1_pt1 | contig 11480 bp, 8 predicted proteins | sample 5400121 | NCBI WGS metagenome assembly WNFU01 (sample SAMN13153360, study PRJNA577476) | soil metagenome | isolation source: 100 cm soil or saprolite under grassland replicate 1 | place: USA:California | collected 2016-06-15 | reverse complement strand
ATGACAGCTGGCTGGTGGAGGGGTAGCCGCAGGCGCCGATCAGCTCGGGTAGCCGCAGCGTCACCATGGCGGGGAACAGCAGCAGCAGCCCGGCGTGGTCGCAGCGGATGGCGGTTCCGGCAGGCCAGGAGTCCAGCGCTGCGGCCTTGACCGCCTCGAGCCGGTGGGGGGTGCCGCGGCGGGTGTTGTCGCGGCGGGCCAGCCGTGGGAGGCCTTCGTTCTCCATGATCTTCCAGACCGTCTGCGCTGACACCGGCGTTCCGCTGGCGGTCAGCGCGTCGGCGATCTCGGTGACCGAATGGTCGCGGGCCCGCAGCGCCAACGCCTTGTCGCGGACCTTGCCAGCGATGCGTGGGCCTTTGGGGCCGGGTCTGGACTGGGTGAACAGCTGCAGCTTCCCGCGGCGGAGCAGGGTCGCCATCTGGTGGACGCTGGCGGTGGAGTAGCCGAACCGGTCGGCGACCTCGGCGGCCGGCATCTCCTCGACGAAGTAGGCGCGCAGTGCCTCGTAGCGGCGGCGCGCCGGTCCTTGCGGATCGGTGAAGTACTCCCCTCCCTGTCTCATACTTCAATTATTCTACTTGAATGAGCCTCCGTAGTGCTCGTGCTATATTCCTGTCTCGGGGTGCGGCTGCCGAGCTGACATGCTGACGGCTCGTCGGTGAGGAGGGTAGATGCGGGTGTCCCCGGCCAGAGGGCCTGTCCCCCTGGTCGGGTTTCGCTCTCCGCGCTCGGATCCCATGGTTCTAGAAGACTAGTTGAGGTCCGCTGTTCTCAGCGTTACGGAACCGTCCGTGACCAGGGCTTTCATGGTGTCGTCGGAGCCCGGACAGCATAAAAGGCGGGCACAGCCCGCCTCCCGAGAATCGAGGCTAACAGGTCACTTGACCAGGGCAGATCCATGAGCGCTGTGGAGCTGGCGAAGGGACTCGAACCCCCAACCTGCCGATTACAAGGACACCGCGGCCCGGCAATCCTGGTTGGGGCTGGGAAAGAAGCGCAGGCCAGGATGGTCAACTGGCAAGGTGGGAACGCCTCCGCCAAGGACGGAACGTTAGCCGAGACGTTAGCCGCTGGAAGAAGCGCAGGCTCCCCGGATCATGGTGGCCGGAGTCTTGGCTCACAGGGCAAGGCATCCCACCTGGCCTACTACAGTGCGCCAGTTCCTCTGTTGATGTGCGGGGGAGGACCAAAGTCGTCTTCTACGGGTTCGATACCCTCGGCGCGAGCCCTGACCTTGCCCTCTTCGCACCAAGGTTGTGCCTTGATTTCCCAACCGCATGCAGCGCACAGGATGACGTACGGCGGATCGTCAAGCTCAGGACGGAAGTCCGTCACGATCCGGTACGAGTCGCACTCCGGGCAGCGATCTGGCTGCCGCGTTTCATGTCGCAGCAGAGCCAGGCCAAAGGAGTGAAGGGTGTTAGCCGTTGCGTCGAGCACAAGCTCGGCGTCGTAGGCGATAGCGTCCTCGAAGTGGACAAGCCAGGCGACAAGATTCCAGGTCTCATGCGATATCGACTTCAGGTAGCTCCGGACCCGCTGACCATGAGCGATCTCGCAAGCAACAACGTCCGTCCACCCTTTGAAGTCATCTCGCCTCGGTTCCACGTCAGTTGATCGGAGGAAACGACGCGGCTCAAGTTCGTGCGCGAAACTGATCAGACACTGTCGACACTGGGCCGCGACGTTCTGGAAATCCTCCGCCTCCTGCGCTCGATTAAAGGCGTACACCGCCGAGTCGAAACGCCGCCAAGTACGAGCGAAACGATCACGTTCCTCATCGCTAGCGTCGTCGTGGCGTTCGCGTTCCATGACTCGCAACATAAGGCCCAAGTGAAATGACAAAGCGTGATCAAGACTCGGGTGATCCTCGTGTGAGTAGAGGTTGGTCGGATTGGTGATGACCCACCATCGGCCCTTGTTCGTGTGAACGTCGAAGACGTCGTAGTCGTGGCCCATTACTCGCTCGGAGGCCACCTTCTCAACATGCTTGACTACCTCGTCGTCATCCTCCGGCGTCTGACTCTCGAAGTACTCACGGACATGTCGTGCCTCGTGCTCTGGGGTCTCCATGCTCGCTTCCCCAATCAATACCAGGTCAATACCAATCAGCGGTGCCGGTTCCAGTATGGTGGACAGGAACGGGCCTTGCCAGGTAGTTTCGTGCCCTGCACCGAGGGCCAAACCCGCATGGGTGCTGCCTTGCTTCGCTCACCTCCGCCTCGCTGACATCCACAGAGGCTCGCCGTTCCAGTAACACGCATCGACGCTCCCACACTTCGTTGGGCTGCACTGTCGCCCGAAAGCGGAAGCTTCTTTAACTCCCCTCGCCTCGCCTTAGTCGGAAATTGGCGTCTAACCACTCAAGGGCATGCAGTACCTCGACAAGGTGATCGGCACTAGGCCGAACCGAAGATGCCCCATGGAATAGCGCATTTCTCTGGTTACTTATGGCCCCGTATCGCGCCAAAGTCTCTTTGAGAGTGCAAGTCAAATCCAGCTCCTTATGCACGTACCTTAGCTTTGCGTACATGCTGACGTGCCGCCTAGTATCAGGCCATCGAACCTTGCCAGCCATCTCAGGGAACTGGTTCGAAACAATCTCCTCCGCCTCGATCCACACGGCAGCCGGACTATTGAGCTGCTCGGCGAGTTCCGGCCGCTGTAGGTCCGCCGCAAACTCGTTGAAACGCTCCTCAAAGAGGGCCTCCGCAGCAATATTTGCCCATAGCAGGGCTTCAGGCGTGTCACCCAAGTCGAGAAACAAAGCTGCCTGAGCTTTACACTTCTGCCACCACGGCAGCGGAACTAATTCTCCGAGGGACAGCGTTAGCAGCCCCGGTTCTCCATATGTAGCTTGCATACCTCCGATGGCAAGAGCCTTCATATCAAGCTGATTGCCAACGGAGTCCAGCAGGAAGTACTGCACCTGCCCAATATCAGCCGGAGCCGGAATCCAATGCTGCTCACCATGGTGATTTACGCGCAATTCCCACGCGAGGTCATAAAGCAGCAGGAAGGCAAAGGTGTGGCTACTGGGCCAACCGTCATAAGGGGTCGGGAATCCGCCGGCTCGGTGTCGCAGGAAAGGTGTGTAGTAGCTCGGGTCCAGGAGTCCGTCGATCTGGATGCGGATTTTGCTCGTGGCTGCTTGCCAGCGTGACACGTGCATCGCCGTGACCGCGGCACCGGGTATCTCAACTGCAGACCCTGGGAACCTCTCTCGGCTGAGAAATGGCTGGATAGATACCTCGGCACTAATTCCTTGCCAGTTGAAAGTTACATCCATGGCCTGGAGGTGCAGGGCGTATGGCAAGTTAAGCTCTAAGGCGCTCTTCAGGCTTCCACGCTCCATGCCATTTAGCAGGCGCTCAAGACGCAGACGGCGTTCGACATACGCCGCTTGCTGCTCCGGCATTGTAGGAATAGCTATCTCACCTAGACGTCTCCTGTATTCTCCAACGTCGAAAGCAGATGTCCTTGGACGACCTGGAACAATGGCAGCATGTTCGTAGACGGTGGTTCGCAACACGTCGATTTCAAACAGGCTAACAAGATCGTGTCGTTGACCAACTACCAGACGGAAGAGTCCAAGCGCTCGCTCCATGTTACCAGCAAATGAGGTGGGGACCACCACAGGAGAGATGCCGTCCCATCGATCGAACTTAGCGCAGGTGGAAAACAGGAACTTTGCCAGGCTCTCCCCCGGACCGCGCCAGCCCGTATGGATCGGATCCTCGATTGTCTCTAAGAGAGTCAAGCTCTCTTCATCGGTCATCGCATTCTTATCTACAACTTCCGACGAAAATGCTTCGTCGATCCGCTGTGCAGCCTCCTCAAGTTCCATCGTTGAGATCCCTTCAAGATTCCCGCAACGACTCCTGACAAAGCGCTCCCCTAGAAGGGTGCGGCGCTATTCAATCACTTCTTTTCTACTCCAGCCCGTAACCGAACCTTGAGAAATTCTACGGTCTCACAGGGCCTGAGGATACTCTTTGCGCCGAGCTTGATCAGCGCAGGCTTCTTGGTCGCTTTGTGGAAGTTCTTATCCGCCGTGACAAAGACGTCGCCTTGATACCAGATGTGACACCAGAGGCTGAGCACGTCGCACTTATCGCGGCGCCATTCGCGCTCTATCACCTCTCGATCCTGCCCAGGCTGAGCCTGGCCCAAGCACTCCTGTAGGCTGAGTGGCTGGTTCGGGAAAAGGACTTCGTGGATTTGCTGTTCAAGCGCCTGCTGTTCCTCGCCACCCCAGAGTCCCCATCCCCAGGGCCCCGCTACGTTCGCTGATGTGCGGTATTCGCGCTGATGACCGGGCTTTCCGATTGTCGTTTTGGTGAGGATTGTGGTACAGCCATGCTCGGATGGACGAGCGTGGCCGTCGGCCCGGCGGCTTGGAGTGCAGGGAGCGGTGCCGGTGCAGGTAGACCTCGACGACAGCGCGGTGACCGGGCCTGGTGGGCTGCTGGAACGCTGCGCGCAACTGCCCGACCCTCGCGCCCGGCGTGGCCGGCGGCACCCGCTGGCCGCGCTGCTGGTGATCGCCGCGGCGGCGGTGCTGACCGGTGCCCGCTCGTTCGCCGCGATCGGACAGTTCTCCCGCACGCTCCCGCAGGCGACGCTGGCGCGGCTGGGGACCTTCAAGCGGCCCTACTCCACCTGGCATGTCGCGCCCAGCGAGACGACCCTGCGCTGGGTGCTGCAGCAGGTGGACGCCGACGAGCTGGACCGGATCGTGGGCGGCTGGCTGGCCGAGCAGGCCGCCGCTGACCAGGGGCCGATCGCGGTGGACGGCAAGGTGCTGCGCGGCGCCCGTGGGCCAGGCGGGCACCAGGCCCACCTGCTGGCCGCCCTGACCCACGACAGCGGCACGGTCCTGGCCCAGCGGGCGGTGGCCGCCACGACCAACGAGACTACCCAGCTGGCGCCGCTGCTGGACGGCGTGGACCTGGCCGGTCGGGTGGTGACCGCCGACGCGCTGCATACCACCCCCGCCGAGGCCCGCTACCTGCTCAAGCGGGACGCCGACTACGTGCTCACCGTCAAGGGCAACCAGCCGGGCCTGGTCGCGGCGATCGACCGGCTGGCGCCCGGGGTCTTTTCCCCCGGCGCACACCCACCGTTGACCGCGGCCACGGGCGTATCGAGCGGCGCAGCCTGCAAGCCGCCCCCGCCCCCGCCACGATCACCTTCCCCGGCGCCCGGCAGGTGCTCGTGCTCACCCGCCATGTCACCGACCTGGAAGGCGGCAAGCCACGCACCGAAGTCTGTTACGGCATCACCAGCCTGGACGCCTGCCGCGCCGACCCCGCCCGGCTGGGCGTGCTGGTCCGCGGGCAGTGGCAGATCGAGAACCGCGCGCACTGGGTCCGCGACGTGATCTTCGACGAGGACCGCTCCCAGGTCCGTGCCGGGCACGGCCCGCAGGTGATGGCGACCTTGCGCAACCTGGCGATCAGCCTGCTCAGGCTGGCCGGCGAAGCCAACATCGCCGCCGGGTTGCGCGACACGGCCTGGGAACGCTCCCGCGCGTTCGCCCTGCTCGGCACCTGACCAGCCCACCTCGACGCCCCACAGCCCTACCCGCCGGCAGGCCGATCCTGGCACGCCCAGAACCTCGGCTGGCCGTGCTCCTTGCCGGATACGCCAGCCGCCACACCCACCCCGGTCGGCCTGAACCCGTCCTTGACAGCACCAGCCCGCAGCAACCGGCAACAACGCACCATCACCAAGACGCGACTACCGCAGGACCCTGGTCCCCATCCCCAGAAGCCCACGCCGAGGTACATGAGTGGCCTGAGCAGCTCAAGGTGCTCTAGTACTCCAGCCGTAGATCGTGATCTTCACCAGTCACCGCTCCTCAACCTTGCGGACCAAGATCAACCTGGACTCCTCGGATAGCGGATGGTGCGCACGAGGGCCGTATGGTTGAGTGCGCTGTCGTGACTGCTCTGGATGATCTCGTCCGCCCAGGCGAGTACCCGCGTTCCTCGCGCTACGACCCTGCTTGGCTGGTGAGCCTGGACATGGGCCCGCATCCGCTGTGGTTGTTGGAGGATCTATCGCGAGATCTCGATCTGCGGCCGGATATGCGGGTGCTCGACCTGGGGTCGGGCATGGGAGCGACCTCGGGGTTTCTCGCCCGCGAGTTCGGCGTGGAGGTGGTGGCGGCCGACCTGTGGGGTGTCGCCTGACGCTGCCGCGGCGGTCTTCGCCGAGGCAGGCGTTGCGGATCGGGTGTGCGGTCAGGGCCGAGGCGCATGCGCTGCCGTTCACCCGGGACTCCTTCGACGCGATCATCTGCATCGATGCGTACGAGTACTTCGGTACCGCCGACAGCTACCTCGCCTACATCACCCGGTTCCTCAAACCGGGCGGCCAGCTGGCGATCGCCACGCCCGCCATGACCCGTCAGGTCCGCGACCTTGGCAAGATCCCGGCGCACATCAAGGCCTGCGTCGGGTTGCCTCGTCTGGCTACCCCTGTCCGCTCCTTCACCCAGCCAGGTCACGATCTACAGGCTGCAGTACTGACTAAGGGTCCTGTCGCCGTTGCCTCGATATGTGCAACCATGTTCCATGATGCCCCAACCGTTCGACCCCCTCGATCCGCTTGCTCTCGACGGTTCGCCCGGCCAGGCGTTTGCGAGCCACAAGGCCAGAGCCAGCGGCATCGCAAGATTTTTTGCACTCAACCACCCGCTGGAGGCCATCAACGGAAAGGCCGATGAAGACAAGCCGATCGCGCTGATTGCGCATCTGCATGCCGCGTCTGACGACCCCAATTTCGCGGTTCCCGGTCAGGAGGCCAGTCGGACGTTCGCTCCCAAAGTGCTGAGGAGACTCAATCGCGGCGACGGCCAGGTAGGCACACGGCGCGACTACGACATGGCGCTGAAGGGGCTGATGGTCATCGCCTACCGCTACCGCCATTTGTTGAAAGACGAGGATTTCAACTTCATCCTCGATGAGCTGGTTCCCGCCCATATGTCGGGAGGCCACCCCCCTGAGATCGAGATCGTCGAAGTTACCTTCCTGAACCTCGACATTCCAGAAACGGAAAACCATCTGCTGATGATCGAGAGCAGCAGATATCTGATCAATCAGCTTCTCCACGACCGGACAGGCGACAGCAAATACGACAATTCAGAGAACGGGAACGGGCTGAGCAGCTGGCTGCTCGGGTACATGCAGACGATCGCTAAGCACGACTTCCTCGAATTCAATTCCCGTCCCTATGCGCGGCTCGCGCTGCACCCTTTGTACAACCTCCACGAGTTCGCGCGCGACGAGCCGATCAGGACGGCCGCGCAGATCCTGCTCGACTACACCATGGTCAAGTTCGCCGTATCGAGCAATCGGGGGCGCAGGGTAAGCCCGTACAGACGACAGCAGCATCGGATCAACCACCAGGCCAACCCACGCAACGACCTCTACGCCAGTAAAGGCGATCAGGTGGCCGGGTACTTCATGGCCTATACCGGACTAACCGATCCGCAGGACAAGCCGGCCAAGTTCCCCGGAAGTCTGGCTGACACCGCTCTGATCTCAGGAACGGCGGCCTATCGTCCGCCGCCGGCCGCTTACATCCTCGCTATGAACATCAATCCGGCTTCACTGCACCGCTTCTATCATGGGACGCGGCCGCGGCTCAGAGGATCGACCGACATCGCCGAGGGTGGACTTGAAATCTACTATCGATCCCCGTCCTTCCTGCTGTCGGCTGGCGGGTCGTTTCTGAACAGCGGCTACGGGCACGACGAGATCGACATTTTCGTACAGGCCTGGGAACAGACCTCGCGAGCCCAGGCGACAACGCTGATCCCGACGCGCGCCGACACCAAATTCCACGATCTCATCCGCTTCGAGCCCTATCCGGATCCCCTTGTCGACCCGTACGCGGACGACCCTGAAGACCCCGACACTTTGCATGCACGCTCGGTCAATATCGGCGTCCACCGCGGGCTTGCCGCAGGCGCCAATCTGCGCCCCGCCGAGAAGAAGACCGTCCTCGAGCATTCAACGTCCACCTCCCCAGTTCTCGCCTTCCACGCCGACAGATTGCTGATGGCCTGGAAAGGTTCGGGCAACGACAACCTAAACGTCGCCAAAGTTCAGAGTACGAGCATGCTGGGGATCGATGGCGTCGAGGGCGTCGAAGATGTGGTCACGCTCGCTGACACGACCGACATCTCTCCGGCGCTGGCGTCCCACAACGGACGGCTGTTCCTGGCGTGGAAGGGCTCCGGCAACAACCAGCTGAACCTGGCGTTCTCCGAGGACAATGGCTTGCACTTTAAGGGACAAACGACTCTTCCCGACTCCAGCGAACACAGTCCGTCGCTGACCTCTCACGCAGGCAGGCTGTTCCTTGCCTGGACGGGCGAGGGCGAGGAGAAGCTGAATGTGGCCAAGGTGGTCCTGTTCGGCAATACGGCGGGCGGCTTCGGCATCGAGGGGCTGGAAGGCAGGGTTGTGCTTGGCGATTCCAGCGAGGCCGCACCGGCGCTGGCATCCCACAACGGACGGCTGTTCCTGGCGTGGAAGGGCTCCGGCAACGACAATCTGAATCTGCTGTTCTCCGATGACAATGGCGCGAGCTTCCGCGGAAGGCAGCCGTTTCCGGAAACCAGCAGCCATGGCCCGTCGCTGGCCTCTCACGCAGGCAGGCTGTTCCTTGCCTGGAAAGGATCCGGTAACGAAAATCTGAACGTCGCCAAGGTGGTGCTGTTCGGCGATACCGCAGGAGGCTTTGGCATCGAGGGGCTGGAAGGCAGGGTTGTGCTCGGCGAAACGAGCACCGAGCCCCCGGCGCTGGGATCCCATAACGGACTGCTGTTCCTGGCCTGGAAAGGCGAGGGCGACGACAATCTGAATCTGAGGGTTTCCAGAGATGGAGCCTTCCAGGCGGCAGGCCCCTGGTTGTTCAGCAACCTCGAGGATCTCGGCTTTTTCGTCGCAGCCTACCGGACGCCTCCCGCACGGCCCGACGATCTCGATACTCCCCTGGACAATCTGGCCCTGGTCTACGCCATGGAGACGGGCGGCATGGACTTCAACAGGTTCAAGGAGTTGACGCTGGGGCGCAACAGCCACCTGCCGGCCAAACTCGACCATGGCAGCTCCTACGAATTCGACACGCCCGACGACAAGCGCTTCTCGATCTGGTTCCAGCTCTCCGAGCTGAAATACCAGGCACGGGTCGTCGACCTGAACGATCCAGTCGGCGACCTCAGCACGCTACCGCTCGTAAGCGGTGAGTATATGAGGGCGCCCGAAGGTCATGACGGCCTGATCGAGATCCGTCACCCCGGCTGTGACACCCCACTCGTCCTGGACTTTCTCAACGCCGCCCATCCCATCCGCCTGGACAATGCGCTTGCCTGCCCCGAGCCTCTGCTCGCCCGCGCCCAGGCACTGATCCTCTTCGCGTTGAAACTCGGCGAACTCGGCCGCCACGAGGAAGCAGTTGCCACCGCCCAAGAGGGCGTGGGCATCTACCGGCAACTCGGCGATGAACCCCGCCTGGCGTGGGCGCTGGCCCACCTCGCTGGGCTGCAGTGGAACCTACCCGACCGGCGCGAGGACGCCATCACCGCCCGCAGGGAGGTCACAGAAATCTACCGGCGGCTTGCCGGAACCGACCCCACCACCCCTCAATACCAGCAGCACCAGCCCGAACTGGCCACGGCACTGATCGTTCTCGCCTTGTCCCTGGGCGAACTCGGCCGCCACGAGGAAGCAGTTGCCACCGCCCAAGAGGGCGTGGGCATCTACCGGCAACTCGGCGATGAACCCCGCCTGGCGTGGGCGCTGGCCCACCTCGCCTCGCTCACAGACCATTGACACCCCCGCTTGTCTGGCGCAGGCCCTCGGGCTGGCCGGGCCTGCTGCGTTCCGAGGCCTAGTACGCCAGCCGTAGATCGTGATCTTCATGGTTGGTAGGCGGCCTGTCGTCGATAGTGGCAGGTGCGGGCGCGTGCCTGATGTCGTCGTCGCCACACCGACCAGCGCCATCGGTGGCTGATCGCACCAGCGGGCCGGGCGGGCAGTGCGGCGAACAGGTGCTGGACCTCGTTGCAGGTCAACGGGATCAGCTCGGATGGTGGTGGCTGGCGGGTGCGTTCGGTCACGGCCGCCACGACCAGGAAGGCGTGGGCGAGCATGGCAAGGGTGGCCCACCGGTACCAGGAGCACCAGCGGCGGATCTGGTGGTGGTCCAGCCCAACCAGTCCCTTACTGGTCTGGAAGCGCTCTTCCACCGTCCAGCGCGTGCCGGCGACGCGGACCAGGACAGCCAGCGGCACCGGGCGGGGCGTGTAGCAGCGGTAGAAGGCCAACTCGCCGGTGCGCTGGTTGCGGCGGACCATGAGCCAGTGTTGGCCTGCCTGCCCGGCGGGAGCAGGGCTGTTGTGGTCCAAGCACACAAACGCCCAGTCATACAGGCGGTGGCCTTTGGCGCCCTTGCCGCACGAGATCTGCTGCCATGCCCGTGCGGAGACCTGCCCGAGCAGGGCGTCGGCACGGTGGGTAGCGCCGCCGAAGCCGACCAGGTGGTCGCAGGCCACCGCCAGCACATAGCCGGCTCCTCGGGCTTCAAGAGCGGCCCGCAGCCCCAGGTTGGCGCCGTAGACCTCGTCACCGGCGACCCACGCCGCCGGGACCCCAGCGTCCAGCGCACGGCAGATCATGGCCTGCGCCAGCGCCGGCTTGGTCGCAAACCCGACCTCGTCGGGGATGCCGGCCGCCTGCAAGCGGTCGGGATCGTTGGTCCAGGACCTGGGCAGGTACAGCTCCCGGTCGATCACGGCATGCCCCGCCTGGCTGGCATACACCAGGTAGACCGCGACCTGAGCGTTCTCGATCCGGCCTGCGGTGCCGGTGTACTGGCGCTGCACGCCCACGGTGGTGGTGCCCTTCTTGAGATCCCCGGTCTCGTCGACCACCAGCACTGCTCCAGGATCGCCGAGGTGCTCGACGAGCTAGTCGCGCACATCGTCGCGGACCGCGTCGTGGTCCCACACTGCCCGGCTGAGCAGGTGCTGCATCCCGTCAGGGTTGGGGTTGCCGGCGTGCTCGGTGATCGTCCAGCAGTTCTTTCTTGGCAGGTCGGCCAGCAGGCCGCGGACGAACGCCTTGGCTCGCCGCCGCAGATCCACTCGAGCGAACCGACATGCGACCCGGCCCAGCAACTCGTCGAACAGCTCCTGCCAGCGCGCAGGGTCAACGTCTACGCTGTGGCCTGCGGCCACCGTCTGATGTTTGGTCCTCAACACCAGATGATCAACGGTGGCCGCTCTGGTCTGCTCGCCGCGCCCCGACCGTCCTGTCCTGCCAGATCACGATCTACGGCTGGAGTAGCAGTGAGGCTTCGCCTCGGACCGCCAAGTGCGTGGTCCCGGCTGGAAGACGGCTACGGGGTTGGTGCATCCTCACGCCCTTGATCCGTGGATGAGAGGCGGGGTGGGATGCGGG
>WNFU01012968.1_pt1 | contig 11484 bp, 8 predicted proteins | sample 5400121 | NCBI WGS metagenome assembly WNFU01 (sample SAMN13153360, study PRJNA577476) | soil metagenome | isolation source: 100 cm soil or saprolite under grassland replicate 1 | place: USA:California | collected 2016-06-15 | reverse complement strand
GGCACACCCGCCTCGCGCATGTCCCAGATCGTCTTCTTGTCCTCCTCCGAGAACCGAACCACCACAACACCTCCCGATCGACGGCACCGAATGCTCGCCAATCAGGATCCGTGTTGCGTTGATCAGTTGAGGACACAGCACTTCGAGGGCATCCGCACCTGCGCCTGCAGCGCGCGTTATTGAGCGCACGATCTGCTTGGTTCACCTATCAGCGACCTGCGCGAGATCGGCAGTTCTGGCGCCGCGGACGGCACTGAGTCTTCGTCTTGTCGGAGGCAACAGATCGCCAGTTCCGCGCCCGCCGGTGGACCTTTGGTCACCGCTGTTCTGTGCTACTTACCCGGCAGGTGACGGTGGCCCATATGCCTGGTTTACTGACTGCCGGGTGTGGTGCCGAAGGGGGTCGGAGTGGCGGAGTTGCCGTCGGGGACGGTCACTTTCTTGTTCACCGATCTCGAGGGCTCGAGTCGCCTGTGGGAGCAGCATCCCGATGCGATGAGGTCGGCGCTGGCTCGTCACGACGAGATCATCAGCGACGCGATCGCGTCGCATGGCGGGCATGTGGTGAAGACTACGGGTGACGGGTTCCATGCGGCGTTCACGACGGCTGCTGATGCGCTGCGCGCCGCGATGGACGCGCAGGCCGCGCTCGCCGCAGCGTCGTGGGACGCAACGGGTCCGTTGTTGGTGCGCATGGGGCTTCATACGGGCGAGGCGCAGCAGCGCGACGGCGACTATTTCGGTACGGCGGTGAATCGCGCGGCCCGGGTCATGGCGGTCGCGCATGGTGGCCAGATCCTGTGCTCGCGGGTGACCTTCGAGCTCGCGGGCGGGGCGTTCCCGGTGCGGAGCCTCGGCGAGCACCGGTTGCGGGATCTGAGCGCGCCCGAGGAGCTGTTCCAGGTCGGGGGCGGGGTGTTCCCGCCCTTGCGGTCGGTGGACGTCGTGCCGACGAACCTGCCGGTGGTGCGCACCGAGCTGATCGGCCGCAGCGATGACGTCGCCGCGCTCTCAGAGTTGGTCAGTCGCGAGCAGCTGGTGACGTTGACGGGCGTGGGCGGGGTGGGCAAGACCCGCCTGGCGATGGGGGTCGCGGCATCGATCGCGACGGAGTTCGCCGACGGGTGCTGGCTCGTCGAGCTGGCGCCGGTCGCAGGCGGCGATGAAGTGGTCAACGCGGTTGCCGCTTCCGTGCGTTCGCCGACGACCGGTCTCGACGGGCTGGCCGCGTATCTCGCCGATCGACGGGTCCTGGTCGTCTTGGACAACTGTGAGCATGTGCTCGACGCCGCCGCACAGCTCGTGGATGTCGTGCTCGCGAGCGCGCCCGACGTGCACGTGCTGGTCACCAGCCGCGAGCCGCTGGGCCTCGAGGGTGAACAGGTACGGCGCGTCCGCTCGTTGGACCTGCCTGACGCGGGGGCCCCACTCGGGGAAGTGCGAGCGACCGCGGCGATCCGGTTGTTCGCCGAGCGCGCCATGGCGGCAGCCGGGAGCTTTGCCGTCGACGCCGGCAACCGCGCAGCGGTCGTCGAGATCTGCCGCCATCTCGACGGGATTCCACTCGCGATCGAGCTCGCGGCGGCCCGGGTCCGGTCGATGCCACTGGTCGAGATCGCACGCCGGCTTGACGAGAGGTTCCGGCTCCTCGGCGGCGGGTCACGCCGCGCCCAGGAGCGTCACCGGACGCTGTTCGCCGCCGTGTCGTGGTCATACGAGATGCTGACCGACGACGAGAAGGTCACGTTTCGGCGCCTTGCCGTCTTTCCGGCGTCGTTCGATCTCGTGGCGTTGGAGGCGGTCGCGGGGGCGGACAACCCTGCTGTTGTGGACTGCGTGTCGCGGCTGGTCGACCGCTCGCTCGTCGTCTACGAGCCCGACACCGGCCGCTACCGGCTGCTCGAGACACTCCGACAGTTCGGTGCGGATCGGCTCGCCGAGGCCGGCGAGACCGAAGCGACGCGCGCCCGTCATGCCGGCCATTTCCTCGCGCTCACGGAACGCTGGGGGCCGCTCCTCGACGGCGCCGCGTACGACGACGCGGCCGCGGCCGTCGGGCTCGAGCTCGACAACTTGCGGGCGACCGCAGACTGGTGCGTCGAGACCGGCCGGTGGGGCGCGCTGGCCGCCATGTGCCGGAGCCTGTGGTTCTTCATCACGCAGTCGGCGCCCGTCGACGGTGTCGCCTGGTACCACGAGTTCCTCGGCCACGCCGACGCACTCGACGACCAACTCGTCGCCGACGCGCTTGGCGAGCTCGCCTTCCTCGAGGTCTACAACTTCGCCGACTACGACACTGCCGGCGCGTTGAGCCGATGGAGCCGCGAACTCGCCGACGCGAAGCAGCTTCACGCACCGCCGGCCGCCTGGGTCGCGACCGGATTGATCGCAGCGTTCAAAGGCGACTTCGACGCCGCGGTGTCGGCCGGGGAACACGCGCTCGTCGCCGCCGAATCCCGCGGCGATGAGAAGATGGCACTGGCGGCGCTCATGATGCAGCCACCGTGGCTTGCGCTCCTCGGCGACTACGACCGTGCCACCGAGGTCGCGAACGAAGTCCTGCGCCGGGCGAAGCGGTACGGTCACCCGACGATGATCACCGCGGCCGTGGTCAGCGTCGCGGGGCTCTACGTCTTGTCACCCGGCGAACCCGACTTCGTGACCTGCCTAGAGATACTCGAGCGAGAACGCGTCGGACACTCCGGCGGCGAGGTCGGCGCAATGTGGCTCGACCTCACCCTCGCGTACGCCCGCCTCGGCCTCAACCAGCCGGGTACCGTCGAAAACTTCGCCGCAGTCGCACGCGCCGCTGACCGGCTCAACGCACCGCACGTCCTCGACCGGGCCCTCCTAGGCGTCGCGGTCGTCGCCGCCGAAGCCCGGCTCGAAACGCCCGCACGCGCGCTCGTCGCCTACACCGAGAACACACTCCTGCCGTATCGGGTCGGCGAGTTCGGTCAGGAATGGATCCAGGCCCGTCTCGACCGGGCCCTCGCTAGCCTCCCCGAATCGTCACCCTCACCGCGACAGCACCGCCGCGAGATCATGGCACTGGTCAACGAGCTTGAAGCCACGCTCACCCGAGATGGACCTGCCGCACCATGGCCGACCAACCAGACCGGCTGATCAACGCGTCGCGCAATCCGCAATAGTTCCCAACTCGAGCACAGAACGCGACGACAGAACGCTCCCAGACCGCCGCGACGCCGAACGCAGATCGGCACATCGGCACTCGGTCCTCGGCGTGGGAGCCAACGGGTTGAGGTAGCGCGTAATGCCCGCTCGGCGCTCGGTTCTGCCACGAGAGCCAGCCGCACAGATCGACAGGTGTGGTGTCCCCGATCACCGGGTCGAGGGCGGGCACCGAACGCGATCCGAGCCCGTGATCCCCGAATTTGCGACTCCGCCCGACCCGGCGCGCTGCGCCAGCGAACGCCTACTGCCCGCGCATTCGCCCTCGCCCTTGTCGGAGGAGAGCACCGTTCGGCACCGCAGCGTTACAAGTTGTCCCCCGAGCCGCAGCCAGCAAGCCGGAGTCTCTAGCGAACCCGGTGCAGCTCATTCCGCCCTGACGTTTGGGTCCAGGCGCCAGCGCGAGACTTCTGCCGTGGCTGTCGGGCTCCCGAGGGGACGGATGCCGGCGTGAGCACCTCCCCGCTGAGCCACGTCGCGATGAGCGTCCCCGAAGGAACCCTCACGGAGGAGTACCGGGCGAAGCTGTCGGACTTCTACGGCCGGCTCCTCGGGTGGCGTGAGATCGAGTCGTTGCGACTGCCCGACCGGCTCACGGTTTCGGTCGGTGGGGCTTGCTATCTCAACCTGCGGGAGCGGCGGGAAGTCATGGTCTGCCATGGCTACGAGCACTTCGGCATCGTGGTCGACACGAGGGAAGAGCTGGCGCAGTTGTGGGCTCGCCTCGACGCAGAGACGCGCGATGTGCACCTCGAGCCCCTGAGACAGAGCGATGACGGTTTCGGGTCCTTCCGGTTCCGCTATCTGCTCCCCATGGCCGTGGAGGTTCAGTTCATCCCATAGCGGCCCACCGTCGGCCAGCTTCGAGGGTGGCTCGCCGTGCGCCTGCCTCCAGGCGCGGTCAGAAGCTGAGGACTCGCGCCCGACACCGCTGCCCGCGTAGCGACAGTCCCATCCCGAGCGAAGCCTCGCTCGCGCACCGCAGCGCTACAAATCGTCCCTCGAGCAGGTACCCCGACGTGCCGTTCGGTGCGGGTGCTGACCGGCCGCAGCTTGTTGTTCGGTCGCGGCCTTCGCTACGCCTGGCAGTACGAGGGACGCTGGGGGATGGCTGGAACTGAGCCACGGTGCGACACTTTTGATGTGGCGGAGCTGCCGACAGGGACGGTGACGTTTCTGTTCACGGATCTTGAGGGTTCGACACGTCTGTGGGAGGAATACCCCGAGGCCATGCCGAAGGCGTTGGCGCGGCACGACGAGATCATGCGCCACGCGGTCGAGGCCCATGGTGGTCATCTGGTCAAGATGACGGGGGACGGCGTGCACGCTGCATTTGCGACAGCCCACGACGCGGTCGCGTCTGCGGTCGTGGCGCAGCTCGCGCTGGTGCATGAGCCGTGGGCGGAGACAGCCGCGTTGCGCGTCCGGATGGGCCTGCACACGGGTGTCGCGGAGCGCCGCGACGACGACTATTACGGTCCGGCGGTGAACCGGGCCGCGAGGCTGATGGCGGCGGCGCACGGTGGCCAGATTGTCTGCTCGCTGGCGACTGTGGAGCTGGTTCGTGGGGTGCTCCCCGCTGAGGTCACGCTCGTGGACCTCGGGGAGCATCGCCTTCGGGACCTCGGGCGCCGTGAGCACGTGTTCCAGGTGGCGCGTGGCGGACTCGCGGGTGGTTTCCCGGCGTTGCGGTCCGTGGAGTCGTACCCGTCCAATCTGCCGTTTCAGGTCACGACGTTTGTGGGCCGCGAGGAGGACTTGCGCGAGGTCTCGCAAGTGCTGGGTGAGGCGCGGGTGGTGACGCTCACCGGGGTGGGTGGTGTCGGCAAGACCCGCCTAGCGGTCCAGACCGCCGCCGAGCTGTTGCCTCGCTTGGCTGACGGCGCATGGCTGTGCGAGCTCGGCCCGCTATCCGACGCGGGTGCGGTTCCTGCGGTTGTTGCGACGGTGCTGTCGATCCAGCCCCAGCCCGGCAAAACCTTGATCGAGAGCATCGTCGTCGCGCTGCGTCATCGGGAGATGCTGATCTTGCTGGACAACTGCGAGCATCTCATCGGTCCGGCGGCGCAACTGGTGGATGAGATCGTGCGATCGTGTCCGGGCGTGCGGGTGCTGGCTACCAGCCGGGAGGGTCTGGGGGTGAGTGGCGAGCGCCTGCTTCTGGTGCGTTCGTTGGGCTTGCCCGGAGAGCACGCCGGTGTCGAGGAACTGGCGCACAGCGATGCGGCTCGGCTGTTCGTCGATCGCACGGCGGCAACCCGGCGGGGGTTCGCGGTGAACGAGGCCAACGCGGCAGCGGTCACGCAGATCTGCCGACGCCTCGATGGCATTCCCCTGGCGATCGAACTGGCGGCGGCTCGGACCCGCGTGATGAGCGCGGACGAGATCGCCGGCCGCCTCGACGAGCGGTTCCGGCTCCTCACCGGAGGGAGTCGCACTGCGGTCGAGCGGCATCAGACGTTGCGTGCGGCCGTGGACTGGTCCTATGGGCTCCTCGAACCCGAAGAACGGGTCCTGTTGGACCGACTCGGGGTGTTCGCCGGTGGGTTCACCCTCGACGCCGCCGAAACCGTCGGCGCAGATGACGAGGGCTGGAGTGGCGACGTGCTCGATGACCTCGCCCAACTCGTCGACAAGTCACTGGTGGTTGCCGAGGAGGACGCCGACGGTGGTACCCGCTACCGGCTGCTCGAAACGATCCGCCAGTACGCGATCGCGCATCTCAACGACGCCGAGGCTACCGACGCGATCCGACGCCGTCACGCGCAGTGGTGCGTTCGACTCGTCGCCGACGCAGCCGCCGGATCACGTGGGCCTGACGAGCCCCGGTGGGTCCGGCGCCTCGACCGTGAGCTCGAGAATCTCCGTTCCGCCATCACGTGGGCGACCGGCGCCAACGAGACCGACCTCACCATGGAGCTGCTCGGCGCCCTTCCTGTGCTCGTCATCAATACGCCGTTCGGGTACGCGCTCGGCCCGTGGGCGGCCGCCGCCCTTCGCATCGCAGGCGCGACCCAGCATCCTCGGCTGGGGGCCGTGCTCGCGCTGCGCGCGGCTGACCATCGCCTCCACGACCGCCTCGCCGACGCGGAACGTGACGCCTGCGACGCGATCGATGCTGTCCTGCGGCCCGAGACCTCGTTCTCGAGTCTCCCGTGGGGCGTCCTCCTCAACGTCTACGCCTACTCGGGCCGCGCGGAGCAGTTCCTCGAGCGCCACGAGGAGTTCCTGAGCGCCGCTCGGCGTCACGGCGACGACTACGAGATCGCGTTCAGCCTCTCCCTTGTCGCGATCAACCTCATGGCGGTAGGTCGAGCCGAGGACGGCCTTGGGTTCGCCCAAGAAGCACTGCGCCTCGCCGAGCGCGTCGGCGCCCCGTCAGTGATCGCAGTCGCTGCGAACGCGCTCAGCGGGGTGATCGTAGAGCGAGACCCCGAACGGGCGCGGACCCTCGTCGAGCTTTGCCTCGAGAACGCGCTCAGCATTGGCGGCGACCTGCCTGCCACCATCGCGCTCGGGGCCCTCGGGCGCATTGGTACCACCGCCGATGATCCCCGATGGGCGACACGCTTTCGGGGCGTGGTGGACCGGACCTACGACGCCGGTGACACGCGCCTCCTGCTCGTCCAGCTCGACATGTACGCGCACACCCTCCTTCAGATCGGCCGCGTCGAACCTTCCGCGGTGCTCTTCGGAACCGTCGGCCGCCACGCCCGGCATCTCGCGAACCCGGTATCGACGGCTCGACGACAGATGCAACGCTCAGGTCTCGTCGCCGCGCTCGGCGACGACCGCTTCACCGACCTCGCCGCCCACGGCGAGAGCCTCGACCTCGCCGACGCGGTCGCGCTCGCCCGCCACGAACTCGACCGTGTGATCAACGGGCTCCCCACGCTCGACGCCTGAGCCGCTTCCCAGACAACGACCGTTCAGCCGCGCGTTCCGGCCGTGCTCACGTCTGCTCCGACCTTGACCGAAACTTCCTTACTGTCCAGGTAGTCGCGCCAGGCTGCAATCTTGCCCGCAGGGTCGACCTCGAAGACGGCCGCGACATGGAACGTCACCTGCTTGTCGTTGATGGTCATCGAGTCGAGTCTTTCGATGAAGACCGTCTGCCCGACCGACCCGATCGTCACGATCTCGGTTCGGAGATCACGGAAGCGCGGAGCCATTCGGAACAACTCGGCGCGAATCGCGTCGTGGCCGACGAGTGGATCCTCCCATGCGAACACCTGGTAACGCGCGTCCGGGGCCATGCGGCTGAGCACCCGATCAATGAGAGCGGAGTCAAACTGCTCACCCTCCAACTCCGCCAGGAAAGCGCGGACAGTCGTTTCCTGTTCGAGGCCCACGACGTGTCTCTCCTTCAGGTCGCTGTTGCGACGAGGTGACGCATGATGCCCGTTCTGGTGCGAGCATGCACTTCCCCGTAACGCGGGAACCAGCGCCTCGAGGGTAAGAACACAGCGGCACCGCAGCGTGACAAATTGTCCCCCGAGTTGCCCCTGCCCCAAAACGGCACGTATGGCGCGCCCTCGATCCGGTGTCGGGAACCGCGGGCTGACGGACTCTGCTCTCACACGTGTACGTAACGCCGGATCCTCGGTCGTCGGGGCTGGGCACGCTTATGGTGATGGCAGTGAAGCTCTATCTCGTTCAGCATGGGCAGGCCAAGTCCGAGAACGAGGACCCTGAACGGCCACTCACCGACCAAGGTGTCGACGACGTTGCCCGTGTGGCACGACACGCAGTCGAGCAGCTCGGTGTGCGAGCGGCTCGGGTGGTTCACTCTGGCAAGACGCGAGCACGCCAGACGGCCGAGATCTGGGATGGACTGCTGCACGCCGACGTCGAGCAAGCGGATGCTCTCGCTCCCAATGATGATCCGACGACCTGGCTCGAACGCCTCGACGCGGAGGCGGACGACGTCTTGCTCGTCGGGCACCTTCCCTTTCTCGCTCGGCTCGCCACATTGCTACTGACCGGTGTTTCCGAGCACCCGGTGGTCAGGTTTCGGCAGGGTGGGCTGGTCGGGCTTGAGCGAACCGACCAAGGCTGGGTTGTCTCGGTGGTGCTCCCACCCTGAAGCACCCCGGCTCTCGTGGAGGCTCCGCCGCTTGAACCCGCTCCCCGCTGGCCGGAGCTCGGGGGACAATTTGGCACGCCTGCGTGGCGCGGTGCTCTGTCTCGGGTTGGGGGCCGTCCGCGCCTCAGAGAAGACACCGTGGTGTCCGCCGGCCGCTCTCCTCTGAGCGGAGCGTCAGGGCCCAGGGCCCCTAGCTCGGCGAAGGCCGGACGGACCCACCACACGTCTCTCAGGAGACGGTGAACGGTGCAAACATCCCGAGTTCGACGTGCGCCTTACCCGTCTTCGGGTCGGGAACGAAGCACACCGCCACGTACTTCCCCTTCGCGAGCTCGGTGTTCAGGTACGCAGTGGTCTTCGGAGCGATGGCACCGACGCCTCCGACCTCGGTGGGTGGCGGCCCGGTCGGCACCCCGGTCCCGAGGAAGAGGTTCTTGACGTCGTCGATGGTCACAGCGACTCCGGACCCTTGTTGGTGAAGGCGATCGGCGGGGTACCCGAGAGCTTCTTCGGGATCGAGAAGCTGAAGTCCCTCGCTGTGATCGTCGCCTTCGCCTTGGGCGCGGCTGCCTTGTTCGCCGCGCCGTCGACGGTGATGTACTTGATCATGCCCTTCGCCACGTGCGGGATTTCGTCGTCACCGGAGACGAAGCACAAGGCCACGTAGTTCCCCGCGTTGAGCTTGACGACTGCGCTGCCGCTCGTACCGGCGGGAATCGCATTCACGCCGCCCGCCAGTCTCACGAGCTTCAACGCGCCGATGGCATTGTCGGACGCGCTGGCGATCAGAGCCTGATTGAACTGGTCCTGGGTCACGCCACCGTTCAAGCGCGCCAGCTGCACTTGGTGCTCTTCCTGGCCCCGGTTGTCGAAGTCGATCGTTGTCCAACCCGGCTTGATCGCGTCGGGCATCTCGAACGAGAAGTCCTTCCCCACGATGGTGACCGTCGGCGGCTTCGACCTCGCCCCCGACGCCGGCATGCCGATCACGAACAAGCCACCCACCGCGAGTACGCCTACGAGCACACGCGTCACCAAACTCGCATCTCTCACCGAGCCACCCCCTGCGCCCGCCGACAGAGGAAGCCGGCGAAGCCTACCGGATCGGGGTATTCCCGGGACCATATCCCGCCGCCCCGCGGTGATCGCTCCCAACTCGTCACTGTGTGCACGAGAGTTCGAGAGTTCTCGCGCCGCCGTTCGAGGGTGTGCCTGTGCGAGCTTCGTAGTACTGGTCAGGACTGGTAGACGAGCTCGATTCGGATTGCGAGATGGGGTCACCGATGATGATGTCGCGTACGACGTCGGCCCAGACGGGCGGGGAGCACAGCTTCTCGGGCGCGGTCGAGCTCCCACCTCTTGTGTGAGTCGCGCTCTTCGTGGCCAAACTGCATCGACGCAGACGCGGCTGCGGACGCTTCGCGCTCATCGCGTCGGGCAACCGCCTCGGCCTGGTCAACCTCCACGGACCGTCATCGCCCCGCGGCCCATCTGGGGATGGCGCGGACGGCCGAACACCGCCGGTCAAGGGCGTCGGTGAGCCGTGTGCGGGAGAATCGCACGCACGGTTCGACAGGGGGGAGCTGGAAAAGGAACACGCCATGGCCACCGACGACGGCAGCCCACGGGAAACCGCGGGACCTGAGCCCGGCCTCGCCTACCGCGTGTCACCTCGCCAGCTCCCTACCCAACCGCCACCAGGATTGACGACTAGTTTCCGTTCGCTGAGACGCAACAACGCGTCTTTAGCTGGCGCCAAGCGAATCGAGTTACAGCGCGAGCGAGCCGCCCGACCCCGGCCCCGGCCATCGTGGCTGCTCTGGCTTCGGCGTCGCAACGTCTGATCGAGGCATCGGACCGTCACGACGGCTCAGAGCCCGCCAGCCTGGCAGCAATCTGTCGAGGGACAAGTTGACACGCCTGGGTGCCGGGGCGGGCTGTCGCCGGCGAACTCTCTGCACGCTGTCGCCAGGGGCGAAGGTCTCGATGCGTGCGACGATCTTCCCGTCTGATCGTCCGGGAGTGCCAGCGAACGGTGCAAGGGAGGCGTGGCCGGTGGTCACGCTGGTCGATGAGAATGGGTCGCTGACCGCGATTCCCGAGTCCGCCCGCGCGTTGCTGCTGTCGGATCAACTCGCCCATCGCGTCACGGTCAACGCCGACGGCTCGCCGCAGCTATCGGTGGTGTGGGTCGGGTTGGACGATGACGAGATCGTCCTCGGCCACCTCGGCACGGGGCGGAAGCTCAGGAACATCGGCCGCGACCCCCGCGTGGTGCTCTCGGTGGAGGGGACCGAGGTGCAGCCACCAGGGCTCAAGCAGTACCTGATCGTCCACGGCAATGCCCGGATCACCGAAGGCGGTGCTCCCGAGCTGCTCCAGGAGCTCGCGCACACTTACCTCGGTCCCGACGTGAAGTTCCCACCGTTCGATGATCCGCCCGCTGGCTCCATCGTCCACATCACCGTCGACCGCGTCGCGGGTGTCGGGCCATGGAACCCGGGCTGACCACTGTCTTGGCTTGCATCTCGTCGCGTGTGATGAGAGCACTGGATCGGAAAGGTCGCGTCGTTCGACCGATCGATGGATCGGGTATCCACGATGGGTGCGGCTTGCAGAAGATCCCTGCGTAGTCGCCATTTCTGGGCCACTGACGACCTCGCCGCCTCGGGCGACAATTTGGTACGCCTGAGTGCGGGGGAGCGATGTACGCCGATCGCGAGCGCAATCGGCGGTGGCCATTCGGAGTTGTCAACTGCGGTTGACGGCAGGCCTGTGTCAGCCTAGGCTGACAAGACGTGCGTGAGTTGGTTCGCTTGAACGACGCGGTGGATAGCCGCGACCCAGCCATCGGGTTGGGCGCAGTCGCTGCGTTGCGTCAACTCGTCGAAGAGCTCGAGGAGTTGCACGTCGAGAACGCTCGGAGCCTGGGTTGGTCGTGGCAGGCCATCGCTGACGAGCTTGGGATCACTCGCCAGTCCGTGCACAAGAAACATCGCGTGCGCCGCCGACGCGGGAAGTGAGGACCATCGTGTTCGATCGCTGCGACGAGAACACGGTCGCCGTCTTTGATGCTGCAGTGGAACAGGCTCGGAGCCTCGGCCACAACTATGTCGGGACCGAGCACGTGCTCCTCGCACTCATGCGACACCGCGAGGTTCTCCCCGATGCCGTTGCTGCGCTCCTTCCTCGCGACGTTGAAGCCG
>WNFU01013628.1_pt1 | contig 11488 bp, 13 predicted proteins | sample 5400121 | NCBI WGS metagenome assembly WNFU01 (sample SAMN13153360, study PRJNA577476) | soil metagenome | isolation source: 100 cm soil or saprolite under grassland replicate 1 | place: USA:California | collected 2016-06-15 | reverse complement strand
CTGTTGGGCAGCGGATTATAGATCGCGTCAATGTCGGGATTGTCGAGCAAATCATTATACGTTTGATGAACACGCGGAATCTTGTGCTTGCGCGCAAATGCTTCTGCACGCTTTGGGTCACGCGCTGCAATTGCGACGATACTTGCTTCAGGTACGGAACGCGCGGGATCCGTCAACGCCATCGGCACAATGGCTGCCGCGCCAAGCACACCGATACGGATGGGAGAAGGTAAGGTCATCTGTCTTCTGATTTACTGCGGACTTGTTCTGATCACAACAATTTTATCCACGGCTGATTCAGCTCCCCAGATTTCACCTGGTCTCCCCAAAATTTGACGGATTGCCGCATCGGGGCTGGGCAATTCGAACGAGGTGAAAGTTTCAGAAGCAGGATCAAAACGCACAAGTGCATTCGCACCAAAGTCGCTGAGCCAGACGATGTCCTGGTCATCCACATAGACCGCATACGCTTGAGGTCCTTCCCCTGGCAATTTCCATTCCTGCCATAAATCATCGGCGGGATTGTATACGGCGACCTGCCCAACATTCCATTCGCTGACCCAAATCCGCCCCTGCGAATCAGACCAGACGCGGCGCGCGCCCTGATTGGAGGTAGGAATCAGACCAGACGCGGCGCGCGCCCTGATTGGAGGTAGGAGGTTCCAAAACAGTTGCCTCACCCGTTTGTGGATCGATACGACCAACATAGCTGTTTGCCAACGATGCGTAATAAACCGTGCCATCTGGAGCCGTTGTAATCCCATAGGGACCGCGTCCGCGGGGTGCCTCATAGACTTTCATGTCTCCGCTGGATGGGTCGAGGCGACCATAGACTCCGTTCTGCCCGGTAAACCATAGAATGCCATTTTTATCAAATACAGCTGTATTGAGATTGGCATATCCACTTTCGGTGGGCAATGGGAATTTCTGCACTTCCTCTGTCTGTGGATCGACACGCACAATCGCGTTCAAGCCACTGTCCGTGATCCAGGGCGCGCCATCAGGACCGATAATGACTCCATGTGGCGATGACCCTGACCCAAGTGGGATGTGACGTGTTTCGCCTGTGGCTGGGTCAAGCCTGCCCAGCGCGCCGGAAATTTGCGCTGTATACCAAACCACTCCATCGGACGCAGGCGCGACATCATGAGGATGCGATCCTGCTGGGACAGGATATTCCTGAATTGTGTATTCCTCGGACGAGACCGCATTTGAAGTGGTTGGCGATTCTGACGCGGCCTCTGTTGATACTGATGGCTGAATGATCGTAGGTTCAATGACAATTGGCGTGTTCATTGATTCTGTTGGTGAAGTATTTGTACATCCCGCGAGAATGGAAATCACAGTAAGAATCAAACCGATGCGTATCACGCTCTCTCCTATCTCTACCGCTTGTCTCACGCATAACATGCGTAAGCTAACTTTGTACATGAATTGGCAGGTTGAAATTCAAATATAAAGTTAAGGTAATTATGCGGCACTCTGTAAAATCTTTTCTCTCTACTCATTAATGGTTCACTGCTTTGAGGATTAAATCCGTGACTGCCTTTGGGTCAACCAGCATGTGAAAGTGACCTGCTTCCAATTCATAAGTCTGCCAGGCTGATGCACGTGCTTGAACAGCTGCTCTTTTATACGGCTCACTAAATAGCATATAAACGCAAGGGGCATCGGGCCAATCTTCAAATACGGGGATGGGTTCTGTAAAGAAATCCAATGCACGTGGGTTGATTTCCACAACCATTTGCTTGCGTAGCGCCTCATCTGGAATGATTTCCTGTAAGTCGTCAGCGCTCCAGTTTGGGAAATGTCCGCCTGCCTCGAGATACTCCTGGAATTGCTTCGCCCATTCAGACTCTTCTGACTTCATCAGGTCAAGTCGCGTTGCCCCATCGCGTGGAATGCCTGCATCTACGAATACATAGGCATTGACAGGGTTCACCAATCCACTTCTTACGACAGGGAGTAATGGTCCCGCGCCACTATGAGCGACAAGTGTAGTAGGTGTGTCTTTTGAAATAGATGTAAGCGCTTGCGCGACGGATTTGGTGTGCTGTTTCCAATAAGGTTCTTTTGATTCGGGCGAATCAACCAGTGTCGGCACAATTACTTCTAGATCCTTTTGTCGCATCTCATCGGCGACCAATTTCCATGTCAGCGGACCGACCAGCGGGCTGTGGATGAGCACAAAAAGGTTGTTTTTGTTCATCTATCTATTTAAAACAATGTTTCTTGCTTCGGCTCATCCGCTTCGCCTGGACCTTTCCACCCATATTTTTTCAAATCGACTTTATCTTTCACAAACTCAATTCCCTCTTCTTCAAGCAGGACACGCTGTTTCTCGGCTCCACCCGGGCGCGGACTGATCTTCCCCTGTGAATTGATGATGCGTTGCCATGGCACGCCGTCTGGGCAGGCTGCCATCGCGCCGCCAACCCAGCGCGGACTGAACGCTTTGTAACTGTCAAAGTCCACACTCATGGGGGGAGGGATCATCATTGCAATTTGCCCATAGGTCGCAACCTTCCCGCGCGGAACCTGGCGAACAAGTTGCCAGACCTGTTCATAATAGGCTTGTTGGTTGGGAGGCGAGGAGTACTGCATGGTTACCTTTCTGACAATGGACCATAGACGATGGACGATAAAACCATGGTCTATGGTCGATGGTCCATCATCTGTCTATTCTACAAATTTTCCGCCCTGTGCCTGTTGCTCGATCAATTCACGTTCGGATGTGAATTTCATTTCCACTTCGATTTGCTGGAAACATCTGTTGTTCCCGATCAATCCTTTGCGGACTAAGTAGAAGGTACTGTCGCCTTCATATTCAAGGCTGAGGTCGTTGTCCAAATCCACGCGGCCTTCGATGACCTCGCCGCAGCGATTGCATTTTACCTTGAAGGTATAGTATCGTTTTTCGGGTTTGGCGGAACCGCCGCCGAAGAGATTTTTGAGGAAACCCATGTTATCCTTTCATGTCGTTGCGAGGCAAGCAATCTCTACTTTAATGGATAAATTCGCTCGAGAGGTTCTTACCGATTAAACAGAGATTGCTTGGTCGGCACGCTTCGATTGCGCAGCACTCAGCGCGAAGACGCCTCGCAAGGACGTCAATTTTTCAAAATCGATTCTATCTGTTCCAATTCATCCTCGCTGAACTTTAGATTGTTCAACGAGGCAAGATTCGTTTCGAGTTGCTTGACACTGCTTGCGCCGATCAACGCAGAAGTAACGGCGGGTTTGCGCAGCACCCAGGCGATTGCCATCTGCGCCAGGGATTGTCCGCGTCCCTGGGCAAGCTCGTTGAGTTTTTGCACTTTAGGAAGATTCGCTTTCACATCGTCAGGGGTGAGCCAGACGCGCTCGGTTTTCGTGGCACGTGCACCGGAGGGCATTCCCTTTAGGTAGCGGTCGGTCAACTGTCCCTGGGCGAGAGGCGAAAAGACGATGCATCCGATCCGTTCTTCGAGCAGTACATCCAACAGTCCATCCTCCACCCATCGATCAAACATGTTGTAGGAAGGTTGATGGATGAGACAAGGAGTCCCCGACTGTTTCAGGATTTGCGCGGCATGCTGTGTCTGCTCTGGATTATAGGAGGAGATCCCGACATAAAGAGCTTTGCCTTGCCGTACAGCGGAGTCGAGCGCACCCATTGTCTCTTCAAGCGGAGTCTCAGGGTCAGGACGGTGGCTGTAGAAGATATCCACGTAATCGAGTCCCATGCGCTTGAGGGAGGCGTCGAGGCTGGCGAGCAGATACTTACGCGATCCCCATTCGCCGTAGGGACCGGGCCACATATCGTAGCCAGCTTTGGTGGAGATGATCAATTCGTCGCGATATGGTTGAAAATCTTGTTTGAAAAGCGTGCCAAAGTTTTCTTCGGCCGAGCCAGGCGGCGGACCGTAGTTGTTGGCGAGGTCGAAATGGGTGACCCCGAGATCGAAAGCACGGCGTGCAATGGCACGTCCGTTTTCGAGAGTATCCAAGCCACCGAAGTTGTACCACCACCCAAGTGATATTTGCGGAAGCTTAAGTCCGCTGTTGCCTGTGCGGTTGTAGGGCATGGAGTTGTAACGAGTTTCTGAAGCGAGGTAGGGCATATTTTATTTTCCTTATTTCCACATTTATCGGTGGTTGAGACACAAGCAGTCGAAACCACCAAGTTTTCAAGAAATATTTTGTTTGCACATAATTTTTGGTCTTGATACGGGCTCACCTGCACTGCACCGAACGCAGTGCGGTGCAAGTGTTGCCCTACTCGACCAACGGATTTATTTACAAATCACTCGAAACCGTTCACATACTAGTGGCATCTCTTCTGAAAATTCTTTACCTATTTTTGGTAAGACACGCGAGAAGTAGTTCTTATGGGCTTCGCGCCAGTAATTTAAGGACAGATCACCTTCGCCCTCTTCACAGGCAAAATCGGCATCCACTTCATTGTACTTGCGAACCGTCACTTCGACTGACTCGACAATACAAAGCGGTTCGCCGCGTCCATCCAGAGCGACTGTATTAAGCCTTTTTGTGGGATAGGGTTGCCCTCCGCTTCCCATTCCCAAAGCGCGGAACAGGTGGCGGTTTTGATGCCTTGAACAATTAAAGCGCCCAGCTCATCTGCCATGGCAGGACCATCTCCCCAACCTTCCGCAGTATACGTCTTTGTATGATAGGGAGAATCAGGCCGCAGGCTGGCAAGAAATTGCTCCCAATAATTTTTTATGGTTTCTTTGATCATTGTTTGATTAGCCATCCTGGATGCAGAGTCGCCGCCGAGGACGGCGCTGGAGCACTACTATTTTACATAAACGTAAAATGAACAAGCCGATATTCTTTTGAGATGCTGTCTAATTCTTCATCCCTAAGTTTTTTGATATTGATTCCAAGTAATGGAGCCGCGAATCCGGAAGCAATTGCGATCTGCCTTGTCAGGAACAGGCGGTTTGGTGAATCGGATATTTCTTCAGCACAGGCGATGGGCTTGCCTTCCGGAAGCCATAGTTCCACCCATGGATACACAAGCATATTGCGATACCAATCCGAAATGGAGCCGAATCCAGCCATGCAATAAATTTCTCCATTGACGATCGCGTAGTTGACAGGTGTAAGATACTCTTTGCCACTTTTACGTCCGCGGTGTTTGATGACCATGATGCGACCAAACCCCGCCGGCCAAATATTGATTGCTTTTCCCAACCCGATCTTCCATAGAAAGACCATGAAACGATTCATGGCATGAAAGACTTTTCGCAGAGAGGTCATCTGCTGTGGTGTAAATTTTGTGACGTCCATGTTCCCTCCCGCGATTTGTGTCACTCTGAGGGAACGTACGCCGTGACCGAAGAGTCTCGTTTGTTGCGTAAGAGACTCTTCGCTACGCTCAGAGTGACATGCTCCTTTACATCCACTCCCAATTCTTCAACACATCCAACGCTTTGTAATTGGTCAGATCCAATTGCAGCGGCGTGATGGAAACATAGCCTGCGAACAAGGCGCCGACATCCGTCCCTTCTTCATTGACACCAGTAGGCGCCTCGCCGCCGATCCAATAATAGGGACGGCCGCGCGGGTCCACGCGTCGATCCAAGGCATCGCGGTAGACACGCAGACCCTGCCGCGTCACTATCATACCCTTCATTGTTTCAACACTCAGATAAGGAATGTTGACATTCAATATAATGCCTTCTGCCAGGCCTTCCTCCAGGACTTTCTTTGCCACAAATGCTGCAACCTGTCCGGCGGGTCCATAGTCTGTAGGCGTGTTTGCAGGTTTATCTTGGGAAGCCAGCGAAAATGCAATCCCTGGCACGCCTGCAATCACTGCTTCCATTGCGGCTGTCACTGTACCGGAGTACGTCACATCATGCCCAATATTTGAAAATGGATTGATTCCCGAAACAACAAGATCAACTTTATCTGTGAAGCCAAGCAATGGCAGTGCGACACAATCCGAAGGCGCGCCATCTGACATAAAGGCGGATGTTCCGTCTGCTAGCATCGTTTCTGTCACGCGGATCGGTCGCTCGAGAGTCTTGACGTGTCCTGAAGCAGACCAGTTTCGGTCGGGCGCGACGACGGTCACTTCACCCACTTGCCGCATGGCTTGCGCAAGTGCTAAAAGCCCAGGGGCTTGAACGCCGTCATCGTTGGTAACAAGAATGTGCATGATTAATTCCCAACTCCGGTGGTTGAACCTTCGGTCGAAACCACTACGTTTCAAGAGATAATTTGCCTGCATGTTACTCGTTGGTTTCGACACCTGCATGATTTGCTAAGCAAATCACGTGCGGTGCCAGTGTACGCTCCAACGAACACGGGGCACTCAACCAACGGATTGTTTGATGATTATAACCCGCCTGTATAATATCTTTCATGCGCCCGCAATCACGAATTACTTATCACTTTTTACTTCTTATTTGCCTTCTCTCCTGCAATCCCCAAGCCCCACAGCCATCTCTTCAAACCACTCTTTACGTTTTTCGCTTCAACCCTCCTGCTTTCGTTGAATTCTCCATAGATTTCCAGTTGCTAAAAGAAATCCCGTTTTCTATTCCTCTCAACTGTGGATTGCTCAATACTTTTCCTGCTCCTATGGGGAAATATATAGCGATGGAATTGAATTGTCCCAATGGCCAGACGGTTCTTTTTCTGGACACTTCGCTTCGTGCAGGCACTGAACCTGATGCTATTACCCAACCAATCACCGACATTGACAGTCACTTCCTGGCGTGGACGGCTGACGGGAAAGCGGCTTATCTAAAAGTTGACTCGTTAGGAAACGCTCATATCGCTCGCGTAGATGCAAATGGAAATAATGATTTCATCCCGGTGACAGAATTTACTTACGATCTCGCGGCTAATCCTACCAATAATGATTTCACTTTCACCTTCTCACACGGACTGGGTCAAGGCAGTGAACTTTGGCTGGCGAAGCAGGATGGAAATGTTGTCGAGCAGTTAACTGCCGATCAATTCAATTACATTTCTTTTGCACGCTATTCACCAGATGGGAGTCGAATTGCCTTCATCAAAATCCCTGATACGCAAACTCCGTTTAGCGTAGGTGAATTGTGGATCATGAACAATGATGGGACGAGCGCCCACAAATTGGCAGATGCAGATGCAGGTCATGGCTACGCAGCGAACTGGTCACCGGATGGGAAAAAGCTCGCGTTTGTCGTCCGTGAAAACCCAGCAGATGAACATGCAGATCAATCCAGTGACTCGTTAATCAGTAATGTATATGTTGTCGATATAAAAAGTGGAGCACTGCAACAAATCACGCACCTGGAAAATGGTCGAGTCGAGACCCCGTTTTGGTCGCCCGACGGGAACACTTTGGCGTTCAATGTAGTCATGAATGATAGAATGGAAGTGCAAATCGCGGACGTCGGTCAAGTAGGGTCGAGTGAAAGCGGCGGCCCGTCTCGAGACCCAACTGGGAAGATTCGTTCACTGATAGCGGAATCCAGCTGTTGTCCGGCCTGGATGCGAAAGTGAGCAATTACCACTGAGTCACGGAGACACGGAGTTTTTAAGAACTCTGCGTCTCAGAGTCTCCGTCGTTAGATCCGAAAGTGAGTCTGAATGATTCAGCGAATCATATTCATGCTGATTTTAGTGTTCGTCATGACATCTTGTGGCGGTGCCGCGCCCGCAACCCAAGCTCCTGCTACTGAAGCTCCCGCTGGAACCGAGCCAGCGGCGACAGAAGCCCCAGCAACTGAAGCGCCTGCCGCGACAGAGACAGAGCCACCTGCGTTTCAATCGTTAGAGCCACAAACTTCTGTGCCGGATGGTCTGGAAACCGCCACAGCGCAACCGTTACCCACTCAATCATTGCCAACGCCCACCGATACGCCCTTGCCAACTCTGGCGCTGCCAACAGAAATAGTCAATCCTCCTGCAAAATTGGTATGGGACGGCACACCAACATATCCCGGCGAATCGACACCAGGTTATGCATTCCGTGTGACGTATGATCCTGAGCTTTGGGCGTTAACGACGGACCAATTTGGTTTCCCTGCATTAGGTCATCGTAATATTCCTGGATGTGTCATCTCAGTCACATCAGGCCGCGGCTTGCCTGCAAATATGACCGTTGAACATGATGTGCTATATGTTGGCAATATCACCTTTGACGTTGGCAGGGTTTCTGAAAATGGTGTTTTGAAATTCGTTACATACACGGGCGGCGATGGAACGATCATCACCGGGTTTGAAGTCACCTTTGAAGAGCAAGTGGATGAATGTCTGGCGGAAGCAGTCACGGTTCTTTCCACGCTCACCTCTGTGCCTGTTTCACAAGCCACGCCTCAACCTTGATGTAAAATATTAGAACCCTCATCTGTAAGGGCGACTCTTCAACGCTATTCAGCACATTTGTTTGCAGTAAGCTTTTGTCTCAATTTTTGAGTATCATCACTGGCAGGTCGCCCCTACTCTCTGCTTGAGTACATTGTGACACGTTCACTTAAAAATATCCTGACAGCCCTCCTGCTCGGTGGACTCTTCCTCAGTGTGCGCGGCGCCTCTGCGGAACGTTCGTTCGCGCCTCTTCAGGCGGTCGCTCCGTTTCTCTATCCTCCCTATCCCGGTAGTGCCTCCCAGGAATCGATCTTCGATCATTCGTCCCCCAACTATACTTTTGATAACCGTATCGTCGGGTTTACAGGCGACGAAGCGCGCAAGAACTGTCCCTCGCCTGCGCCACCGGGTACCCCACCGCCGCAGCGCGGCGTTTGCAACGCAGGGCAGGGGGCATATTGGTCTTACAGCCTGGGTGCCTGGATGTACTACGACGGTCACGACGGCGTAGACTATGGCATTTCCTACCGCCCTATATATGCCGCGGCAGATGCCGACCAAATCATCTACGCGGGTTGGTGGGATCCGCAGAACCACAAGGTCAATCTTGGCATCTATGTTCGCTTGCATCATTCCAATGGCTTCCGCATCTTCATCTGACTGTGCGTAATCCCGCAGGCAAATCGGTTGATCCGTATGGCTGGCGGGGTAGTGATGCTGATCCGTGGGTAAATAACCAGAAAGAATCTTTATGGGTGGCTTTTCCATCGCTGGTTTCTTCCGGCGGGCAGATTTATCCCTCGGGTCCTGTGCTTGATTATCCACGGACTCCCCCAACCGGACTCATTGTGGATGATGGCTCCCTAGGGTTCGACGAAACTCCGGATGAATGTTGGAATGATATTGCAGCCGGGAGCGCCCAGGGTGGGGTGATGCGCTTTTCAAGACCGCGCACGACCGCGCCCACTTGTACCGCGCAATGGATGTTCCCACCGGGATCAAGCCTTGGGATTTACGCGGTCTATGTCCACATCCCTGCGATCAGAGCGACAACGGAAGGCGCGATCTATACGATTCGTCACGCAGATGAATCCGACCAAGTTGTGGTCAACCAGGCGGTCTTCCCCAACATCTACTACGTCACAGACGGATGGGTTTATATAGGCAAGTACAACTTCACCGGCGCAGGAGACGAATACATCGAGTTGACCAATCGGACTCAGGATGAAGCCGCGACAATTGCAGATCTATTCGTGGGTGTGGATGCAGTTAAATTCGTGTTGCAGGGAATCGTCACTCCGACGCCGGTGACGCCTGTTACTGTTACCCCAACGTTTACGCCAAGTATTACGCGGACCCCTATGGTTACATTCACACCTTCACGAACCCTCACGCCAACCGTGACGCGTACCTCGACTCCTAGCCGCACTCCAACGATCACGCGGACGCCCACAGCCACTTTCACACCCTCTCGTACGCGTATCCCAACTCTTACCGTGACGCCTTCACGTACTCGCACTCCAACGTTTACGGTCACCCCCTCGCGAACACGGACGCCAACCCGAACAGCTACCATCACCCGTACACCAACTGCGAGTCGAACCCCTACTTTTACGCGCACAGCTACCGCAACCCGTACACCGACGTTTACTGTTACGCCCTCACGAACACGGACGCCAACTGCTACTCGTACACCCACGCGTACGCCGACGGTCACCAGAACACCTACCGCCACACGCACAAAGATCCCAACCGCCACGCCAGCTTATAAGCTGATCAACGTATACTTTGTAAACAAATTTCGCTATGAAAACAACCTGCCCCCATTTGAAGTGAACGGTGTGCGTTGGGCACGTTCCAACATGCTGCCTCAATCCGCGCTCAATGAATACTTTAAAGGTCCCGGCTCGACGGAACGATTCAGTTATGGCTGGATCGCGCTCTATAACGGATTTACCGGTTACAGCAGGCTTGAAATCCGCGAGGGTGTTGCGCACGTCTTTCTCACTGGCACCTGCACGCCCGAAGGCAGAGATTTCACCATCGCGAACTTGCTTATGTTGAATCTCAAACAATTCCCCGAAATTCAGTTCGTGAAGATCTATGATGAAAATGGAACAACCCAAGACCCGAACGGATTAAGCGATTCCATTCCTGCGTGTTTGCAGCCATAAATAAAAGTAGGACGAGACGATGGTCTGGCCCTACAAAATCGCTAAATAGGCCTAGCGCAAACTTTCTGCATAGGAAATTAAATCTTCTTTATTAGGTAAAACTGGGTCTTCTCCGAACACAGTCATTTGAATCCAAAGTCCATCTTCCTGCCAGTAAAGATGTTTTCTGGGTGAGGTTGGATCCCAAGTTTCTTTTCCATCATTAGTCATAACAAAGTCACCGGCAATATACTGACCTTTGGCGTTTCTCATGTTTACCTGTTCGATTGACTTGGAAGGAAAGATAGAGAGGTCGGCGCGTTTGTCTGTCTTGCATTGGTTTATGAAAAGCGTGCCCTGCCCCGTTGTGGATGCATAAATCAAACCAATGCACTGCGAATATAGGTCGCCCCAGAAATTAGTAAATGTCCATCTAGCAGGTGCTTCTGGGAATTTTTTGATATCAAACCCCAATGCCTGTTCATAGAGGACGATCTGTTCATAATTTCCTCCACTCTTTTTTCGAAAGTCATCAATATCTTGCATACTCTCGGCGATCGAGATCATTTTTTCCTTGTCGATGTGCCATCCGAAGGATTGGTTATAATCCATTTGATAATTGAGTCCATCCTTATGCCACCATAAGAACAAGTGTGATTCTGAGCCTTCGGCGGGATCATAATATGCCTTCTCACCGTTTATTTTTACGATTTCATATGTACCCGAAGGCTTATTAAAGTTAATAGGTTCACCTTCCCGCTCGTAGATCGTCAGTTCCTCGTTATCCCCATAAATAAGATGAACCTGTTTTCCATCGGTAAAAGAACGGGCGTACGAGAAGCCGATATTCATTGGAAGTAGAGTCGGCGCTTTTAAGTCAAGCCCTGAAATTTTCTCCGCATCTGAAATGGAAGTCAGGTGAGCAGGGTTGAGAGGTTCGGTTGTTATGCTGGGGGAAGCGACGAGGCTTTCAGCCAAATGGATGAGTTGATCCTTGCCCATCGTACCGGCAACATTGAGGTTGG
>WNFU01008886.1_pt1 | contig 11488 bp, 15 predicted proteins | sample 5400121 | NCBI WGS metagenome assembly WNFU01 (sample SAMN13153360, study PRJNA577476) | soil metagenome | isolation source: 100 cm soil or saprolite under grassland replicate 1 | place: USA:California | collected 2016-06-15 | reverse complement strand
CCGCGTGGCCAGCGCCCGGACCGAAAGGCCCTCCACCCGCGCGTCCCGACGGATCGCGGCGAACAGCTCCACCTTCGACCCCAACCCGGCCCCTCCCACGACCGGTGATCAGCGTTGCCACCAACCACGATCACCCCGGTGGGGCCACTTCAGGCTGTTACACGCTCCGGCGTGTCGCGCGGGTGGGGCCAAATCAGACTGGTACCCCGGGGCCAAATCAGACTCGCACGGCCAGGCGAACCGGCCGCGACCGCCGGCCTGCTCGGCGGTGAACGCCAGCGCGCCGAAGTCGATGTCGGGGTCTTTGCCGTCGGTGTTCGGGTGGGCATGGTGGCGGTTGTGGTTGTCGACCCAGAAGCCGTAGCCCAATCCAACGGCCAGATTCCCCAGCAGGATCCCGGCGGTGTCGTTGGCCCGCCGGGAGGTGAAGATCTGCTTGTGGCCGGCGTCGTGGGCGAGGAACCCGACCTGGGTGAACACGATCGCCAGGAAAGCGGCGACCGCGAGTTGCCACCACGACTCGCCGATCAGCACGAATGCCAGCCAGCCTCCGGCCAGAAGGACTGTGGTGACGGCGATACGCCACATGTAGTGGCCGGTACGACGATCCAACAGGCCGGCCTGCTTGACCTGGCGCAGCAGAACGCCGTACTCGCTGCCACGCCGCGGCACGGACACCGCGGTGACGGCGGTTGGCGGATCATGCTGCACTACAGCAGCCGACGCCCGGAAGGTTCGCATGATCAGGACTCCCTGGATACGCTCGACAGTGGGGTCCGCCGGGGTCGCGGGCGGGGTCGGTCAGGCGTGACACCCGCTATCCGGGCCGCGCCGCCCGACAGGTTCGCCGGCCGAATTCAGGCGGCCACGCCCGCCGCGCCCGGCAGCGGGTGCCACCATGGCCGGCGCCGGAGTGCCCGGTGAGCGCTGCCGCCCGCCGCGAGTTGCCTGGCCGCCCGACGGGGGTACTTCACCGACGAGGCCCTCGTGGAGTCGGGCCAGACACTTGACCAACAGCCGGGACACGTGCATCTGCGAAAGGCCGACCTCCGCGGCGATCTCGGTCTGGCTCATGTCCTGCTCGAACCGCAGCACCAGGATCCGCTGCTCACGAACGGGTAGGCTGGCCAGCAGTAGCCGTAGCGTCGTGCGGTTGTCCACCGCGTCCAGTTCCGGATCGGGACCGCCGAGCCAGTCCCGCGGGGGCAGACCCAGGCGACCGGACCCCCGCTCGATCCGGCACGGGCGGTACGCGTTCGCCAACAGCCGCGCCGACACGACATCGCGAGGGCTGGTACCCAACCGTTGCGCCAACTCCGCACTCGTCGGTTCGCGGCACAGTGTCTGGGCCAACTCCGCGGCCGCCGCCGGCAGTCGCAGCCTCAGCTCCTGTAACCGACGCGGCACCCGAACCACCCGGGTCGTATCCCGGAAGTGCCGCTTGATCTCGCCCACGATCGTGGGTACCGCGTACGCGCTGAACTCCACCCCACGGGCCGGGTCGAACCGGTCCACCGCCTTGATCAACCCAACTGCAGCGACCTGGGTCAGGTCATCAAGCAGCTCACCACGACCACCGAACCGCCGGGCCAGGTACGCCGCCATCGGCAGGTACCACTCGATCACCCGGGCTCGCAACCGCACCCGGCTCGGGTCGTCAACCGCCAAGCCGGCCAGCTCGGTCAGCAAGCTGCCGGGAAGGTCGATACCCCATTGCGGCGCCCGCCCCGCCAACCCGACCGCCGCCGGACGACGAAAGCCAGACTGCCACTGCCCGTCAGGCACGAACGACGACGGACGCCGACGCACATCCTCCGGAACCAATGGGCTGCGGGACGGTGCGACCTCCGCGACGAGGCTCATCGCGGCCTCGCTACCGTCGGCCAGTCCCCGTCAGTGACAGGGACGCTCCATGAACCACAGACGACCATCGGGTACCCCGATCCAGTGGACGAGTCCGCGACATCCGGACATTCGCCACCGGGGTCCCGAGCGACAGCCCCACGATACCCGTAACGACCGGCCCCGGTCACGCGCTGACGAGAACCTCGATCAACCGCGATCATCTGTCCACATTGGAGATATTCGTTCGGACCCGGGATGAGCCGAGCGGCGCGCCCAGCCCCTCGTCCGCGAGTTCTGCCGCCAGCACGACCTGCCCTACCGCGAAACCAGCCTGTTCGACTCATATGCACAGGCGCTGCACCGCCTGGACACGGGTCGGCCGAGCGTCGCGAGCCACCTCAACGACTTGAACACGGCTCAGTGACGCTGTCGCCAACAGGCCGGCGGCCGCCGATCCCGAGCAACCTGCGCCGCTGCGGCCCGGCTGAGCAGCCTTGGCAGGTCGGAGCTCGAGTACAGGTTGCCGGCGAAGGCGACAGGCGATCCCCGCCGCGATGGCGGCGGTACCGTCCAGTAACGGGTACACGGCTTGGGTGGGGCCGGCCCGGCCGAGGCACGACCGCGCGGGAGTGCAACCCCGATTGCCTCGTCGCGGGTGCGGTGTTGCTCGAGCGTCGCCGCGGCACCCCGCCAGAGACGGCTCGTCCTATCTCTCAGCTTGGCCGGGCGGCGGGAGGGACTAGCGGCGGAGGGCCCTGCGCCGAACCGCGCCGATCGCCGCGGTTCCCACGAACAGCACGATTCCGACGATCGCGAGCCACAACAGCCCCTTGATGGCGAACCCGACGATCGTCAGGATGAGCCAGAGCACGAGCAAGACGATCAAGAGTACGAGCATGACGACCTCCATTGCTCCAGCACCAACGTATCGGCTCGACACCGCATTGGCCAGACGGGCGCGCTCCGCTCCGAGACCCCGACCTACACCGGCACGTCGGTAACCGGGTACATCGCCAGGACCGTCACCACCACGGAATACCGCTGCTTTCAGCACCGACACCGCCGGGCGGGGCCATTGGTCCTTGCTGGTTGGGACGACAGGCACTGATGGCCGGTAGGCGTCGACAGCATGATCAGGATATGGCCCGGGCGAGGCTGCCTCGCACGGCTGGACATGTGTCGCTCTCGACCGTGGCGACCGTCGCACCCGGTGCAACCTGACCGTACGGCCGAGGCGGCCCGATCCCGGGCGGTGGCACCGGCCCGGCGGGAACGTTCGCCAACGTCGGTGGCGCCCTCCAGCACGGCGGCCACGAGGTGGTCCCACGCCTCGGCCGCCTCGTCGCGGACACCAAACGCATGGCTGGACACGACGGAGCGCGATGATCGGCCCATGGTCCACCTCCCGATGGTCGCCATCCAGTATCACCACGACCCCGGACCCCGCGCGAGCGTCGCGCCCGGGTCACCGAGGCGCGGTCGCCGACCCGGGCCGCCGTCGATGAACTCACCTGTGGACGCGAATTGCCAACGATGCGCCGGCAGCCGTGCGACGGTCCGGTTTGTCCCTGGCGGTGGCGCCGCGACGGCGTAGCGTGGATCACGCAGCCGGACCTGACGACGGCCGCACGCGTCGGCCGGCCCTTCGCCGGTCGCACGCTCGCCGTCTGGACCCTGCGGTGGCCCCTGAACTTCCGGGGGCGCTGCAGCATGCAGCGCCGCGCGTTCTTCCGCATCGGTGCACTCTCCACGGTCGTCTTCCAAAGGGAACCGGGCCCGTCCACGCGGCAAGCGCCGTGCCGGCCATCGCCTCGGTACGGCGCCGTGGTGTCGTCGGTGCGGCCACCCGAAGGGCGTTGACCACGATGACCGCCACGACCCTGTCCGGCGCCACCGCCACCGCCACCGCCACCGCCATCGCCACCGCCAGCGTCGCGGCGGACGTCCCCTGGCCGCCGAGACCCGGCACCGACCGGGACTGGTCGCGGCCGGTCGCGTTCCTTGCCGAACCCGGTGATCGCGGCCGGGCCGGTGTGCTCACCACGGGCGGATCGGGCGGCGCGAACGGTGTGACGGTGCAGGAGCTGTTGCGCCGGCGCGCCGACCTGCCCACCGGCCACCCGGACCACGCGCCGCTGCGAATACGCGCCATCGAGGCGGGCCTGCCGTTGGCCCGCAGCCTGGCCGCCCGGTACACCGGGCGCGGTGAACCCTTCGACGACCTGTACCAGGTCGCCGCCCTCGCCGTGGTGAAGGCTGTCGACGGCTACGACCCCGCCCAGCGGACGGCGTTCACCTCCTACGCCATACCCACGATCGTCGGCGCGCTCAAGCGCCATTTCCGCGACACCACCTGGCGGGTCCGGGTACCGCGACGAGTCCAGGAACTGGCCATCACCCTCGCCCCCGCCACCGCCCGGCTCACCCACCAACTCGGCCACTGGCCGACCCGGCGTGAGCTCGCCGCACACCTGGACGCCACCGACGACGACGTAACCACCGCGGTGAATGCCTGGCAGGCTCACCACCCCGACTCGCTGGACGCCCCGTCGGCAACCGACGGACAGGAACGACTGGCACTCATCGACACCCTCGGCGCCGCCGACGCCCGCTTGGACGCTGTCGTCGACCGGCACACCCTCCAGCCCCTGCTCGCTGCGCTGCCCGCCCACCAGCGACGGATCCTGGCCATGCGCTACTTCGGCGACATGACGCAGGCGCAGATCGCCGCCCAGATGGGCGTGTCGCAGATGCAGATCTCCCGCCTGCTGGTCCGCACGTTGACGCAGCTACGCGCCGGCATGCTCGCCGAGTTGCCCCCGCTCTCGACACGTCCGTAAGCGCAACACGACCCGAGATGCGCGACGGCAGACGAACAGCGACAGCGGTCGGGCCGCTGGCACCCCCGCACAGCCCGAGACCGTGGCCGGCCATCGGCCGATGGCCGGCCACGGTCCGGGTCATGCCTGCCACCGCTCAGGCACAGGTACGATCTAGGCTCGGCGTGAGCGGCGGCTGCGGCCTCGGACGGCTGCGACCAGCAGGAAGAGTACGACGGCACCGACGATCGCGGTGACCCAGGTGCTCAGGTTGAAGAACGTGTTCAGGGTCTGTACCCCGAACACCGCCTTGGCGATGAACCCGCCGATCAGGGCACCGACGATCCCGACGACGGTGGCCAGCAGCAGGCCGGTCCTCTTTCCGGTGAGGTGTTCGGCGATGAAGCCGGCGACGGCACCGAGCACGATCCAGGCGATGACGCCCATGATGGCTCTCCTCGGTAGTGGGCCGATGTCCCGAAGCGGGCGGCCCACAACGAAGCGTTCCCCATCGTCTGATCGATTAACAGCGGTCACGGACCCGGGTCCGACGTGGTCGCGGTGCGCGCGGCGGCGTTGGGACGGGCGGCGAGGTCGGTGACCTGGCCGGCGGTGCCGGTGGCGGTCAGCGCGGCGGCGAACAGGACGAGCTGGTTGACGACGTTGAGGAAGACGAGCAGCCCGACGGCGCCGGCGACGACCTGGTAGGTGGGGTTGGCCTCGGTGCGCTGCACGTAGAGCCGGCCGAGGGTCTTGAGCAGCTCCAGGCCGGCGGCCACCAGCAGGGCCGGTCCGAGTACCCGCCGCAGCGGCATCCGCAGCCGCGGCAGCCCGGTGAGCACCGCGATCGACAGCAGCGCGTTCACCCCGATGCCCAGCACGAACCCCACCGCGGCGAGCAGCCACCGCGCCGGGGTGGCGCCGGTGCCCGTGGCGTGGACCAGCCGGCCCGCCAACGCCGTCGTCACGAACGCCACCGCGAGCGAGACGGCCAGCAGCAGCCCGAGTCCGGCCAGCACGAGCAGATCAACGAACACGCGCAGGAGGAAGGCGCCCGGGTATTCGGGCAGTCCCCAGACCTTGCGGATCGAGGACCGCAGTGCGTCCACCCAGAACCACCCGGTGACCGGCAGGCCGACAAACGCGATCACACCCGCGGTACCCCGGGCGTGGCGCAGCGCCTGCACGTCGAGGCTGGGCAGGTTCTGCGCCAGGTAGCGCTGCACCGGGCGCAGTACCGCCGGGTCGTCCAGGAGGAACCCGAAGATCGCGAAGCCCAGCAACGCCAGCGCGAACGTGGCGAAGAACGCGTAGTAGGTCACCGCGGCGGCCAGCCGACCACCGTCAGCGCGGTCGTAGCGCACCCCGGCACGGACCAGATGATCCAACCAACCGTGGCGGCGGCGGGCCCGCCGCCACTCCGCCGCCACCCGCCTAGAGAATCCCGCGGCCCTCACCCCGGCAGCGATACCCGCCAGCCGCTGCGCCTACGCACCAGCCAGCGTGCTGAGACCGGCCCGCGTTTGCGGGGTAGGTCCGGCAAGCTACGGGCTACCAGGCAAGCCGTGACGCGGCCGACGATCCCGGTGCCGCCGTCAGCCCCGGCGGCGAATGGTGCGTCGCATCGTGATCGCCGGTCACATTGGCGGCTGACCGGTGTCGTCATAGCCACGAGACTGCCGCACGACGGCGCGGGGGCCGCGCCGCCGATGCCAGAAATACAGAAACAGGACCAACCCGGCCACGCCCGCGAGCATCAGGATCCAGCCGACCACCTTCAGATCCAGCCCGGCCACAGTCGCATGCACTGCGAAGGTCAAGATCGCGCCGACCACGATCAGAAAGATACCTACACCAATACCAGTACCCCCGTGGTACCCAGATACGCGTGGTTCCTCACAGCCGCCGCCCTGCCACACCACGGGTACCAGACCGGGGACCGCGCTGCGCACACGCCCAGCTCGCAATCTTGTCTGGATTGGTTGCACCCACCACTTGGCCGCGCGGCGGTTGGCAACAGGTCAGCGGACGCCGAACAGCGTGGTGATCAGGAGGGGCAGGGGTAGGGCGAGGACCAGCAGGATTCCGGGGAGGCGGCGGATACGTCGACGGATGGTCCGTTTGAACTGCTCTCGGCGGGCGGCATGGGCGGTGGCGTCTCGGCGGGGCGTGATCGGGTGGGCTGTGGAGAGCGCGGCGATTGTCATGGCGTTCTCCTCCTCCGGGTTGCGGTCGGTTCACTCGTGGGATAGCGGTGCGGTACGGATTCGGCCTGGCGGGGCGCTCGACCGGATGGCCGACCCGGGGTGGCGTTGCGGCCCGTCGGTTAGAGGGTTTCTGATCTGTCGACGACGGCGTGGGCGAGGTCGGACAGTCGGCGGTTGGTGGTGCGGGCGGTGCTGCGCAGCAGGGTGAACGACTGGTCCATGTCGAGGTGGCGGCGTTCGGCGATGACGCCTTTGGCCTGTTCGATGATGATCCGGCTGTTGAGGGCGGTCTGGAGTTGTTCGGCGAGGGTGTCGCGTTGCTGGACGGCGCGGGCCTGGAGGAGTCCGATGGTGGCCACGTCGGCGAGGGCCTGTCCGAGCCGGATGGTGTCGGGGTCAAGCGCGCCGGGTTGGGTGCCGAACAGGTTGAGCGCGCCGATGACGTCGGTGCGCAGCCGCATGGGTAGGGCGTGGACGGACGCGAATCCGATCTGGCGGGCCTGGGCGGCGAAGCGGGACCAGCGGCTGGTGGCGGTGGCAAGGTCCGCGACGGCGATGGGCCGGCCGGTGTGGAAGCATTCGGGGCAGGGGCCCTGGTCGGTCTGGAGTTGGAGGAGTTCCAGCAGCCGGGTCTGTTCGGTGGAGGCGGCCACCACCTGCAGCGTGCCGCGTTGGTCGGTGAGCAGCACCCCGGCGGCGGACACCGGCCGGGTCGGCGGCCCGCGCCATCGCGGCCCGCGCCGCCGTTTCGGCGGTGCCGGGTGGGACGACGAGCAGGTCGATCTGGTCGCCCCGATCGGTGGTGGCGATCAGCAGCGCCGGGTCCAGGCTGGTGAACCAGCCCATCCGGACCACCCGCGTGCCCACCGCCAGCCGCCGGAGCCGGCAGTCCCAGGCGTCGCCGTTGAGCAAGACCTGCCGGATCGGCCCGAACCGGGCGTCGAGGGCGAGGATCAGCCCGGGTAGTTCCGTGACCGGATCCCACGACCGCGGCCACCACCCGCCGTCCAGGACCGCCCGGCCGGCCCGGACGGGGACCAAGTGCAGTCGCGCCGGCGAGGACGGCGTGGACGCCACGATCGTGGCGCGCTGGATGGCGGTGGTGGTCATGGCAAGCCGTCCTCGGGTTGATCCGCTGATCGTTGAGTGGTGGAATGACGCAGCCGTCGCCGACGTCGGGCGCGGCTACGGCGCAGCCACAATGTTGATGGGCCAGGCCTACCCGAGCAGTACGTTCGTGGGCTTCGACTACCACGACACCTCGATCGCCGCCGCACGCGGCCGGGCCAACGACGCCGACCTCGACGCCAACGTCACCTTCGAGGTCGCCAGCGCCACCGACTTCCCCGGCCGGTACGACCTGGTCTGCCTCTTCGACTGCCTGCACGACGTGGGCGACCCGGTCGGCGTGGCCCGCCACGTCCGGCAGGCCCTGCGTCTCGACGGAGTCCTCCTGCTCGTCGAGCCCAACGGCGCCGACCGCCCCGAGGACAACCACCACTTCTCGGCCGGCTGTTCACCACAGCCCGCGTCGCCACCAGTACCCCCATCAACGTCATCATCGAAGCCCGCCCATAGCCCACCGCGCACGGGCCCCGCTCCATCGAGCGGGGCCCGTGGCTGGTCGCCCGGGCGGAAGCACACGTGACGCTCATGGGGCCGTCGCCGCGCCGCCGCGGACCCGGTAGGCGGGACGCGCCAGGGCAGTGCCCCTTTGACGGCGGGACACCCGGGCGAGAAGCGTCCACGTCGGGTCCGCCGGCGCCGTCGGGTATTGGCTGGTCCTGGGTAGCAGCTGGCCGTCGTCGCCGGTCGTGATCCACGAGGTCATCCAGCATGCCGTCCTGCTCGACCGTGCGCTGCGAAGATCCCGCGATCGGCTGGTGGTGGGCCGGGAGGAGGAGCGCCGGCGACCGCGCCGCGACCTGCACGACGGCCTCGGTCCAGCGCTGGCCGGCGTCGCGTTGGGCGTCGACGCCGTGCGCAACATGTTGCGCAGCGACCGCACTCCGCCGATGCGTTGCTCGCCGACCTGAACAACCCTGCGGACCGCGCTGAACCCCGCCCTCCGCGAGAGCGTCATCGGCAACAACCCGGCCCGCCACGTCGAGATCCCGTCCTACCGCAAGCCGCATCCGCAGGTATGGACCGACGGGCGGGTCGCCGGATGGGCGGCCACCGGGATCCGCCCGGCGGTCGCGGTGTGGACCGCCGACCACCTCGCCACTACGTCCGGCCGTGTTCACGGCGGTCATGTGGTCGTTCCATGCGGTGTCCGGGAAAGAGACCAGTGACGGCGCCAGGCACGGTCTACGCGATAACACCCATGGTGCTCTCCTCGCTCGTGGGCCCGACGTCTCAAGGCGGGCGACTCACAGCGGAGCGTTCCCCAGCGAGGTTGACCATGCAGTGCACGACCGCGACCGCCCGTCCAACTCCTTCACCCCCTTCGCCCAGTTCGGATGCCCATCGAACCGGCCGTTACAGATACTGGCCCGATGCGTCGCTGTCTGTCCTCGACACCCGCACGGACACCACGTTGGCGAGGTTGATGACCATACCGGCCTCGCCGGTCTCGCGGTTGTATCGCGCGTGGGGCAAAACCAGGCTGCGCCGTTCGTCGAGCGCGCGGGCGATCGTTGCAAGCGCCTCGGCTTCGCCGCCGAAGTCCGCGCTTATCAGGGAGACGTCCTCGCCGCCCACCGGGTGGAATCGCATGATCAGCTCAATGTTGTCAGCCACGGTCGGTTCCTTTCCCGCGCGAAGTCCGGTGCTCGGCCTGGTGAGCCGACGGTCGCGGCAGGCGCAGCGCCGCGACCCGTTGCGGTTTAGGCCAGCGTACGTCGCAGACCCAGCCAGCCTTCCCCGGCAACCAGATCAACCGTGCCGACGGGTCGAGGTGGCGCACCAAGCCTGCTGACAAGAACGGGTTCAGTGCGCCCGACCACTGCAATGCGAACAACCAGCCGCAGTGCGCGAACAACCAGCCCCCACAGATGCGTCACGCAGCCGAAGTCGGTGACACTCCGGGCAGGGCATCTCGTCCACCGCCGTGCACCACGCGTCGAACTCCCGGCGGCGGTCAGCCGCTCCGCCGCGAGATCGGCACCCGGCTTGCTCGTCGGCGTCCGGTGCGAAGGGCGTAGGGTGGGGTGCGTCGCTCAGGCCCCGGTGGCGTGACAGTTCCGCCGACCCGATCTTGGACCGCTCCGGTTTGTCCACGCGACGAAGGTGACGACATGACGAGTCCTACGTACGTCGACAAAGCCGAGATCGTAGCGGCGCTGCGGTCCCGAGGGCTACACGCCAGGGCCGACTGGGTCGACCGGGAACTGCCCGAGCTCGTCGACACCTACCGCAACGCCGCGCTGCTACGGACCCTCGACATCGACCCGGCGGCCATGGCACCCGCCGACCCCGCGCCGCCGCGACGGTGAGCATGAGCGCGCCGGGGAGTCGTAAGCGGGACCGGGACGCCGCGGGACGCCCCCGCAACGCCCGCCCGCGCGACGAGCTCGGCCGGCCGCTTGCGCACGACGCGACCGGGGTCGCGGGGATGCCCGACGACCTTGCGCTGCCCCCGGACGAGTCCCTCGCCGAGGCACAGCGGCTACTCGATGCGGGTCGCGCCTTCCACGCGCACGAGGTGCTGGAGGGCACCTGGAAGGCTGCCCCAGAGGGCGAACGCGAACTGTGGCGCGGCCTGGCGCAACTCGCCGTCGGCCTGACCCATGTCCGGCGAGGGAACGCGGTCGGGGCGGTACAGCTGCTGCGGCGCGCAGCCGAGCGCATCGAAGGCTACGCCGACGACCCGCCGCACGGCATTGCCGCCGCCCGCGTCGTCGGGTGGGCGCGTTCGCTGATCGGGCGCATCGAGCAGGAGGGCCTCGCCGCCCTCACGCAGGACGACCTCACCACACACCTCCGCTCGTGACCGTCAACGCCCTGGGACGCGGCCCGGGGACGTGGCCCGCGACGAACGCCCCGGGGTCTCCTTGGCCAGGTCGCCGTATTCGGCGTCACGCTGCGAGCTGACCGACACGTACTCGCCGACCGCCATCGAGATCGCGCCGGCAACCAGACCGGCGGCCCTGCGGTGATCACCACCCCGGGGACGCGTTCGCGGCGGCCATGCTGACTAACTCGACGGCGGTTCGGGCCACCGGCGCGCACGTGCACGAGCACTACCAGACCGGCCGGTGGCTGCCGCACTGCTCGGTCGCCCCGCGGGCGCGGCTAGAGCGGTTGCCTCTCGTGGCCGCTGCGGTGTTGACGTCCTTCCGCTGCCAGCGCGGGTCGTCCGTGCCGCGCTGATCGACAGGACCACCGGACAGGCGTGGCCACTGCCAAACCTGCCCTGACCACCCGCTCAGGAGAGGGAGGCGATCACGTCTGCGGATACGTAGGGGACTGGTCTCGCCGAAGTCGTCGCCAGCCCGGGCGGGAATCGGGGTCGGACGGGCTGGTACCGGAGGCTCCGGTAAGGCGGGCGTGCAGCCGCGCCCGGATCTCCTCGGGCGTGTAGGCGCGGCGGCGGCGCTCCGCCCGGGCGATCGCCACCCCGGTGGCGGCGACCCCGACGAAGGCCGCCACGCCCAGTACCTTCCACCAGCGCAC
>WNFU01021195.1_pt1 | contig 11489 bp, 9 predicted proteins | sample 5400121 | NCBI WGS metagenome assembly WNFU01 (sample SAMN13153360, study PRJNA577476) | soil metagenome | isolation source: 100 cm soil or saprolite under grassland replicate 1 | place: USA:California | collected 2016-06-15 | reverse complement strand
TCATAAGTACCTTTCGCCAGGGAAGCCAGATTGATTATTGGGCTATCATCACATGTTTCGTGATCTGGTAGTCGCCAATCGCTTCGGCGGAGAGATCCTTGCCAAAACCGGATTGCTTGAATCCACCATGCGGGGTTTCGGAGGCCAGAGGCAGATGATCGTTGATCCAAACCGTACCAAATTCTAGTTGGGAAGAGAGGCGCATAGCACGTCCAATATCTTTCGTGAAAACAGATGCAGCCAGTCCGTAGAGCACATCGTTACCTTTGGTAAGCGCGTCGACTTCATCGTCAAATTCCTGAACTGTCACAACAGGCCCGAAGACTTCGTTTTGAACGATTTCCCAATCCTGTTGAACACCGGCGATGACCGTTGGTTCGTAGTAATAGCCCTTATCAAATCCACTGGGCACACCACCACCGGTGAGCACTTTTGCGCCCTGGGCTTTGGCACGATCCACATAGCCAGATACGCGCTCGCGCTGGACACGCGAGATCAGCGGACCCATTTGGACACCCTCATCAAAAGGTAGACCAATCTTAATATTCTTCATGGCTTCGACAACCGCATCCTGCATTACTTTGGTTTTGCTTTTTTCAACATATAGACGAGTGGCTGCTGTACAGTCCTGACCCGTATTCAGTGTCGCTGCCAGCGAAGCTTTTAGCGCGACCAATTCCGGATCTGCGTCATCAAACACAATGATAGGGGCCTTGCCGCCCAATTCAAGGTGGACGCGTTTGAGTGTGTCCGCCGCAGTCTTCATGATTTTCTTCCCAGTCCCTGTGGAACCAGTCAGGCTGACCATCCGCACATCGGGATGCTCGACAATCGCCTGACCCGTATCGTTGCCACCAGAAATGACATTCACCACGCCGTCAGGAATGCCGGCCTCTTTGATCAGCTCAGCAAACCTCAGAGTAGTCAGAGGTGTGCCAGGTGCAGGTTTGAGGACAATCGTACATCCGGCAGCCAAGGCAGGACCAATCTTCCAGGCGGCCATCATTAGCGGATAATTCCAGGGTGTAATTTGACCGACCACCCCGACTGGCTCACGCCGATAAATGGAGGTATAGCCAGGCATAAACTCACCGGCGTGAGATCCATGCGTATCGCGCGCTGCACCTGCAAAAAAGCGTAAATTGTCCACAGCAAAAGGGATATCGCCGCCCAGGCTGACGTATTGATAGGGCTTGCCTGTGTTATCAGACTCAAGTTTTGCAAGTGATTCGGCATTGGCTTCGAGCAGATCTGCCAGTTTCCAGATGATCTTAGAGCGTTCACCCGGAGATAGTTTCGACCAGCGTCCATCATAAAAGGCGCGCTTTGCGGCCTGCACCGCGCGATCCACATCCTCGCGGCTCGCATCGATCACCTTAGCAATTTCCTTCCCCGTGGTGGGATCTTCAATCGACATGACACTCCCACCTTTTGTATCTTCCCACTTACCATCAATCCATAGTTTATAGTTCATTTGATTCTCCTGTGGATGGGTTTACGAGTTTATTTACGAGTTCAATCGAATCGCAACCATCTGAATATTGGTCATATCTTCCATTGCAAATCGGACGCCCTCGCGTCCCAATCCGCTTTGACGATTGCCACCGTAAGGCATATGGTCTGCGCGGAAGTTCGGGGTATCGTTGACAATGACACCACCAAAGTTCAAACGTTTGACAGCTTTGAACACGCGGTTGATGTCATTGGTAAAGACACCAACTTGCAATCCAAACTTTGTATCATTGGCCTGTTTTAAGGCGGTTTCAAAATCATCGCTTGAAATAATGGATGCCACCGGAGCAAAAGCTTCTTCTGCAACCACTTTCATACCATCATCGACATCAGCCAGGACCGTTGGATAATAGACTGTCCCTTCGCGTTTGCCGCCGGTCAACACTTTTGCACCCGAAGTCTGCGCTTCCCTCACCCAACCTTCGATCCGATCTACCTCCTTGGAATCGATCATCGGTCCCACATCCACGCGTTCATCCAGCGGATCGCCCACCACCATCGCTTCGGTAGCTTTGACGAATTTTTCCGAGAATGGTTCGTAAACATTCTTCTCACTATAAATTCTCTGGACCGAAATACAGACCTGCCCAGAGTTGTAGTACGCACCCACTGCACAACGCTGGGCGACAAAGTCAAGATCAGCATCGGGCGCAACCACAACAGGAGAAGTATTACCCAGTTCAAGCGTGACTTTCTTGATGCCTGCCACAGACAGTATATGGCGGCCAACATCAGGACTGCCGGTGAAAGTAATCTTATCCACCCGCGGATCGGTGACCAACCATTCGCCCACTGTCCCGCCAGAACCAATGACAAGGTTGATCGCGCCAGCGGGCAAGCCTGCCTCCTGTAAGATCTGACATAACTTCACCGCTGCAAGCGGAGTCGTCGAGGCAGGCTTCAGCACGAGCGTATTTCCTGAAGCAAGAGCAGGGGCTACTTTATGGGCAACCAGATTAAGCGGAAAATTAAATGGACTGATCGCCGCGATCACACCTACAGGACGTCGTGTCCAAAATCCGAAATAGCCTTCGCCTGCTGGAACAGCATCCAACGGGATAGTTTCACCATGTAAACGCTTGGATTCTTCCGCGGCAATTGTAAAGGTACTAATGGCACGCTCCACTTCGGCACGAGCGAACTTGAGCGCCTTGCCTGCTTCGGCAGCAATCGTCCTGGCCAGATCGTCGGAACGTTCACGCAATAGAGCAGCGGTTTTCAGCAAGATTTCCGCGCGCCTGTAAGCAGGCATGTCCGCCATCATATCTTCGGCGCGCTCCGCCGCATCTATCGCCGCATCTACATCTTCTTTGCGCGCGGTTGGCAAAGTCCCAATCACTTTGCCATCATATTTATTTTTTACTTCCATCAATGGGCCCGCCTCAACCCATTGTCCGGCAATCAAAAGTTTGTAATCCACAAATTCGCTCCTTCAAGAACCTGAAACTATAACGCCCAAGCAATATCAAGGCGCTCCATTGTTTCAGGTGTTGGAATACCATTGTTCGTCCAACCTGCCAGCTTGTAATACTCATCGATTGCGGACTCCACTTCCGCATGAGTTAGAGCAATACCCGCCGTTGGACCTGCTCCCTGCAATTGTTTGAAAAACTTTTTCGGCAGCTTATCATCCTTACGGTCAAGTCCTTCACGTGCATTGAAGATGCGGAAGAGATTCAAGCGGCGTTCACCAACGGTCATTAACTCTTCCACTGTGATATTCCAGCCGGTAACTGCACGCATCATTTCGGCTGTTTCTGCAGGACCATAAAGCGTCCAAGCAGGCCCGAAGACGAACTGGCAAAGTTCAGCGGAGTCAAGCATAGAATAAAAAATCTCAGTGAGATAGGCAAAGCGAACCTTTTCAGGAGTAAGGCTATAACCCGGTTGAGGGTCACCAAGACCGATCATCTTGAGACGATTGAGGTTAAGATCAGCAACACCATCTTCATAATAAGGATCGTGTTCGCTGGATTGGTGATCTGCACCAAATGGGTTGACCGCATAAATCAAGCTTAGCGAACGTTTGGCTTGCGGCATATGCGCAGGCGCTTCGGAACCTTTGACGGTAATAAGGAATTCATCCGCGCCGTTGCCCCAAATCTTGGCAGCGCGTTGAGAGCCCATGCCAAGCGTTTTTCCAAATTCGCCTTCGCCATTGAGCATCATTTCCAGTGCTTTGAGCATTGCATCGGGGTCTCCAAATTTCAGTTCAAGACCATTTGTCTGCTCTAGGGTGATAACACCTTTCTCAAAGCATTCCATGGCAAAAGCAATCGTTGCGCCAGCGGCAATGGTATCAACACCATACTCGTTGCAGAGTTGATTTGCTTTCGCAATCGCCGCTAAATCAGCGATATCACAATACGAGCCAAAAGTACCTAGCGTTTCATATTCGGGACCCCCATACTTTGGGTCAGCCTTGTAACCACCGTCCTTGATTTCCACCACTCGCTTGCACCTCACAACACAGGCAAAGCAAGTATCCCGCTCTTTGAGGATTGTCTCTACCATCCGCGAACCGCTAATGTCTTCACAACGCTCGAACTGACCTTCGTTATAGTTATGCGCTGGTAAGGAACCAATTGTGTTTTGGAATAACACCACTGTAGCAGTGCCTTCTGTGGCGAGGCCAGGCATATCCGGGTTATCCGGCAAGATTTTTGGACCTGTTTTATTGAGCACAGCTAATGCTGCTGGATCTGCAATGGCTGGCTTCTTCCTACCCCGTGCAACCACAGCTTTGAGATTCTTGGAAGCCATGACAAGTCCCATGCCCGTCCTTCCATTATTTCGGTTGGACATGGATACCAGCGAGGAGAACAGCACGCCTTTTTCAGCCGCAGGTCCGTGCTGCAGAATTTCAGCTTTTGGGTCAACCTCTTTGTGGAGAATGTCGTCCACCTCCCCAGTTTTCTTGCCTAACAAATGTGCAGCATCACGCAGTTCTGCTTTGCCTTCCACGATCGCAAGATAGACAGGCTTTGGTGATTTTCCCTTAATGACAATTCCATCAAAGCCTGCGAACTTCAATTCGGCCGGGAAAAAGCCACCACCCTGAGAATCACCAATCCCGCCACTGATCGGTGATTTGGCATTCGCATTGATACGGCTCTGACCTGATATTGCCGCGCCTGTGGTCACACCCGTGATCAGTGTCAATATATTTTCAGGCCCAAGTGGATCTGCACCCTTTGGCATATCGCGCAGGATGTAGTGCATTCCCATAGCACTTCCCCCTAAATACTTTCGGTAAAAAGCCTCCTCAGGCTCTTCAATTGTCAACGCGCCTTTCGTCAGATCTACATGCAAAATTTTGCCGTTATAACCGTAAGGCATGACTTCCTCCTCCGTTGGATATTGTTCCATTATACAAGTGCGTCAGCCTTAAAACAACCTGACCTTTCCGAAATAGACAACAGAGACGTGTTTCTCGGAGGATTCCGCATCCCTGCACGCGCTTCTTTCCGAACCGACAATGGATACTCCTAAAGGAGCTTGACTTCCTCCTTAGTCATTTCTCTTATCCCATATGGAAAGCCGTAATCTGCCATCTTATCCATGAATGGCTTAGGTTCAAAGGCCTCTGGGCCAAGCACTCCCACTCCTTTCCATTGACCTTGCTTGAGCAAATCCATCGCGATCACCGCGCTAAACGCGGTCTGCGCGACGACTGCTTGGCAACCCCACTTCTCCATGCATGCCTGGTTATCTGCTACCTGATAGAGATACACTTCACGTGGAGCTCCATCTTTCCAGCCCTTCACCCAAGTTCCGGCGCAGGTCTTGCCATGCATCTTTTCACCGAGATGGGCCGGATCAGGCAAGCAGGCAGCCACTACATCGCGCGGTGCAACCTGCACACCCTTCACATTGATCTCTCATGCCCGACGTTGACCACATCGATCGGTCCGATTCCTTCGGGGAATTCAAATGTTTCGTGCTCCGAGAAGGGTTCGGTTGTGAACCAGCCCTTTTCCTTTTCCCAGATGACGGGCGGATTCAAACATTCTTCGATGGTTGTCCAAATGGAAAAGTTGGGAGCGAATTCATAACCGTCTATCGTGATGTTCGCGCCATCACGAACGCCGATCTCATCGATCTCGTCAAAGAGATGATCCTGTGCGTAGCGAGCGAATACATCCGCCATGCCTGGCTCCACCCCGATGCCCACAATCGCGAGCAAGCCTTTTGCTTCCCAATCCTTTGCTTTCTCAAATTGGTAATCGCCCAATTTGATCCCAGGTTTATGGAACGGATCGTCCGGGTGCGGCTCAGACAAGGTCATTGCCATATCCATGTAGGTCACACCCACACTATAGGCGGCATCAAAGATCTGTTTGTTGAAGACCGGATCCACGGCGTTCATAATAAGGTCAACATGATATCTGTTCGCCAGCGCCTCGATGTTTTCCTGTTTGCTGGCGTCAATAAACTCAACAGGAAAACGCTGATCATCCCCTAGTTTTTTTTGTACTTCTCTTGCACGTTCGAGCTTGTAATCAGCAAGGACGATCTGCTCGAACCAGCTCCGTGGTTTGGCAATCGCAGCGATTGCTTCTCCTACCCCACCTACTCCCACAAGTAGTACTTTCATAGATCCTTTCTCCATTTAGTTTTATAACCCGCACAGCGCGAGTTAGAATAACAAGTTCACAACCCCTAAATATTAAGCAATAGCGGAGATAAAGCGTGGTCCGTTTCAGGGAGTCAACTCAAAGCTTGCACTGAGCACAGTCGAAGTTTCCCGCGTGAAAGGCTTAGAAGTAAACCTCTTTCACGATCTTCAAGGTCATAAATGATTCTGATTCGCGCACGCCATCAATGGTTGAAAGTTTTTCGGTGATAAAGCGAAGAAGATCCTCGTGGTCGCGGCAGACGGCTTCGGCAAAGATGTCAAAGCGGCCACTGGAAATAACCATGTAAATGACTTCATCCAATTTGGAAATTTTTTCGGCAACGCTCAACAGCTTGCTGCCATCCACACGGATGCCGATCATCGCCATGGTTTTATATCCCATGCGCAGAGGATTGGTGACAGCCACGATCTTGAGAAATCCCTGCTCGACCAGCCGGGTGTAGCGCTGGCGGATCATCCCAGGTGACACGCCTAACTGCTCGGCGATTTGTGCAAACGCGACCCGTCCATCTTTGCGGAGAGACTCGATAATATTCAAATCCGTTTCGTCTAGATTGGCGAATTGCTGAATACCGATTGTTTCTTCCATACCACCATTCTATAACGATTATGCATTAGAGTCAACAATTTTGTGCTGATTATGCACAATTTGGACGTTTGTACGGTTTATTTGAAACTATTACCTTCCTATTTTAGTGGGTCTATCTTTACTCAAGCAATTCACTCAAAAAAGTCCCGATTGCGGAAGCAATCGGGACTTTGCAACAACTTACTTTTTCTACTGACCTTTCACTTCCGTCCAGATCTGGTCATAAAGTGGAAGCGCATCCCCCACATCGTCAATGCGGTGTCCATTTTTGATCGCTTCCGCGGGGGTATTGGTGATCGGTGAATTGATGTACGCATCATAGATGTCTTTCTGGTTTCCTTTTGCGTAATCAAGTGCAGCCTGATTTGGATTGGTGTATGGAAAATCGCGGAGCATCATCCAGAAAATATTTCCCTGCATGGTGTAGTTGAGCCAGGCATAAGCCAAATCTGGATGAGGAGCATCTTTCGGCATCGCCCAGTTATCCTGCCACAGGATGGCACCTTCCGCGGGATATACATATTGAATGGAAGGCTTCTCCTGCTGGGCAAGGAAGGCCTCTCCCGTCCATGTCATACCGAGATCCACATCACCCGCGATAAGGGCCGTCTTGGGACTATCGCTGTCAAATAGCTTTACATTCGGGACTAGTTCAGCAAGCTTGGCTTTGGCTTCGTCCAACTGAGCCGGGTCTGTTGTGTTAACATCGTAACCAAGCGTGAGCAGCGTCGCGCCAATGACTGCCCGCGAGTCATCCAGAAAAACCATCCTGCCTGCATATTCAGGTTTCCACAGATCCGCCCAGGACTTTGGTGGATTATCGACAGTATCCGTATTGACCACAATCGCGTCAGTGCCAGCTTGATAAGGAATGGTGTATTCGTTGTTCGGGTCGAAGGAGAAATTCAGATAGTTTGGATCGAAGTTTTTCAGGGCAGGTAATTTGTCATGATCCAATTTCTGCAACAGACCCTGACGGATCATCAGGCTGACGATATAGTCCGTGGGTTGAACCAGGTCATAGGCAGTCCCACCCGCAGAAAGTTTGGCGTACATCTCTTCATTGGCAGAGTATTCATCACGATTGACTTTGACCCCGTACACCAATTCAAAACATTCCTGCATGTCGGGAGGGATGTACTCCGTCCAGACGAAGAGGTTTAACTCTTTGGATGTAACCTCTGCTGGGAATTCTGGCTCCGGACACTCGTAACCGGTCGACGTGACTTTCGCGCTACTGGCTGGTGTAGCCGTAGCAGCGGTTCCCCCACAGGCTGCCAGCGTCAGACTTACGATGGCGAGAAACGCCAACAGCTTGAACAAATTGGATTTGTTCATCTCTTCCTCCTTTAGATAGGTTGTCTTTGGCAACGCGGAAGATTGTCCTCCGCGCAATACCCGTAAATAGGTTAATGCTGTTCTTGTTCACGGTTTTGAAGTACCTGCAATAATAGCACGGCAATAAACACCGTCAGAATCCAGACTGTTGAGAGTGCATTGACTTGCGGCGTAATGATCCTGCGCAATAGGCCGTACACATAAATGGGCAGTGTGGTTGAGCCTGGTCCGTTGGTAAAGAAGGTGATCACAAAATCATCCAGCGAGAGTGTAAATGCCAGCAATGCGCCGGAAAGCACGCCGGGCAAAATCATCGGGAAGGTCACGCGTCGAAATGTAATCCATTCGTTGGCACCCAAATCCATGGCAGCTTCTTCGTAGGCTTTATCGAATCCTTGTAGGCGGGCTTGCACAACGAGAGTCACGAACGGAACCATGAAGGCAATATGACTCACGATCACGGTGCCCAGGCCGAGGGTCAGGCGTGAATCGCCTGATAATCCCAGCGTACTGTTGATCCATGCAAAGAATTGACTGAAAAGTGTCAAAATCCCTATGCCCATGACGATCTCAGGGATCACGATCGGGATGTAAAGAGAAAGCTGGGAAAATGGCTTCAACCTGAAGTTATAGCGCTGAAGCGCCAGGGCAGCCATCGTACCGATGATGGTTGAAATAATGGTCCCAACGAAGGCAATGGTCAATGTATTTCGAGCGGCATCCATCACCTCATTATTCTTCGAAAGTTCACAGAACCAATGAAAAGGTCCGCACGGACTAGATTTGACCAGACTGCCCTGCGTCACGACCCGCTCACTGAAGGATGGAATAAAACCCTCAAAGGTGACATTGGCTCTTGAAGCGTTGAATGAATAGAGCACCAGCCCGACAATCGGTGCATATAGAAAAAAATACACCAAAATGGTCGCTACCAAAACAAAAGGAGAACGGCGATGGGGGTTCATGCCACCACAATTTCCTCTCCGAAGCCAAATTTTCGAGTATAGAAGTACGTCACGATCAATGTCAAGACCATCAGGATAAGCGAGGCTGCCGAACCAAAGGTTGGATCGCGCGCGTCCAGGAACTGCCGTTGAATGAGATTCCCCACCAGGATGACCTGCCGCCCGCCGAGAATATCAGAAACAATGAACGTGCCCATCACTGGAATGAATACGAGAATGGTGCCCGCCACGACTCCTGGCATAGACAGTGGAAGTGTGACGCGCAGGAACGTCTTGATTGCATTTGCACCTAAATCTGCTGCGGCTTCATACAAACTGGTATCGATTTTTTCTAGGGACGTGTAAATTGGCAGGATCATGAATGGTAAAAATTCATAGACCATTCCGACCAACACCGCGCCCGGCGTGTAAAGCAGTTCCAACGGCTGGAATGGGATGTGCAGCCAATGCGCGACCTGCCCAATGATCAAATTGATCGCGCCTTCCTTACGCAACAACATCATCCAGGCATACACCCGGATCACAAAATTCGTCCATAACGGGATGAGCACCAGGAACAAAAAGGTATTGCGACGTTTGGGTTGCGCGCGGGCAATAAAATATGCCAGGGGATAGGCCATCAAAATGACAAGAACTGTGGTATTAAATGCCAGGGTTAATGAGCGCCACAGGATCTGCACATATAACGGATTGAAACAGGTTGACGCACCATTTTCACAATTTGTACTATAACCAAACAGTCGCGTATAGTTCTCGAGCGAAAAGGAGTAGATAACGCCCCCGTCAGGACTACGTCTTCCAAAGCTGATCACCAAAGTTAGCAGGAGGGGAATAATGAGCAAAGCCATCATCCACACCATAGTGGGAAAAGCGAGCAAAGTTCCCTGAGCCGATTTGTTTTCGCGAAGTCGTTGGAACATAATCAATCCTTTTTCAGCACAAGAGTATTTTCAGGCATGAGCATGAGCCATACTTGCTGCCCCACCGCATAAAACGATTTAGGATCAAGCCGCGAAATGCGGTTCTGCTCGTAGACCTTCAACTTTGCCCCATTTACATCCAGATACACATGCGTATCTGTCCCAATGTAAACCGTGTTTGATACTGTGCCCTGGAACATATTCACATTCATGTTATGTTTCTCGGCAATGCGTACTTTCTCCGGTCGGATCGAAACAACGACTTCTTGCTTTTTCGCCAATCCATCTGAAACGGGAAGGGCAGTGACGTCAGCATTCAAAGCAGGGATATGAACAACCGCTTCATTCTTGGACAACGATTTGATCGTGCCTTCGAAGAAATTTGACTCACCGATGAAGTCAGCGACAAACCGATTGGAGGGGCGTTCATAAATTTCAACGGGAGTGCCGATCTGCTGCACCCTGCCCTTACTCATGACCGCGATCCGATCGGACATGGTAAGAGCTTCCTCCTGATCATGAGTCACATAAATGAACGTGATGCCAAGTTGTTGCTGCAAAGCCTTCAGTTCAAGCTGCATTTCCTTGCGGAGTTTCAAATCCAACGCGCCCAGTGGCTCATCGAGCAGCAGCACATCCGGCACCTTCACAAGCGAACGCGCCACGGCAACACGTTGTTGTTGTCCGCCTGACAGCTGCTTGGGACGGCGGCGCTCCAATCCGGTAAGCTGCACCATGTCCAGGGCGTGAGCCACGCGCTTCTTGATTTCCTCCTTGTCAGCGCCTTCCATTTCGAGACCAAAGGCGATGTTCTCGAAAACGGTCATATGCTGAAAGAGGGCATAACTTTGAAAAACAGTATTCACCCTTCGTTGGAAAGGAGGTGTGTGTCCCATCGGTTTGCCCTCAATGTAAACCTCCCCCTCGGTCGGCCACTCGAATCCCGCAATCATTCTCAATGAAGTTGTCTTGCCGCAGCCTGAAGAACCCAGCATGGAAAAGAACTCGCCGTTTCTGATTTGCATGGTCACGTGATCCACCGCGGCTAATTCATTCCCCTCCGGCGTGATAAAGCGTTTGACAACATCTCTCATCTCTACGGCATACTCATGAGTCATCGATCTTCTCCTCGGCGCGTGTTTCTCTGATTTTATACAAGTTTCATCTCATTGCAAGGAGTGGCAGGGCAATAACACTTGCACCTGACGCACACCTGTCCTGGCGTACGGTGCCAGGGAGTGCAGGTGAGCGATCTCCACCATTCGCAATAATATGCTACATCATTCTTGCCACCGTGCCGACTGCCTCGTTCAAGCGATTCAATCCTTCATCAATCTCTTGCTGTGAAATGATCAGCGGCGGTTCGATGCGGATGGTTTGCGCGCTCGTCAGCGTGCCAGCCACAAGCACGCCGCGCTTGAATAACTCTGCCGCAACCTTGTAACCAAGTTCAGGGGTTTGGAAATGCTGACCAATCAGCAAACCTTTCCCGGTCACTTTTTGATAAATCTGCGGGAATTCGACAG
>WNFU01008883.1_pt1 | contig 11490 bp, 9 predicted proteins | sample 5400121 | NCBI WGS metagenome assembly WNFU01 (sample SAMN13153360, study PRJNA577476) | soil metagenome | isolation source: 100 cm soil or saprolite under grassland replicate 1 | place: USA:California | collected 2016-06-15 | reverse complement strand
CGGTTTGCCCTCCGTGAAACGGAACGTGTAGCTCAGCGCCGCGAAGAGGAGGACGAAACTGCTCCAGAGCGCAAGCGGCGAGGTCACGCGAACGCGGCCACGGCGTCCGTGAGCGGCGCCGACGCGAAGTGAACTCCCGCGGCCCGTGCAGCTTCCTCGTCGTTTTGCTCGTCCCCGATGTGCAGCGCTCGCGCGGGCTCGATGCGCAGCTCCGTTAGGGCGCGGAGGATTCCGTCGGGCGCAGGTTTGTTTGCCGCCGGGACGACGACGGAGAAGAACCCGACGAGGCCGTTCTCCGAGAGCCGCTGGTGCAGCGTGAAGTCCCAGTTGCCGACGACGGCAAGCGAGAGGCCGAGCCCACGCAGCAGCTCGAGCGCTTCCACCGTCCCGGGCAACAGCTCGAAGCGCATCGTGGCGTTGTACTCATCCGACGAGAGCGATGACCCGAGCGCCTCGTTGAAGCTGCGCGCGCAAGCGGCGTGGAACGCGGCCGTCGAGCCCTCGTCCGTCGCCTTCCACGAGTGCGCGCGGTAGTACTCCGCCTCCGCGAGGAAGGCGGCGCGGATCGCCTCGCTGTCGTACGCCGGCAAGAGCTCCTGCAGACGGAGAACGGGGTCGATGAGCGTCAGCAGCGTGTCGTACGCATCGAGTGTGACGGCGTCGATGTCCGCGGCTCTTACGCGACCCACTGCCACAGAGCCCATTGGACGACCGCAATCCCGAGTAGGAGCGCGCTGCCCGCGACGACGGCGGTGTGGAGGCGTGGCCGACCGGCAGTGACGGCGGCGAGCGCGAGGAAGAGCGGGAAGATCACGAGCCCGAAGCGCGGCAGCGACAGCAGCGGCCAACGGGAGCTCGGGTAGCTGAGCGGGATCGCAAGGCTCACGGCGGCGAAGAGCCCGTACGCAGCTCCAAAGCGTCGCCACGCGACAACGGCAAGTGCGACGAAGAGGATCAGCGCGACCAGACCCTCGGCGTTGACGGCGACCGCGTGCTGCGGTCCCGTGTCCGATGGAGTCCAGTGCGCGAGCGCGCTCCAGATTCCGCCGAGCGGTCCCGCTCGGGAGAAGTGCCGGTGCCATTGGTCCTGCGCGTTCCAGAACGCCCACGGCCCGACGTTCTGCTGCCAGAGGACGAGCGGGTAGATCGCGGCGACGGGCACGGCCAGCGCAAGGCCGGCGAGCGCCCGACCGCGATTGCGGCTACGCCAGGCCAGGACGGCCAGCGCCGGCAGAAGGGCAAGCCCCGTCGCGCGCGTCAGGATGGCGAGGCCTGAGAGGATTCCTGCTGTTGCGAAGCGGCCCCGCTCCGCGACGACGAACGCTGCGAGCACGAGCAGCAGGTAGAGCGACTCGCTGTAGACGGCCTGGAGAAACAAGGCCATCGGGAAAACCGCGAGGTAGAGCACGGTGCGCTGCGCACCGCCGGCGCCCAGACGTTCCTCCGCGATCCGATAGAGGAGTAGGAATGCGCCGAGCGCCGCGACGAGCGAGATGACGATCCCGGCGACGACATAGTGGCCGAAGAAGATCCGTCCGAGCCCTGCCACGAGTCCCGGGTAGAGCGGGAAGAAAGCCGCCGAGGCATCGTCGTAGCCGTGCTCGGCGATGCGGACGAAGAAGACGCTGTCCCAGCGTGCCCAGATGTCGGTGAACGAGCCGAGATCGTGGATCAGCGGCGAATCCCATTTGAACGCGCGCGGATGCCGGTTCGGTTCGAACCAGTAGAAGGCGAAGATCGCGCCGGCCCAGATGGCAGCGCGGCTCCAGAGATAGACAGCGACGGCGGGGTTCGCGGCTTCCTCGATGCGGACCTCCCGCGCGGCAGCCAGGTCCTTCGGAGGCCTTTGACCCACGCCCATGGCGTGGTGAAGCATAGGCGGGAGGATGTTGCAGGGAATCTCGGAAATGGTCCAAGGAGCTGGTTTGGACGGTCGCACGTGCAGAGCTTGCGCGGTCTCTGCGCGGCGCCGCCGAGCCGGCGCCTAGTTTCGCGATGGAGCGCATCTTCACACCCGAAGAAGCGAACGCCGCGCTCGCGGAGCTGCGCCCCGTCGTCGAGCGGATGGTCGTCCATCGGCGGAACCTGACCGCGGCGCAACGCCACCACGCCCGGCTCGTGACGCGGATCGCGGGCAACGGCGGGGATCTGCAGCCGAGTGACCTGCGTGAAGCCGCGGCCGCGATCGAGCACGAGGCCAGAGCGATTGCCGAGTGCATCGACCAGATCAACGAGGCGGGCGTACAAATCAAGTCGCTCGAGGACGGACTGCTGGACTTTCCGGCACGACGCGGCGATGAGGACGTGCTCCTCTGCTGGCAGCTCGGTGAGGACGAGGTCGCTTTCTGGCATGGACTCGAGGAGGGGTTCGCCGGGCGAAAGCCGCTTTGAGGGTAGGCCGCTTCGCGGGAAACGTGCGCGGGCCGAGCCCGCGCACTTCTACGGGGTTTGCGGCTGGCGGTCTGCCGTTGTCCGCGGGCGGTGGCGCTTCGCGTCCCCGCCCGCGTGAGTCCGGCCTTCGGTTAGAGCGGCTGCGCCCGCTCTAACCTCCGGCCTGGGTGTCTACACGAGGCGTGATGACCCTCGCGAGTTCGTCCGCATGATCGTCGTTATGACCGTCGAATAGAGGCGTATGCCGCTCTGGCAGCGCCTCGTCATCGTCGGCGTCGTCATGCTCGTGACGCTGGTCGTCGCGCGGCTGACCGATCGCCGGATCGCGCGTCGTCACCTTCCGCCGGAGGCGATCACCCGCTACCGCGTCCTCCGGCGCACCGTCACGACCGCGATCATCTTCGTCGGTCTTCTATCCGCCCTGCTCGTGGTCCCACAGGTGCGGGCAGTTGCGGGCGGCTTGCTCGCCTCCTCCGCGGTCGTCGGGATCGTGGTCGGGTTCGCGTCGCAGCGCACGCTCGGGAACTTCGTGGCCGGTCTGCTGATCGCGTTCACACAGCCGGTGCGTCTGGGCGATGACGTCGTCGTCGAGGACACACGGGGCATCGTGGAGGAGATCGGCCTCATCTACACGTTCGTTCGTATGGAGAACGGCGACCGTCTCGTGATCCCGAACGAGAAGCTCGCCTCGGATACGATCCGGAACTCCACGATTCGCAGTCGAGAGAAAGTCGCCGAGATCAGTCTTCAGGTTCCACTCGGACAGGATGTCGGCGCCGTCGTGGACCGGCTGCGGGTGACAGCGGCCGACGCCGAGGTCTTCGTCAGCGATCTCGTCGGCAACGCCACCGTTGTCGTCCGGATGCGGGCAGAAGACGAACCGGCCGCCGAGCGGCTGGAGCGCGAGCTCCGCCTGCGCGCCCACGAGGTGCTGCGGGCGGAGGGCGTCTACACATGACCCCTCGGGGCCGGCCGAGCTACGGACGCGAGTCCGACGCACTGCTCCTCTCCCGTCTGCGCAAGCGTCACCGGGAGCGGCGGAAGAACCGCCGCAAGCGGCTCGGCCGTTTAGTCGTCGCCGGCGTGCTCGGGTTCCTGCTCGTGCTGGTCGTCTCCGGCTTCACCGGAGCAGCAGTGTGGATGGCGAGCTGCGATCTCAACTCGCTCAGACCGGTCGACGTCGGGCAGAACTCGTTCGTCTACGCAGCCGACGGCTCACTCCTCGGGTCGATCCCGGCGGAGAAGAACCGGCAGCCGGTCGACCTCGACGACCAGATGAGCAAGTGGGTGTCGAGGGCGACCGTCGCAATCGAAGACCGCCGGTTCTGGTCGCACGGTGCGCTCGACTATCCCGGCATCGTGCGGGCGCTCTTCGCGAACGTGCGGGCCGGCCACGTCGTCCAGGGTGGCTCGACGATCACCCAGCAGCTCGCTCGGAATCTCTACATCAAGAAGCCGTCGCAGACGTTCAGCCGCAAGGCGACGGAGGCGTGCCTCGCGATCAAGCTCGCGCGCGAGAAGTCGAGACACTGGATCCTGCAGGCCTACATCAACCAGGTCTTCTACGGCAACCATGCGTACGGAATCGAGGCTGCGGCTCAGACCTACTTCTCCAAGCGCGCGCAGCACCTGACCCTGCCGGAAGCGGCGCTGCTCGCGGGACTTCCACAGGCGCCGTCGGTCTTCGATCCATTCGAGCGGCCGCAGCAGGCGATCGCCCGGCGCGAAGAGGTTCTGAGGGCGATGCTGGCCAACCACTACATCACCGCGACGCAGTACGCCGACGCGGTCGCGGATCGCGACCTGCATCTGAAGGCAGGGCGGCTGTACACACGGATCCGCGAGCCGTACTTCTTCAGCTACGTGCGCGACGAGCTGCAGAAGCAGTACGGGTCGAACACGGTTCGCTCGGGCGGTTTGAAGGTGTACACGACGATCGACCCGCGCTTGCAACGGTTCGCGCTCGACGCGATCAAGCGCACGCTGCCGTACTCGACGGATCCTGCCGCGGCCATCGTGTCGATCAAGCCGACGAACGGGGCGATCCGAGCGATGACGGAGGTGAGCCCGGGAGATCCGAAGAATCAGGTGAACTTCGCCTCTTCCGCTCGGCGCCAGCCAGGCTCGACCTTCAAGACGATCGTCCTCACGACCGCGATCTCGGAAGGTATCAGCCCGTCGACGTCCTACCTGTCCGCGCCCTTCAAGTACGACCCCACCAACACCGGATCCTGTGACGTCGATCCGCCGACCGCGTGGTGTCCGGAGACCTACGACCACTCATACATCGGAACGACCTCGATCGAGCAAGGGACCCTGCGCTCCGACAACACCGTCTTTGCCCGGCTCTCGCTCGACGTTGGCCCCGAGAGGATCGCCGCGATTGCCTACAAGCTCGGAGTGCGCACGGACCTCCGCACGAGCGACGGGGCCTACGTCCCCTCGATGGGACTCGGGTCGCGTGTCGTGACGCCGATGGACATGGCGTCGGTGTACTCCACGCTTGCGGCCGGCGGCATCTACTCGAAGCCGATGGCGATCCGCAAGGTCGTGCTTCCCGGCGGCAAGGTCGACACCGAGGCCGGCTGGGGCGTCCCTCAGCGCAAGCGCGTGGTCGCGGACTGGGTCGCAGCCGAGGTCGTGCGGATCCTCGAGGAGAACATGACCCAGGGCACCGGGATCGGCGCCTACTTCGGCAAGCTTTCGGCCGGGAAGACCGGAACGACGGACAACTATGCCGACGCCTGGTTCTCTGGCTTCACGCCCGGGCTCGAGGCGACCGTCTGGATCGGGTATCCGCGTGGCGAGATCCCGATGCGCTCGGTGCACGGCATCTCCGTCTCCGGCCCGACGTTCCCGGCGACGATCTGGAACCTCTTCATGAGGCGGGCGGCCGACTACGCGCCCTTCCCGAAGACGTTTCCGGTGGCGCGGTCCGCGCCCGTTTGGCGCACGCACACGCTGCAGTACGCGCTGAAGGGCGGTTACTACTCACCCAGCTACTCGAGCGGCTCCTCCTCGCAGCCGCAGACGCAGACGAACTCGGACAACGGCTCCGACGGCTTCGTCCAGGTCCCTGAGAACACCGAGCAGCCGTAGGCTGACGCTCGTCGTTCCGCACGTCGCGGACCGTCGCCTCGCGCTCTGGTCGGCGCTCGTCGCGATCCCGGTCTACGTGGGGGCCTGCACCGTTCCCGACGGAGGTCTCTTCCGCGCTGCGCGCTTCCGGGACGTGCATCTCTACGAGGGATTCGCGAACGCGGTCTTCGACGGGCGTGTGCCCTACCGCGACTTCTTCATGGAGTACCCCCCCGGCTCGCTCGCGGTCTTCCTTCCGCCTGCCGCTGTGGCCGATCACTACAACGCCGCGTTCAAGGCGCTGATGGCGTTGTGCGGCGCCGCGACACTCGTCGTGGTCGCGTTCCTCCTTGCGCGCCTCCGCGCTTCAGCGTTCCGTCTCTGGGCTGCGCTCCTGCTCGTCGCCCTGTCCCCGATCGCACTCGGACCGATCTCGCTGAATACCTACGACGCGTGGCCCGCGCTGCTCACAGTGGCTGCGCTTGCGCTGCTCCTCGCCGCGCAACCGGTTCTCGCGCTCGCCCTGCTCGGGCTCGCGTTCGCCGCGAAGGTCTACCCCGTCGTGCTGCTGCCGGGGGCGCTGATCTTCATCTGGCGCACCGCCGGCCGTGCGCTCGCCCTGCGCTCCCTCGCGGCCTTTGGCTCCGTGGCCGCGCTCGTCGTCGTTCCCTTCCTCGTTCTCGCTCCGCACGGTCTCGTGGAGAGCTTCCGTGCACAGGCGGCGCGCGGCTTGCAAGACGAGAGTCTCGGCGCCTCTTTCCTCGGCGTGGCGGATCGCCTCGGGTGGTACAGCGCCACGGTGGTCGAGCGGGCCGGGGAGGCGGTCTCGTTCGAGCTCGTCGGGTCGCTCCCGCGGGCTCTTGCCGCGGCAAGCTCGGTTGCCCAGGTCGGTGCCGTCCTCCTCGTGGTCTGGCTCTACTTCCGAGGGCGGGACGAACCGCGCCGTCTTGCCGCGTCGTTCGCGGCATCGGTCGCAGGGTTTCTCGCCTTCACGCGTTTCTTCTCCCCGCAATACCTCGTCTGGCTCGTGCCGTTCGTCGCGCTGCTCGGGGCGCGGGCGTGGGCCCTTGCGGCAGCGGCGCTCGTCCTCGCCCAGGTGTGGTTCTTCCACTATCACGACGTCCACGCGGTCGGTGGCTACGTCTGGCTCGTTTTCGTGCGCGATCTGGTGGTCGTCGCACTGTTCGTCCTCGCGCTGCTGGCGCTACGTCGGCGCACGGCGGAAGACGAGGATCCCGTCCTCCTCGAAGACCAGGCGCCAGTCCGCGTTCCGACGTAGCGCGGCGAGCTGCACGGCGGTCGGCAGCGGGGCATAGCGATCCGCGTAGCCCGGCTGCGTCTCGTCGACCGCGATCCAGGTCGCCTCCTGGAGGAAGGGGAAGCTGAGCACACGGCGCCGCGCCGAGAGATGCGCGCCGAGCGTATTCGTCGCGCTGACGACCGCCTTCGGCGGGATGAGTTCGAGCGCCTGCTCGGCGATGCGGTCGTGGTCTGTCACACGCGCCGCGGTGGCCTGGAAGCGCTCGCCGCCCGGGACATGTCGCCAGCCGGGAATCGGGCCGAGCCGGTAGTTGCCGATCAACGCCGCGAGCACGACTCCGGCCGCGACCGGCACCGCCCACCGTGACAGTTGCTTCGCGCCGAAGACCGCCGCGATCACGAGCGGTGGAATCAGGCCGGCCGTGTAGTGGAAGTGGATGGAGGTCTGCGTCGTCGCTGCCGAGAGTAGGTTGATCGCAAGCTCGGGCAGGGCCGCGACGAGCACGAGGGGAGCGAGCAATGAGAGCGCCGCGAGCGGCGCGACGAGCTCCAGCACGAACCGGAGGTCACGAGAGGAGAACGCCGCCTCGACGATCCGCAGGGGATGCGTGAACAGGGTCTTCACGATCCCGCCGGCGGAGCCGCCGACCTCGCTGTAGCGTCCGTAGAAGTCCGACTCTGCACCCGCATGGTAGTGCGGGATGACCACGCCGATGGCGATCGCCGCCCACGCCCCGCCGAGTGCGGCGATCGCTGCACCTGCGAACCAGCGGCGGCGGGCGATCGCATACCAGATTCCGAAGCCGGCTACGACCAGGGCGATCTCCTCCTTGCAGGCCGAGGCCGCGATCGAGAGGAGTGCGAAGGGGAGCAGGCGATCCTCGTCCAGGTACCAGAAGGCGAACAGCAGCAGCGGTGTCGCCAGCGCGACCGGGTGGAACTCGTTCAGCGTCAGCCAGCCGGTCGCCGGGTAGAGGAGATACGCCAGCGCGAAACCGACGCCCGCACGGGCAGAGGCGAGGTGCTTCCGCGCGAGCCAGAAGAAGGGGAGGGCGCCGAGGGCGATGCCGACGGCCTGGACGACGAGCAGCATGTCGGCGCTCGGCCACACCCACCACAGGGGCGCGAACAGCACCAGGATCGGATCGACATGCGCGGCGAGCCGCGAGATCTGCTCGCCGTGCAGATTCGTCATCTGCAACGGATGTCCGTGCGCGGTCGACCACACCGCCTGCACCATGTTGCCGAGGTCGAAGCGGCCGGTGAAGAACGCGGAGTGGCGCAGGACCGACACTGCGGCGAAGCCGGCCGCATACGCGGCGATTCCGGCGACGACCACGGCGCGAGCGCTCGGAACAGGGAGGGGTCGCCTCACAGCAGCCGTTCGATGATGCCGCGCCAGCGCGCGCCGAGCACCGTCTCGCTCGCATGGCGTTCGTACGCGGCGCGACCGCCCGTGGCGACGCGGCGGGCGAGGTCCGTGTCGGAGGCGAGCCGCAGCACTGTCTCCGCCAGCGCCTCCGGATCGCCGGCAGGTACGAGCAGTGCGCTCTCGCCGTTGACGAGCAGCTCACGCGCCGCCGGCGTATCGGCTGTGACGAGCGGTGCGCCGCAGGCGAGAGCCTGGTACGCCTTGTTCGGGATCACGCGCTGAGCCTTTCCGGAGGTGCCGAAGATCCCGAGCGAGCACCCGGCGCGCCGGATCTCGCCCGGCAGCCGCTCGTAGTCGACCCACGGCACATGCTCGACGTTCGCTGGCCTGTCGGCGAGCAGTGGCCCGAGCTGCCCGCTGCCGACGACGCGGAACGGGATCTGCGGCGTTCGGCGCGCTGCGGCGAGGATCGTCTCGACTCCCTGGAGGGGAATCAGCTTGCCGACGAACAGTGCGGTGAAGCTCGTCGGCGGCCGCCAACCAGGGTGGAAGAGCCGCTCCTCCGCGCCGACGAAGCACACCGCGACCTCGTCCAGTCCCGCCAGCTCCGCGAAGAAGCGCGCGTGTGCGTCGGTGTCTGCGACGACGAGGTCTGCGCTGCGGAACGCCCGCCGGTCGATCGCCTCGAGCGTGCGTGCCGCCGGCGACCTTGGACGGAAACGCCCTCTGTCGGTGACGAGCGTGTCAGCGAGCGAGACGAGTGGGTTGAAGACGATGGGCCGGCCGCGGGCAGCTCGGTGGGCCGCGAGCAGATCGAAGTGTCCCGGATACCCCACGAGGTAGACATCGACCTTTCGTGGCCGTCGTGTGAAGAGCCGTGCTTCGGCCGCGACGAGCCGAAGTGCACGTCCGGGGCCCGCCGTCCAGCCGTGCCGTAGGTCGTCCCAGACGGAGACGTGCTCCTCGTCCACCTCCACACCGGCGCCGCGGAGGCAAGAGATGACCTGCGCGTTGCGCGGATACGCACGCTCGTAGGTCCCGAAATAGCAGACTCTCAGGAGAGGACTTCGTCGACGAGGAGCTCGGCGCGCTCGCGTTCCTGTGCGCGTTCCTCGTGATGGCTCGTGATCATCTCGCTGATCAGGCCGAGGGAGAAGAACTGCATTCCGATTACGAGGAGCAGCACTCCCAGCATCAGCAGCGGCCGGTGTCCGATCGCGTGGCCGAGGATCTTCAGGACGGTCAGGTACACGAGGATCGCGGTGCCGATCAGGCCCAGCACGAGCCCGAGCCCGCCGAAGAGGTGCAGCGGGCGGTGGCGATACCGCCCGATAAAGGACACGGTCAGAAGGTCGAGGAAGCCGCGGAGGTAGCGCTCCATGCCGTAACGCGAGCGGCCGTGCCCTCGCGGCCGGTGGTTGACGGGAAGCTCGGCGATGCGGAAGCCGCGGTAATGCGCCAGGACGGGAATGAAGCGGTGAAGCTCGCCGTAAAGGCGCAGCCCATGCACGACCTCCGCCCGGTAGGCCTTGAGCCCGCAGTTCATGTCGTGTAGGCGGACGCCCGAGAAGAGACCGGTCACGCGGTTGAAGATCCTCGAGAGCACGCGGCGCGTGAGCGGGTCGCGGCGGCGTGTCTTCCAGCCCGAAACGAGATCGAAACCTTCGTCGAGCTTCGCGAGCAGACGCGGGATCTCGGCGGGATCGTCCTGGAGATCGCCGTCGATGGTGACGACGATCTCGCCGCGCGCCTGGTCGAAGCCGGCGCCGAGCGCGGCTGCCTTGCCGAAGTTTCGTCGCAGCCGCACCACGCGGACGTTCTCCTCGGCGCTGTGCAGCCGCGTGAGGGCACCAAAAGTTCCGTCGGACGAGCCGTCGTCGACGAAGATCACTTCCCACGGCGTTCCCAGTGGCTCCAGGGCGGAGCGAAGCTCGTCGTAGAGGAGCGCGACGCTCCGCTCCTCGTCGTGGACGGGAACGACGATGGAGATCACGGGCGCGAGCCTATCCTCCGGGAATCGCCGGGGTCGTGGCCGTGGTCGTTGTCGTCGTCGGCAGTGCGGTCGGCACCGTGACCGTGGCAGACGGGGTGGTTATTGGCGGCGCTGCCGTGGCTGGCGGCGGCGGCCGAGTTGTCGGCCGGGCCGCGGTAGTGCTCGGCGTCGACGCCGGAGTCGAAGCCGGGGTGGGAGCGGTAGACGAACGTTCAGAGTGGGTCCGGCGCTGCACGGTCGGGGCGGGAGTGCTCGAATGGCCTCCGGCCAGGAGAAAGGAACCCGCCGTACCGGCTCCCGCCGCGAGGGCGAGCGCCAGGAGGGTGAGTGCGAGACGCGCCCGTGGCCGTCGGCGCACGACGAGTGTCCGAGTAGTGCTGGCACTCGGGGCAGGCGCTTCGACGCCGAGCAGCGCGGCGAGCGCAGCTCCGTCGGCCGGACGGTCGCGCGGGCCCTTTGTGAGCGCAGTCTTGGCGACCGCGGTGAGATCCGCCGGGGCATCGGGGCGAAGGACCTCGATCGCGGGTGCGTCGAGGCGGCGGTGCATGTCGACCAGCTCGAGCGGCTGCTCGGACTCGAAGGGAAGTCGTCCCGTAAGCATCCGAAAGAGAACGACGCCGAAGGAATAGACGTCGCTGGCCGGTGTGGCGGATTCGCCCTCCGCCTGCTCGGGCGAGATATAGGCGGCCGTGCCGAGCACTGTTCCGGCCTCCGTCAGTGTCGAGTCTGCGCCCGTCCGCGCGATCCCGAAGTCGGCGATCTTCGCTTGATCTTCGTCGTCGAAGAGGATGTTCGCCGGCTTCAGGTCGCGGTGGACGAGACCGTGTGCATGCGCGTGTGCGAGCCCGGCGGCGAGCTGAACCGCGATCGCCCTCGCCTCGTCGTCCTCCAGTCGGCGGTCGGGCGACAGGCGTTCTTCCAGCGTCCCGCCTCCGAGATACTCGAACGCAATGTACGGGCGACCCTCGGTCTCCCCGTAGTCGTAGAGGCGTGTCACGTTGGGATGGGCGAGTGCCGCTGCAGCTCTGGCTTCCCGCTTGAAGCGCGCGCGGTCCGCGTCGGGAGCCAGGAGCTTCAGCGCGACGGGCCGCTCGAGCTCGAGGTCCAGCGCGCGCCAGACCTCCCCCATCGCGCCGTGCCCAAGCTGCCGCTCGAGTCGGTAGCGCTCGCCGATGACGTCGCCGCGCACGGGGATACGGTATTCCCGTGACTGCCGAGTTACTCACGCGTGAGGAGGCGCAAGAGCGGATCCTCGAGCGCGTGGTGCCGCTTCCCTCTGAGTCGGTCGCCGTCGGCGAGGCCGCGGGACGTGTCCTGGCCGAGGATGCACGCTCGGTTGTGGACTTGCCTCCCTTTCCGAGCTCGGCGATGGACGGTTTCGCGGTTCGCGCGGCGG
>WNFU01011283.1_pt1 | contig 11491 bp, 10 predicted proteins | sample 5400121 | NCBI WGS metagenome assembly WNFU01 (sample SAMN13153360, study PRJNA577476) | soil metagenome | isolation source: 100 cm soil or saprolite under grassland replicate 1 | place: USA:California | collected 2016-06-15 | reverse complement strand
TGTCGAACGCGGCGGCAACCTTGATTGGATCTTTGGCGCGATCGGTTCGCGCCTTACCAAAAATTTTTCTGAACTCGATTTGGCGGGTGAGGGCGCAACGGGTCGCATGTCCGGCTTTTATTTTACGGACGGCAACCAGCACCTTGACCATGACACGCAACAAAATCATCTGGCGCCACATACCACCAGTGATCTATTGTTCAAGGGCGCACTGAAAGGCAAGAGTCGCTCCGTTTGGCAGGGCATGATCTATGTTGCGCCCGGAGCGCAGAAAACAGATGGTTATCAAGCCAACCGGAATCTGGTGTTGAGCGATGGGGCGCGCGCCGATTCGATCCCCGGTTTGGAAATTCTGGCGGACGATGTCCGCTGCACCCATGGCGCGACCGTTGGAAAGTTGGAACAGGAACCGCTGTTCTATCTCAAGTCGCGCGGTATTCCTCAGGCGGAAGCAGAGAAGATCGTGGTGGAGGGGTTCTTCGATCCCATTTTCCAGCGCATCCCGTTTGAGGGTGTGCGAGAACGTTTTCAGGAATATATCGCCAATAAGATGGCGTAAAAATACGAGAGATTGAAAAAGAATTGAGAGCATACATGCCAGTAAAAACAAAGAAAACAAAAGTGCAGTCGAAACCAAAAAAGGTGGTGGAAGCAAAGTCTGCGACGAAACCAGCCAACGCGCAAGCTCAGGCGCGCGCGGTGGAACCGGTGCGGGTGGTGAACAGAATCTCACCGCCGCGCACGTCGACAAACGGCGATGAACGTAAATCCAAAGGACCACGTGTGCCGCAGTTCGCTTACATGAAAGCCCCAGGTATTGCTCATGATTTTCAAGTGGGCGATACGGTTGAGGTCTATTGCGATCACGAGAAAAATAAAGAACGAGTGCGTGGCTGGATCCATGGGATTGTTGTTCAGGTAGATAACAAAATGGTCGCGGTGCAGTTCCGCTCGAACGTATTTCTCACCGACGGCTGGATGGTCCCTGACCGAATCCTGTGGTATCCGTTGAATTCAGAACATATCCGCCCGGTTGCTAAGAAATCAGGCAAACGCGAAAAGGCGATTCCGGATTATTAGTGGACTAGTACCCAAGTAGACAGGTAAACATATAACTGTTGTAACCTGTCTGCTTGTATACGTGTTTACCCGTTGACTTTCCATGACGCTAAACATAAACGAGATCCGCAAAGATTTTCCTATATTCCAGCGCGAGACCAAACCTGGTGTTCCGCTGGTGTATCTTGATTCCACAGCCACTTCGCAGAAGCCACTCGCAGTGATCGAAGCGATGGATCAGTTCTATCGTCGTTCGAACGCGAATATCCATCGTGGCGTTCATACCCTCGCCGAAGAAGCTACTGCTATGTATGAGCAGGCGCGCGTGAAAATTGCAAAGTTCATCAACGCGCCGTCTGCACACCAGATCATCTACACGCGCAACACGACCGAATCTATCAATCTCGTCGCCTACTCATGGGGACGGGCAAACTTAAAAGCAGGCGATCTGGTCATCCTTACCGAGATGGAGCATCATTCCAATCTGGTTCCGTGGCACATCCTCCAGGCGGAGCGCGGCATCGAGTTGGATTTCATCCCGGTGACAGAAGATGGCTTGCTCGATCTGGATGCATATAAATCGCTTCTTTCGCGCAGCCCGAAGCTGGTCTCGTTTGCGCACATGTCCAATGTTCTCGGCACAATCAATCCCGCCGCGGAAATCATTCGCCTTGCCCACGAAGCCGGTGCAGTGACCCTAGTCGACGCGGCGCAGTCCGTTCCGCATTTGAAAGGCATCGGCGCGTTGTATGGAAAAATGGATTTGCTCGAAAAAATGCCTCCTTTCCTAGGCGGTGGCGACATGATCAAGGAAGTCCATTTGCATTCCTTCCGTCCGAACACATTGCCCTACAAGTTCGAAGCCGGCACGCCAGCCATTGCTGAATCGGTCGGCTTTGGCGCAGCTGTTGATTATCTTTCCTCTTTAGGCATGGACGCAATTGCCGCGCATGAGCACGAAATCACAGAATATGCCCTCGAACGATTGGAAGAAGTGCCTGGTGTGAAAGTATTTGGACCCAGCGCGGAGGATAAAGGCGGGGTAGCAGCGTTCACACTAGATGGCGTTCACCCTCATGACGTGGCGCAAATTCTGGATCGAGACGGAATAGCCATCCGCGCCGGTCATCATTGTGCCCAACCGTTGCATGAGAAATTTGGTATTCCTGCCACATCCCGTGCCAGCTTTTATCTTTACAACAGCAAGGATGAAGTGGATTTGCTTGTGAATGGGATCTATAAAGTAAATGAGTTATTTGGATAATAAATAGAATCGTCATTGCGAGAAGTGGCGCGAAGCGCCACGACGAAGCAATCTCTTACGTACGAGTCAATCTCAATTGAGATTGCTTCGGGCTAACGCCCTCGCAATGACGGGAGTAGAAGATGGACGACCTCTATCGTGAAGTCATCATAGAACATTATAAAAATCCTGGCTATCGTGGGCATCTTGACCCGCACGATATTCAATTCCAGGATAGTAATCCATTGTGTGGTGATCACATCGAGATTACGTTACGCACTGACGAAGGCGGCAAGATCACCGACGCGCGCTTCAATGGACACGGTTGTGCCATCTCGCAAGCCTCTGCAGATTTGCTGATTGAATCTGTCATCGGGAAACCTATCGAAGAAGTAAAGCAGCTTAATAAGGAATATATCCTTGACATGCTTGGCATTGACTTAGGTCCCGTCCGTTTGAAGTGCGCTTTGCTTTCCCTCAAAGTATTGAAAGCGGGTGTCTACGGTTTGGGTGAAGCCAGCGACAGTTTGGTGGAATGAGGACGTAAACAAGTACAAAAGAAAACATGTAGACACGGAAAACTTGTATACCTGTCTACCTGTATACTTACCTCCATGTTCAATTACACAACCTTTGACGAATCCAAAGTCGAATTTCTCGATATCGCCCCCGCCTCGGAACTTCCCAGTGGGGAGCGTTTGTTTATCGAAGTGGAAGGCAAGTCCATTGTCATCTTCAACATCGCTGATCAGTTTTTTGCGATTGCCGATATTTGCACCCACGATGACGGACCGCTGGGCGACGGAGATTTGGAAGGCTACAATATCGTCTGTCCGCGGCACGGTGGCGAATTTGACATAAGAACGGGGAAAGCCGTGCAACTGCCGGTTGTGGTGGATGTGCCTGCGTACCCAGTAAAAGTGGTGGATGGAATGATTCAAGTGGGAATACCAAAGGAATAACTTTGAATTTATAAGTAAAAAGAGGAAAGACGATGGATGCCTTTCCTCTTTTTATTTTTACCAATCACCGGCATATTCAAGATCGTACGGTTTTGTTATGTTTTCTATCCTCATTCGTCTGAGTTCAACCAATTGACGTATGTGTAGGTTGTCATGTGCGACCCAGCAAGCCAACATCTCTCCGGCGCTTGTTGAGCCGTACTGTGATGTATATGTTGTGTTCCAGTCTGAGTTGGAGATTTCCGTCAACCAATCAAGGGACTGTTGGCGCTCGGCAAAGAACTTTTCCTGCATGGCGGAAAAGTTTTGCTCGTTATATTTCCGTTCCGTAACCCAGCTCTGCGGATCAATCATATGCCATTCTTCGTTCTGACGATGAAGGATGAAATCAACATGTTCACGAAAATCTTCACGCTCTTCGTCGTATAAGTGGCAGACCACTTCCAAGATGGACCATGCTTCAAGGTTGGGTTTGACCTGCGCCTCATCTTGTGTAATATCCAATAATAAAGCACGGATCATCTCTGTGCTATTTTGAAGTTCCTGATAGAGGGTACTGAAATCCATTTTTACCTCTTTATATTAGTCTTTAGAAAAGTTTCCTACAATCCTTAAAATATCAAATCCCTCTGCAAATGGACATTCTGCCAGCGCGCCATGTCGCACCATGATGGAACGCGTCAACTCGCGGTTGAAATAATAGCGGTCGCGGTATGTTTCATAACAGGCTAATGCTTCGATCTTTTTATTCACATCTTCTTCTGTCACTTCGACGAGAAAATGTGGAAAGAATCCGTAAGACGACCGGACCACATCGAAGCCCAAGACAGTGATGCCGCGAAATGCCCGCAGGGATTCATCGGTCATCGTGAGGTGATCCTGATGCACATCCTGTTTTGAATGGACAAAGATCAGATCGGGTTGGAAGTCCCTGCGCAGGCTGAGGAAGTACTCCAATATTTCCTGCCGTGAATCAGGAAAGACCCGTGTCGTAAACGGGCCTAAAACAATATTTTCTTTTGGAACACCTAACATTGCCATGGCGTCAAAGTGTTCGCTTTTTACATTTTGTAAATCGGGATTTTTCTGGTTATCTGAAAGGGTAACACACAATACATCTGTCTGCTTGGCTATGTGATGAAGCAAAGCGCCGCAGCCTAGTTCGATATCATCAGGGTGCGCGCCCAGAAAAAGGACTCGTTTTCCAAAAAATTTCATGGGCTATTTGTCGAGGATCGCGTACGCACGCACGGGGAATGTCCCGAACGCTTTCACTTTGACGGGTGCTGCATGAAAGCGAAATCCACGATCCGGGAGATTTTCCAATCCACACATATGTTCACAGATGGGGATACGATTGCCCAATAAAATCGTGTGAGCAGGCCGTGTTCCATCCGTTGTATCATCGACGTTATAGGTATCGATTCCGACGAAGGCCGCGCCTGCTTCCGCTAAAAATTCTGCCGCGTCTCTCGTGAGGAAGGGATGATTCTCAAAATATTGATCTGTGCGCCAGTGACGTGACCAATCTGTGTGAATAAGAACGGCCTTACCTTTGACATTCACGCCGTGAAATGCTTCGACTGAAATCGCGCGCCCAAATTCTTGCACATGGAGGACAACTCCTTCTAAATCAGCTAACGACTCGAGCGGCAGCTCTGCCAGATCGATTCCATCTGCAAAGCGGTGAAATGGACTGTCCACATAGGTTCCAGTGTTGGCAACCATTTCCATCTTACCGATATTGAATTCTGTACCTTCTGAATAGTGCTTGCGAGATTCCTCCCGCGAGAGAAAGTCACAAATGATCGGCGCAGGAAGTCCCTTATACGTGATCATTCCGTGCTCAACTTCATGGCTGAGATCAATGAGTTTCTTATTCAAAGTGCAACCTCTGTTCTCTCATTATCCAAACTTCGAGGAGATTGCTTCGTCATCGCTCTACTCCTCCTCGCAATGACATGTTACTTTGTCGCCAGAATCCCGCCAACGACTTTGGTCATCACCAGTTTACCGTCCCGTTCAAACCAGCGTGTAGCCACCTCCTGGATTGATTGGATCAATGCTTCGTATTCCTCTTTTCCATTGAACATGGATGTCCAAAGTCGACGATCTTCGCTCAACGAGGCGCGAACATATTCAATGAACGGTGCGACCTCCGGAAAGGTGATGTGATTCTCGAACTTATGTAATTCAGTCTTGGCAAAGATTTTGTCGATTGTGTTGAAGATATCGCCTTTGAAACGGGACGAACCAGGCATAGGCGGGATAGTAGCATTCGTCGCTTCTTTGATGATGTCATAGAACATCTGCTTGTTCTCGGGCAACGGACCCGAGACAAAGAGGCGTCCGCCAGGCTTTAACACCCGGTGAGCCTCACCAAATGTAAAGTCCAGGTCTGATGCGTAGTAAATCGCGAAGGCACTTGTGCAAAGATCAAACGTGTTATCCGCAAAATCGAATGGCTTGTTGAAATCTAAAAATTGAAAATGGATATTCGTGCCGCGTTCCCTATTCCTGGCACGCGCCTTATCTAAAAGTTCTTCTGAAAAGTCACCACCCGTGATTTTTGCCGCACCTTTAGTATAATCATCGAACAGGAAGCATAATTTGCCGGCGCCACAACCGATATCAAGAATGTTCATACTAGCCTGAGGCTTGAGCAGATCGGTTGTCCACTGGTCTATGTTTGCGGAACCATATTTTTCGTGGATGTCAATGCGGGTGAGCAAGTCTTTTGAAGTTTCCTGATAATTGATTTCCATTCGGCAGCTCCTTGAAAGGTTTAGGATCGCCCCTGTATTTTTCTTTGAAAATTATACCAACAAAAAACTAAAATTCAATCATTGAATTTTGACGATGGTCGAGTAGCCCGATGGGCGTACCGAGACTAGGAGCGTTGATGAAAAAGGTTATTCAGTCTGTCAAAGGCACACGAGATTTTTATCCAGAGCAAATGGCAACCCGCGTTTGGTTGTACAACACGATGCGTGAGGTAGCTGAGTCGTTTGGCTATCAGGAATATGAAGCGCCGATTCTTGAATCGCTTGATCTCTACGCGGCAAAATCCGGAGAGGAGTTGGTCAAGGAGCAATCCTATGTCTTTACGGATCGGGGTGGTTCTGAAATTACGCTTCGCCCTGAACTCACGCCGAGCCTGGCGCGCATGATCGCACAGAAACAAAACGAATTAAATTTTCCTGTGCGCTGGTGGTCGTTTGGACCGTTCTGGCGCTATGAACGCCCTCAGAAGGGACGGACGCGCGAATTCTTTCAGTGGAATGTGGATATGTTGGGAGTCAGCTCGCCGGAAGCGGATGCAGAAAACGCAGCCGTTCTTGCAACGTTCTTTCAACGGGTTGGACTCAGCCCGCAGCAGGTGCTGATCAAAGTCAATAATCGCCGCCTGATCGACGATCGCTTCGATGCCTACGACATCCCAGCGGACCAGCGTCCTGCAGTCTCTTCATGGATCGATCGCCGCGAGAAGATGACGCCTGAAGCCTGGATGGCATACGGGAAGGAAATTGGTCTTTCTCCTGAGCAGATCACAAACCTGAAGGAGATGCTTGCTGACAAGGATTTATGGAAGCAATCTGCCGAGCTGACGCGTTTCTTTGCTGTGATTGATGCACTTGGATTAAGTGAGTATGTAAGCTTTGACGCATCTATTATGCGTGGTTTGCTTTATTACACAGGGACCGTTTTCGAAGCATGGGAGGTAGGCGGTGATATCAAACGTTCCATTCTCGGTGGTGGTCGCTACGACAATTTGACGCGGGATGTGGGAGGTGACCCAATCCCGGGCGTTGGCTTTGCAATGGGAGATGTGGTTATCACGTTGATCCTGGAAAAGTATGGCTTACTGCCCAAGGATTTGAATATTAATCCCGCGCCTGTGTTTGTAACGGTATTCGATGAGGGAAGGTTGCTTGAATCCTTCAAGCTGGCAAGCGAAATACGCCGCGCAGGTTTGAATGTCGTTTGTTATCCTGAAGCGACGAAACTGCAAAAGCAATTCAAGTATGCGGATCGCATCGGTGCGGAAGTGACGCTTGTGCTTGGGCCCGACGAAGTGGCAAAAGGTCAGGTAGCAGTCAAAAACCTAATCAACGGCGAGCAGGTTTCGGTCCAGCGTGAATCGTTGGTTGACTCGGTTAATAGGATCCTCAAATCAAAATAATATGCCTGAGATCCGTCCGGTTACAAAAGATAATTGGAATGAGTTGATTAAACTCAAGGTGCGCGACGATCAGAAGAATTTTGTGGCGTCGAATTTGTATTCGATTGCCGAGGCGCAATTTGGGTATGATTATGATGGGCACTGGGAATTTCATCCGTTTGGAATTTTTGACGGTGTTACGCCAGTTGGTTTTTTGATGTATGGATTCAATTTTGAGAATCCAATACGGCAAGCCTTTATCTTTCGTTTGATGGTAGATGAGAAATTTCAGCACAAAGGCCTCGGGCGTTTCGGGATGCAGAAGATGATCGAACTTTTCCGCGCCGATGGGCGCATCAAAGAAGTTGGGATTAGTTACAAGCCTGAGAATGAGGTTGCAAGGAAGTTGTATGCGAGTTTAGGGTTTGTGGAACCTGGCGAGATGATTGAAAGCGAAGTGCTGGCGGTGTTGAAGCTTTAACCCGACTTCGGAAGTTTTCAAAACTTCCGAAGTTTTTGACGCTGTGGTAAAATCTTGTCCGCTTTAGTATGGTGCCTGTAGCTCAATGGCAGAGCGCCACACTGTGGATGTGGAGGCACAACAACTTAATATGGTGGGCGTAGCTCAATTGGCAGAGCATCGCACTGTGGATGCGAAGGTTGAGGGATCGTGCCCCTTCGCCCACCCCTAAAAAAATAGGGGAAAAATGCCAAAAATGTAACTAGTCTCCACTCCACAGGTAGGGAAGGAAACGATCTTGATTTTAAAGTCAAGGTCGTTTTCGATTCAGAGCCGGAATAACGACGGAACTGGAATTGAGGTGAGAATGAAAGTAGGTCCCAAATGCGGTCTGGAAAAAGATGACTCCGAATACCGCTATAATTAGAACTATTGTTAGTGATATAAATGCACAAAACGTACTAGCGAGAGTTGGCAATGGAATATACAAACTACCTCTGGCCAAACTGTAACTCCAACACCAACCCAAACGGCGATTAAGCCTGGATACTTAAACGGAGATAATCGGGTTGACGTCTTTGATTACAACATTCTTGTCTCAAATTGTGGAAATACAACCTGTGGAAATGTTGCAGACATCAATAACAATTGCTGTGTCGATATCTTTGACTATAATATTTTAGTTTCAAACTACGGAGAATAATGGCTATTCAAAAATTTAGACTCTCAATAGCTTTAATATTGCTTTTTTCTTGTGTAGCATTTCCCAATACCATTTCGGCTGCGCCAATAATCGCAAATATAAATGACAACCGCGGCCAATATATAGGAAGCCAAATTCCTAAATACGAAAAAATTGAAATCACCTTTAATATTAATGGGTCATTTGCGTCAAACACTTTTTTTCCATTCGATCCAAATCCTCCGTCTGGAATACCTCCATCAACTGGAATAACTGTTAATGCCATTTTTACTGACCCGCAAGGCAACACTTTTACTCAACCTGCTTTTTACTATCAGGAATTTCAGGATCAAGTTAAGGGAAATAGAGAGTGGTTTTACCCAACCAGTAATTTCTCTTGGAAAGTCCGCTTTTCACCAAATAAGTCCGGTACATGGAGATACAAAATAACTGTTGCCGACTCAAGGGGCAGCTCTCAAAGTGCTGAGACAACTTTTAGTGTCAACGAATCCACAAACAAAGGTTTTCTAAAAGTCAGCCCAGATGACGCAAGATATTTTGAGTATGATGATGGTTCATATTTTCCTGCACTTGGCTATAACTTATCCGGCGACGACTTGGATAGTATCAACCCTGTAATTGGCAATGAAAGTAAATTTCAAATTATGGAACAAAACGGCATAGAACTGTCTCGAGTCTGGATTAGTCAATTTTCAATTTACGGTGAAGCATATGGTAAGTGGGGTTCGCCAAACCCCGTCCACCAAACACAAGAGCCAAGATACGGCATAGTAAATCCTATTAACTCGCAATTTAGTGCAAATTACTCAAATCTTGTACCCCCTAGCTTACCTATCGGGTCTGAATATTATATGTGGTTGGAGTTTAACGATACGGTCTCGCCAGACGGTACTCAGCAGCGCTTTACTCCATGCCGCTTTGTTACTCAAGTTCCTGTTAAACAAAATACTAATTACAGAATCAAGGTGCGCTTTAAAGCCATGAACCTGGAAGGACCACTTGTTGCTGGTCAACCATATGGTTTTGCCATTAAAACAAGCAACTCCAGTCTTTCAAATACGACAAGTCTTTGCAATGAACCAAGTGCGGGAAGCGTTGTCGCGGCAACTTATAATTCACAGCAAGTTTCACCTGACCCTCAAAACTCCGGCTGGTCATTCTTAGAAGGCATATATAGTAGCGGTACATCAGATTTCCTGCCTAATTTATATCTAACATTTAATAATGCAAAGTCACAAGACAGCGACAATGTAGCTGGACACGTATTTATTGATCATGTTTGGATGGAAGAAGCAAGTTGTTCAAGTAATTGTTCCAATCTCCTTTCCAAACCTTGGATGTCAATGCACCAATACATCAACCAGCGTGATGCATATTCGTTTGACAAACTTCTCAATTTGGCACACCAATACGGAATATACCTAAAAGCGGTAATGCTCGAAAAAAATGACAGGATTTTCCAAACAATTGATTTTGACGGCCAGCCCACTGCGAACCAAAGTGTTGAAAATTTTTACGGTAATGGCCAAACAGTCACTAAGGTTCGATGGTTGCAACAAGCTTGGTGGCGGTACATGCAAGCTCGTTGGGGATATTCTACAAACATCCACTCATGGGAGCTCCTGAACGAGGGTGGACCAACAACAAACCATTACACTATGGCAGATGAATTTGGTAAATACATGCATTGCCGAGTGTTTGGCCAAGAACCCATTTTAGATCCAGTTTTAGGAAATTTATGCCGACGTGATCACCCCAATTCGCATTTGGTCACAACTTCATTTTATGGTAGCAACTATCCTTGGGAGTTTTGGAACAATGGAGGTTCTGCGAACGCTTACAAGCTTTATCGAGATATAGATTACGCAGACCAACACTATTATTCTAATGTAGACGATACAGGGGCACTCGCCAGTTATTACGATTCGGCATTATTCTCATATAAATTAAGCACTGCAAATAACTTCGCAGCATCAACCAAAAAACCCTTTATTCGAGGAGAAACTGCTTGGAGTCCACCGGCAGATGTTTTGTTTGAATCAAATGCCGAAGGTGGAGAATGGCTGCACGACTTTATCTGGGCCGGAATTAATCATGGTGGACTTATAGAGCACTTTCTCGCAGGAGGCCACTTTACCAAGCAGATCTACAACCTGAGTGCAACCCCTGCATACGACCACCGACCGATGTTTAGAACTTTTAACCGATTTATCAAAGATATTCCCCTAAATAATGGCCGCTATCAAGACGCTTCCGCTTCAGCATCTGCTACTAACTTGGAAGCGTGGGGACAAAAAGACTTGACTAATAAACGCGCTCATCTATGGATTCGCAATAAACTACACACTTGGTATAACGTTATTGGCGGCTACGCAGGTGGCCCGACTCCAGTCGCAATAACTCCTGTATCCGGCACGGTCACTATTAGTGGGTTCACACCTAATACGTCTTATCCTGTTGAGTGGTGGAATACTTATACCGGTCAAGTTTCAAATTTCACTTCTCAAACTACCAATTCCAGCGGTAACTTGGTTTTGATTGTCAACAATCTAACAAGCGATACTGCAGTTAGAATTGGTAATTACCCTTCCTCAACTAGTCCCACCCCAGAACGGGATACCACGGGCGTGTTCCGTCCGAGCAATGGGCTGTTGTACCTGAAGAATAAGAATGACACGGGCTTTGCTGATTTGGCTCTCAATTATGGTCTGCCAGGCGACTATCCTGTGGTTGGGGATTGGAATGGGAATGGTGATGCCACCATTGGCATCTATCGCAACGGGAAGTTCTACCTGCGCAACTCCAATACCGTCGGCTTTGCAGATCTGGTGTTCGCCTTCGGCACGCCGGGTGATCAACCCATTGCCGGGGATTGGAATGGCGATGGCGTGGATACAATCGG
>WNFU01008882.1_pt1 | contig 11491 bp, 12 predicted proteins | sample 5400121 | NCBI WGS metagenome assembly WNFU01 (sample SAMN13153360, study PRJNA577476) | soil metagenome | isolation source: 100 cm soil or saprolite under grassland replicate 1 | place: USA:California | collected 2016-06-15 | reverse complement strand
CGCGCCGCCCCGCCCCCGGTGCTCCGTGCACCGGAGCAGCACCGCGTCTTCCGTGAGTTCGTCGATGCGCTGGACAGCGAATGGCGGGAGTTCTACGGGGCGTACTGGACACGTCAATCGGCGGAACGAGCGGCACGGGTCGGCGCACTGCAGACGATGTGGGATGCTCGCTTCGCGCCCGCGCTCACCGATTTTCTCACGAGCGCGCGGCTTGAGGGGGGAGTCATTCTCCTCTCTCCGGCGCTCGGCGCCGACGGCCGAATCTTGGAGGCCAACAACGTCGTAGCCGTCCGTTTTCCCACATCATCGGCTGGTGACGATCCACTCACCCCGCTGTACGCGGCGGTGCGGGAGCTGTGCTATCCCGCGGCCCGGCGGCTGGTCGCCACGACGATGGGCGAGCCGGCCGACCGCGTCACGGCCGAGCGGTCGAGCGGCATCGCGGCGGTGCGCTGTGGCGCGCTGTTGCTCGCCCGGCGTAGCACGGAACTCGCGCGGGGGTACGAGACCGCGTTCCTGAAGGTGTCCGGATCCCACGCGACGTTCGAAGCTGCCTACCCGCTCAAGCCGCGAATACGCGACCGGCTTCTGCAGCTGGTGGAGGCCCGATAACTCCGATAGCTATTGTATAGCTATACTGCTATAGTATCGCCGAGCATGAGCGTACCGGCGCGCACGCGAACGCCCTGGAGCGGTGCCGTGGAGACGATCCGCGAGCCCGCGACCGCGCTCGCCCTGGCCTGGATCGCGGCCGTGGCCGGGAAGATGTGGTGGGAGATCCTGCGGCCGTGACGACGTACGCGTGGGTAATCGATCAGACCAAATGCATCGGGTGCCACGCCTGCACGACCGCGTGTAAGTCCGAGAACGACGTGCCGGTAGGCGTGTTCCGCACGTGGGTGAAGAACGTAGACGTTGGAACGTTCCCCGCCGTTCGCCGGCACTTTGCGGTGCTGCGCTGCAACCACTGTGCGGATCCACCGTGCGTCGCGATCTGCCCCGTCACCGCGATGTACCAGCGTCCAGACGGCCTCGTCGACTTCGACGAGGACCTGTGCATCGGGTGCAAGGCGTGCATGCAGGCATGCCCGTACGACGCCATCTATATGGACCCGGACACGAACACCGCCGCCAAGTGCAACTTTTGCTCCCACCGCGTGGACCAGGGACTCCTGCCGGCGTGCGTGGTGGTCTGTCCGGTGGAGGCGCTGCTCTTCGGCGACCTCGATGATCCGACGAGCAAGGTGAGCCGGGCGCGCGCCGCCAATCCCGTCGCGGTGCGACGCCCCGAGCAGCGGACGCGCCCCATGGCGTTTTACATCGGGGCCCACGAAGCCACCCTCGATCCGCTGGCGGCGCATCATGCGCCGACGTACATGTGGGCGGAGAGGGGGGGCGACGGGTGCGTATCTCCGACCGCCCGACCGCTTGACCGCCCGACCGCCGTGGTGTCCTACGACATTCCCCGCCAGCGAGCGTGGGCCGGCAAGGTTTCCTCGTACATCTGGACCAAGAGCCTCGCCGCCGGCCTGGCCTTCGTCCCCGCCGTCCTGCGAATCTTCGGGCGCGACACGAGTGCGTCTCCCTTCCTGCTCCGGTGGCTCGCGCCGCTGGCCGCGCTGTTCTTCCTCGGCGTCACCGGCGCCCTCCTGGTCGCCGACCTCAAGCGCCCGGAGCGGTTCTGGACGATCCTCGTGCGTCCCCAGTGGCGTAGCTGGCTTGCGCGCGGATCCTTTGTGATCACCGGGTATGGCGCCGTACTCGTCGCCTGGCTCGCGGCCACGGCCGCCGGTGCCGAGCGGGCGCTCGACGTGCTCGCGTGGCCCGTGGCCGCCCTCGCCCTCCTGACGGCGATCTACACCGCCTTCCTCTTTAATCAGTGCGAGGGCCGCGACCTGTGGCAGAGCCCGCTTTTGCTGGTCCACCTGGCGCTCCACGCCCCGGTGGCCGCGATTGCGGCTTTCTTGATCGCCGCGCCGCTGCTGGGTGCCCCCGGCGCAGTCGCGGTACCTCCGGCGTGGATTGCCGCGGGCCTGACCCTCCTGGCCGCGCTTGCCCTTGGCGACGCCTTCGGCCGCCACGCCACCGCGAACGCCGCCGCCGCGGCTCGCGCCCTCGCGCGCGGTCGCTACGCGCGGCTGTTCTGGGCCTCACTGCTCGCCGGTTTGGCGCTCCCCGCCGCCTTGCTGGCGGCCGGTGCGGTCTCTGTGTTCCCGCTCGTGGGCGTCCTCACGCTCGCGGGTCTTTGGTTGTACGGTCACGCCCTCGTCCTCGCCGGACAGGGCCCAACCATCAGCTGACATGACGAGCCTCCATCCTTCGGACGACGGCCGGATGCAGCAGGGCTTCCGCGCTTTCCCCCCAGTCGAGCAGTGGGACGACTGGGTCGAGGGCGGGCGCCATTACGGCCTCGTGGCCACCACGTGCTTCAACTGCGAGGCCGCCTGCGGCCTGCTCGCCTACGTCGACAAGGAGAGCCGGACGGTCAAGAAGTTCGAGGGCAACCCGCGGCATCCGGGAAGTCGCGGGCGCAACTGCGCCAAGGGCCCGGCGACGCTCAACCAGATCACCGATCCCGAGCGGATCCTCTACCCGTTGCGGCGCGCCGGCAAACGGGGCGAGGGCAAATGGGAGCGTGTGAGCTGGGATGAGGCGCTCGACGATCTTGCGGGCCGGGTGCGACGCGCCATCGTCGAAGAGCGCCACACGAGCGTGATGTACCACGTGGGCCGGCCGGGCGAGGACGGCTACACGGAGCGGGTGCTCGCGGCATGGGGCATCGACGGCCACAACAGCCATACGAACATCTGCTCCTCCGGTGCACGCGCCGGGTACGCGTTCTGGATGGGAATGGACCGGCCCAGCCCCGATCACAGCAACGCGAAGTGCATTCTCCTCATCTCGGCGCATCTCGAGAGCGGGCACTACTTCAACCCGCATGCCCAGCGAATCATCGAGGCAAAGCAACGGGGCGCTACGGTCATCGTGATGGATCCCCGCCTGTCGAACACGGCCACGCACGCCGACTACTGGTTACCTACCTACCCCGGGAGCGAAGCCACGGTGTTGCTCGCGATGGCGAACGTGCTCATCCGCGAGGGCCTGTACGACCGGGAGTTCGTGCGCCGCTGGGTGAATTGGGACGAGTACCTGCGCGCCGCCCTCCCGGGCGAGCCGGTGACGTACGAGCGCTTCGAGGAGGAGCTGCGCCGGCTGTACGCGGGCTACACGCCCGAGCGCGCCGAGGCGGAATCGGGCGTGCCGGCGGCGACGATCGTGGAGGTGGCGCGCGCGGTCGCTGCCGCCGGGCCTGCGTTCAGCGCCCACACCTGGCGCGCGTCGGCGGCCGGGAACCTCGGCGGGTGGATGACGGCGCGGTGCCTCTTTTTCTTGAACGTCCTCACGGGGAGTGTCGGCACGCGCGGCGGGACGATCCCCAACGCCTGGACCAAGTTCGTACCTGCACCCCACGCCCGGCCGCCCCACCCCAAGAACTGGAACGAGCTCACCTGGCCGCGGGAATACCCGCTCGCCTTCTTCGAGATGAGCTATCTGCTGCCGCACTTTCTGAAGGAAGGGCGCGGCACGCTCGACGTCTACTTTACCCGCGTCTACAACCCGGTGTGGACCAACCCCGACGGCTTCAGCTGGATCGAGGTCCTGCGCGACGAGCGGCTCATCGGCCGCCATGCGGCCCTCACGCCCGTGTGGAGCGAGACGGCCTGGTTCGCCGACTACGTGCTGCCGGTCGGCCTCGGCAGCGAGCGCCACGACCTCGCCAGCTTCGAGACGCACGCCGGTAGCTGGCTCGGCTTCCGCCAGCCGGTCCAGCGCGCGCTAGCGGAACGCCTCGGTGAGCCGGTCGCCGACACGCGCGACACGAATCCGGGCGAGGTGTGGGAGGAAAACGAGTTCTGGATCGAGCTCTCGTGGCGCATCGATCCAGACGGCGCCCTCGGCATCCGCAAGCACTTCGAGTCGCCGTACCGCGCCGGCGAGAAGCTGCGCGTGGATGAGTACTACCGCTGGATCTTCGAGCACTCGGTGCCGGGGCTGCCCGAGGCCGCAGCCGCCGAGGGACTGGCGCCGATGGAGTACATGCGGCGGTACGCCTCGTTCGAGGTGCCCGGGACCGCGTACGGCCGCCACGAGCAGGAGGTGCCGACCGAGGAGATGGCGCAGGCGGTGGTGGACGCCACGACCGGCCGGATCTACACGAGCGCGCCCCCCGGGCCGCCGTCCGCCAACATTGTGCCGGTCCCGGCGCCGCCCGGCGACGCCGCGGGTCGCCGCGCCGCAGGCGTCATGGTGGATGGCCGGCCCTGCCGCGGGTTCCCCACGCCGTCGGGCAGGCTCGAGTTCTACTCCTCCACGCTGGCGGGCTGGGGCTGGCCCGAGTACGCGATCCCGACGGTGATCGAGAGCCACGTCCATCCGTCACGCCTCGACCCGGCGCGGGAGGAGTTTGCCCTCGTGCCCACCTTCCGCCTGCCGATGCTCATTCACACGCGATCGGGGAATGCGAAGTGGCTGAACGAGCTCGCCCACAGCAACCCATTGTGGCTGCACACCGGCGACGCGCGCCGTCTGGGCATCGGGACGGGGGACCTCGTGCGGGTCGAGACGGAGATCGGGTACTTCGTCGTGCGAGCGTGGGTAACGGAAGGGATGCGGCCCGGCGTGGTGGCGTGCTCGCACCACATGGGACGCTGGCGCGTCGCGGAGCAATCCGGGACCGATCGTTGGAGCTCGGCGCTCGTGCGCATCGAGGAAGAGGGCGGTGGGAAGTGGCGAATGCGGCGCCTGCACGGGGTGCAGCCGTGGAGCAGCGCGGACACTGACTCGTCGCGGGTGTGGTGGCGCGGCGCCGGTGTGCATCAGAACCTGACGTTCGCGGTGCACCCGGACCCGGTGAGCGGCGCGCATGCGTGGCATCAGCGCGTGCGTGTGGTCCGCGCTGCGCCGGAGGATCAGGAAGGCGACGTGGTCGTGGACACGACGCGGAGCCACGACGTCTACAAGCAGTGGCTGGAGTTAGCTCGTCCGGCGTCCGGCGCCGGCGGACTGCGGCGCCCCTACTGGCTGCTGCGGCCGCTGCGCCCAGCGCCGGAGGCATATCGTTTGCCCTGAACCGAGGAGATAGCAATATTGCGATATATGGCGACCAGAACGAAACCGATTGATCGCCGACTCGTTGCGGCGGCCTCCGAGGTGATCAAGACTCTGGGCCATCCTCTGCGGCTCCGGATTCTCGAGGCTCTGGAGGATGGCGAGATGAGCGTGCGGGAGCTGACGGAGACGCTGGGCGCCGAGCAAGCGATCGTCTCCCAGCAGCTCATCAAGATGCGCGGCAGGCGGATCCTCGACTGCCGCCGCTCCGGGGTGAACGTCTTCTACAGCATCAGAAACCCGCACGTGATCAAGGTGCTGGACTGCATCCGGAACTGCACACTAGAAGACTTCAGATAGCCATATTATCACGCGTTCAAGAACGACATCAGCGGTCCGTTTGTGACGCCGCGCTGAGAACACTCCCGCCGCGGTCGGCCGCGCATCGAGCGATGCTGCGGACGACCGCGGCGATCGTAACCCCAGGCGCGAGATCGTTGAGCCGCACCACCGGGGGACAGCCCGGCGGGGGAATACATACCGCGTTGAGCCGGGCAATGTCGGTGGACACGAGCAGCGTGCCGTGGACGAGCACCGCACCGAGGCTGGCGCGCGCTGCCATGCCCGAGATCTTGCGGCCCTCAACGTCAATGCGGTTCGGGGCGCCGAAATGCGCCTCGATCCCCAGCTCGCCCAGCGCCTCCGCGATCACGCCGGCGCACAACGGAAATAGCTTCCGCGCCCCCACGTACCCAACGGCGCGCCGCAGGTAGAAACTCCAGTTGAGGTTCCCGTGGTCTTGGTATACGGTGCCCCCGCTGGTCGTGCGGAAATGCACCGGGATGCCGAGCCGCCGCGCCACATCATCGTCGTGCCAGCCGGAACCCCGAGTGCGTCGCGGGGCCCTGACGATACATTCCTCGTTCACCCAGAGCCGTAGCGTATCGGGCCGCGCGCCGCCCTCGACCTCGCGCAGGATGTCGTCCTCCAGCGCCAGGTTCACCGCCGGGTCGGTGGACTCGCTAATGAGGACGTCGAGCACTATCCCGCCTTCGTGATTCCCCATCCGTCAATGATCGGCCGGTACTTCTCCGCCGCGGCGGGCCCCGGGACGAGCAGCGCTAGCTCCTCGGCGAGCTTCTCCGGCTTCACGCGGGCCACCCAGTTCGTGTAGGCGTCGCCGTTGATCAGGGCGGGCTTGCGGGTGATCTCTTCGTTCACCTCGGCGACGGTTCCCGTCACCGGGCAGCGCATGGGACCCATGTACTTGGCGCTCTCGACGGTCGCGAGGATCGCGCCCCGCTTGAGCTGGGTCCCCGGTCGTTTGACCCCGATGTGAATGATCTCGCCCGCATAGGCTTGCGCCGGGTCCGTCGCCCCCACCACCACCAGACCGTCCTCCACCCTGGCCCAGACGTGGTAGTCGACGTCGTAGCGCAGCTCCTCGGGAATCCGAAACCCGCGGTACTCACCCATGCGGTATACCTCTCAGAAGTACAGGATCACGGTCTCGGGGTCGGTCGCTGCCTCGAGCAATGTGGCCGCGCCGGCGAACTCCATCCCGTTGGGGAGCTCCTCGAGCTTCCAGATGACCTTCGCCGAGACGCTACAGCACAGGAACTTGACCCCCGATTGCATCCCCAGGTCGATCACCTTCTGGAGCGGCTCCTCCTGGGGGCTCGTGCGCAGGTTCGCCGCCACGCCCGGGACGAGGAGCGACGGCCCCTCGGCGAGGAAAAACATCGATGTCTCGAAGTCCATGGCGGCGGCGGCCGCGGCGTAGTAGAAAGGGGTGAACGCCTTCTTGGGCTCGCTGGCCCCGGTGCTCACGACGAAAAGGAACTTCTTAGGCGTCTCGGACACGGCCCAGCCTCCCGGCGAACGTCGCGAGATACTCATCCGCTTGCGCGGAGTCTTCGATGGCGTGGAACAGACGAACTTCGATCTTGCTCCCCACCCCGGGCTGCTCGTTTGCGATAAGCCACAACTCCATCCCGTCGCCCGCGGGAACAGCGGCGACCGCGTTGAAAACCGACCGGTCCCCGAGCTGCTCTACCGCACCCTCCGGATGCAGCCCGGCGTCCCTCATCACCTCGTGCACGCGCGCGATCACCGCCGGGACGTCCAACCCCTCGAAGTGCGTGACGACGCCGACGTGCGGCCGCGCCGAGAACCGGCGCTCGAGGGCGCTCGCGAATGGCGGGTGGCTCATGGCAGAGTCGCGGACGGTGGTGGATTGAGCGCGCGATAGAGCACCCACGTGGGCCGCCACACGGCATGAACGAACTTCGTCCACGGCGCCGAGGCGAGGAGGAGCCCGATAAAGCCGAGGTGCACGATGTACGACCACGCCGCTGCCTGTAGCGCCGTCGTGTCCGCGAACCATTGGACCAGGAAGCCGGTCGCGCCGGTCGCCCACAGGGACACGAGGAATGCCCAGTCACCGACCTTGCTGGTCGCTCGTACGCGAGTGAGCAGCGCTCGGCGAGCGATCGCCAGCGTCAGACCGGCCATGAACATGATGCCCGTCACGTTGCCCAGGAGCCGCACGGGATGCAGCAGGGGCAGCGGCGCGGCGGCCCGGTTTACCACGGCGTCGAGGGAGGTCGTGGCGAACAACCCGACGAAGCCCCACATAATGAGGATATGGGCGACCCATTGCTGATAGTCTTCGCACTCCCGCATACCGCCGCCCGCGATCTCCTTGGCCGCAGTGGCGAGAGCGGCGCGCCGGGCGCCGGGCCTGGCTTCCGCTCGAAGCGCCTCGATGTTCTCCTGGACTAGAACGGGAGCGGTCCGCCGCCACGCGCGCACCAAGACCCCAAGCGCGGCAATCCCCAAGGCCGTGAAGCCGATGATCTCGACGATCCCTTTGGGGACGATGGTCTTGCGGTCAATCTGAAGGGTGAGGCCCGGCTCGATCGACCCGGCGTGCAGGAAATACAGATAGACCCACGATCCGACGAGCACCGCGGCGACAGCAGCTGCGGCGCCCCAGGTCAGCGTGTAATACAGCCGGCCCTCTCTCACCGCGGCTTCCGGATGGCGGTGCCGATAGCGGCCATGACGCCGCTCGGGTCCACTTGTCGCGGGCACACCTCGCTGCAGCGGCCGCAACTCTCGCACAGGTAGACGTACTTGCGGACCCGCTCGAGCTCAGCGGCGTACCCCATGCGCACGACGTGGATGAAGTAGCGTGGATTGAACTCCGGATGCTCTTCGGCCGCTGGACAGACGGCGGTGCAGTTGCCGCACTGGAAGCAGCGCCCGATGTACTTGCCGCTCGGCTCGCTCTGGACTTCGTGGAACAGGCTGTGGTCGAAATCGGCGATGGTCCGCGGCTCGATGAGGACGCCCCAGCGGCCGGAGATATCGATGCCGCCGACCTCGAGGTGCTCGGGTTCCGTGATGCGCCGGTCGTCGATGTATTGCCGCTCCACGATGAAGCGGCCCTTCTCCTCCTTAGGCTTCTCGTCCGGCACGCCGGGCCTCCTCCTGGCGGACGGCTTTCGCCGCCTGCATGGCTGCGGCGGAGCCGCCGAGGATCGCCTCTTCGACCGACATCGGCGCGACGCACGCGCCCGCGAGGAAGATGCCGTCTCTGCCCGAGTCGAAGTGCACGTTGGGATGCCGCGGCTGGAGGAATCCGAACGTGTTGACCTTGAGGCCGAGGGCCTTCGCGACCTGCGCGGTGCCCTCCCCGGGCGAGATGCCGACGGCGAGCACCACCATGTCCATGAGCACCTCGAACGGGCCGCGGATCAGGGTGTCCTCGCCTTTGACGAGCAGCTGCTTGCCCGTGTCGAAGACCTGGGAGACGCGCCCCCGGATGTAGTTGATCCCGTGCTCCTCCATGCTCTCCCAGTAGAGATTCTCCCAGAGGCCGAAAGTGCGGACGTCGATGTAGATCATGTAGATCTCGACGTCCTTGAGGAGCTCCTTCAACTCGATCCCCTGCTTGATGCTCACGCCGCAGCAGACCGTGCAGCACCAGGGATTGGTCGCCCGGTCTCGCGATCCCACGCAGAAGATGAACCCGACTCGCTTGGGCGCCCGGCCGTCGCGGCAGACGACCCGTCCATCCGAGAGCATGCCCTCGAGCTCGTGGATCCCGATCACGTCGGGGGCACGGCCGTACTCGTAGCGGGGGTCGCGGCTCGCGTCGAAGTGTTCGAACCCGGTCGCCACGACGACCGCCTCGGCCGCGACTGGCTCGGAGGTCCCCGAGATCCGGACGCGGAAATCCCCCGCCGACCCCTCGATGCTCTCGACGACCGCGTCCCGGTGGACGGTTACTACGGGGTTCGACTCGACGCTGCGGATGAGCGGGCCCATGACCTCTTCGGTCGGCCGCTGCTCTGGCGCGAGCGTCTTGTAGCGCCAGCGGATCGGTGCGCCGCCGAGCTCCGATCGGCGTTCGACAAGCACGACTTCGATGCCGAGGCCGGCGAGGTCAGCCGCCGCACGCAGGCCGGCTGGGCCACTGCCGATGACGAGGACGCTCATGCGGGGGCTCCCGCCGGCCGGGGGGGGCGAGGAGGCGATTGAATGAAGGCGGGCTTCATCCCGCCCTTCACCTGCTCGACGTACTCCCGGTACTCTTCCCAGGCCTTCTCCGCATCGATCCCCATCTTCTGGAGCAGCGGTTTCCAATCCGCGACATGCCAGTGCACCTGGCAGACGATGAACGGGTGTGCCCCCATGGCGAGCGCGGCGAACTGCGCATCCGACAACACCGGGACCGTCTCTTTGTGACCGTGTGCGAGCGGGACCACCTGGCTTTTGTCGAGCGTGGTCACACATCCCGTGTCGTGCGTGAGGAGCACGTCCGCCTGGGTCTCGCGCACGATGGGCTGGATCTTGCGGAAGTACGCGAACGAGCGGCTCACCTCCCGCTCCGTCAGGATGTGGCGGAAGCCGAAGCCGCAGCAATCGTACCAGTTGCTGTAGTCGACGAGCTGGGCACCCAGGGCGAGCGCCAGGCTGGACACCGGCGCGGGCTTGCGGCCTTCGAGGATCGTGTCGTCGTAGGTGAAGTCTTCGGACATCATCTTGTAGGTGTGGCACGCCGCGTGGACCGCGACCTTGATGCCGGAGACATCGAGCTTCCGCCGTTCCGCGAGCCGATCCCGCATTACGTGGAGCCACTCGCTGTAGTGGACCAGCTCCGCCGGGATGACGATGTCGCGGCCGATCTTCTTGAGGATGGCTCGCACCTGCGCGCGCAGCTCGTCGTTCATCACGAGGAGGAACCGGACTTCCTTGTAGTCGCCGAAGCTGGTCCCGCAGTGGATGAGCGGGTAGGCGCCCCGCTCCCAGGCCACGTGCATGTTGCGTACGAAGACGGCGGAGAGGGCCACGGGATTCGACGTGCCCGAGCCGTAGTAGTTCCACGCCGTGCACGAGGTTTGGTTCGTGTCGTCGACGAACGGCACGCCTAGCTCGCGCATGATCCAGTACAGCGCTGTGACATAGCCCGGGATGTGGCCGCACTGGCCGCAGGACTTGTGCTGCCAGAGATCCACCGTGGGGATCTGCTTCTCGCGCCCGCTCAGCGTGCGGACCGGGATGGGCGCGAACCTGTCCGTCACGTGCTGTACCGTGATCTCGCCCCCCTGTTCCAACTCCTTCATCCTGCCCAGCATGTGCAGGTACTCCTGGACCGTGCCGTACCGCTCGCGGGCGTTGGCCGCGAACTTCGCGCGGTCGAAAAGGGCGGTGGTCATGTTGGTCGGTCCTCCTCAGGGGCTAACGTGGCCTGCTCGGCCTCTTCCGCGACGACATCGCCTACGTCCGGCGCGCCCTTCTGAACCATGTCGATGACGCCCGACTCCTTCTCGATGATCAAGAGCTCCTGCATCGTCCGCAGGTCGACCTTCCAGCTCTTGTCGTGCACCCCCGCCATGGACTCGACGGGGACAGCGTTGCGGTACTCCTTGAGGTGCTGGGCGAGCTCCGCCTTGTGTGGCCCCCAGTCGCGGAACGGACCGATGTTCGAGTGCATGTCGGGCGTGATCTGCGTGCCGGTCGTCATGAGCTTGTAGAGGATGCGGCTGTAGGGCTCGAGCGCCTTTTTCGCGGAGGGAAGGCCGTGGCGCACCGCCGCCTCCTTCAGGATCGCGACGAGCCCGCCGGGGTTGTTCTGCGCCGGGCAGACGTCCCAGCAGGCGTAGCACTGGAAGCAGGCCCAGATGTACTGGTCCACCATCTGGTACAGCAACTCGGGCTCGGCGGCCGAGTGCATGACCTTCTGCACCACGACCCGCGGCGCGAAGTCAGCGAACCGGAACGCCGGGCAGACGGCTGTGCAGTTGCCGCAATTGATGCAGGAGCGGTAGTAGTCGTGAAAGGCCGCGTGGCGTCGCATGTCCGCGCGGATCGA
>WNFU01019846.1_pt1 | contig 11496 bp, 10 predicted proteins | sample 5400121 | NCBI WGS metagenome assembly WNFU01 (sample SAMN13153360, study PRJNA577476) | soil metagenome | isolation source: 100 cm soil or saprolite under grassland replicate 1 | place: USA:California | collected 2016-06-15 | reverse complement strand
CGCGAGGGCGCCACAACGCGAGCCATCGCCGACTGGCCAATTGTTACCCGGCGGCCCGGAGTCGGCGGCCGAGCTCAAAGCAGTCGACGGATACGAGAGCACGCATTCATTCGACACCGCGGGTGCGTCGCCAGATTATGCCGCGATCTTCTCGCGTACGGCCTGGAACCTCACCATCTACACCAGCAACTACAGCAAACGCTCTGGTGTCACCAAGGTGGGCGACCTTACCGTCGACGAAGCCGCCAATCTCGCATCCCACGTCTTTCACGAGCTTCGTCACGCTGAACAGTACTTTCGCATCGCGCGCGTCCTGGCGGCTGAAAGCACGAAAACAAACACGGCCGACATCGCCAAGGAGATCGTCGCGAAGACTTCGATCAAGGCAGACGTAGCTCTCGCAGTGGCAGCCAAGCCGCTCGCCGCGACGAAAGCAACCAGTGGCCTCGTGGCTGAGGCAAAAGACTGGGAAAGCATCACGGTTGGCCGACACGCTGACTACAAGGCGAACATGCTCAATTGGGGCAACGAATGCGACGCGGCCAGGGATGTGGCAGCCGCGGTCACGACTGCCACGCTTGGCGCTACAAAAACCGGATTGGACACGAACATCACGAATTGGAAGGGTGCGACACGTGGGCCCTTCGTCGACACCCATATCACAACCATCGAAGCGATCAAGAGCAAGGGCAAGATGGACAGGCTCGCGCTCAGCTCGCTCAAGAAGATCAAGCCGTTGTGGGCCAAAGTCGAGGCCTCCTGGACGACCGTTACCAGCGACTGGGCTACCGACAAGGACCCGGCCCGGCTCAAGAGAATCGGCGCCACAGGAGCATTGCTGCGCAAGCTGTCGAAGGTTCTGTACGCGGCCTATCGTGACTACCTGCACGAGCACGATGCCTTCGAGACCGGTGATGCCGCGGGTAAGCGCTTCCGCTCGCTAGCGAACAAGAAGAAGAAGAAATAGGCAGCCGCCCTCAGATGCGATGTGATTGACGCACTCCTGAACCTCGCCGCGCTGTTGGCGTCGGCAGATATGTCCGCTGCAGCCCTCGCGGAGCGTTTGGGGACGCAGGCCGTCGACCTGCGCGGCAATATCCTGGTTCAACAGCCGAGCATTGCTGGCGTCAGAAACGCGAGCGTCGTTCGCAGCGTGCACGGGGATACACCGTCACTGATCACGCTCAAGCTCGAGCGGCCGCTCGCGCTTCCGTTTTCGGTCGCGTTCATCGGCGTGATCGAAAACGGCGCGACGACCGAGATTACCCTGCGGCGCGACACACACCTGGGTTAGTGCTCGCGCGCCAGGTGCTGAGCTCAGGCGGGCCAGGGTTGAACGCCGCCGTCGACGCGGAGGACCTGGCCGCTGATGAATCCCGCGGCTTCTGAGGTCAGGAAAGCTACGGCGTGGGCGATGTCCATGGAATTGCCGTAGCGATCCAGCGTGTCGTCCGTCATCCGCGCGGGATCGAGGGGGCGGCTAGCAAGAAAGCGGGGGGTGACGATGCCGCCGGGGGCGATCACGTTGACCGGGACGTTGTAAGGGCGGAGCTGGACGGCCAGGCAGCGGGAGTACTCGATCACCGCTGCCTTGGCGGTGGCATAGATCGAGCCGTTGGCGATCCCGTGCAGCGCATCCACGCTACTGATCGTCACGATGCGCCCGTGGCGGCGCTCCATCATCTCAGGCGCGACCGCGCGACAGGTCAGGATGCACGACATCAAGTTGCGGTCGAGGACCGCGTGGAGGTCCTCGAGCGAGACGAAGACGGCGTCATTCGGATCGGGCTTACCCGCGTTGGGGCCACCGGTCCCGGCCGCGCCGATATCCCCGCCAGCGCAGGCGACAAGGATGTCGATCGGGCCCAGGCCTGCGTGGATCTCGGACACGATGCGGTCGACCGTGCGCGGGTCAGCGAGATCCCCGTGCACGGGCAGCGTGTCGGCGCCGTGGTCATGAGCGATCTCAGCGGCGACCGCGGCGAGCGAATCCGCCTCGTTGAAGGCGCGTGTCGAGGTCGGGCTGGTGCCGTGGACCGCGAGACGGGCACCCAGGCTGGCCAGGTGACTGGCAACCACCCGGCCGATGCCACGCGACGAGCCCGTTACCCAGGCGACTCTGTTGGCGAGGGAGTCAGGCACCGATCTGGGACAGAAGCCTACCTGCCTGCAGGGCGATGTCGAGCGTCAAGCAGCGGCTGGCATCGCCCTGGAACGCGCCGAGGAGGTGCTCGATGCGTTCGAGGCGGTAACGGACGGTGTTGTAGTGGACGAAGAGCGCGCGCGCCGCGGCCGCGGCGTTGCGGTTCGCATCGAGGAATGCCTGCAGCGTGCGAAGCAGGTCGCATCCAGGGTGGGCGTGCTCGTACGCGACGAGCGGAGCCAGGACATCGGCGTGGAACGCGCTCAACTCGGGCAGCGGGCACGCGAGCAGGAGTCGGCTGAGCCCAAGCGACTCGTAGTCGTAGACCTGGTTGGGGCCACTGGCGTGGCGGCCGACCGTCAACGCGCGGACTGCCTCGGTGAAGCTCGCGCGGAGCTCGAACGGATCGGTATAGACGCGCCCGATGCCGATGGTCAGGGCGAGCGCCGGGAGGCGCTGCATGGCCGCGGACTCGAGCTCGTGCGCGGACGCGACCAAGCGGTCAGCCGGGGTGAGCGCGGCGATGCCGGCGCTGCGCTCCCAGATGATGGCGTCGCGCCCCAGGACGCTTCGGGCCACCTCGGCCAGACCAGTCGCAGGCCGCTCGCCAGGTGTGTCGATCTCGGCGACGAGGACGGCGCGCGGAATCGACAGGTCCCAGCCGAACGCGACCGCCCGCTCGTGGAGCACCGACCACTCAGTGAGATGGCCGGTAACCAGCTCGTCGAGACAGATGCCCTGGAAGCGGCGGTCTGCCTCCGACACCGCGCGCGCCTGAACCAGTCGCAGGGCGGCCACGGTCGAGGCATGTTCAATCGCCATCAGCTCGTCTTCGGTGAGTGCGCCGGGCTCCGCGAGCACGACAGTCGCACCGTGCACATCGGGCCCGGCCTGGATCGGTTGGACGGCGGCTGACCATGGCGGTTCCGCGCCGGCGGCGCTCAGCCAACGCAGCGGGCCAGGCTCGAGGCTATGCACAAGCGCTGACCAGTCTTGAGGTGGACTGAAGAAGTTCGGAGAGCGCGCCAGCACATCCCCCTCGAGGTCAAGCAACGCCACCGGGTGTTCGATCAGCTCCGCCAACGCCTGTGCGATCTCACGCGCCCCGCCACCGTTCAGGACGATCGCGGTGAAGCGCTCATGGACCGCGGCCGAGCGCGTGAGTCGCATTGCCTGTTGGTTCAGGATCAGGCCGAGGACGGCGTTGATGATGTCGGCCAGCGCGGTTTCGGGCGGCAGCTCCAGCAGTGGAAACGCGAGCCGATCGGCGGCCTCACGCATCACCGCGGGCACTTCGTCGATGTAGCGCGCGGGCTTGACCGCCAGTCCGGCCAGGCCACGTTGGGCCAGGCGTGGAACGAGCTCGGCGAGCGCGGCGCGATCATCTCGCAGTGGGTACGTCGTCGTCAGCAGCAGCTCATCGGGCTTGACCCAGTCGAGAATGTCTGGGACCTCCATCACGTTGACGAACCGGACAGTGCGGTGCAAACCCGACTCGCCGGCAAGGACGCGGACACCGCTCAAGGCCGACAGGGCGAGCGCTTCGCGGAGTGGAACCCCATCAATCACGGCTAGTTCCCACAAGAAACGCGGGCGAACACTAGCACAACCTGCCAATGCCAGGCTGGTGGTAGTCGGCTACTCTCTGCGCCGAGATCGAATCCAAGCATGGCCGGGTCAACGCGCGCGCGGGTGATCAGCACAGCGATTGCGCCCTATCTCTATCAGAGCGGCGTTCTTGGACGCGTCCACAGCGTGTTCCGCTCGGCGTTGAACCTCACTGTTTCCGACGAGCTGATCACGCTCGCGACTCCGAGCACGGGTGCATTGCCGAACGGCGTCGTGCTGGATTCGGAGACCGATCTGCGGCGGCTGCCGGTCGGCGCGCTGGTGTGGAGCTCGAGCCAGTCACTGAGCTGTCTGGACCTACAGGTAGAGCTGATTGACGCGCAGCTGTGGTCGCCGCTGCTCGAGGTCCGCGGGGAGTTTCGACCGCTGCACGAGGTGCGGGGCGCGCTGGCCCGGGCGCTCCAGCGGCGTGCGCCCAGTGGTGGGTTCACGGATGCGCTGCGGCGGCTTGCCGAGGGCGCTCGCGACGTGTCCGCCGGCTATCCCGCGATGAGCGAAGTGCTGCGGGCGGTCGGCGACAGCGATCTGGCACGGGCTCTTTCGAGCGCGCGCAGGCTCATCGGGCTTGGGCAGGGGCTAACGCCATCCGGTGACGACTTCCTGATCGGGTTGTGCGCTGCGTTGCGGGCAGCGGAGCATCCTCTGCACGCGGAGTTTGCGAGCGGCTGCTGGCAACAGGCGGAGGGTCGCACGACGACGGTCTCGGAGATGTTCTATCGATGCGCGGCGCGGGGTGAGTACAGCGGTCGCATCCACCGCGTCGTATCGACGCTCACAGATCGCGCGGCGGATCCCGCGGTCGAGCTCGAGCGTGCACTGGACTGGGGCGCGAGCTCAGGCGCCGATTGCGTGCTTGGACTGCTTCTCGGCGGCGCGGCGACCCGCCGTGCCCTGGTGGGTGCGAAATGACCGCGGCTGAGCATGTACTGGCGGTAGTGCGGGCGCACGTGGTGCCGAACACGTATCGGGATTCGGTCGAGCTCATGCGGGTGGCGGCCGAGATCGAGCGGCTGCCGGACGTACAGCGGGCCGCGCTCGTGATGGGGACGCCCGCGAATCGGGCGATTCTCGATGAGGCAGGGCTACTGGTCGGCGCAGCGCTCGACGTCGGGCCGAACGACCTGGTCATCGCGGTAGGCGGCGCCTCGGCGGAAGCGGTGCAAGCGGCACTCGAGGAGGCACGGACGCTGCTCGCAAGCCAACCGAAGGCGAGCGCACGGCAATCGGAGCTGGAGCAGCCGAAGACGATTGCCGAGGCCATCGCCGAGCAACCCTCAACCGGGCTGGCGATGATCTCGACTCCCGGCGCCTACGCTACCGCCGAGACGCTGAAGGCGATCAAACGCGGTCTGCACGTATTCCTCTTCAGCGACAACGTCCCGCTCTCAGACGAGATCGAACTGAAGCGACTCGCCGCCCGCAAAGGGTTGCTGTTGATGGGTCCCGACTGCGGCACGGCGATCCTCGATGGCATACCGCTAGGCTTCGCCAACGTGGTGCGCCGCGGCTCGATCGGCCTTGCGGCAGCCTCGGGCACCGGGTTGCAGCAGGTGACGTGTCTGATCGACTCGCTTGGCGAAGGCGTTTCGCAGGCGATTGGCGTCGGCGGGCGCGATCTCGACGAGCAGGTCGGCGGAGTGATGATGCTGGCGGCGCTCGAGCGACTGGCAGCCGACCCGCAGACCACGGTCATCGTGCTGCTGTCCAAGCCGCCCGCGGCGAGCGTCGCGAACGAGGTGCTCAGACTGGCGCGTGGGGCGCGAAAACCCGTCGTGGTCAACTTCCTGGGCGACTCCCACGAGATCCAGCGTGATGGGAGCGTGGTGCGCGTGCCCACGCTGGAGGAGGCAGCAGTGTGGGCGGTCGCGCTGGCGCGGGGCGACGCGGCACCCGCGAGCCCGCGACTTGCGACGGACCTCGTCGAGCTGGCGCAGTCGAAGAGCAGCCGGCTGACAGCCGATCAGTGGCGGGTGCGCGGGCTGTACAGCGGCGGGACGCTGTGCAAGGAGGCGGCGCACGTCTTTCACGAGCTCGGCGCGCGCGAAGGGCACGAATTGATCGATCTCGGCGACGACGAATTTACCGTCGGCCGGCCGCATCCTATGATCGATCCCCGGCTCCGTAACGAGCGCATTGTGCAAGCGGCCGCGGACCCCGAGACGGCGGTGATCTTGCTCGACGTCGTGCTCGGCTATGGCTCGCATCCCGATCCCGCGGGAGCGCTCATGCCCGCCGTAGCGGCAGCCACCGCGGTCGTGATGGTGGCTTCGGTGTGCGGCACCCCGGCAGATCCGCAAGGACTCCAGCGACAAACGGCGCTGCTGCGCGATGCGGGCGTCGTCGTAGCTCCGAGTAACGCTCAAGCTGCGCGACTCGCGGCGTTAATCCTGAAGGACCGCACCTGATGCCGATCCTGGCGGAAGCCAACGGCGTCCTGAACATCGGGCTGGCCGGCTTTGCCGACCCGCTGCAAGCCCTTGGCGCACCCGTGTTGCAGCTCGATTGGCGCCCACCTGCTGACAGCGATCGCAACCTCGGCCTTCTCGTGGCGTTGCTCGAGGACGATCTCGACGACGTCATTGGCGCCCAGGTCGCGCTGGCCAATGCCAAGGCAGTTTCACGGCTGCTCGCCGCTCGCCCGCTGCTGCTCGACGTGCAGCCCGCGCGTGAGGTCGTGCCCGATCTCGGCGATCGACTCCTACTGCACGCGGGCCCGCCGATCGACTGGTCCGACATGTGTGGACCGATGCGCGGGGCTGCGATTGGGGCGATGCTGTTCGAGGGCTGGGCGGCGGACCCGGACGAGGCGACCGCGCTGGCGAGCTCCAACGCGGTGAGATTCGCGCCGTGCCATGACTTTGGCGCGGTCGGACCGATGGCCGGCCTTCTGTCGCCCTCGATGCCAGTGGTGGTCGTTGAAAACGACGAGTGTGGCAACCGCGCCTTCGCGACGCTCAACGAGGGCCTGGGCAAGGTGCTGCGGTTCGGCGCCTACGACGCGTCGGTCCTGGAGCGGCTGCGGTGGATGGGCAGCACGCTTGGGCCTGGCCTGTCGCGGGCACTGCAGCAGACGGGCCCGATCGATCTGAAAGTGCTCATGGGCCAGGCACTGCAGATGGGCGATGAATGCCACAACCGCAACGTGGCGGCGACCGCGCTGCTGAGCAGACAGCTCGCGCCGGCGCTCGTGCGCGAGGTCGAGCCGCCGATCGCGGCGGCCGTGCTCGACTTTCTGCTGGACAACAATCACTTCTTCCTCAATCTGTCGATGGCCGCGTGCAAGGCCAGTCTCGACGCCGCGCACGATCTGGCCGGCTCGACCATGGTCACGGCGATGGCGCGCAATGGGGTCGAGTTCGGCATCCGCGTGAGCGGCACGGGCGATACCTGGTTCACGGCGCCGTCGACGGTGCCCGATGGTCTGTACTTCGCGGGCTACGGGCCGCGGCACGCGAACCCGGACCTTGGCGATAGCGCGATCACCGAGACCGCGGGCATCGGCGGCTTCGCGATGGCCGCGGCGCCGGCGATCGTGCGCTTCGTTGGCGGCGAGGCGGCCGACGCGTTGCGCTACACGCTCGAAATGGGACGCATCACGCTCGCACGCAACGCGGACTATGCGCTGCCGAGCCTGGGCTTCGCGGGCACGCCCACCGGGATCGACGTGCGACGGGTGGTCGAGAGCGGCACCGCACCTGTGATCAATACGGGGATCGCCCATCGCGAGCCTGGAGTGGGACAGATTGGGGCTGGCATCGCGCGGGCGCCGCTGGCGTGTTTCGCGGCTGGGCTGAGAGCCCTCGGCACGCGGATGGGACTCAGCAGTTTTCCAACGCGCGCGTTATCTCGGCGCAGGTGGCGGCGTTGGTCGAAGGTGGCTGGCGCATCGTGGTCACCCACGGCAACGGACCGCAGGTCGGCTTCATCCTGCTGCGCTCGGAGCTGTTCAAGGGCAGCCCGTTCATTCCCAGACTGGCGCTCGACGTGTGCGTGGCTGACTCTCAGGGTGGGATCGGGTACATCATCAGCAACAGCCTGCTCAACGAGCTTGGGCCCGGGCGGGTGGCGTGTCTGCTCACCCAGACCGTGGTCGACGTTGACGATCCCGCGTTTCGCAAGCCGACCAAGCCAATCGGGCCAGCGTTTTCCGAACGTGAAGCCAACGAGCGACGCGAGGCCGATGGCTGGACGATGGTCGAGGACAGCGGGCGCGGCTATCGTCGCGTGGTGCCTTCGCCGAAGCCCGTGCGGATCATTGAGACGCGCGCGATCCAGGCGCTGCTCGGGGCAGGGCAAGTCGTCGTCGCCGCGGGTGGGGGCGGCATTCCCGTTGTGGAAGTGCAACCCGGCACATACCGCGGAGTCGAGGCGGTCATCGACAAGGACCTCGCTTCGGCGTATCTCGCGGCCAGCCTGGAACTACCGCTGCTGGTGATTTCGACGGGAGTCGAGCGGGTCGCGGTGCATTACCGTGGCCCGGACCAGCGCGAGCTGGATTGGGTGAGCCTCGAGGAGGTGCGGGGTTATCTCGAGGACGGCGAGTTCCCGGAAGGGAGCATGGGGCCGAAGATCAGAGCCGCAATTGAGTTCCTGGAGCGAGGGGGTAAGGAGGTCATCATCACGTCCGTAGGGTGCCTGCAGGCGGCGATCGCCGGTCAGGCTGGTACGCACATCACGGTCAGCTAGCCCTCACCCCTGGATTAAGCCTCTCTCAGGGGCAGAGGCAGAAGAAAGGAGACAGCATGCCACGCGTCTCGGCGGAGCCGTACGAGTTCGAGTTCGAGCCAAGCTCCACGGCGCTGCTGGTCATCGACATGCAGCGCGACTTCGTCGACCCGGGTGGTTTCGGCGAAGCCCTCGGCAACGTCCATCGGCCTGTTCGTGGTGCACACACGCGAGGGCCATCGACCAGACCTGTCCGATTGCCCACCCGCCAAGCGCATCCGTGGCCGACTGCGCGCGGGCATCGGCGACCCGGGCCCGATGGGGCGCATCCTGGTCCGCGGCGAGTATGGCCACGATATCGTCGACGAGCTCAAACCTGGACCAGGTGAACCCATCGTCGACAAGCCCGGCAAGGGCTCGTTCTACGCCACCGACCTCGAGCTCATCCTGCGTGACCGCGGCATCAAGAGCCTGCTGGTGACCGGCGTGACCGCCGAAGTGTGTGTGCAGACCACGGTGCGCGAGGCCAACGACCGTGGTTTCGAGTGCCTGGTGCTCGCCGACTGCATCGCGTCGTACTTCCCGGAGTTCTACGAGATGACGCTCCAGATGGTGAAGGCGCAGGGCGGCATCTTTGGTTGGGTCAGCACGTCGGATGCGCTCTTGGCAAGCTTTTCGGAATCTGGCGTTCTGGCCGCTAGCGCGGCAACGGCCTGAGGGGGCGAAACGCAATGGCAACTGACAGCGGAGTACAGCACGCGCGCATGGGTGGCGGTGGGGCTCGAAGCATCCCGCTGTGGGTGCCGGGCGATTGGAATGCATTTTTCGGACTGTTCACGAACGTCATTCTGAATGTGCTGGTACTGACCGGGCTCGTGCTGGGCGTGGTCAAGCTGCCCAACGACATCGTGTTCGGCCGCATCTTGCCCGCGCTCGGGATCGCTTTGCCGCTGGGCAACCTGTGGTACGCGTACCTCGCCTATCGCATGGCGCAGCGCGAGGGCCGTACTGACGTGGCCGCGATGCCCTACGGGCCGAGCGTGCCGCACATGTTCATCGTCGTGTTCGGCGTGATGCTGCCGATCTATCTGCAGACCAACGATCCCATCCGCGCTTGGCAGGCGGGTCTGGCGTGGTGCTTCATCATTGGCGTGATCATCCTGATCGGCGCGTTCGTCGGGCCGACCATTCGCAAGTACACGCCTCGGGCAGCGATGCTCGGCACGCTCGCTGGCATCTCGATCGCGTTTATCTCGCTGCGGCCGGCCTTCCAGAGCTGGGACGTGCCGTGGATCGCCTTCGTATCACTGACCCTGGTGCTGGTAGGCTGGACGGCCGGCATACGCCTGCCCGGCAACATTCCCGCGGGCCTGGCGGCGGTGATCGTCGGGACGGCACTGGGCTGGGCCACGGGGGTGATGAAAGCGCCCGAGGTCGCCGCCTCGCTGGGCACGGTTGGGATTCACCCACCGCTGCCATCGGGTGACGTGATCGTGGGCTTTGGCGCGATCGCCAGCTTGCTGGTCACCGCGATCCCGCTCGGTATCTACAACTTCACGGAGGGGATGAACAACGTCGAGAGCGCGGCCGCGGCTGGTGACAACTACCCGCTGCGATCGATTCTGATGGCCGACGGCATCGGCGCCATCGTCGGCTCCTTCCTGGGCAGTCCGTTCCCACCCGCGGTGTACATCGGCCATCCTGGCTGGAAGGCAGTCGGTGGACGTATCGGCTACTCGATGGCCACTGGTGTCTCCGTGGCCCTGGTGTGCTGGCTCGGCCTGGCGGCGCTGCTGCTGGCGATCATTCCGCTGGTGGCGATCCTGCCGATCCTGCTGTACATCGGCCTGGTGATCGGCGCGCAGGCGTTCCAGGCATCGCCGAGCCGACATGCGCCGGCGATCGTGCTGGCGCTGCTGCCAAATATTGCATCGTGGGGGCAGAACCAGGTCGACACGGCGATCAATGTCGCCGGGCAAACGCTCACGCCCGCCTTGCAGGCGAAGCTCTCGGACGCGGGTGCGATCGTGTACCACGGCATGGCCCGCTTCGGCGGCGGCGCCGTGCTCGCGGGGCTCATGCTGGGCGCGATCGCCGTGTTCATCATCGATCGCGATTTTCGGAATGCGACCATTTACGCCGGCGCCGCGGCGGTACTCGCGTTCTTTGGGCTGATCCACGGTACCGAGATTGGCTTCGGGGTCAATCTGGATATCGTGGGCGAATACGTGCTGATGGGGCTGATCACGGGCTATCTGGCGGTGCGGGCGCCGGCTACGGAAACGGAGGTGGCGGCGGTACCGGCGGGCGCGGAGGTCGCGACTCCGTGAGCATCGACCTGTTTGTCAACGGCACGCTGATGAGCGGCCTGGGGCTGCACCCGAACCTGGCGGGCGCCGAGTTTCTCGGCGCCTTCCAGACGGCGCCGCGCTATCGCCTGTACTCGATCGACGGCGTGCACCCGGGCATGTTCGAAGTGGTCTCGGGTGGCGTCTCGGTCGCAGGCGAGCTGTATCGGGTCCCGCTCGATGTGCTGCACAACGTGGAAGCACGCGAGCCGCCCGGCCTGTACCGCGGGCCAGTAGAGCTGAGCGATGGCCGCACCGTCGAAGGCATTTTGTTCCCGCGCGATCTCACCGAAGGGCACGTGGACATCTCCAGCTTCGGCGGTTGGCGCGCCTATGTCACACGCGCCCGCGTTGCTTGAGCTCGAGATAGGTCTCGATCAGCCGCGGGCTCAGCGTGTCGGCATCGGTGTCGACAGTGAGCACACCGTGCGCGGCGAGAGTGGCGATGACTGTGGCCCGGTCATCGAGGAGCTGCTGAGCGACCATCTTTTCATACAGACTGGCGGCGTCTGAGGGCCGCTTGCGGGCGGGGCGGCGGACGTTCGGGTCGCCCAGTGTGACGCACACCACCAGGTGATGGCGGGCGGCTTGCGTCACGTGCGCGGCGAGCGTGGCGGACGACTCGCGGTCGGCGAGATCGGTAAACAGCACGACGAGCGAGCGCCGCAGATTGCGCTGCGCCAGGAATTCGAACGCGCGACCGTGGTCGGG
>WNFU01012173.1_pt1 | contig 11496 bp, 13 predicted proteins | sample 5400121 | NCBI WGS metagenome assembly WNFU01 (sample SAMN13153360, study PRJNA577476) | soil metagenome | isolation source: 100 cm soil or saprolite under grassland replicate 1 | place: USA:California | collected 2016-06-15 | reverse complement strand
CGTCTGGATGGCGAAAGGCGGAATGGAAAAGGGGGCTGCCTCTTACAAATCCAGGGTCAGGCTCGCTGAAAACACGTGCCCCCGGGTTGTCGAACACGACAACCCGGGGCAGTTGGTTGGCTCAAATCCAAGGTCAGTGATCGCACGCCGCTCCCATCAGTCATGACGCACAGCTAAAAATCGCAATAACCACCGAAGTCCACCGTGGTTGACGGGTTAGGCTTGTGGAGCTGGATGTTGCCACCCCCGCCGTTGCCCGGCTGGGCGCATGGAGATGACGAGCCCAAATAGTGGTAACTGCACTCGAATTGCGTGTCATAGACGAGCGCGTGCGTGACATGGTTCCTCAAGTAGATATCGAACTTGTCGTTGACGCCTGGTTCGCCCCCGTCTCTGGCGGTAACGACGAAGTTGACGTCATCGTTCGGGGGCGGCAGGTTCGTCCTGGCCTCGCCACAGATGAACCGGGTACCGGTCCTCTTAGGGTCAGTGTCCGAGCCTTCCGTGACGGACGCCATGTACCCCGTGATGCTGGTCCAGTGCACGTTCAGGCCTTGGCCGTTAGTGACGGTTCCGCTGTAACCGTGGTCATGATACTCCAGATGGCCCCAGGTTGGCGAACCGAACTTGCATCCGCCACCGACGCCAAAGGTCCCCTTGGCGCCATAGATGACGATCCACCCGCCACCGGTCATGAAGTCGCACTTCTGCCAGGCGCCGGCGGGGTCAGGAGTGAGTAGCGGTACTGCTCCTGCCATTACAATGAAGAGTATTGTTGTTACTGACGTAAGCAATGCCTTGAACCTACGCATGGTCGTCCCTCTTTCGCGAATTGTTGATGTGATGTTTCCTTTCACTCGTCGCCCTGGCTCCACCTTAGAAGATGCCCGCCTTCGCGGACCCGATGATGACATCGGTCAATCCGTCAATGGTCCTGACGTGCATGGCATTGACTGTGATGCCGCCTGCCGATGGAATCTGTTCATTCAGAACGACGCTCAACACCCCAAGTGAAATGGTTTGATTCGGGTCGCCAGTGGGGATAATAGGCACTCCACCGATGCTGAGGCCGTCAATGTTGGTGAGCCCAGTGCCGGCGCCGCCCAACACCGACAGCGCCCGCGCCATCACGAAGTCAGCCGAGATGCCGGTTCCGGCTATGGTCATCGCCAAGCTCCCCAGCGAGGCCTCGGAATCGACCTCATTGGGGTAACCGATCGTGGTGGCGTGAAGAACCTCCCCTGTGAGCAAGGACGGGAGGCTGCCGGTTAACAGTGACGCGTCCCGCGCGTCGCTGGTACCTCCGAGCGTTCCGGTATCGGCCAGCGTGGTCGTCGTCGCGCCGAGAAGCCCAAGTACGGTGGCCTGCACCGCGCTCGCTTGCCCCGTGACGGTTTGTGCTTCGCTGGTTCCTGGCCATGCCAGAAGGACAACCATTGCTCCGGCAAGCATGAGCAATTTCCAGTTGTGTGATGTTATGTGGTCCATACGAACCTCCTTTTCTGTGTGGCCCAAAATTCTTTACCCAATACTTCCGCTGAACGTTGCAGAAGCGTCGTTCATCTAAAGCCAAGGCTAAATGCAGCGGGGAGAAAAGCAAATCCCTGCAATACCTGAATTTCACGTAGGAAAATCCGTCACGCACTTAGGAGGAACCAGATAAGGACCATGGAGGAGACTGCAATCGCGGGTGCAGAAATTTAAGAAATCTGTGACGGAAGTCCGGGACCTGTCTCAGGGTTAAACTGTCACACGGCTGAACCGACCAAGATGAAGTGTCGGCGGCAAGCTTGGCTCAGGAGTCACATCAAGCGCATCGATGATAACCCGGGTTTGGTTCGAGGACAGGTCGCGGTCCCTGTCACTTCGATGGTCAAGGTGTGAGCTCTCCGGGGAAGGCCGGCGGCGGTGAACACCACGGTCTGGGCTTCAACGGAAGGAGCGTATGTATCCACCTCGCCCACGAAGGTCCTGTCCACAGAGACGCGGGCGATGCCGCATTCCTGGTTGTGCCGAACCGATCCAGCTCGCCGCCGTGCCCGTGAAGCTGAGGGTCGTCTGGGCGGCAGCTTCAAGGGCTTCCTCGGCAGTCCCGCCGGTGCGCCGTGGGTCGCTGGGGTGATACCAGTTGCCGGCGTAACTCACGGCCGGATCGACTTCCTTGAAGCGAGTCACGGTGGCGCTACCATTCGATACGGTCACTGTCACACCCGCTGACGTGGTGCGATTGTCGGCGGCATCACGAGCGACCGCCGTCAGCGTATGAGTCCCGTTGTTGACGGAAGTCGTGTCCCACGAGAGAGTGTAGGGCGCGGCAGTCTGGGGCGGGCCATTCGAGACGGTCACGGTGACGGCGCTAGAGGTCGCCGTGTTCCCGGCCGCATCGCGAGCCACGGCCGTGAGGCTATGGGTGCCGTTGGGGACCGTCGCCGTATTCCAGGACAGGACATAGGGCGCGCTCGTGAGGGCGGCGCCGAGGTCGGCGCCGTCCAACTGGAACTGCACACTGGTCACGCCGACGTTGGAGGAAGCGCTAGCCGAGACCGTAACCGTGCCTGCGACCGTGGAGCCAGCAGCCGGCTCGGTCATCGAAATGCTGGGCGGCGGATTGTTTCCGTAGCAGTTGTCTGCGTTGAAGATTAAGGTGCCGTCAGCGTTCTTCTGGCTGTTGTCATAGCAAACGTGAGCGGGAATCTTATAAGCATGTCCGGCCGTATCTTGGCCGCCAGTGACATCGGGGCCGATGGCTGGCCAAGGGATACTCGCCGCCCACCAACTGGGCTTCGCAGACAGGTAAAAGGAATTTGGAAGGTTGTTGTCCGCCGGGACCGGGTTCGCGTACTGGCTCAGCCCGCTCGGAACTTCAGAGGCGTTCCAAAGAACAGCCGCGTTTACTGTGTCGTAGTTGCCCCAGCGCATCATCGTGGACTTGGTAAGGAGATCGTTCAGAATCGCCGGTGGCCCAGACCAGTACGTGCCTTCGTTGGCCGAGTAGCCGAGCGTGTAAATTGATACGTTCCCGTTGGCTGAACTGCCGGGATCAGTGGGTGACGAAGGCGCAGATTCATACTGCGTGTGGTATCCGGCAGTCCCTAACACATTACCGATGATGTTGTAGTAACGGTTGTATGCTTCGAGATGAACAGCTATTGTCTCTTGAGTTTTGGTGGGAATATCTCTGCCAGTCCAATAATTCCGAAAAGCCGTGATGAAATGGCTTGAGCCGTGAATGTCGTCAGCCGTTAAGCCAGAGCCGGAGTTGCCTTCCCACAGAAGGAAAGCGTTGCCTGCAGCATGGTGGTAAGAACTTGATTGCTGCCATGAGGAGACGTAATAGTAATCGTCCACGGAATAGTTGTAGGCCTGGACGGTGCCATGGCCGTCCTCGTTCATCATCGGGGCGGTGATATGCTGGAAGATGTTGTTCTCGATCAAATTGTCCGAAGCAATCCACTCGTCGGTGCCGTAGCTGTCGGAAGCGGCATTATGCGTTCCGTAGAAATAGCTGTCTCGTACAGTGAGATGAGCGGACTGGTACATCCAGATGTGCTTTTCTCTGCTGTTGATGTCGCGGATGTTCTTGAACCAACTGCCATAGGCATTGAAGAAGAACGTCCCGGCGTTGATACCTGAAGCAGTGTTCGAGTGGTCCATCGACAGGTCTTCGACGCCGCTTCCGCTGATGGGAAGGCTGTTCGACCACCACGCCTGTGGCTGTTGCGACGCACGCCAGTTGGGCATGTAGAGCCCCGGCGTAATCTCGATCGTGCAGGGACAGGAGCCGGAACTGATGGACGTGACCTTCACGACCTGGTTCTGCGCTCGATTCGTGCGCCCATTGCTCGAACCTCCCTGCTGACTGCACACATTGATGGTCTGGCAGACCCAGATTTCACCCGTGTCAGTTGTCGAATCATCAAGCTGGTCAAGAATAAGCAGGCTACCCACCTGCAAATTGGTTGTATCATCTAAAGTGATTGACGTGGCACCCACCGCATAACCTGCTGTCCAGTTCGCCACATTTCTGGGATCTCCCGACCAGTTCGCGTCCCCGTTAATGAAACAAAGGTCGCCGCCTAACCCGCCACAGGCGTTGCCCCCGGTAAAGATGAGGAACGTCTGATCGGGTCCAGCTCCCCGGAGCGTAACGTCACTCTTATTATTGAAGACGATCCCTGATGAGAGGTTATAGGTGCCCGCGTTGAGCTTGACGACTTGTCCGCTCGGACAGGATGCAATCGCATCGTTGATCTCTGCGGCTGTAGCGCCAGGATCAAGGGTCGCGCAGGTGATGGTGCGATTCGGGATGCCTCCGGGAGTCCCCACATTGGTCCAGTCGATGGCCCGCGAGGGATCGATGATGCCAGACCATGGCTGGGTCTGTGCCTGGGAATACGTAGGAAGGCAAAGCAAGATGAGGGAAAACAGAAGCAACTTCTTTCGTCTCATAAGCTACTTTTTAGACGTAACGCAGGAGATTGCCCATCCGGGGAAGCCCCGCAATTCGGCACGGAACATCCATGTAGCCCTCCTACGACCGAGGCAGATCACGTGACTTCCGGATACTCGTTGGAATTACCAGTTTAGGGATTGAGAACACGCTGGCTGAACGCTACGGTGCAGAATCAGATCGAGCCAACAAGGATGATGGTCGCTGCAAACAGATGAGCAGGAGCGGACAACTCATTCGTTCGGCCTTTCCGACACAACCGTGAACAAAATTGATCTATTTTTCCAGCTCGTGCGGTTTTCAGAGCCAAGTCATGTCGTAGCCGTGCGACAGTTGCCCCGCTGCATTGAGTCTAAATAATTCGACTATTCAAGGAATTACCTGGTTGACTCATTGTGAGAGTGGCTCCAATCTTGCACTATGAGATTAACGGCCTCAACTGCTCTTGAACAGGAGGGCTTTCATGCCGGACGAGCACCCCTTAAAACGGTGGTTCCCGAGACGCAAGGTCTCTCTCCCCTGTTCGGTGAATTGGCAGGACCGTCAGGTTCACGGACGGATCGTTGATGTGTCTTATGCCGGCGTCGGCGTCTTGCTGTCGGAAGCGGTCGATGTGAAAGTTGAGGTCCTGGTCCAGGTTCCCGAAGGAATCAGGCTACGGGTCCGGCCGGTTTACCAGCAGCAGGAAAATACACAGAATTACCTCGTCGGATGCAAGATCGAGCTTATTGAGCGGGGGGAGCAACAATGGATGAGCCTGTGTTATGTTCCCCGTTGGTGATCATGCGGGCCGCAAACGGCAATTCAAGGATTTACCCGATTGCCTTAGTTCTGAAAGGGGAATATTGTAAAAGTCTAGTTAGAGCTCTGAGAACCTTTCGGTGAGTCAGGTCCCTGCAATGGCGGAAGAGCAACGCTTTAAACGGTTGTATCCACGGCGCCAGTTCCATACGCCCTGTCGGGTATGTTGCCTGGACCGCCTGATCACGGGGAAGGTCGTCGATGTGTCGTACGACGGCGTGGGCATTTTGCTTCCTCAGGCCGTCGAATTGACTGAGGTGGCCTCAGTCGAGCTACCGGAGAGAATCAGGTTGCGGGTGCGTCCGGTGTACAACCAGCCGGTTTTCACTCGGGAGGAGAGGGCACAGTACCGCGTCGGATACAAGATCCAGCTCATCGAAAAGGGGCAGCGGGCTTGGACCAACCTGTGCCATGTGGTCCATTGGTAGAATGAACCAGTCTTTGCCCTAGAGCCGGGGGCTCCACTCGGCGACACGCTGATACATCTTTCTTAAACAGGGCAGATCAGCAGGGTGACGAGACGGGCGGGCGGGACCGACCGGAGCGGGCCTCAGGCCGACGTGAGGCCGCGACGGATCGCGTAGCGCACGAGCCCAGCGGTCTCATGGATATTCAACTTCTTCATGATTCTGCTTCGGTGCGATTCTGCCGTATTGAAGCTGACTCCCAAGAGGGCCGCGATCTCTTTCGTCGTCTTGCCTTCAGCGATGAGCTGTATCACCTCGCGTTCCCGTGGCGTGAGAGGATCATCAGTGGAGTCATTGGTCCAGATCTGAGGGACGACCTCTGCGAGGTCGGGGCTGATATAGGCCATTCCACAGGCAACTTTGCGGATCGCCTCGAACAATTCTGATGCGCCATGGGTTTTCAAGACATAGCCCTTAGCCCCAGCTCGGAACGCCTCGAGGACGTAAGGCACCTCTTTCTTAAAGGTCAGGAGAATAGGCTTGGTGCTTGGAGAGACTTTGAGGATCTGCCTGGCGGCATCGACTCCGTTCAGGAGGGGCATGCCAAGGTCGAGCACGGCGATGTCGGGGCAATGCTCTTGGGCTAGCCGGACAGCCTCGCGACCGTCCGCGGCTTCTGCCACGACATTGTACCCTTCGCGTGTCAGGAGTTGTTTCACCCCCTGCCTGACAATCAGGTGATCCTCGGCCAATAGAATCCGGAGCGGCATCTCAGTTCCTTACCTCACAAGCCTTGCCCTGTTATCAGATTGCCGAGCCAGCACCTGCCGGCGAATCGGTTTAAGCTTGAGTGGAACGACGACAGTTTCCATCGGCCAGTCCAAATTCACGGCGGCTGAAACTGCGGCTTCTTCCTCAAAGGGAGGCTGAGGCGGCGACAGTCGGTTGGCCAGAATAACGCCATCAATATAATTTCCACAGTTCAGGCACTGCCAAGCCTCGCCCTCACACTGGTCCGATTGTGTGGGCTGGTAGTCGTCACCGGATAACCACACGAGTGACGGGATCTCCACCAAGAGTCCGTGACAACGTGCGCAGGTCACAGCCCACCTCCTTTTCAAGCCCCGCCGGGTGCGTGTCCGTAGCTCGCTACGCAGAATTTCCCTGCTGTGTGCGTCTCGCACCCCTTGGATACTGCAGGTCATTAAACCTTACAAAGGCAAGAAACAAAATCCGGAGAATGGCTCAATGGCCGGTAGGACAATACCTGAAATTAAAGGGGGGAAAGTCCGTGTCATCGGGCAGGCTGCTGCCGGCTTCGCAGGCAGGTGAAAACCTGCCTGGAAGCCATAACGTGGCGAACAATAAGCGAGGGTTTTGTTTGGCTTTTCAGGCCACCTTGATGATCCACCGGGTGGGTTGCCTCCCGACCTCGCGCCGTTCGCCGATCAGGACCTGGCCGGTGGGGCCCTGATACCGCTCAAAGTACGCGAGGCCGTTCGAGTCGCTGCCCTCGCGATAGCGATAGTCGCCGGTGTATCGCACGCCATCCGTCGAGGATGCCGTCACAGTGATCGTATCCGCGTCTTCCTTGACCTCGATTTCGATGACGAGTTTGGAATCGGTGATGCTCGCCTGCGAGCACGTGTCTTCGCGCCACGTTCCACCGTACTGCGAGAGGGACCACCCGCTTGCCATAGTTCGGCTCCTTTATTCCTACTCCCATTCGACTTCGCGCAGGTTCAACCGGAGGCTGTAGGACTGATCGGTACGGTGGCGCACCACGCGCACCATCCGGTTGAGACCTTCCACCATGAAACTCTCGCCGACGTTGGGCGCCTTGCCCATCAGGGTCAGCACCTCGGCGATCTCCGTGAACGCCTCGATCACCGGTCGTTCCGAGAGGCCCGTCGGGCGATAGGTCTCGATGTCCTCCAGGCCGAATTTCGCAAGGCCCCGCGTGTGGAACCAGACCCGGCCGTCGGCGCGTCCTTCGACTTGCTCAATCCGCAGGTGATCGTCCAGCCGGAAAATCCGCAAAGGGCGGTCCGTCCAGTCCGAGGGGTTCAGGTAGGTGTCGGTCGCCGTGTCGTAGGCGGTGCCGCCGGTCAGGAGCGTCAGGCCGCGTGCCAGCCTCGTCATGTGCAGGACGGTGTCCCGGCAGTCACGACCGGTCACCCGGAGCGGCAGGACCTGCGCAGCCTGAGGATGGCCCCACTGCAGCCGCTCGCGCCAAGCCTCGGCAACGGCAAGGGGCCGGCTGGTCTCCACCAGGGCGCTCCAAGGGCCGTGCCGGGCTTCGAACCTCGTCGTTCCTGGGTCGCGCGGGAGTTGAATGGTGAGCGGGCCGCCGTATTCCTGGTCAAACCACGCGGCGAGGAACCCGGGCGGGGGCGGCTCGGGCGCCGCGTATCCGATGACGAACATCGGGACCTTCAGCTCTTTCCCCGCCGTCTTCCGCTTGATCTTTTTCAAGAGGGCCTTGTTAGCGGGTCAGCGAGTCCTCGATGTCGGGCGGGGTGGCCGCGATGCGCGTGCCGAGAGCGGGGTAGCGGGCCAGGACCGCCTGCTGCATGAGCCAGGCGATCGTGCGGTAGGAGAAGTGTCCTTTCACGCCGGAGCGGAGCTGGGCGATGTACTCCGCTTCCGCGTAGTCCATCTTGAACAGGCAGCGGGTGCGGAACCCGAACGGCGTCAGGTAGGTCGCGGCGTCTGCATGGGAGAGCGCCAGGCCTTCCACCTGCTCCTTGACTTCATCCAGGACAGCCCGGTACTCGCCCGCGATGCCGGCATCCTTGAGAAGGGCGGGCGTCTCGTACCCGTGGATCGCCGTAAACTCCTGCCGGACCTGCTGGCAGCGGCGGTGTCGGTGCAGGTCCCGCCATCCGCCGAGGTCCATGAGGATGTCGAAGATGAAGCTGTAGCCGCACCGGAACTCCTGCAGGAGCTCATCGTGAGAGCCGCGCCGCCGCAGCGCGATTTCGATCAGGTCCTCTTTCTCCTTCTCGGTCCACTCCCGGATCACTGCCAGAATCTGCCGGTAGGGGTAGACGGTCACGCGGTACAGGAGCGTCGTGGCCAGTTCGTCCAGCGGCACGTGCGGCTCGATCAATTCAACCGCCTCGCTCGCCTCCACCTCACCTAGCCGCAGGCGCTCGGCGGCGGCCTGCTTCAAGTCTGGGTACGTCTTGGTGCGATACTCACTTGGCCGTGCGTGACGGGCCAGTGTGGGCGCCAGCGGCTCATTGGGAGCCGCAGATGGCCCGTTCAGCTCGCCCCACACGTTGAGCGGCGGGGTTGCGCAGGCGTGTTTCAAGTCCTCGCCGATGGCCCGCAGCTCGGCCACTGGCAGCGAGAGGAGGCGGCAGATCTGCTTCTCCAGTGTCCGGATGCTGACCACTTGGCCCACGTTCGTGGTCGTGGCGAGGGGCAAGAGGTAGCGCGTGACGTCGAAGGTCCGGGCGTTCATCGTCCTGTCATAGGCCTGCGGCTTCATGTCATCAGGCTTTGGGATCGTGCGGATCAGGTAGTCCTTGATGGGCGCGTGCAGGGTGGTATAGGCCTGGTGCAGGCGCGCGGCGATGCCCCGGTAGGTGGCCTCAATCGGCGTACCTTGGACGTGCTCCGGTACGAAGACGCCACCAGGACCGAAGTCCTGGTAGCGGGAGGACTTCGCCTGGCCATCCCAGAGCGCCTCGTCCTCGATGTGGATAGCGGCGAGCTCCGAGATCCCTTCGAAGCAGATGATGACGTGGCCGAGGTCGGCGATCGAGGCGTGCCCGTAGTCGAAGTAGAACTGCTCCCAGAACTTCTCCGACGAGTGGCCGTGGACCCAGCGCAGACTGTCTTCGATGGCGTCGGGCGAGCGGCTGTAGCGCGCGAGCGCATAGGCCGATTTCTCCGGCGGCATGGGCGCCAGCGCGAGCACGCGGCGGGCAGGATTTGTCATGACGGAAGCATCTCGCTCATGTCGTGCATCATAGGAGGGCATCATGCAGGCGTCAAGAGCATGGCGGCACCTAACATTTAACTTTCTTCCACGTAGCCGTGTCTGATGTTGTGTTGAACCGCTTGGGGAGAAATGTTAGTATGCGACGCGATCATCGTTTTGAGCCCGACAACGCCACGCTAGCCTTCTGGAACATGCGAGTACTTCAAAGGACTGCGAAGGATAGTAGAAAATCTATTGCCGAGAAGCCCTCCTCTCCCGCTACCGCAAGACCAGCATCCTACAAGATCTTCCACGTTGACGCGTTTAAATGGCTTGAGAACGCCAAGCCCCATTCTATTCACGCAGTTGTGACTGATCCACCATACGGCCTCATTGAGTACACCCCTCGCGAGCTGGAGAAGATGCGCAATGGACGCGGCGGGGTGTGGCGGATTCCCCCCTCGTTCGACGGTTGCCAGCGGAAGCCGTTGCCACGATTTACTGTCCTGGACAACCACGATCGGTCTCGCCTTCGGTCATTTTTCAAGCAGCTCGCCGAGCGGCTGCTGCCGGTCCTCGTGCCGGGTGCTCACGTGTTTATCGCGACCAACCCGCTCGTCTCACATCTCGTGTATGAGCCATTCATCGCCGCGGGCTTCGAAAAGCGAGGAGAAATCATACGCGTCGTCTACACACTGCGCGGAGGGGATCGCCCCAAGAACGCGCACGAAGAATTTCCCGAAATCTCTGTCATGCCCAAATCGTGCTGGGAGCCTTGGGGGCTCTTCCGCAAGCCGTGTGAGGGGCGTGTGCAGGACAATTTACGAAAATGGAAAACAGGTGGACTGCGACGTATCTCAGCAGACGAGCCGTTCAAGGACCTAATTTACTCTTCACCTGCACGCGGTTTCGAACGTGAAGCTGCTCCTCATCCCTCGCTCAAGCCCCAGCATTTCCTTCGGCAGATCGTCCGGGCGGCCTTACCGTTCGGACAAGGCGTGATCCTCGATCCTTTTATGGGTTCCGGCTCGACCATCGCTGCCGCTTCAGCATGTGGCCTGCAGAGCATCGGCTTAGAAACCAACACCGAGTACTATAAGCTTGCAGCCAAGGCCATTCCTGCACTTGTGAGATTCGCACCGACGGAGGTTGGCGGGAATGGCACGAAAGGATGATTTCAATCCTTCAGTGCCTCTTCCTCACGGTCTTGACGTAACGGCAATCCGCCGCGCGATCGACTACATCGAGAAGCAGCTGGCTGAATTAGTCGAAATATACGATGAGCGAGCGAATGTCTTCAGCGCCATCGTGGGGATCTTCGGTACGAAAGCTCTTGACTCGGTCAGCAATTATGAGAAACACCGCAACATAGATACAGCGCAACAACGTTTTCCTGATCTTCGAAGGCGCGGCTCCGGCCAGAAGCCATCTCCCAAAGAATCACTCGAAAGCAAGGGAAGCAAGCGCCCGTGGGCGATCCAGTCTCATTACGACCATCCTGGCTGGTACATCATCTGGCGTTATCTGGTTGATCACACCGAGTCGCTCGAACGGGGTAAACCGGTCATCATCTGGCGCGTTGACGTTATTTTCCTGTAGAAAGCCGATTGGAAATACGAGAAGAGCAGTGCTGGTGAGGGGGGCGGTGGAAGGACGCATACCTTTGGAGTCAAGGATGCGGCTAAGAAGTTGAAGGATAAGGCTGTATATCAGCGCAAGGATGTCGTTATCCGAGACGGTGAGCCCATCCCCCGAAACGGCAACGGCGATTAGCCTCTCATCACGTGGACCCGGAAAAGCCCGCCGATCTCGTTCTTTTTACGCCGGACGAACTGCGCCTGCTCGGCGATCAGACGTTCTTCCGTGCGAAAGCGCAGATCATGAAGAAGATGAAGTCCATCCTGGAG
>WNFU01009888.1_pt1 | contig 11496 bp, 11 predicted proteins | sample 5400121 | NCBI WGS metagenome assembly WNFU01 (sample SAMN13153360, study PRJNA577476) | soil metagenome | isolation source: 100 cm soil or saprolite under grassland replicate 1 | place: USA:California | collected 2016-06-15 | reverse complement strand
TACCGCGGCGGACGAGATGCGCGCGGACGCAAGGGCCGAGGCGGAGAACACCCTCGCGCGCGCGCAGGCCGAGGCAGACGAGCGCCTTCAGCTGTCACGGGAAGAGCTCGCGGCGCTGCGTGAGGAGGCGGAGACGCGGATGCGCGAGCTTCAGGCTGACACCGAGGCGGTCTGGAAGGAGCGCCGCGAGCTGCTCGAAGACATTCGCCGGATGGCGAGCGGCCTCGTCGATCTGGCCACTGCGGCGGCTGCACGTTTCCCGCGGCGCCAGCCCGCCGGGCCGGAGGAAGAGATGCAGGCTTCCGAGGCGGAAACCGAACCCGAGCCGCGAGAGGTCGCGACGGATGAATCCGCTCCGGCCATGCCGCCGGCCGGGTCCCAGGACGGCGGAGACGACGAGCCTCGCGACGAGCGAGCGGAGGAAACAGCCTCCCGGCCGGACTGAGGGGAGTTCAACCGGCTCTCGGCGCGGGTAGCGACGTCTGGGGTGGTGCCAAAACTCTGTTCACAGTCCGGAATCATCCGAATTTGCAGGCGGAACCGTGCTGACCCCCGACACGGATGACGCCGAAAAACTGAGAGGTTGACCGTCCCAACAATGTGACCATCCTGCGGCGGGACGGACAAACTCCCCGGGATGAGACCCTTGCGCGTGTCAGGACTCGGTTCGCGACGAGAGAGATCGAGACGTACAGACGGAACGGCAAAATGTTGGCCCCACGGCTCGAGCCGGTCGCTGCGCGTAGTAAGTAATTAAGGAGCGCTCACCGCCTCTGCGCGCGACGGTTGGCAATTCCCGCCGGAGGCGAGCCGCGGGGGTTCGCAGGTGCGGCTGACCGAATTACGCACCCTACGCGCCTGAGTTTGCGAACCCTACGGGGTCACTCGCTCGGAAGCGGTGCTTGGCCGGGCCGGCGTCTGGCCGAACCCCGACGGGCGCTGCTTGGGGCCGCGGCCGAGCGCGGTCACGCATCCGCAGGTCGAATCGCCGGAGCCTTCAACCTCCAATATGAAGACATCTCGGCGGTGGCACAGCAGACACGAGCGTCGTGTCGTCTCTGATTGTCCGTTTTGTGACGACCGCGTTGACCCACTCGACAGGATTGCTTGTCCGTGCTCGATTGAACTCGGCGCGGTGATCCAACGCACTGAATCTCTACGTGTGCCGGCGCACTGTGGTACTGGCGATCACGCAGTACGGATACCGTGCTCCGCCCGGGCAGGGGCGGGCGGAGCACGCCAAAGGCGAGGTCAGCCAGTCGTCGCTTGAATCGCTTGTTCGATCAGCTTCACGAACCGCGTCGCGTAATGCGTGTATCCGCCTGCGTGGCTCGCGTCATCGAACTGGATCGTGGTTGAGCCGGCGCGCTGGGCCATGAAGCGCTGGAGGTCGGGGTCGACGACGCGATCGGCGCCCGAGACCGCGTACCACGACGGGAGGTTGTGCCAGGCGCCGGGCCCGGATGAGCTGCCGAGGATCGAGAAGCTCGTCGGGTGTTGCGAGGCTGCCAGTTCGGCGGCGAGCGTCGGGTTCAGATCCTGGGCGAAGTCCTCGCGGAAATACTGGGGATCGATGATGACGTACGGGAACGATGGAGCGAACACCAGATGTCCCGGCGCAAGGAAAGCCGGCGGGGCGTATCCCGCGTTCAGGCTTTCGCTCGTCTCGCCCGTGTCCGGAACGTACGCAGCCGTATAGACCAGACCGCGGACGTCCGTGCATCCAACGGCAGCGTTCGAGATCACGAACCCACCGTACGAGTGTCCCACGAGGATCTTGTCTCCACCGATCGAGTTGAGTGTCGCCTGAACGATCGACACGTCGCCGCCAAGAGAGTCGAGGCCGAGCGCTGGCGTCGCCGTTTCGTATCCGTCTTTGTGTAGAGCGGCGGTCACCCGCTCCCATCCTGCGGGTGATGCGAAGGCGCCGTGCACGAGCACGACGGTGGGTTTCCCGTCCTTCTTGCTCGTTGACATCGACCTCGCCGATGCGGCGGTGGCGGCCAAAGCGATCAGGCCAACCGCGACGGCCGCAGCGATGATCAGCCGCGAGCGCGAGATCCTGCGACCCGGGGTGCTTGGAGCAGACATGGTTACTGAATCGCCTCCTGATAGATGACGCTGCCGACCATAGGAGCCGGTTCGCCGTCTCCGCCTCTGTAGACGGACGGTCGCTCTGTGGAAAACCCACAGCGATACAGGGGTGCGCCAGATGCCAGTGCATAGCCGCGACTCTAGGCTCGCCGAATGTCCGCGTCGGCAGAAAGGAAGGTCATGACAGCAGCTCACATCACCTCAGACGAGATCGACGAAGCGAATGCGACCGGCCGTACCCCCGTCGTGTTCATCCACGGACTCTGGCTGCTACCGAGCAGCTGGACCCGTTGGGCCGGCGTGTTCGGGCAGGCCGGTTACACGGCGCTGACGCCGGGTTGGCCGGACGATCCGGATACGGTCGAGGAGGCGAATGCCCATCCCGAGGTCTTCGCCCACAAAACCGTTGGTCAGGTCGCCGACCACTTCGGCGACGTAATCGGCCGGCTGGAGAGGAAGCCTGTACTAATCGGGCACTCGTTCGGGGGCTTGCTCGCTCAGATCCTCGCCGGGCGCGGCCTTTCGGCGGCGACGGTGGCGATCGACCCGGCGCCTTTCCGCGGCGTTCTCCCGCTGCCGATCTCTGCGCTCAGGTCATCGTGGCCGGTCCTCAGAAACCCCGCCAACCGTAACCGCGCCGTCCCGCTGACCTACGAGCAGTTCCGCTATGCGTTTGCCAACGCCGTCAGCGAGGAGGAGGCCAAGGAGCTCTACGAGACCTTCGCGGTGCCGGCGTCTGGGGCGCCGATCTTCCAGGCGGCGGCAGCCAACCTCAACCCGTGGACGGAAGCGAAGGTCGACAGCAAGAACCCCGACCGCGGCCCGCTCCTGATCATCGCCGGGCAGAAAGACCATACCGTGCCCTGGGCGATCGCGAACGCCTCCTACAAGAAGCAGAAACGCAACGGCGGCGTGACCGAGATCAGTGAGGTCCCGACCCGCGGCCACGCACTGACCGTCGACAGTGGCTGGCGCGACGTCGCGGACATCGCCCTCGACTTCGTCCAGCGCTTCCTCCCGGCGTCCGCGGGGCGTGAATCTTCCGCGGTTGCGCTCGATCGGGCGGCTGAGGCTGCCCACTTGGAGGGATGACGGAGACGTCATCCGCGGCGACGGTGATCGCAGCAATGTCGACCTTCGGATCCGCCTCCGGCGCGGATACGACGCAGCCGGCTGTTTCGGGCGAGCGACTCGGCTGCACGCGCCGCATCCGAGGCGCGTTGTCTCGCTCAGCGCGTGAAGCCGCCGAGATGGTAGGGCTTGACGCTGAGGGGTACGCCGGCGCCGGCCTGGTGTCGCAGCATCTCGACGACAGCCCTGCTCGGTGTGCCGAACACCTCGATACTCGTCGTTGCATCGATCGTCTCTCGGCATATGCGCCTGCTGCGCGCTCGGCGATGACCTCCATGTGGAACGCCATCGAGTCGGCGTCGGGGTGAACCTGGACGACCGCAACCTCGGTGCCGTCCTCGTTGGCGTACTCGTTGAACGCGATCAAGCGTGGTTCGTTCGCCTGCACGAAGTCGATGAGGCGTGGCACTCGCTTCTTCTCCTCGTCGACCTTTCCCGGCTTGAGCCGATTGGTGGCGACGAAGATGAATGGACCCGGCACGGCACCTCCTCTTTTCGCTGAACGCAATACGCGTCGACGCATTTCCGCCGGCGATCTTCCATCAGTGAATGTCGAACTGTTCCCAGCGCACCCGATAGACCGCGGGACAGCAAGTTCGCCGTCATGGTCGATATGGATCTCGCACAGTGATGACGCCCGCTAGTTGGGGCCGATTAAGCCGTTGGCGAGTGCATAGAGGACGAGCTCTGCGCGCGTCTTCAGTTTCAGCTTCTGCATGATGTGGGCGCGGTGCGTCTCGACTGTGCGGACCGAGATGAAAAGCATCGGGGCGATCTCCTGATTCGTGTAGCCGAGCGCGAGCAGGACGAGGACGTCGCGCTCCCGTTCTGTGATCGGCTGAGCGAACTCAGCCGCATCCGAGACGACGAGGTCACTGCCCAGCTCGGGACTGACGTAGCGCGAGCCTGCGGCCACTCGGCGGATGGCGTCAAGCAAATCGGGGTCGGAGGACTGCTTGGAGAGGTAACCGGCTGCGCCTGAGACCAGCGCCTGCCTGATCGCGCTCCGATTCGTTTGCATCGAGAGCATGATCACGCGTGCCTCGGGAGCGACTCTTTGTAGCTCGGGCAGGGCGTCGAAGCCATTCCTCCGGGGCATGACGACGTCGAGCAGGACCACGTCCGGCTTCAGCGCGCGCGCCTTGATCACCGCGTCGTCGGCGGTCGCCGCCTCCCCGACCGCGGTCATGTCGTCCTCGCGCTCGAGCAGTGCGGCGACACCCTTGCGCAGGACCGTGTGGTCGTCGGTGACGAGGACGCGAATCATGCGGCGGCGCGAAATGCGAAGGTCGAGGGCAGCTCGAGCCAGAGGTCGCCGCCGCGCCGGCGCAGGATCTCGCGGCACAGCGTTAGCCCGAGACCCGCGCCGCCGAACTTGTCGGAGTAGACGCCGAAGATCGTGGTCGCCCGCTCGGGCGTGACGCCGGGCCCATCGTCGCTGACGCAGATCGTGCCGTCGGGCCGCGCGAAGACCTCGACGGTCGAAGCGCCCGCTTCGAGCGCGTTTGCAACGAGGTTGTGGAGAACGGCCTCGAGCAGTGCCTGCGGCATCGGGACGAGCGGGAGCGTGCCGGCGAGGATGTCGGTCTCGAGAAGCTCCACGTCTCGGAGCTCGTCGAGCACGCGGCGCACGGCCGCGTCCGCGTCGGCCGAGTCGACGCCCTGGCCGCGCGCGAGCTCGAGCAGGGTCTCGACGAGCTCCTGCACTGTTCGCGTGTTCTCGAGCGCGATGTCGACATCGTCTTCGCCCGCCGAGGAGAGCGCCCGTTCCGTCACCTTCAGCCGAGTGCGGAGCTCGTGCGCCAGCAGCGAGACGAAGGCCTGCGACTCCGCGTAGGCGCGCGCCAGCCCGGCGACCTCGTCCGCGAACAGACTCTCCTGGAGAATCGCGGTACTCATTGTCCTGCTCCCTTCGAAGCTGGTAAGCCAAACCGCCTGTAGCGGCGTTGCATAGGGCTAATGGGCTCGACGAGCGCGACGGTACGCGCAGGGCCGTCGCATCGCATCCACCGATTGACCAGTCCGATGGCCGCAGCGGTGACATCGTCAGCGGTGGCAGTATCGAGGCCTCTCCAACGTTCCTAGGAGCAGAATGAGCGGCGGCGAGAGCGCAGGCGCATCGCGATCCGGAGAACTCGGGTTCAGCGGGTCTTCGGCGCGTGTCTTGTACGGGCGCGAGCCCGAGCTCGGAGTCGTGGAGCGTCTCGTGGACGCGGTTCCGAACCGCGGCGCGGCATTGCTGGTGCGCGGCGAGCCCGGAATCGGGAAGTCCGCGTTGCTGGCGGCGGCCACCGCGCAAGCAACAGACCACGAGATGCAGGTGTTGTCGGCGGTCGGGGTGCAGTCGGAAGCGCGCCTCCCGTTTGGCGGCCTGCATCAGCTTCTGCGACCGATCCTTGGCCTGGCCGAAGGGCTGCATGCCCGTCAGCGTGACGCCTTGCTGGCCGTATTCGGCATGTCCCGCGAGGTTGCTCCCGAGCTGTTCTTGATCGGACTCGCGACGCTCGAGTTGATCGGCGACGCGGCTGCAAGCTCGCCGGTGCTGGTGATCGTCGAGGACGCCCAGTGGCTCGACGAGCCCAGCTGCGAGGTGCTCGCTTTTGTCGCTCGCCGGCTGGAGGCGGAGCCGACGGTGATGCTGATCGCGATACGTGAGGGATACGAGAGTCCGTTCGACGATGCGGGGCTGCCCGAGCTGCGGCTGCAGGGGCTCGACCCGACCGCTGCCGAAGCGCTTCTTGATGTGCACGCGCCCGGGCTCGAGCCAGTCCTGCGGGAGCGACTTCTCGCGGAGGCGGCAGGCTAGCGCTGGTCGAGCTGCCGGTCGGCTTGCGGCTCGAGGAGATCGGCGAGAGAACGTTGCTGGCGTCGGCGCTGCCATTGACCGCTCGCCTCGAACGGGCATTCGCGACTCAAGCCTCCGAACTTCCCCCGTTACGCGCTCGCTGTTGCTGGTCGCCGCTGCAGATGACGGCGGCGGCCTCGATGAAGTGCTGAGCGCGACCCGCGTTCTCGAGGGTGCGGAAGTGTCGGTCGACACTGTTGCGCCGTCCGTGGCCGCGCAGCTGGTCGAGATCGAGGGAACGGATCTGCGGTTTCGCCACCCCCTGGTGCGCTCTTCGATCTATCAGGCGGCGAGCGTGTCACAACGGCAGGCGGCGCACGCGGCGTTGACGGAGGTGCTGGTCGGTCAGCCCGATCGCCATGCATGGCATCGCGCTGCGGCGACCCTGGGGCCAGACGAGGAGGTAGCGGCGGTCCTCGACGAGGCCGCCGACCGGGCGGCTCACCGCGGAGCGGTTGCGGTCGCGATCACTGCCCTGGAGCGCGCCGCAGAGCTCAGCGAGCGGCCGGCTCTTCGTGGACGCCGACTCGTGCGCGCGTCGGAATTGGCACTCGAGCTCGGTCGCCCCGCAGTCGGGACCCGGCTCCTTCGAGCGGCCGAGCCGCTCGAGCTGGCGTCGGAGGACGCGCTGCGGCTGTCGTGGCTACGTGACAGCTACCTCACCACCGAGTGGTCGGGGCCTGAGAGAGTCAATTCTTTCATCCAGAGTGCCGAGCGACTGAGATTGGACGGGCGCCCGGACCTCGCGATGACGTCACTGCTGACGATCGCGATGACGTGCTACTGGGCGAACCCGGATGACCGTACGAGGGAGCTCGTCGCCGCCGGAGCCGAGCGACTTGCAGTCGCAGAAGACAGCCCCGAGCTGACCGCCATCCTCGCGCTCGCGGCACCGGTGCAGAGGGCGACTGTCGTCCTCGGGCGCATCCGGCGCTTCCCCCTGCAGGCGGGCGGCGATCCGGCAGCGATGCTTTTGATCGGCGAGGCAGCGTCAGCCGTCGGCGACTTCGAGCGTTCTACGGCATGTGCTTCCGCGGCCGCGGAGGGGCTGCGAGCCCAAGGCCGGTTGGGACTCCTGACCCGCGCGCTCGGGGTTTATGCATTCAATGCGTTCTACCTCGGGAGCTGGCAGCAAGGCTGCACGGCTGCCGACGAAGCCGCCAGGCTGGCGCGCGAGACCAGCCAATCGGCCTGGGCGACCTCGGCAGATCTCTCACGGGCAACGCTCGACGCGGTCCGTGGGAACCAGGAATCGGCCGAAGCACTTGCGGCGAACGCCGAAGCGGTTCTGGTGCCGATCGGCCTCACGCCGATGCTGGCGCTCGTTCAGCAAGCGCGTGGCATCGCCGACCTTGCCGACGGACGCCATGCCGACGCCTTCGGGCAACTTCGGCGCATCTTCGATCCGAGCGATGTCGCCTACCACCCGTTCATCCGCTGCTGGCTCATCGGCGAGCTCGCCGAAGCGGCCGCCCACAGCGGGCAGCAAGCTGAGGCGCGGGTTCTCCTCGAGGAGCTCGATCGGGTGGCGAGCGACACCGGCTTTCCATTTCTTCAAGCGGCCCTCGCTTATGCGCGGCCTCTGCTCGCTGACGACAACGAGGCTGAGAAGCTCTTCCAGGCCGGCCTAACGACCGATATCACGACTTGGCCGTTCCTTCGCGCACGCCTGCTCCTTGCCAACGGTGCCTGGCTTCGGCGTCGTCGTCGGGTCGCCGAGTCGCGTGTCCCGTTGCGCGCCGCGCGCGAGGCATTCGATGCTCTCGGCGCCTTTCCCTGGGGAGAGCGTGCCCGCCGGGAGCTCCGCGCCTCCGGCGTGACGAGCCGTCGCCGGATTCCCGCGACGCGTGATCAGCTGACGCCCCAGGAACTCCAGATCGCCGGGCTGGCGGCCAAAGGCCTGTCCAACCGCGAGATCGGGCAGCAGCTCTACATCTCGCACAGGACGGTCGCGTACCACCTCCGCCGGATCTTTTCGAAGCTCGGCATCACCTCTCGCAGTCAGCTTCACGCGGCCGTCCTCGGCCTGACCGACGCGACGGGTTGAGCCGCCGGCGATCCGCGTCCGCCCCGATGCCCTGCGGCGCTCCTTTGACGACATTCGGTTGCCGTGAAGTTCCTGTTCGACACCGAGTCCTTCTCCTTCGAGACGCTGCGTACCGCCGGTTTCGCGGCCTATGGCGGCGCCGATCTCGGCGAGGTCCTCACCACCGCCCGTCGCATCGGGGAGGGTGACGAGGCCGGCTGGCACGAGGCGTGGAAGGCCACCGCCCAGCGGGTGGCGGAAATCGGCGAGCAAGCGCTCGCCTCCGGACACCGCGTCAGCGCCCGAGAAGCCCTGTTGCGGGCATCGAACTACTACCGCACCGCCGCGGACTTCCTGCTCGAACACCCAGCCACCGACCCGGAAATGACGTCGCTCTCTGCGCGCCAACGTGACACCTTCGCCGCTGCAGCCGCTCTGTTCGACGCCCCGGTCGAGGACGTTGCTATCCCGTATGAGGACACCACGCTGCCGGCCTACCTCTTCCTCGTCGACGGCGCCGGCGGCGCGCGTCCCACCGTCGTCTACAACAGCGGATACGACTCGACGCGCGAGGAGTCCTACTTCGCCATCGCCGCCGCCGCGCTGCTCCGCGGATACAACGTCCTCGCCTTCGACGGCCCCGGACAGGGCGCTGCGCTTCGGGAACAGAAACTGGTCATGCGCCCCGACTGGGAGGCGGTGCTCACCCCGGTCGTCGACTACGCACTGACTCGCGACGAGATCGCGGCTGACAAGGTCGTCCTGTTCGGCTACAGCCTGGGCGGCTTTCTCGTCGCCCGAGCCGCCGCCTTCGAGCACCGCGTCGCTGCGCTCATCCTCGACGACGGCATCTACGACTTCCACGCAGCCTTCGCCGGTAGCCTCCCGCTTTTTCTCGGGTCATGGATCGAGGAGGGCCGCGACGATGTCGCCGTCCCCGTGCTGACGATGATCGCGGCGGCCAACATGCAAGTCCGGTGGGCCCTGCGCAACGGGATGTGGGTCTTCGGCGCCGACTCCTTCGCCGACCTGATCCGCAAGACAAGGGACTACACCCTCAACGGCATCGCCCACCAGATTGTGGCTCCCACGCTGGTCATGAGCGGCGAGAAGGACCAGTTCCTCAAAGGCCAGCCCCAACTGGTCCAGAAGGCGCTCACCGGTGCCACGACCACCCTCGTCACGTTGACCGAAAGCGAGGGGGCCGGCGAGCACATTCACGCAGGTGGCCTCGGACGGGCGCACGAGGCGATGTTCGACTGGCTCGACGTTACCCTCGCCGCGTGATCCAGACCCCGCCCACCAACGAAGACGGCAACCGAAAGGAAGACATGATTCAGACCGTTCGTCCCGCGTTCGCATCGGCGCTGTTGCGCCACTTCGCTGATTTGCGCGACGGCACGCACGGCGGTGCCAGATCGCGACCAGACAAGGAGCGCCTGTTCGTTGCAGCTGTCCCGCTGCTCGATCCGTATGCTCGGCAGGCGCTCGAGGAGATCAACACCTATCTGCTGCTCGGCACCGGCGAAGTGACCGCCACCGGAGTTCGTCAGTCAGCGGACGACGGCCCCGAGGCCGTTTGGGCATTGTCATGGCCAGAGCAGCAGGCCGCCGGCATCAAACCGATCGTCATTCGCGCCTACTTCGGCTCCGGGTTCGCCCACCCGCATCTGCAGAGCGGCACGGTCGGCGACTGGCCGCTCAACGTCTTCGACGAGGAGCAGGCGGCGGCGGAACTGCCCACGCTGCGTGCCATCGCTGCCGTGGATATCCACAACCTGGTCTTCCAACTCGGGGGAGACGTTCGCATCATTCCGGCGACCGTTAAAGGAGTCGACGCGTAAGCAGAAAGCCTTCCGCGGGGCATGTTGTCCGCAAGCGATCGGTGGCGTCCCCGACGCCGCTTCGACCGCTGCAGACGAAGCTCGACCGATTAACAGCAGTGGCGACGCCATACGGACGACGACACGAGGAGGAGCTCGATGGCAGCAGCAGCCGAACGCCTCAGCCGGATCCCCGACCGCGGCGGAGCGAAGCCGAAGGGCCGGGTGGTGAACGGAAACGCCAGGCTCGGCCGCGTCCGTGGCGTCGAGGTTCGGATCAACTGGAGCTGGCTCGTGATCTTCGCCTTGATCGTCTGGTCGCTTGCGGACGGTGTCTTCCCGTCACAGAATCCGGGCCTCTCGCGCGGCGTGCATCTCGCGATGGCGATCGTCGCGGCTCTGCTGTTCTTCGTCTCGCTGCTCCTGCACGAGCTGGCGCATGCGTGGCAGGCGCGGCGAGAAGGCATGGAGATCGACGGGATCACGCTCTGGCTGTTCGGGGGCGTGTCGCAGTTCAAGACGCGATTCCCGAGCGCCGCCGCCGAGTTCCGGATCGCCATCGCCGGACCGCTCGTGTCGCTCGTCCTCGGCGTGGTCTTCGTGCTGGTCGCGCTCGCCGGTCTGCCGAGCGCCGTCGACGGCGTCGCTGCCTGGCTCGGTTACATCAACCTGTCCTTGGGCGTGTTCAACCTGATCCCGGCGTTGCCAATCGACGGCGGCCGCGTGCTTCGCGCGGCGTTGTGGCAGGCGAGAGGTGATCTCGCGTGGGCAACGCGCGTCGCCACAGACATCGGGCGGGGCTTCGGCTATTTGTTCATCGGGCTCGGCATCGCGATGTTCATCTTCCAGGGATCGTTCAGCGGCGCCTGGCTTGCGTTCATCGGCTGGTTTTTGCTGCAAGCCGCGAACGCGGAGGCGCGGTACATCGCGACGGAGGCAGCGCTCAACGGACTGCGTGTGCGCGACTTGATGGTGCGCAACCCGGTGACGGTCGATGGCGATCTCACCGTCGGGTAGTTCATGGACGAGGTCGCCCGCTCGCGTCGCTTCACGACCTATCCCGTCGTCGATGCAGAGCGGCCGATCGGACTCCTTGCCTTCAGCTCCGTCGCCGCCCTCCCGCGCTCGGAGTGGGACTTGCGACTGGTGCGAGACACAATGATCCCGCTCGACGAAGTCCCGGTGCTCAGCGAAGACGCGACGGCGGTCGACGCCCTGGCCGCCCTTTCGCCTCCGACCTCCAACCGCGCTCTGGTCGTCGAGAACGGGCACCTGGACGGACTCCTGTCCATCACGGATCTCACTCGAGCGCTCGAGGTGCGACGCGCGCCGCGGCCGGCCGCAGCCTGATCGCAGTCCGCACTTGCAGGCGCATGATCATCACAGCAGCAATGCGGAGGACGCTCATGGCGACACGTCGCTGAATCGTCTCGCGTTTCAGGCCACGACGCACTGCTTGACCGGCTGCGCGATCGGCGAGGTGCTCGGCATGGTCATAGCGACCGCGCTCGGCTGGGGCAACGCCGCTTCGATCGCGATCTCGGTCGCGCTCGCCTTCCCGTTCGGCTACTCGTTCA
>WNFU01008876.1_pt1 | contig 11498 bp, 14 predicted proteins | sample 5400121 | NCBI WGS metagenome assembly WNFU01 (sample SAMN13153360, study PRJNA577476) | soil metagenome | isolation source: 100 cm soil or saprolite under grassland replicate 1 | place: USA:California | collected 2016-06-15 | reverse complement strand
CACCATCGTCGGGCACGTTTTCCGACTTCAAATCGTGCCCTCATCCGTCGCCACGCCCCAAAGTTTGCGGCCTAAGCCAAGACGACGAGTTGGGGATTTCCCTGGAATCCGCTACGACCGAATTTACGAACCCTACGGGTTCGCAAACTCGATCGTCCCTGCAAATTGGGCGATTCGGCTCGGCGGATCGAGTTTACGCACCCCACGGGCTTCAGCGCGGAGAGCGGTGAAGCTCCATCTCCACCGCGACGTCGGCCTTGAGTTCGATCTCGTAGGGCGTTCCGCCGAGGGTGAGCTTAAGGTGGTTGAAGTTGTTGACGAGCGGCGGGTTGGGCCCGGGCGGGTCGGTCGCTGTCCATGTGATCGCGCGGCAGCGAGCGTCGACCGCTCCGGCGATCCGGAATTGCGTGGCATCGGTGTCGTAGCCCAGCTTCATGGCGCCCACGACCTCGCCGACGTTCGTGAGAACGAGCCCGAACTCGCGGAGCTTGGGCTCGGCTTCTCCAAGCACGTCGACGTCCTGAGCCTCGGCGGGCAGCGTCCGGCGACGACCCTCGGCCACTGCGGGCTCGCGCTCGAAGTACTGCTTGAGGCACTCCGGCGCATCGGCCGGAGGTGCGCGCGCGACCGACCCGCCACCACCACCGGAGCTCGCCGACGTGTGGTGGAGTCGCGGTCGCTCTGGCGGATCCCGGCCGTGACGATCGCGAGCACCCCGAGGGCGATGACCGGCAGGCCCGCGCCTACGGAGCTGACCTCGATGCCGAGCATGCGCACCCGGCCGCCAGGTCGGTCGGGAAAGCGCAGCAGCACCAGCGTTCCGAGCGCGACGAGCGCGACTCCCACGACGACGAGGACGAGCGCCATAGGCGAAGTCTTCCACCGGAGCGTCCGTCTTGATCGCGTGGTGGATCGCTGCGCGCAGCTCGCGGTCGGGCATTGCGCCGACGGGGCCGCGCTTGCGCAGGATCCGAGCTGGTGGTTCCGAGGTGCTGCGTCGGCGGGGCTGGTCGCACGCCGCCGACCTCGACACGCCAGCCTGTGGGTCCCAAAAACTCGGTCCCGCCTGCAAATCTATGGCTTTGCGTGTGGGGTAAAGAAACTCGATTCAGACTGGCAGCTGTGCGGTGGTGTTAATCCGTGCGCCGAGGCCGCAGGGCTTAAGATCCTGGAAGCCTCCCGAAGCGATCCGACGCCCGTGGTCGGCCCGGAGGCAGAGCGACCGGCTTTGACCTCGCGCCAGAGCCACCGTAGCGGGACGAGCGCCGCTCTTTCGGGGTCCGCGCGAGCATGCGATCGATGCGCTTGCGGCAGGCGCAGTGGTGCTTGAGACCCAGGGAGAACGCGCTGCCGCGCCGAGCAGCTCCGCACTAGCCGCGGGTGAGAAGCCACCCGAGGCTCGGCAGCAACGGGCGAGGGAAGCTTGTCGCGGTCAGCTTCCACCTTGCGAGCCTCTCCATCCTCGGCCAGCCGCTCCGCGCGGCGGCATCACCCTCGAGGCCGCCTCCCATCGCCGCGGGCAGGTCGCCGCCGAGCATGCTCTGCGCCTGGGCGCGCAGGAACTCAGACCAGCTCGGGCCGATCCGCCGCGGGGCCGGGCCGAGACGCGACTCTCGCAGCACGGTCGCGATCGTGGTGGCAGAGACGCTGATCCCGAGCTTCAAGAGCTCACCCTGGATGCGCATGTAACCCCAGCGGGGATTCTCCCTCGCCATCCGCTGGATCAAGCTGCGCATCTCGGCCGCAAGCGGGGGACGGCCCGGCGTGCGACGGCGGCGTTGTCGCCTTTCCTGCAGCAGTGCCCGGTGCCAGCGGCGAAGCGTCTGCGGACTCACCGCAAAGCAGGACCACCGCTCGCGCGGGAGCAGCCGGCTCGCCGCCGCGAGCAGGGCGCGATCGACGGTCGTGTACCGCGGCCGCTTCCCTCCTCGCCTGAGGATCGCCACCTGATGGCGTAAGACGACGATCTCAAGCTCCCGCTCACCACCGCCACGGGCGAGCACTCGAACAACCCCGCACAGGAGCCGGTACAGCAACCACGTCAGCACCACGCGCAGTCTGAACCGGCTCGGCGGCGATCGCCAACACGGCCGTCTCCCACCGGAATCGAGTTTCTTTACTCCACAGGCTTCCGGATTCCTCCTGCTTAGCTGGTCTTTCGGTTGTCGGAGTGGACGACGGTTGATGCCTCCGACGTCCACGCAGCGTCCACGCCGTGGACGTCGACCGCTTCCGAGTCTGTGAAAGCGTCGAGAAGATGGATCGCGTGGTCGCGGCCGTCGCGGGCGAGATGGCCGTGATGGCGGTCGATCATGGTGAGGCTGGCGCCCATGTAGCGGGAAAGGTCGAAGGTGGAGATGCCGGCACGAAGGGCAAAGGTCGCGAAGGTGTGGCGCAGATCGTAGACGCGCCGGAGCGGCGCGATTCCTGCAGCGCGCTGGGCGGGTTTCCAGTCACGGTTGCGGAAGTTGTGCAGATCGAGGTAGCCGCCGCGAAGCGTCGGAAACAGAAGCGCGCTGCCCTTAGCGGCGGGCAGTTGCTCGAGCGCTGCGAGCGCGATCGTCTGTAGCGGCACCGCGCGAACGCTCGCTTCGGTCTTCGTAAGCGATGCCCCGGCGGAACCGTCATCCGCCAAGCTGCGATCGCTTGAGAGCGAAGCTCCGGCAACCGGCGCGTGCCGAAAATCCTTGTTGCCTTGGTGAGCAGCCACCGCAGTTTCTCAATCGTCTCAGGCTCTCCGTCGTGCTGAGCCAGGTACTCGTCGACGAGCTCACCGAGCGTTAGGGCACTCCCGCAACCGCGCTCTCGGCGCACCCGCTCGAGAGCCCGCTCGAGCGCCTCACTCGCGTCCCGTTCGGACGCAAAACCGCCCCGCTGCACACGTCTCGAGCCGCGACCACCGACCCGATAGCGAAACGCCCAGAGAGCCTTCTCGTCACCGGCACGCCTCAGCCTGAACACCTGACCTTCCTGCAGCATCACGATCACTCCTCTCGACCCACCGTCCGTGGAGTGATCGACGATCGCTGGATGAGGGAGAGTGCCGCGGCAAAGAACGAGTTGTGCAACCGCGGTTGCACATAAGCGGTAGTGTTACCAGCGTGGCGGCGAAGCGGACGGCGTGGGTGCTACTGGCCTATAGGCTTCCGCGCGATCCCTCGACGCCGCGGAGCACGCTCTGGCGGAAGCTGCGGCGGCTAGGCGCGGCACAAGTGCTAGATGGCTTGGCCGCCCTGCCGCTCGATGCCCGCAATCGCGAGCAACTCGAGTGGCTCGCAGACGAGGTTGTTGAGGCGGGTGGCGAGGCGACGATCTGGGTCGGCGAACTGGCCTCTGCTCACCAGGAGCGGGAGCTCGCGGGCCGCATGGCCGAGGCGATCGCCGACGATTACTCGGCCGTCATCGCCGATGCGACCGCCGCGCTCGAGGAGCTCGCTGGTCAACGACGGCGTACGCTCGCGCGGTTGCGGCGCGAACTGCGCCGCATCAGGGCTCGTGACTACTTCCCGCCCACCGAGCGCGAACGGGCGGAGCGAGCGGTGGAGGAGCTTGCGACACTCGTCGAGGAGCCGGTCGCGTGAAGTGGGCGACGCGCCGCCACTGTCACGTCGACCGAGCGGCCTGCGCCTGGCTGATCCGCCGCTTCATCGATTCGGAGGCGGAGTTCGTGTTCGTCGACGACCCGGACGACGTGCCGGCCGACGCGACGGCGTTCGACATGCGCGGCACCGAGCTCTCCCATCACAGCGGCGAGTGCAGCTTCGAGACGATCTTGCGCCGCCACGAGTTGGCGGATCCGGTGCTGTGGGAGATCGCCAAGATCGTGCACGAGGCCGACCTCGCCGACGAGCGCTACGACGCGCCCGAGGCGCACGGGCTCGACGTGCTCCTGCGTGGGCTGTCGATGGTGCGCGACGACGACGAGCTTCTGGCGCTGGCGGGGCCGCTCTTCGACGGACTGTACGAGTACCGCAAACGAGCGCTGCTGCTCGGGCGCGAGCCGGCATGACCGCGTCTATCAGCGAAAGGAGAGCAAATGAAATGGGTCACACGAGAACGACCTAAGACCGACCGGATCGCCTGCCCGTGGCTAATCAAGAACTTCATCGACGCGGAGGCCGAGTTCCTCTACGTCCCCACCGACCAGGTGCTCGAGGTGGCCGAGCGCGAGGGCGCGCACTCCTACGACGCCCCCAATGCTGAATACACACACCGTTACGGGCTCTGCTCGTTCGAGGTGCTGCTCGAGGAGTACAAGCTCGACGAGCCGGCACTGCAACTGCTCGCCCGGATCGTGCACGGCGCCGACGTCCCCGATGATCGCGACGCGACACCACAGTCGCGCGGCCTGCTCGCGGTCGCCGAAGGGTTCCACCTGCTGAACCTCGGTGACCACCGGCAGCTCGAGCTGTCGCTGCCGGTCTACGACGCGCTCTACGCCTGGTGCAGAAACGAAGTCGGCAGCCCCGGCGAGAGCAACTGACGTGAGCCTCACCAGGGTCGGCTTCATCGCGATCGCGCCCGGCGCGAAGCCGGGCTTCGATCACGCCGATGTTCACCGCGAGCGCAGGCGGCTCTACGTCGCCCACACGGGCGCCGACCGGATCGAGGTGCTCGACTGCAACGCTCGTACCTACCTGCACGCTCTTGCGGCGGAGCTTCCCGGCGTCGCCGGCGTCCTGATCGACGAGGAACACGACCTGCTCTTCTCGAGCGACCGCGGGGCTGCGCGTGTCAGCGTCTTCCGCTGTTCCGATGAGCGGCTGCTCGGCCAGGTGGAGGTGGGGCCGCACCCGAACGGGCTCGCCTACGACCGACGTCGCCGCCAGCTCTACAGCTTCAACCTCGGTGAGCCGCTGGGCGAACACTGCACCGCCTCGGTTGTCGAGCTCGACTCGATGAGGGTTGTCGCGGAGCTGCCGCTGCCGGGGCGGCCGCGCTGGGCGGTCTACGACCCGCTGCGAGACGTCGTCTACGCCAACATCCTGCAGCCGGCGCAGATCGTCGTCATCAACTGTGAGCGCGCGCTCGTCGAGCGCGCGCTCGAGGTGCCGAGCGCCGGTCCGCACGGGCTCTGGCTCGACTCGGGGCGGCTGTTTTGCGCGGCCGACGGCGGCGACCTGGTCGTGCTCGAGCGCGACAGCGGCGAGCTGATCGCGAGCCTGCCCCTGCCCGGGGTGCCTGATGTCGTCATGCACGACCCCGAGCTGGAGCGACTGTACGTGGCGATCGGCGAGCCGGGGCTTGTCTGCAGCTTCGACACTGAGCGGCTCGAGCAGCTCGAGTCCGTTGAGACCGAGCAGGGGGTGCACACGACCTGTTGGGATCCGATCTCGCAGTGCCTGTACGTCTTCTGCCCGGGTAGCGGCGGCGCGGCCGTCTACGAGGAACGCGCCTGAGCCCAGACGCGCGTCGGATCGTCGCCGCCCAGGGCGCACGAGCGCTCGCCTACGGGCTCGGCTCGGTGCTGATCGGCGTCACGCTCGCCCGCCGCGGCCTCTCCGACACGGCCGTCGGTGCGGTGCTCGCCGCCCTGCTCGCCGGGATTGCCGCCATCTCAGTGCTAATCGCCCGCTACGGCGACCGCATCGGCCGCCGGCGAACCTATCGCCTGCTTTTCGTCGTGATGGCCGCCGCCGGCACCGTCTTCGCGCTGACGAGCTGGCTCCCCGCGTTGCTTGTTGCCGGCTTGACCGGCACCGTCTCGACCGACGTGGTCGAGTCGGGGCCGTTCACCTCGCTCGAGCAGGCGATGCTCCCCCACGCTGGCGATGATTCGACCCGGCTGTTTGGCACCTACAACACGGTCGCGACGCTCGCCGGGTCGGCTGGCGCGCTGATCGCGCTCGCCGGCTCGTCGCCGCGCTGGCTACTCGCCTACCCGGTCGCCGCGGCAGCCGGACTCGCTGCAGTCGCCAGACTGACACCGGCGGTCGAGCGGGGCGAGGAACTCGAGGCCGAGCCGCTACCGCCGCTGCACCGATCCCGCGGAATAGTCATGCGACTGTCGGCGCTGTTCGCACTCGACAGCTTCGGCGGCGGCTTCGTCCCGCAGACGTTCATCGCTTACCTGTTCGTGCGCAAGTACGGCGCCTCGCCGCACACGCTCGCGCTCGTCTTCTTCGCGATCGGGATCCTGCAGGCGCTCTCCTTCCAGGGCGCCGTCCGCCTCGCGGGCCGGATCGGCCTCTTGCGGACGATGGTCTTCACCCACCTCCCCTCGAACCTGTTGCTCGCCGCGATCGCGTTCGCGCCCAACCTGGCGACCGCGATCGCGCTCCTGCTCGCCCGCTTCCTGCTCTCACAGGCCGACGTGCCGACCCGGCAGGCCTACGTCATGGCCGTCGTCGATCCGAGCGAGCGCACTGGCGCCGCCGCCTACACGAACACCGCCCGCTACCTGACCCGGCCGGTCGCGCCGCTCCTCGCCGGAGCCACGCTCCGGGGCGCCCTCGGCGCTCCGTTCGTGCTCGCCGGCGCGCTCAAGAGCGTCTACGACATCGGTCTGTACCTGCTCTTCCGGGGCGTCGAGGTCGGGGGCGAGCGTCCGAGAGAGCCGGCGAGCGCGCGTTAGTGCTCGTGCAGCTCGACGAGCTCGCCCGGTTCGCTCGTCGAGACCGTCCGCCACGAGTCCCAGGTGATCTTGAGGATCACGAGCGTGATCGCAAGGCCGATCAGCGGGTCGCCGATCTGTGCCCCGAGCGCGACGACGATCGCGCTCGCGACGACGCCGAGCGAAACGAACCCGTCGATGCGGGCATGGTTGCCGTCGGCGATCAGCGCCGGGCTGGACAGGCGCTTGCCTGCCCGTAGCCGCACCTGGGCGGCCAGTTCGTTGCCGACGAAGCCGACGATTCCGGCGGCTGCGAGCACCCATAGATGCGACAGCTGCTGCGGGTGGATCAGTCGTTGGATCGCGTGGGGTGCGAAAACTCGGTCATCCTCTGCAAATGCAGATTCCTGTTGCTCGGACAGGGTTTTCGTACCCCACGGGATGACGTGGACCCAGCTGCAAGATTTGGCCGCCGATGGAAACGAGGTCGCAGCCCACACGTTGACCGGCCAGAACCTGACGCTGCTGACACCCGATCAGCAGCGTCAAGAGATTTGCGGCGACCGGTTGAACCTCCTCAAGAGAGGATTCGCGCCGGTCACGAGCTTCGCATACCCGTCCGGGCCGTACAACAGCAGCGCGAAGTCGATCGCCCAGGAGTGCAGATACACATCCGCCCGCACGGTGGGCGAGATCCGCTCGAGCCTGTGTCCGAGCTGCGCGTTTGCCGAGACGATTCCGCCCGCCGATCCATTCGCGACGCGAACGCTGCCCGACATTCGCAGTACGACGTCGCTCGCGACGATGGAAGGGTACGTCACCCAGGCTGAGAACAACGGTGGCGGCTGGGTCCAGCTCGTCTTCGACGCGATCTGCTCAGACTGTGGCGAATACTCCACGACGCGAGAGCAGCTCACGGCATTCCTCGACTGGCTGCAGCCCCCGAGCGCGTGGGGTGCACAAACTCAGTCGCTCGCAGAATCGCGCTGATTTGCAGGAAGTTCGAATAAGTGCACCCCACGCGGTCATGGATGAGGAACCGATAACGCTGGTCGCGCTCGCCAACCGCCATCGCGAGATTGCGCGCCTGCTGGGCAACCCAGGTCCATCGGGATTGGGTGTGCAGGCGACGTGCTCGACGCGGCGGGTGCCGACCGTGATGAAAAACAGCACGTAGATCCGTTTCAGCCAGGCGGTTTCGACCGTGAAGAAATCGCAGGCGAGCGTGCTCGCACCCTGCTGGCGCAGGAACGCGCGCCACGACGGGCCCGCCCGCTCCGGTGCCGGCGGAACCCCTCGGCGCGCCAAGATCGTCCGCACCGACGTCGCTGACACGCTGATGCCGAGCTTTCCGAGCTCGCCGGCGATTCGCCGGTGCCCCCAGCCTGGGTTCTCGCGTGCGAGGCGGACGACCAGCCCCTGCAGGCTGCGGTCGAGCGGTGGCCGCCCGCGGCCGCTCCGGGCGGATGTCCAGCGGCGTGCGACCAGGCTTCGGTGCCAGCGCAGCAGCGTTGCCGGTGTCACCGAGAAGATCGGCCACGACGTGCGTGAAGCACCCGGCTGAGCGCGGCTAGCAGCACACGGTCAGCGGGCTTGAGCCGCATACAGCGCCGCTGCCGGCGCAGGATCGCCAGCTCATGGCGCAGCACAAGGATCTCAAGCTCCTTCGACCCGTCGGAACGAGCGAGAAGCACCATCAGCCCGAAGACTCTGCAAACAGCGACGTAGACATACGACCAAAGCACACACGACCTCCCGATCAGATGGAACGCCGACGCTACCGCCTCGGAGTCACGCGCCCATGAGGCCCGGACGGTGGATCGAATTTCTGCGCCCTACCCGCTCCTTGCGGAATACCTTGCCGAGCGCCCCGAGGTGCTCACCGACCTCCATTCCGGGACCCTTGGTGAGTACGTCGTCCGCGACCGCCCCCACCTCGCGCAGTTGTTCGAAGACAGCGACGTGCGCCGCGTGGTGTTGGGCGATGGGATAGGCGTGCCGCTTGCCCGGACTCCCTCCGCGAGTTGGTCCGCTAGAAACGGCCGAGAGGCCGCGCCGACCGAACCTCGCGGTCGAGAAGCCGCCGGATCCGCGTCAGCGCGCCCTCCACGTCGGGCGGCGACTGCTCCAGGTGGCTATGCAGGATCATCAGGTTGTCGCGCGCTTCCGCCCTTGTCTCCTGGAGAGCGGTGCGAAGCTCGGCAACCAGCTGCCCTCGCGTCTCCGCGAGCGCGAGCGCCTCGTCGCGCGCGGAGTCCTTGTCGGAGCGCCTGGTTGAGTGGAGATAGAGCAGCAGCGATACGACGGCGACGATCGCCGAGATCACGGCGAGGGTGGGGCTGACAAACGGAGCCATTGGACTCCAACCCCCCGATCCGATCCCTGCAGACCCCACGGTGCGCGCGCGACGGCCCGCATTCCGCGGTTCTTGCTGACCGAGAAGCGGGCGTACCTCCTTGCCTGGGATCGCCATGGCCGCAGGAGCCGACGCCAGCCCACGCAGGGCGAGATCTCTAAATCGTCGAAACCAATGCTACCACGCACGCAATCCCCGAAGTTGTAAAACTCCTGCAAACCAAGGCAATCAGACGCCGAGGTGAGGTTGCCCCGTTTCCGTTGACGCAGTTTTCTAGGCGGCGGCTGCCACGGCGTTGTCCTCCCAGTATCGGTGTTCGTATTCGTCGGGGCTGTGCATCTGCAGGCTCGAGTGGCGCCTGAGCGGGTTGTAGAAGCTCTCGATGTAGCGGAAGAGCGCGAGCCGCGCCTGGTCGCGAGTTGTGAAGGTGTGCCGCTTGACGAGCTCGTTCTTGATCGTCGAGATGCAGCTCTCGGCGCAGGCGTTGTCCCAGGGGTCGCCTTTGGAGCCCATGCTGGCCATGATCTTCGAGTCGCCCAGCGTCCGCCCCATCGCGATCGAGGCGTACTGCCCACCTCGTTCGCATTCACCCGCCGACTCGCCAGCGAGGGCCTGGTCGGGAGCATGGGCCCCGTCGGCGACGCGTTCGACAACGCGATGTGCGAGAGCCTGATCGGGACGATGAAGATCGAAAAGCTCAACCGGCAGCCGTGGCGCTCCGTCGGGGACGTCCGCGCCGCCGTCTTCGAATGGATCGAGACCTGGTACAACCGCCGCCGCAGGCACTCCAGCCTCGGCTACCTCTCACCGCTCGAGTTCGAAAGCCAACACTACGACGGACACACAATCACCAACCCCTAACCTGTCCACCGAAGCGGGGGAAGTTCATGGAGTCAACACCGACTGCTGGTGCCGCAGCACCAGCAGTTCGACGTCCTTGCCGAATTCGGTCTGCCGACTACGAACCCTGGTATTCACGCGCGCGCGTGAACCTCGTACAAGGCGACGAGCCTCCGTTCCTGCCTGAAATCCGAGTTTTGACACCTTCAGGCGGGCTGCAGCGCCGTCTCGACGGTCTGCCCTCACCAGAGGCCAAGCAGGTCGCCGCCGTCCTTGCCCGGAGCCCTGCCGTCGAGATCGAACCTGGGGTTCCCCACTTCCGCGCCTCGTTCTCGAATGCGGCGCTGCTCGTCGTCGAAGACGGGTTCGTCGTTTTGCGCGACGTTCCCTGAGCTGTCCCGGTCCGTGATCACGTGCGAGGCAGCGACGGGCGGGCTCGTGCTCCCGCCGAGCCCCGAGGAGGCGTTGTTCGGGCTCGGCCCCTCGCGGGTGAGACTGGTCTCGCCGGAGGGCCTCGACACGCTCCTCGGCCTGGCGGCGGGGGCCCAGCGGGTCGTGGAGCAGTTGATGTTGGCGCTTTCGCAGAGGCAGGAGGCGATCGCGAATTTCGCGCCGACGCGCCACCTCGAACGCCTGCAGCGGACCCTGTGTCAGCTCGCCCACCGCCACGGGCATGTCGTGCGCGAGGGGCTCCGGATCGACTTCCCTGTCAGCCACGCGTTGCTGGCGGAGGTGATCGGTTCCTCGCGCGAGACGGTCACGCGGGCGCTCGACGAGCTGCAACGCACCGGCTTCGTCACCCGTCGCGGTTCGACCTACTTGTTGCGCGCCTCGCCCAAATCCCTCGATGCTGCGTACCCGTCCTGATGTGAGGATTCTCACGCGGTGTGACGACGATCACGTGCCGAGGAATCTGATCCGCTTAGGCTGCGGGCGCTCTCGGCTACCTAGAGGCGGTTCCTTACGTGGCAGCCGTACTCAAGAAGCTTCTTGCTCTCGCCGGCGTTGCCGCGCTCCTTCTGCTCGGTGGCATCGTCGTCAACGGTACGGTGAGCGCCGTCTCGGGCACGAGCAGCGATCCGGGACAGGCGAACGCAGACGAGCTCTTCCTCCAGGGAAGGAAGGTCTTCCGGTTCGAAACGTTCGGCGACGAGGCGGTGTGGGGTGGTCTCCTCGGCTTGCACAAGGCGATCGAGGGGTCGGCGTTGGGCGGCGTCGGGCCCGGCATCAGCCCGAAGCAGGCGCTCGCGCTCGGGCTGAAGGTCGATGCGACGGCGATCCCGGCGGATCTCGCCGCCGCGATCAAGGCCGGCAACGTCAACCTCGACGACCCAGCGGTCACCGTACAGCTGCTGAAACTGAACGCCGTTGTCGGCCTTCGGGGCTTCTTCGACGGCGACCGGCTGGGCTCGGTCGGAATCAGCTGCGCAGTCTGCCACTCGACCGTTGACGACTCGTTCGCAGCCGGGATCGGCAACCGGCTCGACGGCTGGCCGAACCAGGATCTGAACGTCGGCGCGGTCGTCGCCAGCGTGCCGAACATCCAGCCGCTCGCGGACGCGCTCCACACCGACGTCGCGACCGTCAAGAACGTCCTGCTCTCCTGGGGCCCCGGAAAGTTCGACGCCGAGCTGAACCTCGACGGCAAGGCCTTCCGCCCAGACGGCGGCTCGGCGGCGACCCGGATCCCGAGCGCCTTCGGCAAGGCCGGCCAGAACCTCCACACCTGGGAGGGCGGCTGGGGAACCG
>WNFU01018638.1_pt1 | contig 11499 bp, 6 predicted proteins | sample 5400121 | NCBI WGS metagenome assembly WNFU01 (sample SAMN13153360, study PRJNA577476) | soil metagenome | isolation source: 100 cm soil or saprolite under grassland replicate 1 | place: USA:California | collected 2016-06-15 | reverse complement strand
ACCGGCGCTCGCGTGGGCAGCCAGGCGACTGGGCGCGCCTGGGACGGGCCGCACGGTCTGGCCGGCGTTGTGGGCGGCCTGCCTGACGTTCCTGGTCCTTTGCGCGGCGGTGTACCCGCTGCGGGCGACTCCAATCAAGCTCGGGCTGCGCTTTGCGCCGCTCGGACCGACCCTGGACGGCATGGCCTACATGGCCCGCGCCAGGTACGCGGACGGCGGGCGTGACCTGGAGTTGCCGGCTGACTATCGCGCGATTCGCTGGGTGCTCGAGAACGTGCCGGACACACCGGTCTTTCTCGAGGGCCAGGCCCCGCTGTATCACTGGGGCTCGCGGTTCTCGATCTACACTGGGCTTCCAGCGGTGTTGGGCTGGGACTGGCACCAGAAGCAGCAGCGGTCGGGCTATCAGTCGCGAGTCGACGAGCGCCAGCGTGACGTCAAGGCCGCATATGAGACCATCAGTCCGGATGTGGCCAGAGCGCTGCTCCACAAGTACGGCGTGGCCTACATCGTCGTCGGGGGCCTCGAAAGGGCATACTACTCGGCCGCCGGCCTCGAAAAGTTCGACAGCATGGTCGGCGACGACCTCGCCAACCCACTCCTTGTCGTGGCCTGCGTGGCGACCCTGCCCGTGACGATGTACATGAAGATGTGCCGCTGGCGGCTGTTCTTCCCGGAGCCGAGCCGGGTGTCGACGAGAGGCCTGCTGTCGGCCCTGTACGTCGGCTACATGGCCAACACCGTCCTGCCACTTCGAGTCGGCGAGATCTTACGGGCTTACCTGGTCGGCGAGTCCGAGCGAGTCAGGGTGAGCACCGTCCTCGCGACGGTTCTGATCGAGAAGGTCCTCGATCTGGGGACCATCGCGCTGTTCCTGGTCGTCATCAGTTTCCTGCTGCCGCTCCCGGACTGGGCCGCGGCGGCCGCGCTGGCGAGCGGCGCGGGCCTGGTAATGGCGAGTGGCGGCCTGGCGGTGGCGCTCCTGGCACGCGGGCTGACCATCCGTGTCGCCGGCCTGGCCGAGGGTAAGCTCGGGCTCCTGAAGCAGTTGCAGCTCGTGATTCTGTTGGAGTCTTTCCTGGATGGCCTGGCATTCGTTCGCAAGCCGCGCGTGTTGGCCGCCGTCATCGTCTGGTCGGTTGTGATGTGGGTGGCGGCGGCCATCACGATGTATCTCGGCCTGGCTGCGCTGGGGATCGGGACTCCGTTCGGCGTGGCCGTGTTCGTGCTGACGGTCACCAACCTCGGCATGGCGGTGCCGTCGGCACCGGGCTACGTCGGTGTCTTTCACTCGGCGGTAGTCGTGTCGCTCGCTCCGTTTGCGGTGGACGCCAGCCAGGCGCTGGCCGCGGCGATCGTGATCCACGCCGCGGTCTTCGGGACCTTCATCGTGGGTGGGCTGTACTTTCTCATTCGCGGGCAACTCGGCCAATTGGGTGAGGCCGGACTCGGTGGCCTGGTGGCCCGCGCCCAGTCGGCCGCTCACGAGGCGCAACCGCACTAACCCATGCTGGCGGTCCTCGTCTGGCTGGTGACGGTACAGGCGCTCGCCATCGCCGTGCTCCCGCTCACGTGCCGTGTCTTCCGCGCCCTTCCCGACCGCGGCTACGGCTTTTCCAAACTGATAGGTCTGCTCCTGATCGGCTACCTGGCCTGGCTTTCGAGCATGCTCGGGTTCACGGATTTCACGCGGCCGCCCAGCACGGCGATCGTGCTCGTGGTGGCGGTCGCATGCTGGTGGATCTGGGGCCAGGAGTGCCGAGTGGGTCTGGCTGCCAGGTGGCGCATCGTTCTACTGCTGGAGACGGCGTTCCTGCTGGCGCTGGGCGCGGCGATCCTCGTGCGGGCCTACAACGGCGACATCGTGGGCCAAGAGAAGTTCATGGACTTCGCGCTCATGAACGCTTTCCTATCTGCGCCGGACCTGCCCGCCGAAGATCCCTGGCTGGCCGGCTTCGGCATGCCCTACTACCACTTTGGCTACCTTCTGCTTGGCTTGCCCGCCAAGCTGAGCGGCACCCCGGGCCCGGTCACGTACAACCTGGCCGTCGCACTCGTGTTCGCGAACGCCTTTCTGGGCGTCACGAGCATCGTCTACGGCCTGCTGGCGCGCGCCGAGCCTCGCGAGCCCGGTGGGGTGGATACGCGGGCCCTGCTGTTCGGCTTCCTTGGCGCCGCGATGGCGATGCTGATGGGCAACCTGGAGGGGGTGCTGGAGCTTGTCGCGGCCGCCGGATGGGGCTCGGGGAGCTTCTGGCAAGCCGTCGGGGTGAAGGGTCTCGGCGTCGGGATGGGGGGCGCAACGCCGCCGCTCGACGGCGCGTGGTGGTGGCGGGCCTCGCGCGTGATCCCCAATATCCAGCCGGATGGAATCACGGAGTTCCCGTACTTTTCGTACCTGCTCGGCGACCTCCATCCGCATTACACCGCGATTCCGCTCGACCTGGCTATCGTCGCGCTCGCGGTCGCGCCCTGGCTCGACCGCCGCGAGGCGGAGAGTCTGCCCAGGACGGTAGTGGCGGCGATCGTGTTGGGTGCCCTGATCGCGGCCAATACCTGGGACGTGCCGACGTTTTTCGGACTGCTGTTGCTGGCCGGCGCGCTCGAGGCGTGGCGAAGGTCCGGCTCGGCGGCCGATCTGCGGCGGCGAGTGGCGTTCGCGTTGGCTCCGCCGGTCCTGGCGCCGCTGGCCGTCGCGCCGTATTTCGTCGGCTACGAATCTCAGCGGCTCGGCCTGGGAGTGGTGGGCGAGCGCACCCCGCTCGCCTCGATGCTCATCCTGTTTGGCCCGGCCCTGATTGTGACGTTAGCTTTGGCGGGGTGGATGAGGCTCGACAAACCTAACCCCCTGACCCCCTTCCCTGAAGGGAAAGGGGGACCTCTCGAACTGCTCCCCCTTCCCTTCAGGGAAGGGGGCTGGGGGGTTAGGTTGGCAGCCGGCGCGGCGCTCGGCGCCCTGCTGCTTTTGCAAGAGCCAACTCTCGTAATGCTGGGTCTGGTTGGCATGGCGCTCGGCTGGGCCGGCTGGCCATGGCTCCGAGCGGGCAGCGGGTGGCCCAGCAGGCGGGAGGCGTCGGCGCTTTTTGCCTGGCTGCTGGCCTGCGTGTCGGTGGCCGTGCTGGTTGGCGTCGAGCTCTTCTACGTCCGCGACGTCTTCGGCACTCGCATGAACACCGTCTTCAAGCTCCACTACGACGCCTGGGTCCTGCTGGCCATCGCGGGCGCCACCGCGCTCGGGCTGCTCTGGTCGAGCGGGCGCGCGACCTGGCGGCGGGTCACGATCTTGCTAGTCGCGCTGGTGCTTGGGCCCGGCCTCGTCTACCCGCTCGCGGCGACGTGGACCAAATCCGACCACTTTCAAATCGAGCCGACTCTGGACGGCGCACGCTTCCTACGTCGCGGCAGCCCCTCCGATCTGGATGCGATCGAGTGGCTTCGAGCAAATGCCGGCGGCCGGCCGATCGTAATCGAGGCGGTCGGCCCGGACTACGAGTTGTACGCTCGGGTCTCGACCTTCTCCGGCCTGCCGACTATCGTAGGTTGGGTTGGCCACGAGCTCCAGTGGCGGGGCGAGCGGCCTGAACTGATCCAGCGCCAGCGAGACGTCGACGCCATCTACCGAGCCGAAACCGTCGAGGCGTTGTCTGCGCGGGCTGAGCCCTACCACGCGCGTTTCCTGGTCTTCGGGACTCTGGAGCGCTCACAATACGGGCCGGAGGCCCAGCAGCGGCTTGGCCGCCTGTTGCCGATCGCGTTCGGGCGAGGCGGAACCACCGTCTACTCCCTGCCCACCCAAGGGCAAGCCGAGCGGACGCGGTGAGAGCCGAGGCAAGCCCCGCCTTGGCCGCCGGGTGGGCCGGGCTCGGCATGCGCGAGGTCGCGGCCTGGGGCCTGCTCCTCGCCGTCGCGCTGATCGTCCGGGTCGCGAGTCTCGGCGAGCCTCCGCTCGACCCGGCGGAAGGCCAGCGCGCTCTGGAGGGTTGGACGCTGTGGAACGAGGGCCAGGTGACATACGCCGGCGGTCCACTGATGCCGAACGTACTGTCATTCGTGTTCGGCTTGTTCAGCGCCGGCGATGGCCAGGCCCGTCTGCTGTCGGTCGCGGCCGGGGCTGGGGCCGTCCTCATCCCATGCCTGTTGCGACCGGCGCTCGGCAACCTGGCCGCCTGGTCCGCGGGGCTGACGCTGGCGGCCTGTCCGCCCCTGGTCGTGGCCTCCCGCAGCGCCTCGCCAACGGTGCTGGTCGTACTCTTCTTGCTCGCGACGGCCGCCTGCGGCTATCGCCTTGCTCATGAGGCGGACGGGCGATGGCTCGTGAGCGGGCTCGCAACCATCGTGCTCGGGCTAGCGGCTGATCCGAGCTTCGTGGTCGGCGCTGCTGGCCTGGCCCTGGCGGCTGCCATCGCCGAGGGCGACTCACTGACCCGCGGCCCCTGGTGGCCTGTCGCGCGAGCCAGTGCGAGGCAGGCGGTCGTTGTCGCCCTTGTCCTGGCCACAGCGGTGAACACTCGGCTGCTGATGAATCCGATCGGCCTCCAGGCGGGCCTGGTGGACCCGTTTTGGCGCTGGTCCGCGGACGTGGTCCGCGGGGCTGGTCTGGCGGGGCCGCTCTTGCTGCTGCTAATCGACGGTGGCGTGCTGGCGCTGGCTGCCGTCGGCCTGGCCGGCTATCGGCGCCAACCGCGCGCCGTTCGCCTGCTGGCGATCTGGCTCGCGGTGGCCGTGGCGACAACAGCATTGATGCGCCAGCCCGACCTGCGCTATCTGGTCCTCCCGCTCCTGCCAGCCGGCCGGCCTGGTTCCTCTGATCACCGCGGCTTTCCACATCAACTCAGTCCTGCGGGCCAGCCCGGCCCAGCCGCCATGGTCGGTTGCCAGCATCGTAACCGTGGCGGGTTTGCTTGTCGTGGTTGTCCTCGCCTTCAGCGTGTTGCGGGCGGCTGAATGCCGAGCCGCGCTTGCGACGTTTGTTCTCATCCTGGTCGGGCTCTGGTCTATCACCACGACGTCACGACTCCTCGAGGCCCGCGGAACCGGGCGGGCCCACTTGCTGGAGCAGGCCGTACTCACGGACGAGATCAAGGTCGTGCGCGAAGAGGCGCTGAAGTGGCTGCGGGCCAATCCTGATGGGCCGATCCCGGTCGACCCGAGCCTGCGCCCGCTGGTCGCCTGGGCGCTACGCGACGTGCCGACCGTACGCTACGACACGGCGGCTGGGGGGGTGCCCTCGGCGCGGCTGCTGGGGGAGCCCCCGGCCGCGTTGGGCACTGATTTTCGGGCCGACCGACTGGTGGTCGGTTATCGGTCCGATTGGGCCACGCTGGACCTTGCTCCGGCCCGCGTCTGGAGGTGGGTGATCGGCCGCCAAGACCTCGTCGATGCGCGGCCCTATGTTATACTGGTCGTACAACCAGCCGGCGAGTAGGCCGGCGCTTTTGTATGTTCAGGCCCGTCTCCTCGCGCCGCCCGCGGCCACGGTGATCGCGAGATGGTCCAGCTAACTGAACGCCCGCTCGCCCCGGTCGCAGCGCCGCCCTCCCCATCGCCGCTCCCACGCCCCACCTGGGCTACCCTGATCCCATTCCTAGGGCTCGGCCTCGTCGGCCTGGCGTTGCGCCTGCACGACCTCGGCTCGCGGGCGTACCACCACGACGAGAGCCTGCACGCCGTCTACTCCTGGTACCTCTACGTCGGGCGCGGTTACATCCACGATCCGCTGATGCACGGACCGTTCCAGTTCCACGTCAACGCGCTCATGTACTTCCTCTTCGGCGACAGTGACGTGACCGGCCGGCTGGCGGCCGTGCAGTTTGGGACGGCGCTGATTCTGCTGCCCTACTTCCTGCGCGCTGAGCTGGGCCCACGGGGCGCAATCGTCGCCTCGATCATCTTTACGATCGGTCCAGCCTACCTGTACTTCTCCAGGTTCACGCGCGAGGACATCTACCTCGACTTCTTCACCCTGGCGATGGTGGTCGGCATCTTCGGCTGGATCAGGACGCGAAACGTTCGCTATCTGCACGCGGGGAGTCTTGCGCTGATCCTGGCCTTTGCCGACAAAGAGGCCACCTACATCCACGCTTTCCTCTTCATGACCTTCTTTGGCCTGCTGTGGGCGACTTCACCCCTGCACGATCACTGGTCGCCCGCCCGCGCGGCTCTGCGTGACATCAAGGTACGGACCTGGCTCGAGTGCCTGGGGATTTTCTTCGGCCTTTACGTGCTTCTCTTCACCACCTTCTTGACCAATCTCGGCGATCCGTGGAACTGTCTGCTGGGCCGCCCGTGCAACCTGGGTGGGCTGTGGTCCGGCTCGGTCGGTGCCCTCAAGTACTGGTTCGACCAGCACTCGGTTCAGCGTGGCGGCCAGCCGTTTTATTACTACGCGCTGCTGTTGCCGCTGTACGAGTTCGTGCCCCTGGTCTTCGGCATCGCCGCGATGGCCTCGAGGTGGCTGCGCTGTTCGCTGTTTGGCTGGTTCTGCGCTTACTGGTTTGTCGCGGGATTCGTCATCTACTCCTGGGCTGGAGAGAAGATGCCGTGGTTGCTGCCGCACGTGGCGCTCCCGCTGGTGCTGCTCGGCAGCCGCTGGCTTGGAGATTGGAGCGCCTCGTTCCACCCGCGAACGCTACTGGAGCGCCCAGCGCTGGTTGCGCTCGGCCTCGGCCTCCTGGTCGCGACCTGCTCGGCGGCAGTGGTGGCGCTCGGGGCCAATCAGACCTTGACCCCACTCGAGACGCAGTCACGCAGCCTCGAGCGAATGGCGCTCGTGGCGGTGATCTCGGGCTCGATCGGCGGGCTGTTTTACCTCAAGGTGGCGCGGCAGGTGCGGATCGGCCGCCCGCTCATGGCCGTTGCGCTGCTAGTGCTCAGCTTCTTCTACGTCCACACGTCGTGGATGGTGACCTACGCGCACGGCGACATTCCGGTCGAGATGCTGGTCTACGTGCAGTCCTCACCGGACGTCGTATGGGTCACCCGGGAGGTCGAGCGGATCGGCTTTCAGACCGGGCAGCGCGGCGATCTGCGAATCTTGATGGACAACGGCTACAGCGAGGTGATTGGCGGCCAGACCGTCGTCCACGAGAGCGTCTCGTGGCCATTCGAATGGTACCTGCGTGACTACAAGAACCGGCGCTACTTCACAAAGACGTTTGGCCCGGACATCAATCTCAAAGACTATCCGGTGATCCTCGTCATGGCGCCAAACCTGGACCCGATCAGGGACCAGCTTGGCGACTACGTGGGCCAGAAGTACCGTCTGAACTGGTGGTACCCGGAGGATTACAAGAACTGGCAGTCCAACCCCGGGCTGATCTGGTCCAGCCTCGTGGACCCGGTGACGCGGGCCAAGCTGCTGAAGTATCTGGTCTATCGCGAGCCACTCAACCCGCTTGGAGCTCGGGAGTTCTACTTCTTCGTGCGCAAAGAGGTACCGAGCATTGGCCCGGCGCCAGTCGCCACGCTTCCCGCCGCGCCGGGCCGCCCCGGCGCGGCCGTGGTGCCAAATGCGCCTCGGGAGGCCGCGGTCGAGACCATCGATGGAAACGTGTCGCTGTGGGGAGTGGGCCGTTCGGGCGAGCCGCTGCTCGTCGAGCCGAAGGGGGCCGCGCTTGGCCCGGATGGTCGACTGTACGTCGCCGAGGGGCGGGCCAATCGAGTGACCGCGTTCAATGCGGACGGCTCGATCGCGACCTCGTGGGGGCGGGCTGGCGCGGGCGAGGGCGAGTTCGCTGAGCCGTGGGGCATCGCGGTCAGCCCGAGCGGCGATGTCTACGTGGCGGATACCTGGAACCACCGTATTCAGAAGTTCAGCAGCGACGGTCGACCGCTGCTGTCCTGGGGAGGGCTCGTCGATGCGCGTGCCGATCCCAACTCCGCGACGGGCCTGTTCTGGGGGCCGCGCGACATCGCGATCGGGGCCGATGGCCTCCTTTACATAAGCGACACGGGTAACAAGCGCATCCAGGTCTTCGACGCCGACGGCAGGTTCGTGCGTGCCTTCGGCGGCGAGGGCAGCGAGCCGGGCCGTTTCAACGAGCCGGTCGGGCTGGCTTTCCAAGCCGACACGCTCTTGGTCGCGGACGCCTGGAACGGTAGAATACAGCGCCTCGACGTACGCGGCGCGCCGCGTGGGACCATCGCCATCCCCGGCTGGGAAAGCAAGTCTATCCTCAACAAGCCCTATGTGGCAGCCGACGCCACAGGACTGATCTACACGACCGCCCCGGACCGCGGTGACGTGCTCGTGGTCGGCTCCGACGGGCAGGCCCGGCCGCTGGCGCGACCCGCCGACCGCGGCGGGCGCCTCGGGATACCGACCGGAGTCAAGGTGGGCCCTGACGGCGAGCTGTACGTGACCGAGAGCTCGGGCGGGGTGGTGAGCCGGTACCAGCAGCCGGACGCGCGCTGACCACGTTGTCACAGGTGGCGAGCGTGAGACGTGTCAGGGCCCGACATGCCGCGCCATGGTCAGTCGTCGATGGGAGCCGCTCCCGTGCTGCGTAAGAGCCAACTGCTGGGCATCCTGGTCACGATCCTGTGCCTGGGCCTGGCATTCTATCGGGTCGACCTGCGCGGCCTGCTCGACGCGCTGGCAGCCGGCAACTACGTCCTGGTCGCACCAGCGGCGCTGTGCACGCTCTCAGGCTATCTGCTGCGCACCGCTCGTTGGCGTGTGATCCTGGCCGAGGCCGTCTCGTGCTCGTTTGGGACCCTGTTCGGGATCCTGATGGTCGGCTTCGCGGCCAACAATCTCCTGCCCGCCCGTCTCGGCGAGCTCGCGCGCGCCTATTTGCTTCGTCGCCGCTCAGGAGTGCGCAAGAGCTACCTCCTGGCGAGCATCTTCGTCGAGCGCGTGTTCGACGGTCTGGTGCTGGTGGCCCTCCTGGGGGGCGTATCGCTGGTCGTTGACCTGCCCGGCTGGGGGCGGGAGGTGGAGGTCCTCGGCGGTGGCCTGTTCGTGGCGGTTGCCATCGGGGTGGCCGCCGTGATGCTGCACCCCGAGCTGTTCGAGCGGGTCATGAGCTGGACCCTCAAGCCATTCCCGACTCGGATGGCTCACTGGACCGCTGGGGCGTTCGGGGCATTCCTGACCGGCTTGAACACCATGCGTCGCCCAGGTGTCCTGGCCAGGACCGTGCTGCTGTCGATAGCCGTCTGGTCGCTTGAATGGAGCTCATACTTCATCCTCTCGAACGCTTTCCAGCTAGGACTCTCGACCGGCCAGCGGGCCGCGGCCTGCGGACTGCTGCTGGCGGTTGTCAACCTCGGCATTATGCTGCCGTCGTCGCCGGGCTACGTTGGGACGTTCCAGTTCTTCGCGATGGCCGCCCTTTCGGTATTCGGCGTCGGGCCGGAAGTGGCGCTCGCCCTGGCGATCCTGGCGCACGTCACCCAGTACGTGCTGGTCACCTCGATCGGGTTGGCTTTCTTCGGACGCGAGCACGTGTCTTGGCGAGACCTGTCAGCCGACGCGGGGGACGAGGCTGAGGTCGAGCCGCTCCCGAGCGGCGTGGCATGCTGAAGGCGCGCTCCCTGGCGGGGCTCGCGATCAGCGCGCTGCTCCTGGTCCTGTTTCTGCGCTCTGTCGACGTCTGGGCCATGGTGGCCTCGATTACGGGGGTCAACCCGCTTTTTCTGCTGCCGGGCGTAGCGATCTACTTCGTCGGCGTCTGGCTGCGGGCTGCGCGCTGGAATCGACTGCTGGCACCGGTTGCCGCGGTACCCGTCGCGCGCCTGTTCTGCGTCATCATCATCGGATTCGCCGTCAACAACCTGCTCCCGTTCCGCCTGGGTGAGTTGGTCCGCACGTTCCTGCTTCGGAATTCGAACAGCGTGCCGATCGCCGCCAGCCTGGCGTCGATCTTGCTCGAGCGCGTGTTAGATGTAGTGGTGTTGTGCGGACTCATGGTCGCGGTCTCGCTGCTGGCGCCCCTCAGCGGTTGGCCGGCCGCCCTTGCGAGCTTCTCCTGGCTCGTCGTCGGCTGCGCGGCGGCTGGGCTGGCGGTCCTCCTGCTGGCCCCGCGGACGCTGCTGCGCTGGGCGCTGGACCAGGCTGTCCGGCTTGCCGAGCGGCTTAGCGCCCGGCTCGGCAGGCTCGTCGGGTCATTCCTCGGGGGCATTCGGGCCGTCGAGACGCCGCGGTCGATGCTGCTGGTGGGTGGTGTGTCGATCGCGTGTTGGACGGCCGAGCTGGGCCTCTACTATTTCGTCATGCTCGCGTTCGGGTTCAACAGCGGGCCGCTCAGCCTGATCGCGGGCATGGTCGCGGCAAACCTGGCAACCGTCGTGCCATCCTCTCCAGGCTACGTCGGCACGTTCGACCTTCCCCTCCAGTCGGTCCTCGCCGACACGTTCGGAGTCGCGACCGCGACGGCGAGCAGCTACACACTGGTGGCGCACGCGCTGCTGCTGCTGCCGGTCGTCCTACTGGGACTGGTCCTGTTGGGTCGGGAGGACCTCTCGCTTCGGGCGCTCGGCCAGGGGCGAGTCGAACTGAGATCAGCGGCGCGCCCCCGCGCCCCTTCGACACAGGCTCTTCCTGACTAGGAATAGCTTCGGGTATAGTTAGCGCCCGCCGGCGGCCTCGGGTACGAGCCCGGCACTCCCGAGCGATTACCTCGGACGAACGCCGGGTTCCAGGCTTCACACGACAACGGCTGAGAGGTGCCAGCGTGTCCGCAATAAGCGTCGTCGGTACAGGCTACGTTGGACTGGTGACGGGGGCGTGCTTCGCTGACCTCGGGAACCGGGTGACCTGTATCGACGTCGACGAGGCCAAGATCGCCCTCCTCCGCGAAGGAGGCATCCCGATCTATGAGCCCGGCCTCGAAGAGCTGGTCGAGCGAAACGTTCGGACCGGCCGCCTGTCCTTCACAACTCGCTACGAGGAAGGAATCGACGAAACGGAGTTCGTCTTCGTGGCGGTCAATACGCCGCCGGGCCCCGCTGGCGAGGCCGACATGACCTACGCGCGCGCCGCGGCCCATTCTATCGCCGAGCATCTTCGCTCGTCGGCGATCGTCGTGAACAAGAGCACGATGCCGATCGGCACGGGCGACTGGGTGGCCGGGGTGCTGGCCCGCCAGGGCAGTGTTCAAGCGCCGGTTGTCTCGAACCCCGAGTTCCTCCGTGAGGGTTCGGCGATCGCCGACTTCCAGCGCCCGGACCGAGTAGTCCTGGGCGCAGACGATCGGCCGGCTGCCGAGCGCGTTGCCCAGCTCTACGCCCCCCTGAAGGCGCCGATCCTGATTACGGACCTGCGCACCGCCGAGATGATCAAGTACGCCTCCAACGCGTTCCTGGCCACCAAGATCTCATTCATCAACGAGATCGCCTCGATCTGTGAGCGGATGGGCGCAGACGTCAAGGAAGTCGCGCGCGGGATGGGCCTGGACCCACGAATCGGGCCGGCTTTCCTCGACGCGGGGGTCGGCTACGGTGGCTCCTGTTTTCCGAAGGACGTTCAGGCCCTGGCGCACATGGCGGCCCTGTCCG
>WNFU01014111.1_pt1 | contig 11504 bp, 10 predicted proteins | sample 5400121 | NCBI WGS metagenome assembly WNFU01 (sample SAMN13153360, study PRJNA577476) | soil metagenome | isolation source: 100 cm soil or saprolite under grassland replicate 1 | place: USA:California | collected 2016-06-15 | reverse complement strand
TCGCCCTCCGGCCAGCCGATGGTGGCGGGTGGCGCGGCCTCAAGGCTCGCTGCCGGCGCGATCTCCGTCGCCGGACCCAGCGTTTCGTCCTCGGGCGCCGTCCACACCGCACGATCCGCTGGTGGCGCGCCAGCCTCGTCGAGCGGCGGAACCTGCCCGAGCGAGAGGTACTCCGCGAACTTCCGCGCGGAGAGCCCCTCCAGCGCGCAGTCGACCAAGGCGAGGAACGCGCGCCCCGAGGGGTCAGGTCGAGACGTGCCCCGAGCGAACCACGCGGGAATGCCCGCCCGCCGCAGCGCCACCTCGAGCAGCGACGCGTAGACCTCGGGCGCGCGCAGGAGCACGGCCATCTCGTCGAAGGGCGTCCCCGCCCGCGCTTCGTCGAGGATTCGCCGAGCGATCTCGACCGTCTCCCGTCCCTCGCCGGGTGCCGAGAAGAACAGGACGTCTCCGCGCGCCGCACCCGGCGGCGGCGTGGCTGCGGCGAAGAGGAAGTCGCGCGCCCGCGCGAGGTCGGAGTCATCGGCGTCGTGTCGCCCAACACCGTCCCCGTCTGCCTGCTCGTCGCGTCGATCGCGCACTCCCAGGCCCCGGACGGCGTCGAGCGTCGCGTCGTCGCCGGCGGGGATGGTCACCAGGGTCGCCGGCGACATCGCGGTGAGGGCATCGACGAAGGCGCGCTCGGCCGGTGAGGCGATCGACACGTCGAGCAGGACCATCGGCATGCGCCTTACCAGGTCGAGGCCACCCCCCACGACGGCGCGCGTCGCGATGGCCAGGAGCGCAGCTCGGTCGGCGACCTTCGCCCCCTCGAGCTGCCCCTCGAAGCGCCGGGCCAGCTCCGCGACGTCGCGCGCAGGGCCATCGAGCGTCTCGAGCGCGCCGGGGGCGACGCCGCCGAGCCGCAGCTCGCCAAGCGTCGCCGCGAGCGCTCGGGCAAAGCCGGGAAATCTCGCAACCGGCGCGAAGTACGCGAGCGCCCGCTCCCGCAGCGCCTCGAAGCTCACCCGCGCGGCGACCGCCTCCGCCCCGAGCGCCGTGGCCGGCGCCACGCCAAGCCGTGCCATCTCCGCGGCGGCAAAGCGCACGGCAAGCTGCGTGAGGCTCGCGCGGTGCAGCCCGAAGGTCGCCCTTCGCGCCGCCGTGACCCGTCGAGCGAGGTCATCCGCCGCGTCGCGGGACGCGCCGACGATCAGAACTTCCGTGGCAGGTGGAAAGCGCTCGACGAAAGCGCTGGCGGCGCCGAGCCGCTCGGCAGCGGAGGACGACTGGAACGTCTGGAGCATGGCCAGTAGATCCTAGCCTGACGAGCATCTGGGGGGAGGCCGAAAGCATCCTCGAAAATCGGTGGCTCTGTAGCCGACCTCTTCGAGTTCATCCGGTGGCCCCAACGGGATCTGGTAGTCAGGCTAGCCTGGTCGAAATCGCCTTCGGGGTCTGGCTGTTACCGCCCCGTTGACGGTCCGACTAAGGAGTGGCCGCCCCAACAAGACGCCGCCCGGATGTCCACGGCTAGGTAATACCGACACGTCGTGTCGAGCTGCTCCTTACCCCAGTACCTCCTTGAGGTGTCCGATTGGGTAGCCATTGAAGCGAAGCGTCGTAGCCATTGTGTGCCTGAGAATATGGACGTTGTTCCAAGGATCATCTGCGCAGTATCCGGAGAGCCTTCTCCGCAAGCTCGGCGCCTAGACTTTTGAGACCTTCGATCAGGTTGGGGTTCCTCCTCGCGGCCGTAGCGAAACAGCCCGCCACCAAGCCGGGCATTATCCGCTGAGTTTAGAGTGCGTTGGCATAGGTTACCGATCCGGACTCATACCGAGCCGCTCCCCACCACGCCGGCGCGTGCCCATCCCAAGACGTTCTCCCGCCGGTGGAACGAAGGGTGCACGATGGATCGACATCGCTGAAATCGTCTTGCCAAGGGAACGTGGTAGGAGCGACTGCGGTCACAGGCCGAGCAGATACACCACCACTGCGAGGGCAACGATCACCGCTGAGATGATCGCTCCCGTGATGCGGCGTGCGTCCCACGGTCTGCGGAAACGACGTGTCATAGCAAGTGCCAGCGGAGCTCCGGTTCGGCGGCGGCGCGAAGATGATCGACAAGCCAGTCACGCACACTGGCGGCGAGATAGAACGTTGGCCTGAGTAGGTCTGCCTCGGCCCGGATCAGCCCTTCCTCGAGCGCCAGCTTGGCGAGCGGCGTATGCGGGAGCACCCTGCTGGCAACGCGCAGGGTGGCAAAAGCCGGGGCTGCCTGGTGCAAGAAGGCCAGTTTCTGGTCCACCGTGGTGCGAGTCTCGCCAGGCGTGCCAAAGCCAATGGCGAGGGTGAATGGCAGGCCCCCCTGGCGGCAGAGCGCGGTCAGCCGACCGACCTGTTCCAGGGTCAAGCTCACGTCTGATGGTTCGGCACTGTATCCTTCCGTCCCGGCAAGCAGGGCCAGCGAACAGCCCGAGCGCTTCATCAGCTCGATAAGCTCGGCATCACACTCTCCTGGCCGCAGATAGCTATTCCACCTGAGGCCCAGGTTGGCTTCGATGAGGGCCTGACAGAGGGCCTTCGCGTGTCGCAGCGGGATGTTGAAGCCGGAATCAATGAAGAAGATCTTCCGGATATGATGGTCGTGTCGCAGCCGACGCACCTCCTCCAACACTTCTGCGGCCGGCCGCATGCGCCAATCGGTACTGCGCTGGCCCATGCCGTCCGCGGTGGCGTAGTAGTACGGAGCCAGCTTGTTGACCACGCCAATACCAAAACCGGCCTTGTCATAGCGCTGCAGATCCAGCAGGTCGAGGCGAGGCGGCGTCTGAAACTGCGCTGCAAAGTGCCCTTCTCGTACCACGGTGTTGCCCCCGTCGCGATATACCAGGCCAGGCAAGTTCCCGAATGCCGTTCTGGCGGCGAGGCACTCGACCAGCTGGCCAAAAGACGCGGCCGCATCACCCGCGAGTCCCAGATCGGGAGTCAGGTAGTCAAAGCACGCCGCCGGCAGGATGCTAAACGCCGGCCCCCCACAGACGATGGTGGCAGTACTCACCGCGCGCAGGTGACCAATCAGATCTTTCACCGCGGGGAGATGCCACACAGGGTGTAGGAAGCTCTGATTGTCCAGGTTGCGCAGCGACAGGCCGATCACGTCGGGCTGAAAATGCTGCACCGCCGTCGCGCTATCGTGTATGGCATTCTCTGAGAACATCAGATCGAGTACCTGCAAGGCGTGGCATGCGGTGTCGATGTGCGCCGCAACATAGGCGAGCCCAAATGCGGTCCATATAGCGATCCGCCTGGTTCGTAGCTATCAATAGGACTCTCACACTCTCAGTCCTCGATGTCCTCCATGAGGCACTCCAAGGGTTTCAGAAGTCGCGCAATTCACGCTTCTCCACGCCCCGTACGCGCCCCTCACCCTATGGCGGCAAGAGCCAGCCGGCTGTACGCGTGGGCGGGGAGCGGCGACTCCTGAGAATGGGCTGGAGCCAACTAGCCCAGCATTTCGCCGCAGCCAGCCCGCCGCGCCCAGTACTCCCAGGCGCGCTGGGTCTCGGGCGAATAGGGCTTGTAGCCCGCGTTGCGGGCGTTGATCTCGCCGAGCGACAGCGGCTTCACCTCGCCGAGCGCGAGGGCGGCCAACAGGGCCCGGGCGTTGCGCGGCGTGTAGACGGACATCCGCACCACCTCGATGAGCGAGCGGGCGGCGGCGGCGAAGCCGTGGCCGCGCATCAGCACCACGTTGTTGCCGCCGAGGCCGCGCGCCAGGTCGCGGCCCTGAGCCATGTTCGCGACTAGGAGGTTCGTGTCCCCGAATCGATCGGCGATGTCCCACACCGGCACCTCGGCGCCCATGAAGCTGCCAGAGTGGATCACCGGGCGAAGCGGCGTCTTGGTCACGGTGAACGGCAGCACCGCCTCGGCATGGGCGTGGACGACGGCCATCACGTCGGACCGCGCCTCGTAGATCGCGCCGTGGATGAAGCGCTCCAGATAGAGCGCCCGCGTCTCCTCCCGGGTCGGCGTTCCGTCGAGAGTGAACTCGACAATGTCACCGCGCTCTACCAGCTCGGGCGCGACCGAGCGCGCCAGCAGGTAGCGGCCGGGATCGTCGGGATGGCGGTGGCTCACGTGACCGTAGGCGTCGACGACGTCCTCGTTGGCGAGGATGCGGTTGGCAATCACGAGCTCGCGCACGATCCGATCGAGGTCGCTCATAGCCTGTCCTGATACCGCGTGAACCATCCCTCGTCAAGCGCCGCCTTGGCCCTACCCGCGCGAGACCCGGGATCTTCCCTCTCCGGCCCCTACGGGGACGTGAGGCTCAAGGGGAACTGAGCGCGGGGACGTCGAGACCTCGATCGAGTTCTGCTCAGGGTCCTCGATTGCGACGTCCAGCTCGTCGTACGGGCGGAGAGCGCCTAAGCCGTCCGCCTCAATCGAAGCCGACGATCTCGACCCAGTTGGCGCCTTTCCCGGCGGGATACTTCTGGAGCAGCTGCAGCGCGCCACTTGCCTGGTCGATCGCGTAGACCGAAATCGTCGGCGACTTCTCGCCGGCGGCGACGAGGAATCGTCCCTTGGGGTCGATCGCAAATCCGCGCGGCTGCTTCTCGGTGGGCGTGCTCCCCAGGTACGCGAGCTTGCCGGTACCGGCGTCGACGCTGAACGCGGCCAGCGTGCTGCTCGTGCGCTCCGAGATGTAGAGGAACTTCTCGTTCGGGGTCATGTGAATGTCCGCGGCCCAGATGTCGTTGTCGGTGTTGCGCGGCGGGGCGTTGGCTCCGCCCACGGCGCCGCGCGGGGCGCCGGGCCCGAGCTTCGAATCGGCCGGAAGTCCCGTTGCCGAGCCGAGCTCGGCCAGGAGTCCCGTCTTGCCGTCCAGCGACAGGGTCGTCACCGTTGCGAGTAACTCGCTGAGCACGTACCGAACTTGTTGTCGCGTGACGTGATGAAGTGGCGCGGGCCGGTCGTGGCCTTCATCTGGAAGGTCGCGGGCGTGTTCGCGGTGAGGTGCCCCGACTTCGCGTCGAACGTGAACTGGAACATCTGATCGGTGCCCAGCGTGGGAGCGTAGACGAACTTGTTGCTCGCGTCGATGCGGATCGAATGCGCGTTGCGGCCTACCGGGATCACCTGCAGCGGCTCGGCGGCGACGCGCCCGTCGCTGCCGACCGCGTTGACGCTGATCAGGTGGGCGGCGTAAGACGCGCCGAACAAGAAGCGCCCGGTCCGGTCGAGCGATATGTACGGAAAGCTCTCCGCCAGCGGCGAGGTCGCCAGGGGCTTCAGGGCGCCCGTCGCGGAGTCGATGGCATAGACGTGGACCGAATACGGCCTGGAGCGGGACGCCGCGTAGAGGAATCGCCGGTCGGGGCTCACCGCCATGGGCATGACCACGCTCGCCGCCTTGGCGCGCGCGCCCGGCTGCAGCTCGCCGTCGGGCTTCATGCCGTAGGTCGCGATGTCGCCGTCCTCGGCGTTCGACACGTAGACGAACGTCCCCGCGAGAGCCGGCGTGCCGGCGGCCAGCGACACGAGTGCCGTCATGGCGATCCCCTTGGCCAGTGTTGCGAAGCGTCTCATGGCTGCGTCCTCCGATCGTTCGTGAGGTTCACTCGTACCGGCGTCGCACCCGGCGTATCGTACACCGATCATCGGCCGTTTGATTCACCGCGCGCGCTCGCATACGATCCGCCTGGAGCTCACTTTCGTGGCGAGGTGATCACTATGGAGCCGCTGGGTCGTGGAGCGTCCCTGGGGGAGGATTTCGCCGCAGGCCGGATCGGCCGGCGCGCGCTGCTCCGCAGCATGCTGGCACTCGGTGGGGGGCTGGCGATGGCCGCGTGCGGCGCCCTGGCCCAGACCGCGCCCGGCAGCGCGAGCGGGCGCAGGACGGGCGGCAAAGTATCCGTGCGCTGGCTCGGCGGAGGGGTCGCGGAGCTCGCCACACCCGACTACAAGCAGATCGCCTATCTCGACGCCTGGGTGTGGAACAACGCCGGGTGGACCCGCTTCGGGGTGTCGAAGCCGCCCGAGTACGCGTCCAAGGACGGCTTCGTGCAGTACGTCGCGGGCAAGAAGCCCGAAGCCGTCTTCGTGCTACTGACGCACGATCACGGCGATCACATCGGGGACTACTTCGAGATGCTCCAGGCCCTCACGGCGGCCGGGCTCCCCGTCATGACGGCCGGCCAGAGCGATCTCATCCGCAAGGGCCTCGTCGACGACTTCAAGGCCGCCGGCCTCGACCCGGTGAAGGTCGTCGTGAACTCCGGCGCGGGGATCAACTTCGGCGGCATCGCGAAGCACGGCGCGATGACCGTCCGTCTGGTGCCGGCTGTCCACTCCAACCTCCACGGGTTCCCGTCAGCGGGATTCATGCTGGACATCGGGGGCGTGCGCGCTTACCTGAGCGGCGACACCGACCTCTACGGCGAAATGAAAACGCTCGGCGAGCGCTATCAGCCGAATCTCGCGATCGTCTGCGTGGGCGATGGCCCGTTCACGATGGGGCCGCAGGACGCCGCGCGCGCGTGCCAGTGGATGGGCGTGTCGCAGGCGGTGCCGGTGCACTTCGCGCACAACGCTCTCGTGCTCGGCACGAGCGCGAGCGAGGACTTCCGCAGCGCCCTCGCGAGCATCGCCCCCGGCGTGACCGCGAACATCATGAAACCCGGCGACACGCGACTGATCCAGACCTGACGCGAACGGTCCTCGTGCCCTACGTATACTTCCGCCGGGCGTAAGGCGGCGCCCCCACAAACCGCGCATCAAGCGCGAGAGGAGAATTGTATGAAGCGTTCCGCAACACTCGCGCGCCGCGGCACGCGGCTCACCCCGCTGCGTACGGCGTGCGCGGTGGCCGCCGTTGCGCTCAGCCTGACGATGGTCGTCTCACAACCGCGGCTGGCCGCCGCCGATCCCAAAGGGGTCATCGTCGTGCCCGCCGTGCCGGCTAATCTTGAGGTGCCGGTGGGGAACCAGGTTTACCTCGAAGGGCACGCGGTCGGGACGCAGGACTACATCTGCCTGCCGTGCCCAAACGCGATCACACCTGCGGCGCTGTGTCCCGCCTCCGGTTTCGCCTGGGCATTCTACGCGCCGCAGGCCACGTTGTTCGATATCGACGTCGGTCACGACAAGCAGATCATCACCCACTTTCTCAGCCCCAATCCCGCTGAGGGAGGCACACCGCGTCCCACGTGGCAGCACTCGCGGGATACAAGCACCGTGTGGGTCAACAGCAGCGTGCCCCCGGCCCAATCCTCTACAGACCAGGCCTTCGTCGCTGCCGGCGCGATTCCATGGCTGCTGCTGCCTGTTGCCGGAACCCAAGTTGGACCGACTGGCAGTGACACGCTGACGAAGACGACGTTCATCCAACGCCTGAATACCTCTGGTGGCGTCGCGCCGGCCTCTAGCACGTGTGCCACGGCGGCCGACACCGGCAAGAAGGCCTTGGTCCCTTACAGCGCCGACTACTTCTTCTATAAGGCCAGTCAGTGATGCCGCACGCGGCCCCATTTGAGTGCTCGCATCAACGTTGGCCAGCCGGGAAGGAGACGCGCATCTGTCGACCTAGCGGTTCAACCGAATCTCCTCGTAGGGCGCGGTGTACGGGACGCTCGCGGCCTAGCCACCTTACTTCTTGCCGAACCGTTCGAGTAGTTCGCGATCGTTCTTCACGGACGTATTGTCGAAGACGCACGCGTCGACGAACTCCTTCAGGTCCGCTCCGGCGAGCGAGTACTGGCGAAGCGGATCGTTTCCGGTCTGCGCGGCGGCCCGCTCCCGCGCCAACCGGATCTCATCAGACGACCGAAGGTTCTTGACGCCTGCTACGAGCAGGCCGTGCAGTGCTCCGGTCTGGTTGGTTCGAACAAGAGTCACGTAACGTTGGACGACCCTGTCGATCCGGTGATCTGCCTCGTGTGCCGCAGCAGTGGCCAGGTCTTCCTGGCGATACTTCTTGCCACGCCTCACCCCCGCGAAGTAGGTCAGCACCGAAAGAAGAAGCCCACCGATCGATAGCGCGATCTAAAGCACCCACCTATTGTACTTCGAGCTACCGCCCGAACAGCGGCCGGTCGCGCAGCTTATCGGTGCCGAATGTCGAGCCTCGATAGAGCAGAGCGAGCGGAACTCCTGCTGCTCGGACTCGAACACCGAGCACCGGGGTCTGTCAGGCTAAATTAATTAGTTTGTTCGAGATCAACCTCGACGGTCTGGCCCCTACCGCATCGGCCAAGCGATAGGATCGGGTCCACTTATTTCGTGGCGGGCCCTTAGCACCAGTGGCTCCGCGCGACGCGGAAAGGTCTTGCTCAGGCGGCGCGGTGGTGATGTAGTGCGTGAGCGCAACGCCCGGGGGAGAGAAGACCCATGATCTTCGAGCAGTACTATCTGGGGTGCCTGTCGCAGGCCTCGTACCTGATCGGCGACGAGCAGACGCGCACGGCCGTGGTCGTCGATCCGCGCCGAGACATCGACGAGTACCTGGAGGACGCCGCGAAGGCCGAGCTTGCCATCCGGCACGTGATCCTGACCCACTTCCACGCCGACTTCGTGGCCGGCCACCTGGAGCTGCGCGACCGCGTGGGCGCCCGGATCTACCTCGGCGCCCACGCCCGGGCCGAGTACGACTTCACGCCGCTCGCCGACGGCGACGTGCTGGAGTTCGGCACCGTGCGGCTCCGGATCCTCGAGACGCCGGGGCACACGCCGGAGGGCATCTCGATCCTCGTCTACGACCTGGCCGCCGATGCCGGAACGCCGCACGCGGTGCTGACCGGCGACACCCTCTTCATCGGCGACGTGGGACGACCCGACCTGCTGGCCTCGGCCGGGATGAGCGCCGAGGCGCTGGCCGGCATGCTCTACGATTCGTTGCGCGACAAGCTCCTGCCCCTGCCCGACGTCACGCGCGTCTATCCCGGTCACGGCGCCGGCTCGGCCTGCGGCAAGAATCTCTCGGCGGAGACGGTCTCGACGATCGGGGCCCAGCGCCGCGATAACTACGCGCTCCAGCCGATGAGCCGCGATGCCTTCGTGAAGCTGGTGACCACCGACCAGCCCGAGGCGCCCGCCTACTTCGGCTACGACGCCGAGCTGAACCGGACCGGCCGCCTGGCGCCGCTGGCCGAGCTGGAGGCCCGGCTGGCGCCGCTGACGCTGGACCAGGTGCTCGAGGCCCGGCGGGCGGGCGCGCAGCTGCTCGACACCCGCGACCCGGCGGAGTTCGCGGCCGGCCACCTGCCGGGGAGCACCCACGTCGGGCTGGGCGGGAAGTTCGCCTCCTGGGCGGGGACGCTGCTCCCGCCCGACCGGCCCATGGTCCTGGTGGCCAGCCCCGGGCGCGAGCGCGAGGCCGCGATGCGGCTCCGACGCGTAGGCTTCGACCGCGTGCTCGGCTATCTCGAGGGCGGCATCGAGGCGATCCAGGACGCCGCCCGGCTGGTTCGGCATCCCGTGCGGATCACCTGCGCCGAGCTGCGCGAGCGGTTGGCCACCGCGCCGCCGGTCCTGATCGACGTGCGGTGGGAGAACGAGTGGCGGCAGGGAACGATCCCCGGCGCGATCAATGTCCCCCTTCACCTGCTGCGCGAGCACCTGGACGAGATCCCCATCGACCGTCCCGTCGTCCTCTACTGCCGGACGGGCGAGCGCTCCTCGACGGCGGCCAGCCTCCTGGAGCAGGCCGGTCGCACCAACCTCATGGACCTTGTGGGCGGCATCACCGCCTGGACGGCTACGGCCCGAGAAGGAGACCTGCAGCGTGTATGACGCAATCTTCGTCACTCCCTGGCCCTGGTGGGTCGCCGGGCCGGCTATCGGGCTGATCGTCACCCTGATGGCCTGGATCGGCGGCAAGGCGCTCGGCGTGTCCACCGCCTACGGCTCGGCCTGCGCGATCGTGTCGAAGGCGGCGTTCTTTCAGACGCGCGAGTACCGTGAGCCCTGGCGGCTGGCCTTCGTCGTGGGGTTGCCGCTCGGCGGTCTGGCGGCCGCCGTCCTCGCCGGCGCGTTCGCGCCCGGACTGGCCTACGGTCAGCTCGACGCGCTGACCGGCGGCTCGCTGGCGACCAAGGCCGGGCTGCTCTTCGGGGGCGGGCTGCTGATCGGCGCCGGCGCCCGGTGGGCGGGCGGCTGCCCTAGCGGCCATAGCATCGTGGGCATCGCCCAGGGGGCCACCTCCAGCATCGTCGCGACCCTGGCCTTCATGGTCGGAGGGTTCGCGGTGCTCAACCTCCTCTTCGCGGTCCTGGGACGCTAGCGCCATGCACTGGACGGCCTTCACGCTCTTCGGCGCCCTCTTCGGCTTCGTGCTGTCGCGGAGCCGCGTGACCGACTACGACGCCATCGCCGGCATGTTCCGGCTCACCGACCTCCACCTGTTCGGCGTGATCGGCGCCGCGATCGCCATCTCCGCGCTCGGGCTGTGGATCGTGCGCCGGGGCGGGAACCGGACGGTTACCGGTCAGGCCGTGGAGGTGCGTCGCAAACCCTGGCAGTCGGGCGCGATCTGGGGCGGCCTCGTGTTCGGGGCAGGCTGGGCGCTGAGCGGCGCCTGACCGGGCACCGCGCTCGCCCAGTTGGGCGAGGGAAAGCTGGTCGCCTTCTTCACGGTGGCCGGGATTCTGGTCGGGACCTACGTCTTCGGCGCGCTCCGCTCGCGCGCTGGCGCCCCGACGGCGGGCGCGCCCCGCCCCGCCTCCGCGTCCTGAAGCTCAGGAGGCTCCGGGAAGATTCGCCATCACTGAGTCTGGGGGCAAGGAGAGTCTGATGGTTGTCACGAACAGGCAGTCCGGGACGAATGTGCATGAGGTGGCTGACGCGATCTATCGCATCAACACGCCAATTGCGATCGAAGGCGCAGGCGGGTTCTCGTTCAATCAATACCTCATCACGGATGACATGCCATTGCTTTTCCACACCGGTCCGCGAAGGATGTTTCCCTTGGTGCGTGAAGCGGTCGGGAGCGTTTTGCCAGTCGAGAGCCTTCGCTACATCGCTTTCTCCCACGTGGAAGCCGACGAGTGCGGCTCGCTCAACGAATGGCTTGCCGTCGCTCCGCAGGCCGTACCACTGTGCGGCACGATTGCTGCCATAGTATCGATGGGTGACCTTGCTGATCGGGCGCCCCGCGCGCTTGCCGACGGAGAGCTGTTCCGTCTGGGCAAGCACTCCGTGCGTTGGTTCGATACGCCGCATTTGCCGCACGCGTGGGAATGCGGCTTCCTGACAGAAGAACTAACCTCTACGTTGCTATGTGGCGATCTGTTCACGCAGGGAGGCGCTGATCTTCCGCCCATCACGGAGTCTGACATCCTTGGGCCGAGCGAGGCTTTCCGGCACGAGATGGATTACTTCTCGCACACGAAGAACGCACGCGTACTGCTCGAGAAGCTTGCCTCGACAAACCCAGCAACACTCGCGTGTATGCACGGCAGCGCATGGCGTGGTGACGGGGCGAAACTGCTTCGTGCTCTTGCTGATGCGCTCTCCGC
>WNFU01027079.1_pt1 | contig 11507 bp, 9 predicted proteins | sample 5400121 | NCBI WGS metagenome assembly WNFU01 (sample SAMN13153360, study PRJNA577476) | soil metagenome | isolation source: 100 cm soil or saprolite under grassland replicate 1 | place: USA:California | collected 2016-06-15 | reverse complement strand
CGGCCGCTTCCCCGACGGTGCTCACACGACCGACTCAACTGAGACGTGCTCGATATCGATCGTGACGAACGCCGTGTCTGGCACAGTTGTGCCGTCGGGTTCGCGCCCGACGTCCCGCCGCAGCGGACTCTCGACTCTCCCTTCATATGTGCAGCTGGATTCACACGGCATCTGATGCGGTGCCTGATTCAGGCGATGGCGGGCACTCCTGGATCTGGCGCAGCTCGAGCAGTTCGAGGCCGAGCGCTTCGATCTGGGCAAGCACTCCAAATACTGCTGACCGATCTGTCAGCGACCCTGTCAGCACGGTGTCGCCGCCCGCCACCTCAGCCACCATGGTCGGAAAGGCGGAGAGGGCGGTAGGCCCGAGCCGACCCCGTATCCGGATCGCGTACGGGCCCGGGGGTGTCGTGGTCACGCAACCACGCTGCAGCCTGACCTGGTAAGGCGGCGACGCTGGAATCTGGTGATTGCGCGCGCGACGGGTATCGCGCTCCGTCAGCGATGTCTAGCGGCGCGCGGTTGAGAGCAGGCGCAGCTCCCGTGCGCGGCTGACTGCAGAAGAGCGATCGCGCACAGCGAGCTTCGAATAGATATTGCGGATGTGGCTGTTGACCGTGTTCATCGAGACGTAGAGTTCGCGCGCGATCTCGGCTCGCGTCAGGTTTGTCGGCAGATACCGCAGTACGCGCAGCTCGCTTGGGCTCAGCTCCTCCGGTGGCGGCAAGAGCTCTCCCTCGACGCTCGGCGGCGGTGCACCTCGCAGCACGTCGGCGATGTCGCCAAGCAGGGCGCCGTGAGCCGTTTCGTGACGCGGGACCGCGTCGAGCAACGCTCCGGTGCCGATCATTGCAAATGGGAAGATCAGCCGGTCTGGCTCGGCGGCTGCGAGCGCCGCCTCGGCCGCGGCGGCGGCGGCGTTTCGATCGCCCAGGTGCAGGTGCGCGATGCCGGCGTGCAGATGCGCCTCAACGAGCCCGTACGCGGGGAGGCCGGCCGGGGGTGGCGCGTCCAGCACGTCCTGGAGTAGACCCAGCGCCGTACTGGGGTCTCCCCCCGCGATACAGATCGCTGCACGCGCGGTGCGGATGCCGTGCACCAGCTCGTCCTCTGCGGAGAATCCGGTGAGCGTCGCGCGCGCCTCATCTCGCATCCCGAGGCGGGCCTGCGTGGCCGCGAGCCATCCGGCAATCGGGGGTCCGAAAACGTGCACACCTGTGAGTAGCGACTGCGCCCGGACTGCCGCCGCGAACTCCTGGATCGCGGATCGATGCTGCCCGCGAGCGGCGTGAAGCATACCCGTCGACGCGTGCAAAAGCACAGCGGCGGCCGGATCAATGTGTGGCTCGGCGACGTCCCAGGCACGGCGCAGCCAGCGCTCTGCCTCGTCGAACTCGCCCATCCAGACCGCGAAGCAACCAACCCACCCAAGTGCGGACGCGAGAATCGGCCGATCTCCCAAGCCGTAGCGCTCAGCCAGGGCGACCGCCTGGCGGGCGCGCTCGCGCGCGGTGGCGAGCGAGACCGACTTTGACGGGAAACCCTGGTGTGCGCGACACGCGACCTCCAGATACGGTCGGCCGATCGCCTGCGCGAGCGCGGCGCCCTCGGAGAGGTGCCGCTCCGCGTCGTCGAATCGCCCGGACCATGTCTCGACGATCCCGAGATTCATCAGCGCGACTCCCCGCAACTCACTGCCCATCGCGATTTGATCGCTCGGTTCGTCTGCCGTCGAGACGTCAAGCAGCTTCACCTGCTCCATTACTTCGGTGAACTGACCGCTGCGGCGCGCCAACGCCAACCGCAACGATGCGATCGCGACCGCGAGGCGACGGCGGCGGGCAGGCGGGGCGCTCTGGACGTGGGACTCGGCCAACGCCAGCTGAGCAGCGGTTTTCTCCAACTCCAACCGGCCCTGTGCGAGCTCAACCGCCGCGTGAGCCATCGCCAGCTCGGGATCATCGATCGCAACGCCGGTCGGGAAGGACCGCAGCAGCGCGGCAATCGTGCCCTCCTGCCCGTCGAGCGTCAAACTGAACAAGTGGTCTGCGAGCAGCCGCGCGGCGTCTGTCCAGTCGCCAGCCGCGAGCATGTGTCGCACTGCTTCGACGACCTCGCCGTGGTCCGCGAACCACCGGGCGGCCCGACGATGGAGGTCAGGAATCTCATCGGCCTGGATAAAACTTCGGCGGAGCTCCAGGCGCAGGAAATCCGTCAGGAGAGGGTGATAGCGGAACCACGTGCGCTGGGCGTCCAGCGACACGACGAACGCGTTGGCGTCCTCCAGCTCCAGCAGCGTCCGCTCCGAGCCCGCACGGCCCGCCAGCAGGTCGGCAAGTTCCCCGTTCAGCCGGTCGACGATCGACGTGCGCAGCAGCATGCTCTGCACCTCGCTCGGCTGGCGCTCGAGCATCTCGGCCATCAGATATTCCCCGATCGCCCTGTCGGTGCCGGAAAACTCGGCCACGAAACGCTCGGGATCCGCGTGACCCGTGAGCGAGATCACCGCCAGGCGCAGCCCAGCCGCCCAACCCTCCGTGCGCTCGCACAACGCGGCCACCCCGCCCTCGGACAAGCTGATCCTGGACCGAGAGAGCATGTCGCGCGCCTCGCGCTCGGTGAACCGCAGATCACCGGCCCGGATCTCGGCGACCTCGTCGGCAAGCCGCAGCTTGTGCAGCCTGATGGGCGGATCCCGGCGAGACGACAGCACCACCCGCGCAGAGCTCGGCAGAATCGCCAGCAACCGCTCGAGCTGTGCGAGCGCCTCAGCCGATCTCAGCTCGTGGAGATCGTCGAGGATCAGCACGACGCGTTCGAGCGGGTCGGCCTGATCCAGCTCCGAACGGACCATGTCGACCAACTGGCCGGCGTCCACCCCAGCTAGAGCCGCGGGTTGCGTCTCAGAATCGCTTGACGCTGCCGGGCAGCGGAGAGCATCCAGGACCGCCGACCAGAACCGCTGCGCATCCTGCTCGTCGCGGTCAACGGACACGAACGCGACGCGACGAACCTTGATCAAGGTCGAGCGGTCGGCCCACGCGCGCAGCAACGAGGTCTTGCCGCTTCCCGCGGGCGCCGAGATGACGGTGATCCGCCTGGTCACGGCGCGATCGAGCGTCTGGAGGAGCGATTCGCGGTCCACCAGGCCCCGGGCAACCGAAATGTCTCTCGCGATCGGCTGCTCCGGGTGCCCTTCGCCCCGCGTCGTCGAGTTCATCATGCTGTCCCCACGGTTCGTCCCTTGGATAAGGTTAGTAGCCCGGGCATGGCTGCCTTTGCTCTTTTCCGGGCCGGCTGTGTAGCAGGCCGCGCCGCGCCGCTTTTCGGTGATGAAGTGGCGGCTCTCCTTCAGGCGCGAGATGAAGAGCCGCCTGAGTCTCAGGCCGCGTGGAGGCCCGTGTCGCCCACGACCGAGGCGGGCGATAGGGCCAACGACAGGACCTCCGCAACCGTAGCGACCAGGTGGATGTCGATCTCGCTCCGTACCGACTCCGGCACGTCATCCAGGTCCGGCTCATTCCGCTTGGGCAGGATGACCTCCTTCAGTCCGGCGCGGTGTGCCGCCAACAGTTTCTGCTTGACACCACCGATTGGCAGCACCTTGCCCTGCAGCGTGACCTCGCCGGTCATGCCCAGCTGCTCGCGCACCGGACGTCCGCTCAGCAGACTGGCCAGCGCAGTGACCATGGTGATGCCCGCCGACGGGCCATCCTTTGGCACTGCACCCGCGGGCACGTGCACGTGGAATTGCTGGCCCTTGAACACCGCGGGGTCAATGCCCAGATCGTCAGCGTGCGACCGCACGTACGACAGCGCAATCTGTACCGACTCCTTCATCACCTCGCCGAGTTGACCCGTGAGCGTGAGACCCTGATCGCCAGGCATGCTCGCGGCTTCGATAAACAACACGTCGCCACCCGAGCCGGTCACCGCTAACCCGGTAGCGATGCCAGGCGTGTCGGTTCGCTCGGCCACTTCGGAGTGGAAGCGAGCTCGGCCCAGATACTTGCGCACGTCGTCGGCGCCAATCGTGGTTGGCAGAGCCTGCTCGGCTCCGTCAACACTGGTGGCGACTTTGCGGAGCAGCTTGCCGATCTGGCGTTCCAGACCGCGCACACCAGCTTCGCGCGTGTGGCCTTCGACGATGGTCAGCAACGCATCCTCGCTGAACGCCACGTCGGCTGCATCCAGGCCGTTGCGCTCGAGCTGCCGTCCGACCAGGTGGTCGCGGGCTATCAGAAGCTTTTCCTGGAGCGTGTAGCCGTCGAGTTGGACGATCTCCATGCGATCGAGCAGTGGGCCCGGAATCGTGTCCACGACGTTCGCCGTTGGAATGAACAGCACGTCTGACAGGTCGAGGTCCACCTCCAGATAGTGATCGCGGAAGGTGTGGTTCTGGGCCGGATCCAGGACTTCCAGCAAGGCGGATGAGGGATCACCACGCCAATCGCTGCCGACCTTGTCGACCTCGTCGAGCATGATGACCGGATTCAGCGTGCCGGCTTCCTTGAGCGCGCGCGCGATGCGGCCCGGGAGAGCCCCGACATAAGTCCGTCGATGACCGCGGATCTCCGCCTCGTCGCGGATCCCGCCGAGAGAGACGCGCGCGAAACTGCGCCCCAGGGCGCGCGCAACCGACTCGCCCAACGACGTCTTGCCGACGCCTGGGGGCCCAACCAGGGCGATGATCGCACCTGAACCACGTCCGCCGACTGGTTGCAGGTGGCGCCCTTCGCGACGCTTCTTGATAGCCAGAAATTCGACGATACGCTCCTTGACGTCGTCGAGGCCGGTGTGGTCCGCATCGAGGATGCGTCGGGCTTCCACAACGTCAAATCGATCCTCCGACTTCTTGCCCCACGGTAGCTCGAGCATCCAGTCAAGGTAGTTGCGGATCCAGCCTTGCTCGGGGTTCACTCGCGTTGTCGCTTCTCGAGGCCTTCGTTGACTTCGACGCGGATCTTGTCTTTGAGCGACGCCTCGGCCAGAATCTCGCGACTCCAGGCGATCAGCATCTGCAGACGCGCGACGACGTCGCGTTCCTCCAGCACTTCCAGGTGCTGGTGCAGTTTCAGGTCGGGCGAGTAGCCGGACATGTCGGCGAGCTGGCCCGGGTGTTCGATGCCCCGCAGCACCTGTCCAATCGCCGAGGCGCCGCGCAGGTCCAGCAGGTTTTCCAGAATCGCGCGGTACTCCCGCGCGAGGCTCTGTGCGACTGGCGGCAGGGCTTCGAGGTCGGCATCTGGGGCCGGCTCGACGGTCATCCACAGCGCGCCTTCGCGCTCGACCGCGCCGCTGCTCAGAACAGCCCGGTAAAGGGCGCGAAAGACAGAGGCCTGACGTCCGTCAGGAAGGCGGCCAGACTCTTCGATATGCGCGACGGCGCCTATACGGGCGTATTGACCGTCGATGCGCGGCACGAGGACGACCAGGCCATCGGTCTGGCGAGCTGCGAGGACGGCGGCGCGGGCGCCTTCGGAATCGACGGCGACCGGGACGGTCATATGCGGCAGGATGACGCGGTCGTCAAGAGGCAGCAACGGGAGAAGTAGATCGGTTTCTATTGGCACGTCAGGAAGTGCTCCCTTGGCCTCCAGTAGAGGTAGAGGTCGAACGTAGTCTAGCACCATAGTTTGTATGCACCACTATTTAAGAGATCGACTATCATGCGTGCCGTGGATTGCTGCAGAGGCGCCCGCCTGGCTGGCTCGGCATCCGTCGCCGATCACGCCCTCAAGTCCGATCCGTCCAACGTCACCGGGCTGATCGACCGCCTGGAAGCGCGCGGCCTCGTGGAACGCCGCCCGGACCCGCGAGACCGGCGCATCAAAGGCCTCGCCTTGACCGCGGCGGGCGCACGATTGCGCGCACGACTCTTCGCGCGTCTGTATTCGGCTCCGCCCGCGGTGGCGGCGCTCGCTAAGGGCGATCAGTGGGCGTTGCGTGACGTCTTGCAGCGCGTCGTATCAAATTCAACCGGCGAGGTTTCTGATCCGTCCCGTCGAACGTCCAGCCGCACAACGGACGCGACCACTGCTACCTGAGGCCCACGTAGGTCGGGGACTGTGACGTCACAGAGTAGGCGCGCGAGTCGAGGTACTGGCTCAGTGTTGGACCGACCGGTGTCCAACGCAGCAGCGCCTGCGTTGTAGTGCTCGTCGCCGCGAGGTCCATGCCGAAGAAGGTGCCGATCCAGCCAAAATGGCTCGCAACGTCGCTCGGCGCGATAGAAGCAACCGCGAGGTGCAGCGCGCGCCCGATCATTTCGCAATATCGCGCGTCGGCACACCCAGGCCGACCTGGTCGGCGCGCTCGATGCGTTCGAGCAGCTCGGACAGTCGGACGGCTGAACTGACGGCGAGACGGGCCTCATCGAACGCGGCGGCGAACTATCGATTCCGATTTGCATCTCAGTATCCCGAACCTACTTGCTGGATCAAGCAAGGAGCATTTCGTGATCGTGAACTGCTCCCGCGCAGCGTCGATTCCATTGACTTCCAGCGAGGGAACGTTTCTGCGCACCTTCGGTCGGGCGATGCTGACCATGCCGCCAGCCCTTGCTGCGGATGTGCTGCGCGAGCGCGGCTTGTCACTGAGCGACTACTCGGTTGATCTTGTTGTCGGAGGCGCCAGGGCGGCTCCGCGCTCACCAGCGCGCTCTCGCTCAGCGGGTGAGTCGCGTCCTGGACCGTCTGGAGCGCGGCTGCGACGCGAGCTACTCTCGACGGACGCGCGCGGCTGAGAAGCTGTGCTCACCGACGCCGGTTTCGAACGGCTGCGGCAGACCCGGCCGACGCAACTTGAGCACCTGATCGATCACGTTCATGGTCTGGACCTGCCCACACACCGCCGCCTTCAAGCGATTTGCCAGTGATCAGCCCGGCGCGGCGAAGCGCGACCTTCAGGACGCGCTGGGTATTCGGTCGTTACCCCATCTGTTCGAAAGCTCGAGATGCTGCCCAATTTGCTGCAGGATTTGCTGCAAAACCGTGGACACCCGTGGGGTAACTAGGACCACTGTGGCGCACGAACTCGCCGATTTCGTTCTCGCCTAGCACATCCTGGAGTACTCGGGGGCACGCTGGGGTAACGTTTGAACCGTCTTCAAAACGGTTGTTCGCATAGCTGTCCTAGTCGACGCGGTAGGTTCGTCCGTACCCGTCCGCGTCGTTCGCGGACCGGTCGAGGGCGAGGTAGGCAGCACGAGCTTTGCCCACAATGTCACCCACAATGCCGGCTCCCACCGCCCGCCAAACTCGCGGACCTCACGAGCCTCGTGGCCACAGGTTGTGGGTTTGCAAACGCAGCACACACTACATCTTGTAGCTCGCGCGCCTCGCGAATAGCTACGAGTTTCACCTCTACTACGACATCTAGTGGCACGAATTTTTCGCACGCCTCGCGAATAGCTACGAGTTTCACCTCTACTACGACATCTAGTGGCACGAATTTTTCGCAACTACGATTCTCCAACTTCACCTTCGCGAGCGATCGCTTTCAACTTCAACGTTTCACTCCTATGGCCAATTTGGGTGAACCTGTGGCAGCAATGCTGAGGACGCGGTCTCCACCATGGCCCGAGCCGGGCGCGTCGTCCTGGTCGGCATGGGCAGCGACGAAGTGCGCCTCCCGCTCGCCTACGTCCAGGACCGCGAACTCATGATCACCGGTGCGTTCCGGTACGCCAACACCTGGCCGACCGCGATCCAGCTCGTCGCCTCCGGGCGCGTAGACCTCGACTCGATGGTCACCGGCCACTACGGCCTTTATGACGTCGAGGCCGCGCTGATCGCCTCACGCAGCGATCCGACCACGGTCAAGGCCATCGTCAGACCGGGGGACTGAGCCGGACGTATGCACGAGCGCGGAAAGCTTCCGTAGATCGTGGATTGCGAACGGCCCCAGAGGCACCGGTAGGCGTCGGTGTTAAGCATTACTTGACACAGAAGCGTCGAGGATCACGTGTCACAGCGACAAACCGCGGCCGTGGCTCAGGCGCGAACCGGTAGCGCGAACATCCCGTCGCTGAATCCTTCGGCGGTCAGGGTGTCGCGGACGATCGAAGTCCCGCTGGCGGGCACCGGTCCGGCGCCGGAGACTTTCCGTGCTGAGCACGGCACTAGCGTGCGTCCGCCGAGCCTCGCGGCGGCGACAGTTCTAGGCAGGCGCTCCCTCCTGGCAGGCGACCCGTGGAGGTTTCTCAAAGCTTCCACGGGTCGCCTGCGTCTTCGTGATCAGACGACCCCGAAGGCTACCGCTGGACCTTATGGACCGCAGGCGTGGCATGCAGCCGGTGAATGGGATGCTGCGGCTGGCGTCTGCCCCGGGCACATTGACGCGACCATCAGGTGCTATCGATGCATCGGAGTCGAGTTCTGGACTGTGACCAGCTGCAGGCGCACCCGCACGTCACAGTAGCTCAGCGCAGTTCCGATGCAGCTGGCGGGCAAAGCCGAGGCGACTTCAACCGACGCGACACGGGCCAGAAGCAGCGTATGGCCTCGGGCGGGTGCGCAGATCGCACGGACACGGTCGGCGTCAGGCTCGGATCGGTCGTAGCGCCGCGCGAGCGCCCAGGTGTCGGCGAAGACGCTTGCGCGATCAGCGGCCCGGAGCTCTCCTCCGGGATGGCCAGGAAGAGTCCGAGACCCGGTCCGCCGGCCGACCAGCCCGGCTCAACTTCCCCCTCGAGATTTCGCGCCGAGCGGTGCATCATGTCGCGAACTCGGGGTGGCCGATCCGTGAGAAGAAGGAAGGAGTGGGATCGACGCGGACAGCAACTGTGAGCGTAGTATCTGCTCGTGCGGCGACGTCCGATTGCCGGCCTATCGTCGAGGGCGTCGAGTTATGAGTCGCTAAGGAGCAGAGCCATGCAGAGTACTGAAGCGCGCACCCTCACCAATGAAACGCTCGCGTCGTTCGCCGAACGGGTGGCTGTGCCAACGTATGCGCGCGACGGCCTGCGTTCATCGATCGTCCATCTTGGCGTGGGTGGGTTTCATCGCGCCCATCAGGCGCTCTATCTGGACGACCTCGCACAGCGTCGCATCAGCATGGACTGGGGCGAGCGTGGCGTGGGCTTGCTACCCGGCGATCAGCGCATGGCCGAGGCTCTGCTGCCGCAGGACTGCCTGTACACGCTGGTCGAGCGGAGCGCTGAACGAGACTCCGCCCGCATTATCGGCGCGCTGCGGGAGTACGTATTCGCGCCCCCGAATCCCGCCACTGTGCTCGACATGCTGGTTGACCCGGCGACGCGGATCGTCACTTTGACGATCACCGAGGGTGGCTATCTAGTCGACGACACAACAGGCGTTTTCGACGCGAACAATGCCGCGGTCCGCGACGACAGCGACCCTGACGCACCGCGGACCGCCTTCGGCTATCTGTGTAGCGCGCTGGACAGAAGACGGAAGGCTGGAACTCCGCCATTCACCGTGCTCTCGTGCGACAACCTGCAAGGCAACGGGCGGGTCGCACGCACGGCAGTCGTGTCGTTCGCGAGACTGCGCGATGAGCAGTTCGCGGCATGGATCGACGCCAATGTGGCTTTTCCCAACGCGATGGTCGATCGCATCACGCCGCAAACGACCGATGCCGACCGCGCCATGGTCGCCGACCAGTTTGCTGTCGCGGATGCCTGGCCAGTAATGACCGAACCGTTCAGACAATGGGTGATCGAAGACACGTTCACGCTCGGTCGCCCGCCGCTCGAAGAGCTGGGCGTGCAGATCGTCGCTGATGTGCACCCGTACGAAACGATGAAATTGCGCTTGCTCAACGCGAGCCATCAGGCGATGGCCTATCTCGGCTATCTGGCTGGGTATCGCTTTGTCGACGAGGCGGCGGCGGATCCGACTCTGCGCCGACTGCTCCAGCGCATGATGGACGAAGAGGTCACCCCACTGCTGCCAGCGGTACCAGGCGTTGACCTTGGCGCATACAAGCGTGCGCTTCTGGAGCGCTTTCAGAATCCCAAGATCAAGGACACCCTGGCGCGGCTGGCGTTCGCCGGCTCCGACCGCATGCCCAAGTTCCTGCTGCCGTCCCTGACTGAGGCGCTCGCCCAGGGTCGGCCGCATCGGCTGTTGACGCTGGCGACGGCGGGCTGGCTCCGCTACTTACGCGGCGTCGATGAGCAGGGGCACGAAATCACGCTGCAGGACGATCGAGCCGACGAGCTGCGGCAGCTGGCGAACGAGGGCAAATCGGACCCGCGACCGCTGCTCAGCGTACGGCGCGTGTTCGGCGATCTGGGCGACAACGAGGCGTGGGTGGCGGAGCTGAGCGCGACGTTGCGCGAGCTCGACACGCGCGGTGCGAAGGCGACGCTCCGCGATCTGTGAGCGGCTACGTCCTCGGTATCGACGTCGGCACGAGCGGGCTGAAGGCGGTTCTGCTCGATAGGCACGGACAGACCATCGACGAGGCGATCGCACCTTACGAGGTGCGCACGCCGTCGCCCGGGTGGACCGAACAGAGTCCCGAGGACTGGTGGGCTGCCGCCCAGACAGCACTCCAGGATCTCTGGTCGCGCGGCCACCGCGCCGCTGAGGTCGAGTCCGTTGGTCTGAGCGGCCAGATGCATAGCCTCGTGCTGCTCGACCGCGCCGGCGAGGTCTGCGCGCCCTCGATCCTGTGGTCCGATCAGCGCACCTCCGCCGAATGCGCTCGGATTGTCGAGCGGGTTGGCGCAGCAGATCTGCTGCGTCACACCGGCAACGTGGCGCTACCAGGCTTTACCGCGCCGAAACTGCTGTGGGTCGAACGCCACTGGCCCGACGCGTATCGCCGCGCCGCTTCGATGCTGTTGCCGAAGGACTTTGTGCGCTACCGGCTCACGGGCGTCCGCGCGACTGATGTGTCGGATGCCTCAGGCACGCTGCTGTTCGACGTACGTCGGCGGTGCTGGTCGGAAGAGGTCGTCCGCGCGCTGGGTGTAAATGCGAATCTGCTGCCACCGGTGTATGAAGGCACAGCGCCAACGGGCAGCGTTAGCCAGGCAGCGTCGGCGGTGACCGGCCTGGTGGCAGGAACGCCGGTAATCGCGGGCGGCGGCGACAACGCGGCTGCCGCGGTGGGTGTGAGCGCGATCGACCCCGGCGTCCTGATGCTGTCGATAGGAACATCGGGTGTGCTGTTCGCACCGTTGAGCAACTACCCGGCCCAGATCGACGGAAGGGTGCACGTCTTCTGCCACGCCCTGCCTGATCGGTGGCACGTAATGGCGGTGACCCTCAGCGCGGGCGGCTCGTTGAGCTGGCTGCGCGCGGTGCTCGGGCCGCTGCTACCGGTAACGGGCGACGCCGCGTATGACTGGATGATGGAGCGCGCGGCTGACGCCCCCGCCGGCGCAGAGGGACTCGTCTTTCTGCCGTACTTGACTGGCGAGCGGACGCCGTATGTCGACCCGCGGGCGCGCGGCGTATTTTTCGGACTCCACCTGGGACATCGCCTCGAGCACTTCGTGCGCGCGGTGCTGGAGGGCGTTGCGTTCAGCCAGC
>WNFU01010753.1_pt1 | contig 11515 bp, 8 predicted proteins | sample 5400121 | NCBI WGS metagenome assembly WNFU01 (sample SAMN13153360, study PRJNA577476) | soil metagenome | isolation source: 100 cm soil or saprolite under grassland replicate 1 | place: USA:California | collected 2016-06-15 | reverse complement strand
CGGGCGACGGGTTGAGCGGAAGGTCACCTCAGCGGGCATACTGTCAGACGACTGGCTGGCGTGGCGCAATCTGGCAGCGCAGCCGACTTGTAATCGGCAGGTTGGGGGTTCGAGTCCCTTCGCCAGCTCCAGGTCAGAGCACTTTTCACTTGCCTTCGGTCAACGACTCGGTCAACGATAGTGCCGATTCGGACGTTGACCGACCGGGAGGCAAGCGGTGATCCGTCCCCGCCGCGACGGCTGGCAGGTGATCGTCTACACGGGCGTTGACCCCGTGACCGGCCGCCAGCGGCAGATCAGCCGCCAGGTCAACGGCAGCCTCAAGAAGGCCAAGCGGGAAGAGACCAAGCTCAAGGCCGAGGTCATGGCCGGCCGGCACCGGGGCACAGCCGCCAAGACGCTTGGCCAGATGGTCGAGGTCTACCTCGACTGGCGGGAGCAAAACGATAAGCCGATCGGCCCGCGCACGATCCAGGGCTACCGGGCGCTGGCGGAGGCCAGGATCAAGCCGGGCCTGGGCAAGCTGCGGTTGCCCCAGGTCGATCCTCCGGCGCTGGATCGCTTCTACACGGCGCTGCGAAAGAGCGGCAGCCTGCGCAAGCCGGGGACGCCGCTGTCGGGCAGTCGGCTCCGCGACGTGCACGCGGTGATCTCGGGCGCGCTGGGGCTGGCGGCGCGCTACGGCTGGGTGCCCTACAACGCTGCGGCGCTGGTGCGTCCTCCGGCGCCTCGGGGCGCCAAGCGGGCGATGCCGACCCGAGAGCAGGCCCGCGAGGCGCTGACGGCGGCAGAGCGCAAGGACCCTGAGCTGTACCTGTTCCTGCGGCTGGAGGCCACGACCGGGCTTCGGCCCGGCGAGGTGTGTGCGCTGTGGTGGCAGGACTTCGACCTGGAGGCCGGCGAGCTGATCGTCGGCTACAACGTCGTCCACGCCAAGGGCCTCCCGGACGGGTACCTCCGCAAGCGCACCAAGAGCCGCCACGGCGACGACCGCCCCATCGCCCTCGACGACCGGACCGTCGCGTTGCTGCGCGAGCACCGGGACCGCTGTGAGGCCAGAGCGGGGGAGTGGGGTGGCGAGCTGGCGGCAGACGTCTACGTGTTCAGCGCCGACGAGGCCGGGCGTCGGCCGTTGCGGGTGGACACGATGACGCGCCGGTTCGGCGAGCTGGCCCAGGGTCTCGGGCACGGCTATACGCTGTACGGGTTCCGGCACTTCGTGGCCACCCAGCTTGGCGCCGTGGCGACCACCGCGACGATCCGGGAGCGGATGGGCCACGGCAGCCTTGAAGTCACAGGCGGCTATGTGCACCGGGTGAGCGAGGCCGACCGGGAGGCCGCCCGGCACATGGGGGAGCTATTCGATAGCCAGGGGCGGCCGTCATAGCGGCTGGCTCGCTGCTCGACGCCTGTCAGTGTCGTTCACCCAGTTGGCTTTGGTGCTGGGATCACGCCTACTCGTACTGAGCAATCCATCGCCGTAGAAGCTCGGCGATGTACTCCCGTTGTTCGTCCAACCCCATCGTGGGGACGACTCCATCGTTGGCATGACGTCCGCCTGCGAGTGGCGAGAGGTTGTTGGCTGAGGTACCCAGGCGGTCCAAAGAGTTCTTGGACAGTCCGAGCGCCGAGCTAACCCCTTTCCGGCCGATGAATTCCCTTTCTGCATACTCAAGAACCATATAGAAATCAGCCGATATCGGATTCGTCCGGCCGTTCAACCACAATGCAATCCGCAGGTTCTGGCTTGTGTTGATGCCCTGCGCCGCGGCGGCGGCTAGCTTCTCGACTTCGCCGTCTGCCATTCTGTACTCAATGGCCTGACCCACCGTGACCCACTGGTTTCCCGCCTCATCTCGTACGGACCCCTCGCCGAGACCTCGCCTCCTCTCGTCACGAAGTTCACCGGCGCGCGGCCCCCAGGCACGGAGCACGCCCAGAACAGTCTGGAACCTTGCCAACGCCTCAGCGCCGGCAGCCGGGTCAGTAGGTTTTCCTTCGACCCAGAGTCGTAGGCCGTTCTCCCCGGGCCAGCGCGTTATACAGCCGGGGAACATGATCGAGCCGATCTCCAGCAGGAGATCCTCATCTGCACCCTGACAAAGAGCTGGAGCCGGGAACGAGATCATCTGGCCATATCCTATCAGATTTGCTTGCTCCATGGCGGCCGAGAGGCGCCGCTAGGCAATCCAATCGTCCAGCAGGCCAGCGGAGGATATTTCCCGCCCCTCCCCTGGTAATAGCCCGACAATCACAGCCGTCGAGTTAGCGCCCAGATGCGGGGTCTTCATATGACTCAGTCCGCCTGGCCCCGGTCGATGATGGCGTCCAGGGCGATGACGAGGGCAAGCCACGCACCTAGACCGAAGGCGGGCTGCGACCAGCCAGTTATCAGGCCTCCTGCCGTCGCGATCGCGAAGATCACTGCGGACCGTACTGAAAGGAGACCATGCCGTAGTGCCGTGGGACTTCGTTCAAGATGCTTCGCACGACTGGCATGACGGGCAAGGTAGTCGCGAAACATCAAGCCTCCTTTATCGAACCAGCGTTAGGGCAGGCTTCCCCATGGCTTCATTATCGGGCGGCTAGCGTGTCGTCTCTGGCCTAGAAGCAGCTGTTCCTCTCACTTCGACAGCGTGGCAGGGTCGAAGTAGTTTGTCCCTGCCAACTAGCTGTCTACTTCTGGCAAGGCGGGATGCTGGCGATGGCATGGATGCCCTGGGGTGACAAAGGCGAACGGAGATACGGACCTCGCCCGAAGTGGAAGGGCTGGCCCGGCAAAATCAACATCCGAAGGATCATCGGCCCCGGCCTCGACACCCTCATCCTCAACGGCGTCTACCTATACCCCCAGGCGGTCTTCACCGTGGTCGGCGAAGGCGGCGAGCCGGACGCCACCGTCGCCTTCGAGGTCCACCCACTGCCACTGCATGAGCCAGACCCGTATCTCCGCGTACACGAGGTCAAGAACGCTCGACCAGAGGTCATCGGCATCCACATTGCCGCCAAGCCCGGCGGGCGCGGCATCACGACCGCCGACCTTCGGTCATTTGCCCTAGACGAACTCACGACCGACGTGTTTACCGTGGTCGGGGTACCGATGTTCAACGCCGAGGAGTTCGCGGCGGCCCCGCAGGATTATCCAGAGAAGGATTACCGACACATCGGACGGACCATGCGGGAGGCACGCCAAGGGTCACGGGGCAAGGTGACCAGAGCCGAACTCGAAGAGGTCGCCAGGGTCTACCGCGAACACATCGACGCCACGCCAATTCAGGCAGTCCGGGCGGAACGAGGCTATAAGTCAGACCGCACCGCAGCGCGGCGCGTACAGCAGGCCCGTGCGGCAGGGCTGCTGCCCAAGACGACGCCTGGCAAGCGGAAGGCTTGAAGGGAAGCGCGGAACGTCATCACTGCCAGCGGACTCCCTGGCGCTGTGGTCGGGTCCGCCTCGCTGCGGTGGTCGCGCCATCGGGTCCATCCGCCCACGACTGGTGGGCTGCTGAAGGCACGGACACTTGGTGTGGGTTGATGGGACGGTAGAACGCCGCAGCCTACGTCGCCAGCGGCCGTACTGGGGCATCCTGTGGGCGGTGGCTCGACTCAGCCGATGACTTCCTCGGACAGCTCGACTCCCGCCGCTTTGGCCCACTGCCTAAGCTGCGGCGGTACGCCGTACCTCCAGTACCTGATACGAATCGCGCCGCGACTGGTCATCTGGAGCGCTTCGGGATGCCCAAACCCCTGAAACAAGCCAGTGGCGAGCGCATAGGTCGCGGCAACGAGTGGCGGACCATCCTCGGCGAGGTCGTCGATGTCGAACACGCCCACCGCCGTGGGTGGACTGGTCGGAGTGTACTTGCCAAGTACCTCCGGGAACCCATGAAAGCGGCCCTGCATGAGTCTGGCCGGGAGTTCCTCGGAAACCGGCCAAACGGTCGCCTGTGCGGCCGCACTCCCACCGGCGGCGGCCCGATCGCGGGCGTGCCGGGCGAGGAACCGTAGGCCGCTCCACACCACGTTGACCACGCTCTCATCGTCGAGCTGGCTGGCCGTCGCGTCGGCCCGGCGCTGGTCCACTGCGGCGGCGAACGACCCCGCCCCGCTCTCGTGCAGCTCGCATGCCAACCACCTCGCCTTGGCGTCGTCATTCATGGTGCCGTCGGCGACCAGCCTGCCACTAGCAACGGAGGCGCGCTGCCATAAGCTGCCCCCGTTCAGAATCAGCGGCTGGCGCCCGACCATTTCCTGCTGAAAGGCGCGCATGGTCCGCATGTCGATGGTGAAGTCACCGCCGAGGTCTGGTACGAGCGTCACCGCGACATACGTCAGCTCTGAGGTGTCGAGCCGAGCGAGCAGGTCATGCTCATAGCGGGTGAGATCGTCGAATCGGCTCTGCAGGCCGGCGAAGCGAGCCCGGTAGGCACTGGCAACCTCGGGTTCGGACAGGTAGATGGTGGTGGTCCCGCTGCGCCGGGGAAAGCGCAGCGCCTCGTTCACCAGCACCGCATGGGGTCCCATGGGGCTGCGCGGCACCGCGATGAGCATGAACCCGTGCCCGGACTGCTTTGGGTCCTCGATCTGTAGGACGTCGAAGGTGGGCGATGGCGCGACCTGGGCCGCCGCGATCAGGTGGATGCGGCGGACCTCCTCGTCGCTCAGAGCGACGCCTGGTGCTGCGGCGGCGCGGGCCTGGTCGTCTTCGGCGATGCCGAGCACGAGCAGGCCGCCCGCGGTGTTGGCCATCGCCGCGATGTCGCCAGCGACGTCCCGCTTTTCCTTGTCGCTCTTGCCGTACAGCTCGGCCTTGTACTCAAGGTCGTAGGCCTCTGGCACTGCCGCGGTGACGAGGTCTGCGATGTGGGCGCGCGTGACCTCGTCCAGCCGGGCGTCGAACAGTCGTTCCAGGCGTCGAGAGCGAAGCGTGACCATGGCCATGCATATTGCCTTCGTCGGTGTGCCCGTGCCACATCAGCCCCGCGCGGTGCTGTCAGTACGAAGGACTTGTCGGCGCAGATGCCTACCACACGCCGCCCCCGCCCTGCCGAGCAGCGCGCCGCCCGCGAGGTCCGACGCCTACACGCCGCCGAGCTTGTTCGCCCAAGGCCACACCCAGGCCGAGGTCGCGGGCGACCTCGGCGTCTCCCGTCAGGCCGTCAGCCGCTGGCATGCCCGCTTCGAGCAAGGCGGTATGGGCGCCTTGCCCAGCCGCGGCCGCTGACCATACGGATGATCCTGGCCTAATCAGGCAACGAGCGAAGGTACGATCAAGGGTTGAAGGACTATCTGTTAAACGAGATCGGTTTAGGCTCATTAAGTAACGACCTACCATCATCGCATTAGCGTCTCGGACGCCTTGCTAGACCCATTGCCACGCCCGCCTCCAGAGTCCCGGCCGACTCGCTCTACCGCCTGCATAAGCCTCTCTACCTGCACCGAGACCTCTGACCGCTACTCACGCCCGCACCCATCCAGCTGGGCCTTGCATGCACTAGCATTTGCCTTTCCAGTGACGCTCTCTGCCCTATACTTTTCAGCACGACAGATATGCATCGGGGATGCCTCAAGGCTCCCGGTGCTCGCCGGGGAGGCGAAGCATCGTGGCTATGGGAACCCGCAACCCGGAGACGCCGGCGCCGGCGGTGGTGGCCGGCTCGGAGCTGGTGACGGTCAACCGGTGGCAGGCGCGCGCCTGGGAGCAGGCGATCGCCGCCGTCTACCATCCCGAGCCGGCGCCGGAAGTACGCGGCTGGAACGCGGCCGGCGAGCACGGCGCCCCGGTCGGCTACGACCTGGTGCTGGCCACGCCGCGGACGTTGAGCGCGCTGGGCTGGTGCTTTTTCACCACCGACCAGGGGGTCTCCGACGAGATCATGCGGGGCGACCGCGACGCCGCCCACGACGTGGCCGTCGAGTTCTCCGTCACCACCGGGTCCGAGGTGCCGGTGCTGGTGGCCCACCAGTTCGACTCGGCTGGGCAGCCGTGGCTGCACACCCACGTGATCGTGGGCGCGCTGACCCGCCCGGAGCGGCCCGGCTGGACCGGCCCGCAGCGCCAGCGGGAGGTGTGGGTGCCGCTGAACGAGGTCACCGTGGCGGGGATGGCCGAGCGGCTGATCTTCGGCTACCAGTTGCTGCTGCGCCAGACCCTGAGCCCGATGCTGCGGGAGCTGGGGTTGAACTGGCAGCAGATGGCCCAGGACGGCTCCTGCGAGGTGTGGGGCATGACGGCGGCGATGCTGGAGTGCATCAGCGAGCCAGCGCGTCGGCTTGGCGAGATCCACGCCTGCCAGGTCGAGTAGCAGGAGCGGCGGGTGGCGGCGGATCTGCACAAGCTGGCGGCGGGGCGGGAGCACTACTACACCCGCGAGATCGCCCGCAACCGCGAGGAGTACCTGTCCGGCCATGGCGAGTCCCCAGGGGAGTTCCATGGTGGCAGCGCCCGCGCGCTCGGCCTGGAAGGTGAATGCTCGGCCGAGGAGTTCCAGCGGCTGTTTGCCTGGCGCGACCCAAGGACAGGGGAGCAGCTCGGCCGGCCGCCACGGCAGGACGCGATGCCGGCCTGGGATCTGGTGTTCCGACCGCACAAGGACGTCTCGATCCTGTACGCGCTGGGCGACCAGCGGACCGGCGCGGCGGTCGCCGAGGCGCACCAGGCCGGTGTTCGCGCGGCGGTCGCGTACCTGGATGCGCAGGTCGGCACCCGCACCGGGCGGCATGGCGCCGAGCATGTGCAGGGCGAAGGCCTTCTCGCCGTGGGGTTCACGCACCGCACCAGCCGGGCCGGCGATCCGCTGCTGCACACCCACCTGATCATCACCAACCGCACCCGCGGGCCGGACGGGCACTGGCGCACGCTGGACTCCCGCGACCTGCTCAACCACCGGGCAACCGCCGATGCGATGTACCGGGCGGCCTATCAGAGTGAGCTGTCCCGGTCGCTTGGGGTGCGGTGGGAGGCGCCGGACCGGTGGGGCAATCGCGCCATTGTGGGGATACCGGAGGACCTGCGCCGCGGCTTTTCCAAGCGGCACGAGCAGATCACTGCTGAGCTGGAGCGCCAGCAGGCCAGCGGCAAGCACCGCACGGCCAAGCTCGTGCAGACCGTGGTGCATGCCACCCGGCCGCCCAAGTCGCACGAGACGCCCGAGACACTGTACGGCCGCTGGCAGCAGGAAGCCCGCGCGCTCGGGTATGAGCCCGAGCGGCTGGTCCGCGACGTCACCAACGTGACGCGGGACCGCGAGCAGCACCTGGCCGGGACGGCAGGACACGACGGCGCCCCGGCAGGCGCACCAGGCAGGACGGCGGGACAGCCCGAGCACTCTGGTGGGACGGCGGCGGGACTGCCCGAGCGGACCGTCAGGACGGTGTTCGACCGGCTGGCCAGCCCCGCAGGGCTCACCGAGCAGGCATCGACGTTCACCAGGCGGGAGGTGCTGTGCGCAGTGGGCCGCGAGCTGCCCGCCGACGTCGCCGGCGATGTCGGGCCGGCCGAGCTGGAGGCGCTGGCCGATCGGTTCCTCACCGAACGTGCGGTCAGCGTGATGAGCGACCACGCGGTCGGGGAGCGCCACTACGCCACCCCGGAGCTGCTGGCGGTCGAGCAACGCCTGATCGACGCCGCCGTCAGCCGCGCCGGCGAGCAAAGCGCGGTGTGCTCCCACGACACCCTGCGGGCCACGCTGGCGGCGCATCCGACCATCGGGACCGACCAGGCCGCCATGGTGCGCGACATCACCCAAGGCGGCCAGGGCGTGGCGGTGGTGGTCGGCAAGGCCGGCACCGGCAAGACCTACGCCCTCGGTGTGGCGCGGCATGCCTGGCAGCTTGACGGCTACCGGGTCCTGGGTGCGGCGCCGACCGGGATCGCCACCGTCTGCCTGGACGCCGAGGGGTTCGAGCACTCCCGCACGGTGGACTCGCTGCTTGGCGAGTTGGACCAGGAACGCGCCGAAGGCGGGCGACGTCGGCCGGGACAGCGGCGCTCGGAGTTGACACGTAAGCGTCAACCACCCGGCCCGGAGCGGGACGGCCAGGACGAGCGCGTGCTCGACGGCAGGACGGTGCTGGTGGTGGACGAGGCGGGGATGCTCGGCTCCCGTAAGCTCGCCCGCCTGCTCGACCACGCCGCCGACGCCGGCGCCAAGGTCGTGCTGGTCGGCGACGATAAGCAGTTGGCCGCCATCGAGGCCGGCGGGGGGTTCCGGGGGCTGCGGTTGCGGCTTGGCGCCTCCACCTTGACCGAGAACCGCCGGCAGGCCGAGCCGTGGGAACGCGAGGCAGTCGAGCACCTGCGCGACGGGGACATCGACGCCGCGCTCACCGCCTATCGGGAGCATGAGCGGCTGGTGGCCACCGAGACCCCAGGCCAGCTCAAGGAGACCATGCTGGCCGACTGGTGGACGTCGTTCCAGCAGGGTCGCCGGGTGGCAATCCTGGCCTACCGGCGGGACGAGGTGGACCAGTTCAACACCGCCTGCCAGCAACTCCGCGACACGGCCGGACAGCTTGGCCCCGACCGGCTCCAGGTCGGGGATCGCAGCCTCGCGGTCAGGGATCAGGTCGTCTGCGGCAAGAACGCCCTCCAGTCGCTTGGCGTGGCCAACGCCAGCCGCGGCCAGGTCCTCGCGCTCGACCCCGAGCGGCGGTCCATGACGCTCCAGCTCGAGGACGGCCGCACCGTGGTGCTGCCCCGCGAGTACCTGGACGAGCGGCCATCGTGGTGGCTCAGGGGCAACCCCGACCGGCGCACCGTAGACCTGGCCTATGCGACCACCGGGCACAAGGCACAGGGGATCACCCGCGACGAGGTGTTGGTGCGGGTGACCAGCAGCGAGGACCGTCAATGGCTGTACGTCGGAGGATCGCGCGCGATCGGGCGGACCCGCTACTACAGCGTGATCAGCCCCGAGCCCGCCAGCCGCAGCCGCGACCCCGAGCGCGAGGCCCTGGAGGTGCCGGCCGCCGACCGCACCCCCAAGCAGCAGGCCGACCAGATGGCCGCGGTCGCGCGGCGCGACGGCAGCAAGCGGCTGGCTACCGACACTACCAGCGCCCTGGACGGGCGGGGCATGAGCAAGCACGACCTACGCGCCGAGCTGGACCGGCTGAACCGGCTGATCGACAGCGCGCCACGCGACCAGTCGCGCCTGCTCGCCCATGCGACCAAGCAGCAAGAGCAGCACGAGCAGCGGTTCGCTGAGGCGACCGGTCGCATGGAGCAGGCCCGCGAGCTGCTGGCCAGCCTGGAGCATGGTCCGGCCCGGTGGCTGCGCCGAGGCGACCTCGCCCGAGCGCGTGAGCAGGCCAAGCAGGCAGAGGAGGCCTACCAGGTCGCCCAGCAGGCCGCTGACCGTGCCGCCGACCGCGAACGCCACGCCCGCCACGAGCAGCAGCACCACCAGGCCCACCAGGAGGCCCACCCCGACCTGCTGGACCGGCGGCGCGAGCTGCTGCACGTGCAGGCATGGCGCAACCGCGCCGACGCCCGCGCGGTCGAGCTGTTGCAGCCGGAATGGTCGCGGGAGCTGGGCCAGCGGCCCGCCACCGTCAAGGGCGGCCGTACCTGGGATCGGGCGGTCGAGCAGACGGTGGAGTACCGGCAGCGCTGGAACGTCGCTGACGCCGAGCGTCCTCTCGGGCGGGAGCCGCACGGCACGGACGCCTCGTTGCCGCAGCGGCGCGCGTGGCGGCACGCCACGCAGGCAGTTGGTCGCCTGCGCGACCTGGCCGGCGACCGGACCGAGCGGAGCGGCCGCACCGAGGCGACCGGTCGCAGCGACCAGCGGGGCGACCACCGGCGACCGGACCACCGCGACCGCGAACGCAACCACGACCACGAGCGCGCCATGTAGCTGGGTGGTCGTGCGACCACTCGGGCGACCACGCAAGCGACCATGGCGCCGGCATTCTGAGCCGGATCGCGGGTGGTCGCGGGTGGTGGAACGCCGGCGGGCTACCGCGGCGATCGTGCCAGACTGCCCGCTTGGCGTGAACTCCCGGCCAGCGCTGGCGGGCGGGCCGTAGCCGACCCCCGCGGCGCCTGTGCTGGCCTGTGGAGGGCGCGGCGGCGAGGCAGTTCCCCCCTGTGCTCGTCGCCGGCCCACCACACCAGCGCGACGATTGGCGCTGGGCGCCGACTGGCCCGGCGCCTGGTCGGGGCGTTCGGTGTCGGTGTAGGTGAGGCGCTTTCCAGCGACACCACCGAGCCGGCCCCCGGCACCAATCGGAACCCCACCCGGTCCATCAGCGCCCGCGTCAAGACCAGTCCGCGGCCGTGCTCGGCATTGCTGGTCGGATGGCTGGGGGCGGCTCCCATCCGAAGGCGCCGGCAAGGCGACGGTCGAACTTCGCTGATCCGCAGCAGCCATCGCTGGTCGTCCAGGTGCAGCTGGACTTGGTAGTCGGCGGTCGGGTCGAACGTGCTGGAGCACGTTGGTGCACGCCTCGCTCAACGCGACTTCGACGTCGTTGGTGCAGTCTTCGTCGACGCCAAGGATCAGCATGCCGGCGCGCACCAGATGGCGGGCGACCGGGACCGAGCGGTGATCGCGGGGTAGCGACAGGGCTCAGCTCAACCTGCACGGCGCGTCCTCCCCGTCTGCGACCGTCGTTGGCGTGGTGGGCTTTGCACCCCACCACCGATCGGAGGAACCAGAGGGACGCGCCCTGCGTGTGTCTGTGAGACTGGCCGAATCCCGACGCAGGACGCGAGCCACATGAGCCCGACTTGCTCGCGGTCGTCGCGGCCCTGAGTGCGCTCGGGGAGCTGCTCGCTGCTGACACGAGCTGCGGTCAGGCATGGTGCGGCGGGAGGTCAAACCGGCGCCACGATCCGCCCCATCCCCCGAAAGGGCGTCGACAGCCCACATCCACGTCGATGCAGCAGCGCCCGCGCCATACCCCGCCGCATGCGTTTCCTACCCCGCCGCGCTGGGCGGAAACCCATTGCCTGGTCGCAACCACTCACCAGCGCTCCGGGTCTGGTCGCCTGCCCGCGACCGGTGGCCAGAGGTAACGCCACCGAGCGTATCTGCGCTGTTCAGACCAGATGCACCGACCGCTCGACACCCGTGGGTTGAGGAAAACCCCAGGCCAGGTGCAGCATCGCCGAGCGTGCTGGGCGGCAAGGCTAGGCGCCATGACGGCGCTGCCGCGGGATCGCAGGCGATAACAATGGGACAAGACCAGATCCGACAGGCTCTTGAGCTGGTCCGATCAGGGTTGCAGGAGGTCCGCGTCCAGATCCAGCGGACCGCGGTCGAGCACGACCGGATGGCGGCCTGGTATGCCAAACACCACGACCAGGCGGCAGCCTGGATGGAGCGGCGCGCGGCCGCCATGCAGCGTGGGCGCCTGGACGATCTGGATGCCGCGCTTCAAGCCCTGGAGGAGGCGGTGGCCGGCGCACTCGACCAGGACTCCTGACCTCCTCGACTACGCGACGTTTGGTGCCAAACCCGGTTGTCGAACGGCGGTCGATACGTGACGGGTCGGGAAGCGCCGGATGCCT